>Ga0210401_10000087_pt1 | contig 104364 bp, 87 predicted proteins | sample IncBWH32MmetaG_FD_150866 | JGI IMG/M metagenome (GOLD analysis project Ga0210401, IMG submission 150866) | Forest soil microbial communities from Barre Woods Harvard Forest LTER site, Petersham, Massachusetts, United States - Inc-BW-H-32-M | ecosystem: Environmental > Terrestrial > Soil >...
CCTAGGCGGCGGCCAGCAATAGCGAACAATGAAAGACACTGGCGAAATACGGAAGAGGACAACGGCGTTTAAGAGAATTCCGGTTCGGTGGATCTCCCGAACCTGGACACGCATTATGAAGCGAATAGCTTTTCTTTCAATCCTCTTCGCCGCGCTCATCGAGTTCGCGATCGAGCGCGCCAGGTTCGACCTGTGGATTGTGGCGGTAGTTGCGATCGTGACACTACTGTGGAATGTCGTGGGACGAGCGCTTCGCTTTCGTATGGATTCGCAGAAGCACGACAAAAGTGCGTCTGTTTCCAGCGGATAGTTGCTTATGTTCATGAGTCTGAGCACCAGATCGTCGCCCACCGCATTGGGAGCTGTTTTCGCTGGAGTGTTTGGGGAAAGGAAGTTTGAAAATGAAGACGAAGTTGTTTGTTTCGCTCCTCCTGTTGACTGCTGCTGTGGCGCCTCGTGCGCTAGCGGCTGCCGACGGGGGCGGCAGGAATCTTCACACCGGAAGGGGTCAATTGCTCGTCACGCCGGTTTACGACCCAGCAGTCAAGGATGTGCCACCAAATCCCGCCGCGGTGCCGAGCGACCCCAGACAAGTGTTGCAGGATTATGACTCATTAATGATCGCGCTCACACAGAAGTTCTCTGCCACACTCGCGACGATCGCTGAAGCTGTCAAGCGCGGCGAAGTCAGCAGCGAGCAGGCAAGAGAAATGAGTGCCGAGCAATATCAGCTTACCCACATGCAGTTTCAGCTACTCAGTCTGTGGCGTGGAATCGAAGAACAGGACTTAGCGAGAATTCCGGATGTTGAAGCAAAACCGGACTCAACACAAGGAAACGAAGTCGTAATGGTGGCGTTGCCGTTCTCATCTTTTCAAACCAATCCCTCTTTGGCGACCTATCTCAGTTTGACGCCATCCCAAGTTGAGGCTATCCAGCGAGTCATGATGGAAGAACAACATAGTCTCGAGCCTTTGATGACGCAGCTTCGAACTACAGGAGAGAGGCTACTTGCAATCGGCAGTGAACACTTAAATGCAAAGCAGGTCACAGCTCTCGCCGATGCACAAGCAAGTCTGCTGGCAAGGCTGATCGTCGCGAACGCCCGCATGCAGTCCAAGATTTACAAAATCTCAGCCCCGAGCAGCAGAAAAAGCTCAGCGATCTCGAGCGAACGCAGAGTGCGGTCACATCGGATGTTAGGTAAAGGAGCAATCACTGTGAAACACAGATTGGAGGCTGCGCGCGTCACAGCCGATGCGGACGCGGAAATGGTTGTGCCGCACAGGCTCGGCCTCACGCGTAAAACGACTACAGTACAAGCCACTGCACGATCTTTACCTATTTCGGTGTTGGATCTGGTACCTACGCGACCAGGTGAGCCCGCGGGAGGGGCCATTGCGCGCTCGGTGGAATTGGCGCGGCACGTTGAGCGGTTGGGATACAAACGCTACTGGCTTGCGGAACATCACGCGATCCAGGGGCTGGCTTGCTCAGCCACACCCGTGTTGATCGGACATATCGCTGCTGCGACGAAGACTATTCGAGTTGGCAGTGGTGGGGTCATGCTGCCAAATCATGCACCGCTAGTGGTTGCCGAACAGTTTGGGACGCTCGAAGCAATCTATCCAGGGCGAATCGACCTAGGACTGGGACGAGCGCCAGGAGGCGATTTTCAAACCATGCGCGCGTTGCGACGCGGTCTGGCTCAAGACGGCGATGATTTCCCGGCGCTCCTTGAAGAGTTGCGCACATACTTAGGGCCGGAAAGACCGGGTCAGCTCGTCAAAGCGATACCCGGACAAAACAGCAATGTGCCGATCACGTTGCTCGGATCGAGCGACTTCAGTGCTCAACTGGCAGCGGCATTAGGCTTGCCCTTTGCGTTCGCAGCACATTTTGCGCCTTACGCTTTGGACGCTGCAGCGAAATATTATCGAGAACGTTTCCAGCCTAGTGAGGTATTGCCAAACCCGTATTTGCTTGTTGCGGTGCCGGTGATTGCAGCGAGCACAGACGCTGCAGCTCAGCGATTGTTCACTGCTCCCCAACAACGTTTTCTGCGACTGATTCGGGGGGAGTCGCTTGAATTGTTGCCTCCGGTCGATTCAATGGAGCCCCTTTGGAGTGACATTGAAAAAGCAGCGGTGGAGAACAGACTGGGCGCGGCAATCGTCGGATCGGATGCAACCGTGCAGGCTGGCTTCGAGAAACTGGTGAATGACACTCGTGCCGATGAAGTAATCGTTGTGACGGATACGTATGAGCACAGCGACCGGATGGACTCGTATGAACGCGTGGCTCGAATTGCCGCGGAAATCAAACTGGTACCAAATGTCGAAAGGAGACTCAAGTGAACGATCCAAGCAACGTACTCGTGCTGGGTGTGACAGGACAAGTAGGAAAACGCGTCGCAACAAATTTGAAAATGAGGAAAGCAAAGTTTTCAGTGGGGTCGCGTAGGAAAGCGAATCTGGAAGAGCTCAAAGATCAGTTTGGAGCGTCGCGCTTTATCGATCTCGATGATCCACGAACTTTCGATGAAGCATTAAAAAGCATCTCGGGAATTTTTCTAGTAACCGGCTATACGGTTGACATGCTTGTACAGAGCAAATCACTGATCGATGCGGCCAAACGTAACGGTGTAAGTCATATTGTGCACTTGGGCTCGTTCACGCCAGAGCATGATGGCTACGCTACTGTTTACGCCTGGCACCAAATGATTGAAGCATATCTTCGCGACAGCGGCCTTGCATGGACGAATTTGCATCCCAACATGTTTATGCAGAATTTGCTATCAGTATGGCCGGTCAAAGATGGCCTGTACAGTGCATACACTTCAAAGCCCATTGGGTTTACTGCTTTGGAAGACGTAGCAGAAGCCGCAGCCGTAATTCTCATGGAAGGGCCAGAAAAACACGGGGGAAAGGACTATTGGTTTTCAGCAGACGTGCTTGCACCGCCTCGGGTGGCTGAAACTTTAACCGCGGCTACGGGCCAAAAGTTCACAGCCGAAGTTCTCGATGCCAAGAGCTTCCTCAGCGTTGTGGCACAGCCTGGTTCAGCGTTCGAACCAGCGTACGCTAAGGGAGGACTCGAATTGTTCAGTCAGGTCGAGGACGGAAGAATGGCTTACGTTGGAAGCGTAAAAGACGATACAAAGGAGATTCTTGGGCGCGAGCCATTGTTGCTCAGGGAATGGGCACAATTACACGCCAATGAATTATTGGAGATTGCAGGTGGCTAAAACGGTTGAACTACTCCATCAATTTGAGAGCTATCGACTTCGAGCCTGCATAGGGACACGATCGCAGAACGTCTTTCCATATCACTCCGGAAGACAGGCAAGCGCCTCCACGCCATCTGCAAGCCCGGGCTCTGGCCAAGGGAGGTCCAGAGCCTTCCAGTTACGTCCTGCGTCACCTGATCTGAAGAGGCCGCGGTTGTTGGCGGCGTAGATGACGCCTGGTTCATCAGCGTGTGTGGCAAAACGGCTCACCGTCGTGCCCTTCGCCGCGGGCAGGCCGCTCATTGACTGTTCCCATCTCCGAACCCCAGTCTTCCTATACACGTACGCCTCGGCCCCTCGCGGTGAATAGGCGGAGCCGGGTCCGCCTGTTGCGGACACGATCACGGTATCTGGATCAGCAGGATCCACGGCAATACCCACGAGGTAGCGGTGCTTCAATCCATCCTCGGGCGAACTCCACGAGTCCGCAGCATCGGTGCTTTCAAAGTACCCGTCGCCGGCGGCCGAGTAAATCCGCCCGGGTGCAAGTGGGTGCGTCAGCGCCGTGTGTGTGTCGTACGGACCGTCGCGAACGCGATCACGCAAGGTCCGCCCCCCGTCGAACGTGCGCACGAGCGCGCCAGCTTCGATCGCGACGAACACGCGGTCCGCGACGCTCACGTCGGCTTCGATCCACCGAACATGATGCGTGTGGGGGCGTGGGGGGAAACTCCAGGTGTCAGCAGAAGGGAGCGCGCGCAATCCGGCGGGTCCACCCAGCTATCGCCGCCATTGTCGGAGCGAAAGAGTGCACTCGGTTCGGTACCGGCATAGAGGATACCGAACCCGTCAGCTTGTCCCGCGTGACCCACATCAACCGCAGTGATCATCGGGTGGTCGATGCCCGGTCCGGCTGGCTCCCAATTCCGGCCGCTGTCGCGGCTTCGGAAGAGACCGTCACGCGCAGTTCCGCAGTACATTTGAGCCGGACTGCGCAGGTCGACCGCGACACATTCGGGCGATCGTCCGCCCAAGTGCGCGTCGATCGTCCAGGTACAGGTGCGCCGAGCGATCAACAGGGCCGCGCGTGTCACGACTACGAACCCGACCACGACTCAATCTTTCTGGAACTTCTGGAACAACCCGGCAAAGGGCGGTTTCACTTCGATGAGGATCGTCCAGCTCAGGGTAGCTTATCGAAAAAGAGATAAAGGGCGGCGATGCGCCCGTCGCGGGCAATCAGGAAATCGGTCCCGCCATAGGCTGGCGCTTGACCTGGGATGCCCGATACCCACTTGACGCGTCCGGCATTGCCCAACTCTTCGGGCGCGGTGATTGGCTGATATTGGAAGTCAGGATGAGTAGCTCGGAGCGCGCCGGCGATGCGATCGATCTCATCGTGGCCACGATAAACGCCCTTGTTGGGATCGTAGAACACGCCATCCTCGTTCCACAGCTCTTCGAGGGCGGCACGCCGGCGCAAGGGGTCGCCTTCTCCGAAGACATCGGAAAGATTGCGGAGCAGCAAGGTTGAAATGCTATTGGACATAATGGTGTCACCGTTGGGTCGAACGCTTGACCGCGGAAGCGAAGTCAGGCGGCACGCCCATTTGCTTGAGCATGATGTTGAGCGCGGGGTAGCAGTCGAATCGCTCGATCGTGCCGTTCCTCACGTAGAAGAAGTCCGCGCACGGGATGTGGACCTTTGCTCCTGTTGGCTGGATCAGGCCAGCGGGCATTTCCATCGGGCCGCGAAAGGTTCCTCGAATGGACAGCTCAATGGCGACGACATCGCCCATGACATTGACCCGGTGAAGTTCGCGGTGAACGTCGGGAAACATTTGTCCAAAGGCGATTACGACGTCTTTTAGATGCTCGCCTCGATGTGACTCTTCGCCGGTGACGTTGTTAAACACTCCATCCTCGGTGAAGCTGTCGATCCATCCGGGGGTATCCAGAACGTTCCCCTCAGCCGCGTGGTAGGCGTTTCGAACGATTGCCTCGTTGTCGTAGGTCATTTGAGAATCCCTCGTTGTGATTGGTTCGTAGTGTGGCGTAGTCTGCAGCGGGTGGCACGAAAGAGTGGGACAGTTCTAAGCCTTGGAACGCCATCGCAGAACTCGCAAGACCGCAATGGTTAACGCCTTGATATTCCTCAAGCAAACTCAATACGCGCCTGGCCATTCTAGTTAGCCAATGCGATATTGACCTCCATCTACGACAATCGCCTGCCCGGTGATGAACGCGGCGTCGTCACTTGTAAGAAACAAGATCGCACCTGTAATGTCCTGGGGCTCGCCCAGCCGCTTGACGGCTTGCTGTTCCCAGGTCGAGCGTTTTTGCTCGTCCGATTGAGGGCCGATTGCCAACGTATTCGTCAGACCGGGCAGAACGGCATTTGCGGTAATGCCATCATTCGCGACATCATTGGCTAACCCTCGCATGAATCCGATAATCCCCATCTTCGTGGCGATGTAGTGGCTCGTGCCGGGTATTGCCAGGCCAACCATATTCGACGAGATTCCGACGAAGCGGGCCCACTTCTTCCTTCTCATGTTTGGCAAGAAATATTTCGTACTCAGGAAGTGTGAGTCTAGATTCGTGGCCATGGTCTTTCGCCAAGTTGCCAAATCCAGTTCGTCGATCGAGCGATTGGGAAAATAGCCGGCGTTATTCACAACGATATCCACTTCACCCACATCCCGGCTCTTAGCGGCTACAGATTGCCAATCCTCTTCCCGTGTCACATCAAGTTGGAATGCGTATGCCTTGGGACCGATTTTGTTTGCGGTCTCCTCCGGGAGCTTGAGATCGGTCGCAATCACCTGTGCTCCTCGTTCTGCCAATGCCAAGGCAATCGCTTGCCCGATACCTTGGCCGGCGCCGGTTACCAAGGCCACTCGGCCTTCGTGTGTTCTTATTTGGGTCTTCATAAACGGTCCATTTTGTCGATCCAATTACGTTTCCGGGGGCCCGCCAGGCGGCACAGCGCCAAGCCATGAGCCCTGTGTTCGCGCCTGCCGAATCTAGCGGCAATCGGGTCTATTACTGCGACCCGGTTAGGCCTTCACGAACTCGACATCGAGAGTGATGGTGACCTCGTCGCCAACGAGAATGCCGCCAGTCTCGAGGGCAGCGTTCCAGGTCAATCCGAAGTCCTTACGATTGATCTTTGTGGTCGCCGAGACCGCAACTCGGGTGTTGCCCCACGGATCCTTCGCAGGTGGTGTGGGCCCTTCAACGGCGAAGCGGACCTTGTGGGTTACGCCACGAATGGTCAGGTCGCCTTCGACCGTCAATTCTCCATCCCGGACGATGCTGATGCTCTTGGACTTAAAATGCAGGGTCGGAAACCTCTCCACATCAAAGAAATCGGGGCTCTTCAGATGCGCATCGCGCTGTTCATCGCGCGTATGTATTGAGGCCGCCTCGATCGAGGCTTCGACGCGGGAGTTCGCGAGATCCGATTCATCCAAAAACAAAGCTCCCGAAACCTTAGAAAACTGCCCTTTCACATTCGCGATCATCATGTGCTTGACTTTGAACTCTGCCATGGAGTGGGCCGGGTCGATGTTCCAGGTGGTGGTTGAGGTTTGTACTGGAGCTGCTGTGTTGGCCATGGTTGCCTCCTTATTTATTTCATCGATCTAGTTCATATCGACATCGATATATATGATGTCGAGTATAATCACAGGATTCACATTTTTATGGAAGAACGCAAAAGGCCTCCGGAAGCGCTTCATGCCTGGCTCATCATGCTAAAGGCCTGGCAGTCGATGTCACGGTATCTCCTGCCGTCACTCCTCGCCGAGGGGCTGGGAGAATCCGACTTTCGCGTCCTAGAAGTACTACTGCACAAAGGACCGATGCCAGTAAACGCCATTGGCCCGAAGGTTTACCTCAACCCGGGATCAGTCAGCGTGGCGGTGGATCGTCTATACAAGAAGGGCTTTGTCAGCCGCGTAGAGTGCAGCGAAGATCGGCGGGTTCGAACGGTCTCTCTGACAGAAAAAGGGCGGGAAATGTTCGTTCCCCTCTTTCGTCGGCATGCCGCACTCATCAAGCGTGCTTTCCAGGATGTCTCTTCAGAAGAACTCCAACGGCTTGAACTGGTGCTTAAGAAGATCGGTAAACGTGCGGAAAGTCTTGCCGACGAGGAGGGCCATTCTCAGCAAGCTTGAAGCACCTCACGTGCTTAGCTGATTCATTAGCGACCTACCCTCGCACGGCAGAACGATGAAGCGACTCGATGTAGAAAACTCGGTGAGCCGAGACTCGGGAGGCTGAGGGCGGCCACTTCGGGTTGTGGTTCCATATGTTTCGAGCTCCAATGAGAATGGCGGGAGCGACGGGACTCGAACCCGCGGCCTCCTGCGTGACAGGCAGCCGTTCTAACCAGCTGAACTACGGCCCCGCACAATAAGGATTGCCCGATTCCTTCCGGTTCCCTCCGACGTCCTCTCGTTCCCTGCCGCACCATCTGGCCCTGCTGTGACAGTCTGCGCGACTCATGTGGTGGTTGTGCCACTCATCGCAGCGATCGCGCGGAAGAATGCAGACAGGGCGCATCGCCGACCTTCACAACAGCATGCGAGGGCCTGATCTGCCATGCAGCTCACCTCGTATAGAAGATTTCCGATCTCAACCGTCGACCACGGGTATTCGCTTCAAAATGCGCAGGTGTACATCCTGCAGGGCGCCTTCCTATTTCTCATTGCGTTGCCGGTCCTCATGATTAATCGTGGCCCCGGAGGCGCGTTCGGCTTTCTTGAAGTCACAGGCGTTTGCGTTTGGCTTTTTGGGTTCCTTTTCGAATCGGTAAGGGATGCGGAACTTGCGCGTTCACAAGAGATCCGCACAATCGGAGCAAGATACTGCAAAGCGGGCTGTGGCGGTACACGCGACACCCCAACTATTTCGGAGAGGTCGTGCAATAGTGGGCATTTGGCTGGTGGCGGTCGGCGTTCCGGGCGGTTGCTTTAGCATTGTCGGGACCCTCACGATCAACCTCCTGATCCTGAAGGTTTCAGGAATTCCAATACTTGAAAAGAAGATGGCCGAGAATCCTGATTTCGCGGAGTACAAAAGAAGAACAAGCGCGTTTCTTCCATGGTTTCCAAAGAGACAATTCGGTTCCGGGCGTTCTTGATATTCGGGGCGCATCTTGATTGGGAATATTCTTCAGTGGACCTCCATTTCATGACCGGGACAGAGCTCACACTGCCGGCTGATCCTTTGCATTCGCTGGGTGGATTCTGACAATGGAGTCCTCATCTGATTCCGGTGTCCGCCCGCTGGTCCTGCTGTGCGGAGCCACTGGCTAGTCCGCACCGCCAATCTCAAATACCGCTTCATTCGCTACCGGTAACTCAAGCGCCTGCAAAAGGTATGCGATTAGGTCTTCGACTGCGATTGGCTGCGCCTTCACGCCGACCCAGCGAGGGCAAATCATCACCGGCCGCCAGCGCCCTGCTGTTCTCTCCAGGGTACGTACAACGCTCACGGTGCCTCGATCCCAATCGATGTCCTGCCATTTCGCGAAATATTCCGATGGCGGCCGTGGTTACTAAAGATGTAGCCGTAAGCCTAATCAATTCCGCCAGCGGCTCGGTATCCTGAGTTTAGGAAGCATTCGAGGCAGGACACAGGCTCGCTCAGCACACGATCAACACAACAACAACGAACGATGGGAGGTCTTTCGAAATGCCAGTTGTTGCCGCCGTCACTTTTCCGGTGTTCTTATTTCTGCTCCCTCTGCTCATGTTCCTTCTCCTTGTACCAGGATGCCTGTCGGCGGATGAGGCCTGGCGACTCCAGGTTTTGCTTCCATTCTTGATGCCATTTTCCAGCGTGATGTGGTTCATCGTGGCGCATCGTTTGGTCGCCCATCGGCGTTCGAGTTATTTCCACCAACTTTTCGTGTTCGTCGCAACGGCTATCTTCATGTTCTTGATGATCAGGTTGGGGATCTACAGAATCGGATGAACAGACAAACATCAATAGAGCGAAATCATCGCATTCTCATCGTCGACGATGATGACGTTTTGCGACGTTGGCTACGCGCGCAGCTGGAGCCAAGAGGATTTGAGGTGAGAGAAGAATCCCAGGGAGATGAGGCCCTTTCAACCTATCAGCACAACTTAGTGTGGGAGTTCGTTTTGTCTGATATGTATTTTTTTTGTGGAGAGAAAGTCAAGAATGGTCTCGATCTTGTGCGGGAAATCGGCAGGATGAATCCCGGCCAGCGTATGGCGATCCACACTAGCGAGAGGAATCTTCAAGCGCCCGTACCCGTGCTGATCAAGCCCTATCCGCTACCGCAATTCCTACGTCTGTTACGTCAGCCTGTGCAGAACTTAAAGCGCGGGTTTCACACGCGTTGATCCAGTGGGGAGGCAATAATGGTCAAAAAAAAAAGCATTGTGGCAATACCTAAGGTCTTCGAACTCCACCGTAGCACAGACCGAGTTGGCAAGCCCTTCAAGGTACTACCCAATGGCTTTCGCCACTGCGTTGTTTGCGAGAAAGCGTTCAGCCGACGATCGGCCCCGAACCATGCGTTAAAGGTCTGTTATCCCGACGGTGCCGCGCACACTTTCAAGAATATCTGTGAAAAAAATGCGAACTGCTGATGCGCCCCTATCTACGGTCACGAGCGAGGTTAGCGGGATGACCGTTTGTGATCTCGTGGCTCACTTCCGCCTTCACGAACTTGTTGACCGCGGCGAGGAAGGGAAATCTTACTCTACGCGGAATCGTTGCCTGTCGGTGCTCAACAAGTGGATTTTGCCATACTGGGAAGCTACGACCTTAACCCAGGTTCGAACTGTCGCGGTAGAAGATTGGTTGAGCACACTCTCCCTCGCGAGAGGAACAAAAGCCAAAATTCGGAAGACCATGGGTCTTCTGTTTAACCACGCGATCCGTTGGGAATTCACATGCAAGAATCCGATTTCCGGAACGGTACGCGGCTCAGGCGTCCGGCAGAGTGATAAACGTCAGAGGATTCCAGAAGTCTTGAATGAGCGTGAATTCCGCTCTCTCCAGGCGGCACTTGGCCTCCGCGATCGCACTCTTATTTGGCTCGCGACCTGTTGTGGACTACGACGTGGGGAATTGGCGGGATTGAGGTGGGAAGACGTCGACTTTGATGAACTGACCGTCATGGTCCGACGCTCGATTGTTGACCAGGTGGTTGGCAATGTAAAAACAGAGGCCTCCCAACGAGCCCTGCCAATCGATAAGTGCATCGTGAAACTACTGCAGCAATGGCGATGTGTTTCAAAATATGTCGAGCCCGAAGATTATGTGTTCGCTACTGATTCGAATCGAGCGGGCGATCGGCGCGGTAAGCAACCTGTCTCGTTAGCCAAAATAATGCAGTACTGGATCCAGCCCTGCGCGGCTGAGCTCGGCATAAATAAGCGAATTGGATGGCATACTTTTCGGCATACCTTTGCAACTCTTCTTTATCGCAACGTCGAAGATGTAAAAGTAGTTCAGGAGCTTATGCGGCACTCGTCAAGTCGCATTACTCTCGACATCTATGCTCAAGCGGTGACCTCGGCCAAGCGAAAGGCACAGGAGAGAGTGATTCGCGACGTTAGCGTGAAACAAAAATCAGCGTAGGCCATCCGTCACGGGTTATCCCGCATTTATATAGCACTAGCGTGGTGGTCGTGATCCCGCCGCGACGCGTCCCCAAACAGGGGCTCTCCCATTGACTCACCGCGACCATCAATCCTGCAGTTCACCAATGAATGTGTTCTTTATCTACGAAGTACCTGAGTAGAGGCCACATCGAGACGCTTGTCTTCAGGGCCTGATTTCAAATCAGAGGTTCAACTATGAAGCTAAAGAAAACGGTTACACTTGCCGTGCGGCAGAAAAACCAAAACAACTCACAAAAATCCACTGGGCCCAAGACCCCGAAGGGCAAGAATGCAAGCCGTTTCAACGCTACCAAGCATGGACTGACGGCGACACGTTTAATGTTCGGCACCGATGGTAAACCGGTCGACGACCATCTGGCCGAAATCGTCGAAGCACTGCGGGACAAATACGGCTGTACTGACATCGTGGCCGAGCTTCTGATAGATAACGTTGCAGTTGACTACTGGCGGCAGAGTAAGGGCCTCGACTTCGAGATCTATTATTTATCCCGAAATCAATGGTCTTTTCACCCTCAGGGCTCGCTGCCAACAATTCAACGCTACAACACGGCCAATCGGCGGGCAATGTTGAAAAACCTAGAATTTTTGGAAAAACTGCACGCTGAGGCCAATTCGGATGAAGCTGGTTCGGCGGAGGAATTGGACGACAGCGCCGAAACTGATGCCAGCACCGTTGGCTTTGAAGGCGCCTCAGTCACAGATTCTTTGGACGAAGCCTCCTCGAACGCCGTATTCCCGTGTGATGCGAACACCGAGTTCTTGTCGGCAGAGACTATTGATACGGACGATAGTCCCAACAGCGCTGACCCCACACCGTCAAAAGAAGAAGGCCCGACGCCCCCTGAGGAGGCGGTTGCCTAGTATGGCGCCTTGCCCGGGTGGAATGCCCACCCGCCCGGGTACGCATGTGAGCGCGGGCTTGCCCGGGCCTCAATTGGATTCATGAGATCGTAGCCGAGAACTCGATTCGCCGCGGGGACGGACTCTCTTCGAAACGAAGCCTATAAGTGCTTTGTTTTAAGCGATGGTATTGGCGTCCCCGACGGGATTTGAACCCGTGTTACCGCCGTGAAAGGGCGATGTCCTAGGCCGGGCTAGACGACGGGGACCAGTGGTACGAGGCAGGCGTCGTTTCGGAACTTCTGATAGTAACAAGCCGCTCTTCGCACTGTCAAAAATGAGCCGACTCTTCATCACTTTGCGGACGATCGCTCTGCGGACGATCGCTTCGCAGGCGTCTCTCAAATGCCGCACGCCTTTACCCTGGCCGGCCCCCAGATTGTTTCAGCATGGTCCATACTTTGCTCCCGCCCACCGAACCTGTCCTCGCCGTTTACAATGAAAGGAAGGAACGTAATACCTGACCTTTGAGAGGAAGTCTTGGCTGATCCGCTTTTCCTAAGCTTGTGGTTCCCCAGCTTCAGCGAGCAAGAAATGATGTCGCATTGTCTGTCTGTGCTCCATCAGTTCCCGTTCTCGGTGCATCGAGCAGGAATCGCCTACGTTGCGGTTCATCCGGTCTCGTGGAATGAGCCCACGATTTTGGAACGCAAGTTTAGTCCCGGAGTTCCTCCCGAAGAGGCAATCACCATAGCTTCCGACCTGTTGCACGAGGATTATGCCTACATGTTTGATGCTCACTGGGATTTGTGGACAGCTGACCCAAGCGACCGCCAGTGGGCGCTTACTCCGAATCATGTCCGCTTTATTGCGCAAGGTTCGGAGTTCGATGAACGCGCCTCCGAAACAACCGGCCAAATCGAAGTGGATTTCGGTCTCGACACTCCGTTTCTTGAGGAGCAGCTGCAGTTGGACGCGGAAGCGGAGGAGCGCATCCGTGCCAACGTTCACAAGCTAGTGGATTTCACGAACAGAGTCGAAAAAAACGCCCACGCCAATGGGCGACTCTTGTGGTCAGATTCGGAAGACAATCTCGCGCAGAAGCTGATCGCACGCCTGCAGAAAGTGCAGTGAACAATTCGGGAAGGACAGGCGCATCGAGCATTGACACCAGCAGCGGAAATGGCCGACCTCACTATCCAATTCCCAAGCTGGACTACTCTTTCTTCCCGCCTCAACCCGAGCTGAGATTCTTTGGATTACTTGCCTTCCGTGACAATCTCGGAAAAGTCCGCGATTGTCGAAAACTCTTTCAGCAGTGTCTGCACAAGCGCAAGCCGGTTCGCCCGAAGCCTTGCGTCCTCTACCATCACCATCACTTTGTCGAAGAAGTAATCGATCGCCGGCCGGAGCTTCGCGATCTCCAGCAACGCTGCTTCGTAATTGCGATCGACACGGAAGCTTTCCACTCTCTTGGCCGTTTGCGGAACCTGTTCCGCAAGATCCCGTTCCGCCGACTCCTTCAGCAAGGCTGAGTCCACTGCCGGGGCGATTTCCTTGCCCGCCTCAATAGCCTGCCGCAAGATGTTCTTTGTGCGCTTGAACGCCACCGAAATGGACTCGAAATCTGCCGAAGGCCTCACTTTCGTCACTGCCTCGGCCCGCGCCACCGCGTCCACTACGTCATCGGAGCCCGCTGCCAGCACCGCGTTCACCACGTCATACGCAAATCCCCGCGCGTCGCGCAGATAGAATTCCAGCCGCTCTCGGAAGAAAGCTCGCACCGCCTCTTCAAAGCTGAGATTGGGAGAGAATTGTTTCTCCGCATCCGACCCGTGATACCGGATCCGCGCATCCTGCATAAGCGCCCCGAGCCGGACTGGCAACTTGTGCTCAGCGATCGTCTTCACGATGCCATTCGCCTGCCGGCGCAGGCCGAAGGGATCTTTCGAGCCGCTGGGAATCAGGCCCAACGCAAACATACCCGCGATGCTGTCGGCCTTATCCGCGATCGAGAGCACAGCGCCCTCCACCGTCCGTGGCACCGAGTCATCCATGGATTGCGGCTTGTAATGATCGTAGATGGCGATCGAAATGCCCTGGCGGACATCGTCATTCATATGCTCGTCCAGCACCTGCACCCGCGCGTACAGTCCGCCCACAATGCCCTGCAGTTCGGTGAATTCCTTAACGAGTTCGGTCGTGAGATCTGTTTTTGCCAGGCACGCGGCTTTGTGCACGATCCCTGGTCGAATCGCGAACCCGGCTTGTTTCACGGTTTCCGAAAGCCAACTGGCCAGGCGTTGTGTCCGGATAGTCTTGTCGTAATAGCTGCCCAGCTCTTTCTGAAATGTCACGTGTTTCAGCAAGTCGAGACGATCGCGCAATGATTGCTTTTGATCGGTTTGCCAGAAGAAACGCGCATCATTGAACCGCGCGCGGAGAACCCTTTCGTTGCCATGTCGGATTGTGCCCTCGCGATCGGCATCCGTATTCAGCACAGCCAGGAAGTGCGGGGCCAGCTTCCCGCTCGCGTCCTCCACCGCAAAATATTTTTGATGATCACGCATGACCGTGACCAACACTTCTTCCGGCAACTCCAAAAATTGCGCATCGAAATTCCCCAGGATTACCGAGGGAAATTCGGTGAGATTGACGACGGTGTCGAGCAGGGCCTTGTCTTCGCGCCAGCGGGCACCCGGAATCGTGCGCGTGGCGGCGTCCAGCGCCTTGCGGATCTGTTGCTCTCGTTCCCCGCGACCCAGAACCTTGGCTGCGGCGAGAGCACTCACGTAAGACATTCCGGCAGTTGGGATCGCTACAGCGCGGTCCGCGAGAATTCGGTGTCCGCGAGAACTGTTTCCTGCGCGTATGCCGTCGAACTCCAGCGGGATCACTTCCTCATCGAGCATGGCAACCAGCCATCGTAGCGGGCGCACAAAACGCTCGCTGGACTTGCGCCAATACATGTTCTTAGGCCAGTAGATGGACTGGATTTCTTTCGGTAGGAGCTCCGCTAGAATCTCGCTGGCAGCGCGGCCTTTCTTTGTAACCTTCGCAGAAAGGTATTCGCCTTTGGGAGTGCTCGTCTTTTCCAGTTGGGAAACCCCGACTCCCGCCTTCTTGGCAAAAGCATGTGCCGCCGCAGTCGGCTGACCATCCTTGTAGGCAACCGCAAGAGACGGGCCGGTGATCTGTTCGGTGACATCCGGTTGCGCCGCGGGAATTCCCGATGCGAGCACCGCAAGCCGGCGAGGCGTATCGAGGAATGTAATCGCCCCATTCGGAGCAAGCCGCTCTCGCTCCAGCAGCTTACCCACGCGCTCCCTCAATTCCAGCGAGCCTGCTTCAATCATGCGGGCCGGAATCTCTTCACAACCGATCTCAAGCAGAAAGTCGGGCATCGATTAATCTTTCTATTTTCTCCGCGCAGCCACACTGGTAAATAGCACGGTCACTTCCAGCACTGATTTTTTGAAGCATCAGCCTGGTTCTTGAACGCGTGAGTGGAGGTATTCAGCGAATATCCTGGGGCGGAGTCCCAACGTCTACCCAACCTGCGCGGGCTCCTTCTTCCCTCGGCCTGTTTTGACAGTCTTGACCGGGGGCGCAGGCTCTTCCTCACCCGCACTCTCCGATTCCCCCGCCTGTTGCTGCAGGTACGCCTTCGCGATCCCGACCGCCAATGCCCGCACCCGCGCAATCACACCGACACGCTCCGTAACAGAAATAGCACCGCGCGCGTCCAGAATATTAAAAAGATGCGAGCACTTCAGGCACAGATCATAAGCGGCCAGTAGCGGAAAGCGCTTCTTCTCGGCAGCAGGCACCTGCGGCTTAGCCTTAGTCAGCTCTGCATAACGATCGAGCAGCGCCCGGCACTCGGCCTCGTAGACTTCGAAATGCCTCCACGTCTTTGGCACGTCTGCAGCTTCAAAGTTGTAGACGGAAAACTGCAACTCTTCCGCCAACCGAACTTCACCATAGGTGGTCGGATGTCCAGTTTCCGGATCCCTTGCCCAAACAATGTCGTAAATCGAATCAACATCCTGCAGAAATGCCGCGATCCGTTCCAACCCATAGGTGAGCTCGGCGGAAATCGGCAGCAGGTCGACTCCTCCGCATTGCTGGAAATAAGTGAATTGCGTGATCTCAAGCCCATCGAGCATCACCTGCCAGCCGATCCCCCAGGCGCCGAGCGTTGGCGATTCCCAGTTGTCTTCTTCGAACTTGATATCGTGTTGTCGAAGATCAATCCCAATCGCGCCCAATGACTCGAGATAAAGTTCCTGAACATTTTCCGGCGGAGGCTTGAGAATCACCTGCAGTTGCGTGTGCTTGAACAAGCGGTTGGGATTCTCGCCGTAACGCCCATCTGCCGGGCGCCGAGAAGGCTGCAAGTAAGCCACCTTGTAAGGCTGATTCCCGAGCACACGCAGGAAGGTCTCCGGCGCCATCGTGCCCGCCCCCACTTCAACGTCGTAAGGCTGCTGCAGCACGCACCCACGCTGCGCCCAAAACGTCTGGAGCTTCAGGATGAGCTCTTGAAACGTCAGCGATTTGGATTGGGAAGCCATCATTTAATACTTGTCAACCTGAGCGAAGCCAAGGACCTGCTTTCTGATACGAGCTTCAACGCGACCACGCTTGCTCGAAGCTCGCAGCTCGTAGCTCGAAGCTCGCCGCTCCTAGCCAATCTTCTCCAGCATCCCCGCAGTCACCAGCTTCTGCTCAATATGCCGCTCGAGAATTTGCAATAGAAACTTTCTCAGATCCGAGCCCTTCGATTTCGGCCACCCTGCTGCGGAGAAACTCTCGACCGGAGCCCGAAACATCTGAGCCGCCAACCCGCGCGACTCGCTCGAAATCTCAGAAGATGCCAGCCGCTTATCCTCCGGACACATCAGCCCATCGGCCAATGCGTGAAAGTAAGCTCGGCTGCCGTTGAGCGTCCTTCCGCAAACCACGCACTCAGAAAGATCCGGCAAGAACCCCACCAGCCGCGTCATCCAGAGGTCGAAATACGTAAGGGGCATCCAGATTTCGGGACCTCGCAAGCTTGCCAACACCGAAAGCGTGAGTCGAAAGACCGCGTCATTCGCTTCTCGATCCGGCAGCAGTTCGTCCAGCAGTTCCGCGATATGCGCCAGGGCCACTGCTCGCGGATACCCAACTTCGCTCGCCAGGGGAGACTCCAGCACCTCGAGCGCATCGAGCCGCGCAAGTTCCTGCCGTTCTCGATCCTCGTAAAATGCCCGCACCAGCGTCAAAGGCTCGAGCGCGCCCCCAAAGCGTTTTCTCGACTTCTTCGCCGAGCGCGCCACTCCGCGCACCTTGCCTTCCATTCGCGTAAAAAGGGTAACCAGCAGGTCGGCCTCGCGCAGAGGGTACGTACGCAGGACGATTGCTTCCGACTCCTTCAGTGCCATGGAAGCCCAGCAGACTAGCTTTTGATTGTAACGGATTGAGGCGTAAACCGTCAGCCGGATCGTTTAGGTTCCAGGCTCCGTTTGAGGCTTTCAGATTCTGGGTTTTCGCCGTTCCAAACGAGCGGGTGTTTTAGCGTTGTCCTCAGCTCTACACTCAGAGTTCGGGGCTCAAAAGCGTTCCGTCTTTATGAGGTCGCAATCCGCGACCTCAAGCAAAAGGCGCAGGTTAGGACAATTCACCATGCGCCTTGAACTCAACGTAGAGATAAGAACACACTGATAGCGGGTGACTGAAGGCTGACAGCTACCGGCCGTAATACTTCGCGTTCCGCTCCGTGAAATCCTTCCACTTTTCCGGCAGATCATCGAGCGCGAAAATCGCCGACACCGGGCACACCGGCACGCACGCACCGCAGTCAATGCACTCCACCGGATCGATGTAGAGCAGTTCTTCCGTCGCGTAGGCGGGTTCGTCTTTCTTGGGGTGGATGCAATCCACCGGGCACGCGTCCACGCAAGCGGTGTCCTTCGTCCCGATGCAGGGTTCTGCGATCACATAGGTCATGTTGTGTCTGTCTCCTGAAACTCTCTGCGGGTCTTAAAAGAACCACAGATTCTAGCAAGAATCACGCTGGGAATACAGCGTGGAACTCTTGGCGAAACCGCTGGAAATGCCCGGTGAGAGACTGTTCGTCACCGTAACGCTCCGGCGATTTCGGGTGAACCTCAACCGCGGCTTCCGGCCAATTCCCGGGCCTGGCTCGGCTGGTACTCCACAATGTACCCAGCAAGGGCGCTGGCAGCCACCGTCAATGGGCTGGCCAAGTACATCTGACCCGGGCCACTGCGGCCTGGGAAATTCCGGTTCTGGGCGCTGATGACGACCTGTTCCGGGCGCGTTGAAACCCCGGGCCCCGCATTGATACACGCCCCACAACTCGGTTCGAGTACCCTCGCTCCAGCCTTTTGAAAAATCTCCAAGTATCCCTTTTTTAGACAATACTCGCGCGTGTCCTGAGAGCCGAACTGAATATAGAACTGCACGGACTCGGCCACTCGCTTGCCTTGCTTTAGCCCATCGGCCAGCACCTCGGCGTACATATCCATGTCTTCATTCTTGCCCGCTGTGCAGGTCCCACCGTACGCTAATTCCACCGGCACGGGAGTATTCAGATCACGAATAAACTTGCCATTCCCGGGATCGCCCGGAGTCGCCACCATGGGCGCAATCTCGGCGGCATCGAGTTCAATCACCTGCGCGTACTCAGCGTCATGGTCGCTGTGCAGTCCACGTATCATTTCCGCAGCCTCGCGCCGATTCATGCCCCGACGCTCCATCAGGAAGTCGACAACCTTGTTGTCGGGAGCGACAATTCCAGTGAAGCCGCCAATCTCCGCCGCCATATTGGTCATGGTCGCGCGCTCGTCCACACTCAATGCTTCGACCGCTTCGCCTGCATATTCCATGACCTTAGCCAACGCCTTGCCGCTGCGCACGTAATCCAGGCTCAAGATTTTCAGGATGAAATCCTTCGCCGTGACGTTCGGCTGTTTTTCGCCGCGAATGGCGATTTTCACGGACTCCGGCAGCCGTACGCGCACATCCTTCGTGATCCAACTGTTAAACACGTCCGTTGTGCCAATTCCAAACGCCACGCACCCGATCGCTCCCACATGCGGAGTGTGCGAGTCTGACCCGACATTCACCTGCCCAGGCAGCGCGTACGACTCCAGCATCACCGAATGGCAAATTCCTTCCGAGCCCTTCCGATCCTTGAGCTCGCCATGCAGCTTGATGCCCTGCGCTTTCGCGAAGTCTTCCTGCTTCAACTTGAGCTGGGTCGCGAGATCGAGCAGTCCGATTTTCTTCTTCTCCTCCGAAAGCACTTCGTCCAGAAACGTCAGATGGTCCCGAAAGAAACGGATGCTGGAAGCATCGTTGACTGGCACGCCTTTCCCAACATAGTGCTCGTAGAAGATCGCGGCCATGGGCGTGACATACTCATGGCTGAAGCGTAGATCCACGCGAGTAAACCCGGTGTCCCCCGGCTTTACCGCTTCCACGCCTACCTGTCCTTCGGGCGTGACCATATGTTTCGCGAAGATTTTCTCTGCCAGCGTCATCGGCCGCTTCCCGGTCTGAATCGGCGGCAAAAAAACCTTCTTCCGCATGCGAGCCACATTGAACGGGAACAACCCGCCATACTCAATCACTTGACGAGTAATGTCATCTTCTCCCGCGGTGAACTCGCTGAGAGCAATCTCCTGTCCCGCGCGAATCTTGTCGATCAACGAGAAATCCGTCGAGGTCAACAGGCCCAGGTTCTGGCAATTCTGCTTGTAAATACGCTCGATGTTCTCCGCAATTACGACCCGGATCCCAGCCGACATCTCCGCATAAGGCGACTGTTCCCGGCTCGATCCCTTCCCCCGCCGTTTCCCGCTGACCGAACACACAAAACGGCCGCGCTTCACATCACCCCGGCCAACAGGCAGCACGTTCCCGCACTTCAAGCCCATGTACGGAATCTCGCCCAAGGTCTGATCAAAGTAGAAGCAGTAATGCGCCGGCGTAATCTCGTCCGTCGAGATGTCATCGCGCAGCTTGGGATTGTTTGCAGGATTTGTCGCGTCCCACGCAAGGTCCTCTCCCGCGAGTTGACATTGGATCAGTTCGGGATCTTCGGTCAGAAACAGGATGCGCCCGGACAATCGAAGTCGGTCAGGACGTTTCGTGATATCACGTTCGAGCAGTGGTTGAATCACAGTGGAAGACCTATCTCAGAATCTTGAAGACCGCCCAGAACCGGCGTGAGGAGCTTCGCCAGGGTTCATCGTTTTGCCTTTATTCTACGCCTTGCAATGCCCCAGCACCACAGATGTCCCCGGACAAGGACTTGAAAGTTCCCCCGGGTTGCCCCACCCTAAACTCGCGTTCTGTGCGAGTTTAAGTGAGGATTTTGGTCGAGACTGAACAGATGGATGGAAATCATGGAGGGACGTCGGCTAGGAATTTTCGCTGCTGCGGCTTGCCTGTTTCCGATACTCTCTCGGATCCGGCAGAGGCTCTAATCCTCGTCCCGCGAAAATCTCCTGGAACTCATCCAGAATTTCCGAGTGAATGAATCCGTTGGTTGCGACAACATCGCGATCCGTAATCGCCAGGGCATGCCCATCCACTCCGGTCACCTTGCCACCGGCTTCTTCCACGATCAGGATGCCAGCCGCTGTATCCCAGGAATTCAGGTTGAATTCCCAGAATCCATCTAATCGTCCCGCCGCCACCGACGTCAGATCGAGCGCCGCAGACCCCGCTCGCCGCACCCCGTGGCTCCGCAACGTGATCTGATGATAAAAATAAATATTCGGATTCTTGTGCCGCTTATGGCTGGGAAACCCCGTGCCTACAAGGCTCTGCACAAGCTTTGGGGTTTTCGAAACCGCGATTCGCTCGCCGTTCAGGACAGCTCCCCGCCCCCTCTCCGCCGCGAAGAGTTCATCCCGCGTCGGGTCATAAACGACCGCCGCTTTCCGCTCCCCCTGAAACGCCAGTCCTAGAGAGACGCAAAACACCGGAAATCCGTGGGCGAAGTTCGTCGTCCCGTCCAGCGGATCGACATACCACCGGTAATCCCCGCCCCTCTCGATCCGAGCTCCCTCCTCGCCAATCACGTCATGAGACGGCCACTGTGCCTGAATGCGTTCCAGAATCAACCTCTCTGACGACCGATCCGCCTCGGTAACCAGATCCGCATCGCCTTTGTATTCGATTTTTACTCGGGCGCGAAAATAGCCCATCAGGAGCGCACCGGCCTCGCGCGCGATCGCAGACATCTGCGGAACGAATTCGAAATGGTCAATGTGCTGGGACATGATTCGGCAGCAACTGCGATACGCAGGAAACAGACACAGCCTGTGACCCTGGCCGAGGGACAAACGCACGAACCATCCACGACAAAAACTACTTGCGTTTTGCCGGGTCTTCGGCGATGTACATGATGTCGTGTTTGAAGATGAACAGATTCGGCGCGCCCTCTCGCGTCAGGCGCACCATATTCTTGTCGTAGTACTCGATCCAGCCACGCACCACTTCCCCGTCCGCAAGTTTGATGCTGACGGGCTTCTGCTTTTCGCCCAGCTGTTTCAGGTAAGCGGCTTCTTCAAATGTCTCATCCGGCGGTGGAGTTTTTCCGCCCCGCCGAACTGCTCCCGGAGCATTGGCATTGAAAGGCATGTCGCTCATTCTACACCGGGCTGCATACGGGCGCGGAAGGCGCCTTGGAGCAAAGTCTCTCTCGCATCGTGCTCTTGCAGATTCCTCCGCCGCGCTCGGCGTCGGAATGACAACAGCAAGGGAACTCGGCCGAGTATCGTGTCGTGCTCCGAGTCACAACCAATTAGCGCGGTTGAACTCCGCAGGTCACAATCCGTAACCTTTAAATATTGTCATTTAAATATTGTCATTCCGAAGCCGAACGCGGCGGAGGAATCTTGTTCGCATCCCCGGCCGATTACCAAAACAGGCCGCCCATCTAGCTCAGATTCTGCATATCGATGAGCAAATTATCTTCGGATCAGAACGTAATTTTCACACCGAATTCCATTTGCCGGGGCGCCCCATAGTTGTACACGCCCGATCCAGTGCCGATCCGTAATACATCTTTAGCGGATCCCGGAGGAGTTCCATTCGCCGATCCTGCCCCCGCCGTTACCGGCTGACCCGGCCCCGGGTAGTAATAAGCCAATTGACCCGACGCCGCCTGGAAGTTCGCGAAGTTTAGAAAGTTGTAGAAGCTCGCGCGCGGTTCGATGTTCAGCCGCTCTCCCAATTTGAGCGGCCAGCTGATGGTCGCATCGAGAGACTTAAAACCGGTATTTTCAAATTGGTCGGCTGGAGGCACGATGACGAGTGGCGTCGTCGCCCGCAATGTGGTCAGTTGCGCTCGCGTGAACAGACTGGCCGCTACCAGGGCCTGTCCAGCAGGCGTCAATGAGCCTGCCTGCGTGCTGTTGTAGGTTTTAATCGCGGTTGCAAGATCGCTCGCGGAAAGCGCCTTCAACGATCCCGCCCGCACAAATGGGAACAGGTTCGCCGGCGTTCCATCACCCACAAAATCGGTCCGGAAAATCTCTCCAGGAGTTGCCTGCGGATTCCCCGAAGGCACCAACAGAGAGGCAACGCTCGGTGCTGGGCTGGAATACCGTCCAATGAAAGAGAGCTTCGGCCCCCAAACCGAATTCAGGCTCCAACCCGCCGAAAATTGGTGCCTGCGATCCAAAGCAGACGGCACTTTATAGCGCTCGGGTGCCTGAAAGTCATAGGCCACGGAACTCTGCGCCGGATTATCTCCTCCCGTTGAAACAAATTTTGAGTACGTGTACGAGAGCAACACATCGCCGCCGTGGAAAATGAAAAACTGGTGCTCCACACTCTGCTTCAGAGCAATGTGCACACCGTCGTAGACAGCCTGTCCGATCGAAGACTGAAACTCACCCTGCCCAACCAACGCGTTCACACCTGCAAACGCGGCCCCAAAATTCCGGGGATCAAGGGGAAGATTCGACGCTGGCAATTGCACTCCGATGGACGCGGGCAGTCCCTTTAGAAACGCTACGCCGGAATCCAGGCCATTCACGGCAAAATCATTGATATTCGCATTCGGAACGCTGGAGATGTAGCAACTGATCGCGTCTTGCACGATGGCTCCCGGCGCTAACGGCGTGGTCAGGCAACTCGGCGCTTTCTGCACAATCGTATTGGTAATCGCATTCAGCGCCGCCCTCGGAATCCCGTTGGCATCGACGTACAAGTACCGGGAATCGCCTAAATGGTTTTGATCTGCAATAAGTCCGAAGCGCTGGCTCATATTCCGTACATAATCGATGGTGAAAACACCGCCGCCCCACAACTCGCGCTGCATGCCGAAGCCGATCTGGTAAGAGCGCGGTGTCCGATAATTCGGATCGAATGCTGCCATCCCGCTGACTGGAACGCTGAGGGAGAGTGTATTGCCAACGAAATTCGGATTGCCGGAGCTTCCCGCGGCCGCCACGGCGGCCTGATAATCAGCCTGTAACGCGGCTACATCGCTGGCGGCGTTTCCCACGGGCGCGCCACACACTTGGGTGGCTAGATCATGCCCATTGATGGATCGGACGGCGGTCGGCAAACCCCCGGCATTCGGAAAGTAGACTGCGACCGTGCCAGCGGCAGCGCCCGGCGCACACGTGAGTACGTTGGTGCCCGAGTAGAGTCCCTGACTTAGGCGGGCGGGCCGATCCAGTCGCATGTTGCTGAACAACGAATTGTCATAAAACACGCCCGCGCCAGCCCGGAAAACAGTTCTGCCATTGTGGAAGGGGTCCCAGGCAAATCCAAGCTGGGGACCGAAATCGTAATTTGGCTGCCGCACCGGCCGTCCCAGCGCAACCCCCGGCAGATTGGAAAACTGATCAACCAGATTGGTACCCGAACACGGCAACACATTACTTGGAATGCCCGGGTTCGCCGCGGAACACGGAATCTCACCGAGATCACTATCCACTCGCCCGGTGTCACGCAGATAGTGCACTCCCGCAGTGATAGTCAGGTTCGGAAACATCTTCCAGGAATCGCCGATATACCCCTGCAGTCGGTTGTCTGTCTGGCCTCCATGCGGGAATCCGAATGCGGACTTCTCCGTCGAGAAACCTTGCCCATTGCTGAGGGTTGCAAACAACAACGGATAATCCAGCGGATTGGGATCGGTAACACCCGCCAGCGCCGTTGTTAATTGCGGCACGATTCCAAAGCGCTTTTCGTACCCGCCCACATTGATCCGGTTTACGCTCGCGCCAAAGCGCAGTGTGTGCTGCCCAGCCCGGCGGCTCCCGTCGTAACGAAATTCCGTGTTCTCCTGAAGCGTCTCCTGCGGCGCGAAGGGGCTTCCTCCAAATTGCACCTGACCTCCGGCAAGATCGCTGAACTGTATGTTTGCAGGCAGTCCGAATGCCGAAGTCCCGCCAAATGGCCCCACCGTATCGAGCAGCGAGTTGTGATAGCGCAAAAATCCGAATCGCAGGCTGTGAATATATTTTCCCCGCGTCAAATCCAATCCGACCGCGTGCGACGGAGAATTGTTGCGGTTCTCGTAAAGCGAATAGTCGTCTCCGAAATTATCGACCGACTTGTTCCAGTTGTAGGCAAACCGGTAGAACGCCCGTGTCTTCGACGATGCTTGCCAATCCAGCTTCCCGATGGCCGAAGTATTGCGGAACGGCGAAGAAAACGAACCGCTGAAAGCCTGAAACGGCGACGGCATCACCACCGCCCGGTTCGCGTCCTGGATCACATGCTCCGCGTCCAGAAAGAAGAAAACCTTGTCCTTGATCAGAGCTCCGCCCAGCTTTCCGCCAAAATCCTCCCGCCGAAATGGAAGATCTTTTCCCCCGGGCTGCCTTGCAAATCCGATGCTCTTGTCGCGGAATAAACCGAACGCCTCTCCGTGCAGTCCGGTCCCACCTGACCCTGTCGTCAGATTGACCGTGCCTGCAGAGGTTGGCCCCGTCGAGACATTCAACATCGCCCTGCTGATTGCAATCTCGCTCGTGGAGCTGAGCGCAACATTCTCAGTCGTGCCGCCCCGGGTCTCGTCATTGAGCTGCACACCGTCCAAAATGTAGAGAGAGTCGAGCCCGCTCTCTTTATGGATGGAAAGCGCAAAATTTCCGGTCTTGGTTGCATCGAGAGACCGCCCATCTTCGACCAACACTCCGGGCTCGAACTGTGCAGTATTCAGGACATCGCGACCATCTATCGGCAGTTCAGCAATCCTCTCTGGAGCGACTTTGCTCAGAAGGGTTGGCGTCCCCGGATCGACCCGAACCAACTTCCGATCCCCATTGGAGGTCTGTCCGTTTCGAACCGTCACGAAAAAGCGGTTGCTTTTGAAATCCTTGACTTCGATCAGGATCGTATAGGTTCCGGCGTTGAGAGGTCCGGTACTATACTTCCCACCTTTATCGGTGGTGAGAGCAAGTGGAACTTCGGCGGAGATGGAATTGATGGCCACCTTGGCTCCGGCGACGGGCGCACCGGAGGAGTCGATCACTGTTCCCTCGATGGAACCCTTGGGCAATTCCTCTTGAGCAAACCCAATCGCGCCGCTCAAGACCGTGAAAAGTATCAATGAAATGAAGACCAGAGTAAGGCTGGGTTGCCCCCCGCCCGAAGCGCGCAATTTCGACAAACGCTTTCTCCTTCCCACTCCTGAACATGCGGGTATTGCCACATGGAATCGCTTCCCGCGGGAATGGTTGCTTCCGCTTTACAAAGTCGAATTGACTATCTTACTAAACATGTTGAGAATCTGCCTGCGAAGTGCAGGCAAACGGAAGTGATACGAGTCCCCGGATTCGTTTGGCAGTGGTCCGGCTGCAATGCAAGAAAAAAGGCGGCCCCGAAAGGAGCCGCCAGGATTGCGGAATTTCTACGCCGTTAGAACTTAACCTCAAGTTCAAGTTGCAGCACCCGTCCGGATACCGCCGATCCCTGGAAGTTTCCGTATGGGCTGCTGGCAGGCGTTACCGTGCTTTGAATATGCCCGAAAGCACTTCCATCGGCCAGATTGTTGTCGGGGTTCGCGAAGCGTGGATGGTTTAACACGTTGTACGCGTTAGCGCCCATGCTAAACGTCAGCCCACTCTCCGTAATCCGGAAATTCTTCTTGATGGTCATATCCATGTCGAAGTATCCCGGTCCATGGAACTGATTCCGCGAGGTGTTCCCGAAGGCTCCAAAGTTGTCTAATGCCGGTGGGTTCTCGCTGAACTGGCTGCTGTTCAGACAGGTGATGTCCACCTTGCAACTTGGGATTGACCCCCCGAGGAAGAAGGGCATTATGATGTTCGCCGAGTTGTTGCCGGTGATGTGACTCGTAAGCCCGGTATCGACCACGCTGTATGGCTGCCCGCTACGCTTGTAGATCACGCCCGACGTCACCCATCCTCCGACCACGCTGTTCAGCAGCCGGTTCCCTTTGAACATGCTCGGCATTTCATAAATGTAGCTGGCCGACAGGTTCTGGCGGAAATCGTAATCGGCGTTTCCATAGTTGTAGCGGCGCAGGTTCTTGGGATCGATTTGGTACAAGAACGCCTCACCCGCAGTGTTGAAGCTGTACTGATCGAATCCCGCGTTGGAGATATCGTCGAGAGCATGGCTCCAGGTGTAATTGATCGAACCCTGGAGGCCTTTGGTCAAACGACGATTCAGCGTCGTTGTCAGGCCGTTGTAGTTGGAAATACCCTCATTGGTGAGTTCGCGAATTCGACCGAAACGAGGATCTGGCGCCGAGGTTGGCAAGGTGCCGAACGGACACACTTTGCAGAAGGCATTGAGACCGTTCTGCTGAACCGCGAGATTGCTGCCGTGGTTGCCGATATATCCCAGCGTTGCCACCGTTTTGTCGCCGAACGCCTGCTGCACTTCCAGGTTCCATTCTGCGTATCGGGGATTCCTGAAGTTGGGCACGACGGTGTAGTAGTTGGGACCCGTGAAGGTCGGAATTTGAGCCTGAATGCTGCCCAGGGTTCCGCCGTTGGCGAACGCACTCTTGAACGCAGCATTGTTTTGCGCCGCGATCTGATAGGCCCCCCCCGACCCGAAGGCCGGAATCCCAGCGCCAGACACCGAGAAGACTGAGACGGTGGGCGCATTGGTGAGGAGAAGGTCGGTGACCTGGGCGGGATACAAGTCGCTGAAAATCCCCGCTCCGCCGCGAATGACAGTGCTCCGTCCTTTCGGCGAGTAGGTGAATCCGAAGCGAGGCTGCCAGACCACCCGCTCCAGGCCGCTAAAGAGCTGACTTTGACCGGTCCGGATCGACTGGTTGTAGGGAGTGTTTATGTCGTGGCTGATCGCGTCAAAACCGCCCGCGAATTTGGCGAAACAATTCTTCAAGCAGTCCAGGTTGCTGTTCCGGTCGAGTCGCAACGAGGCCGTGAGCTTCAACTGGTTGTTCACCCTCCACTCATCCTGGGCGTACCAGCCCATGCTGTAGCTGTTGAGCGGATAGTGCGTCTGGTCCGCGAACTGTTGAAGGACGTCGCTCCCGTTTGCAACTGTACCGTTCGCGAAGTCCGTCATGCTGAAAATCTCGAAGACTCCCGTCTGGTTTCTCGCGGGCCGGTAAGTGGAGAAGTTAATGCGCCGGAAGTTCACCCCGAACTTCAGGTCGTGATTTCCCCGGCTGTACGAAATGTCATCGACGATCTGATACTGGCCAACATTGCGGCCGGACGGATAACGGCTGTATTCGCCGCCCATGCAGGTCAAGAGCCCGTCGAAGCCCGTGCAATTGTTGCCCCCATTGTGAAGACCGCCAACCTCGGTCGGAAAGACCGCCTCCGACGCCGACAAATTCGGAACGCCGAAGATGGCGCCGTAATAGAAGCCACCGATAATCAGCTGGTTGATCAGGCGTGAACTGAAGACGTGCGTTTCGGTCAACTGTCCAGCATCCTGCGGCTGAACGCTGAGCGCGTTGAAGGCCTTGTTGATGGGATCAGTGAAGGTCGGCTGCGTTCCGCGATCCTGCCAGTAGCGAGCATTCAACCGATCTTTGTCTGAAATGTTGTAGTCCACACGAACCGACATCAAACGCTCAATGTTGAGATTGTTCACCTCGGATCGGAAGGTCGCCGTGCAAGGAGCACCGCCGGTACCGAAAGCCGTTCCTCCAATCAGGGTCGTGCCGTTTGCAGCCAGGTCGCCGCAGCCGCCGTCACCCGGATTGGGAGTGGCGCCCGACGCGCCCGGCGCGCCCGCGTACAGCTGGAACATTTTCTGATACGTTGCAAGCTCTCCGGGTTGACTCGCCTGCACGTTCGCGAGCACCGCGTTGGCAAACTGAGTGGTGGGAATGTAGACCGGCGTCCCGCCTCCTGGCAGCACATAACGCAGTCCTTCCGAATCGAAGAAGAAGAACAGCTTGTTCTTCACAATCGGACCGCCGAAGGATCCGCCCCACTGATTGCTGTTAGCGAACGGACGGTCATTACCCTGGTGCTTGTTGAACCAGTCGTTGGCGTTCAGGTATCTGCCGTTCCAATCCCACTTCGCGTTTCCGTGGAACGAATTGCCTCCCGCCTTGGTGGTGAAGTTCATGTTCGCCCCGGCGGCGCGTCCATACTGGCCGGTGTAGCCGTTGCTTACCAGGGTGAGCTCCTGAATTTCGTTCGCGCCCAGCATGTTGTTGCTCGAGCCCGAATTGTTCAGGTTGCTGTAGGGATCATTCATATCCCCACCGTTGACCGTAAACAGATTCGACGTTCCGGGCATGCCGTTCGAGGTGAAGTTTCCATAGCCTGCACCCGTGCTCAGCACGACGCCCGGCATCGTGAGAGCATAGTTGGTCAAGTCGCCTCCAGGATTCGGGGTCAACTCGATCTGCTTCGGGTTGAAGGTCGCCGTCAAATTCGCGGTTTCGGTTTCCAGCAGCGGCGCTGCGCCGGTTACTTCCACAAGCTCAGAAGTGCCCTTCAAGGACACTTTTACATTGGCGGAAACCACCTGGCCCACGACAGCATTCACGATCTGAGTGACCGCGGCAAATCCGGTTGCGGCTACTTGCAGCCTGTAAGCTCCAGGCCGCAGCAGTGGAAAGCGGAAGTTTCCCGTTGAATCGGTGGTTACGGTCTGGACTGCGCCCGAATCCTGGCTGGTGAGTGTGATCGTTGCGTTAGGCAGGGCCGCGCCAGTCGGATCGGTCACAGTCCCCGCAATGTCTCCTGAAATGATGGTCTGTGCCGATGAGGAAGCGGTCAGCGCAATCATGATCCCCAGATACAACAACCACAGGGACACGTACACACTGATTTGTCTGTTCATAAACTCTCTCCTGTGAGTACAGCAGTGCTGCGAAGAGCAGCGATTGACCGTTGTGGAGTGAAGCAATCGGCAGACCACCAGAACATCACGCGACGTAACTCGCCAGTCGCAAGTGTTTTAGACAAATTCGCAACAACTCAACACAAAGCGGCAACAAATTGTCTAGCGCTGAAAGCTACTGAATCCCGTACGCGAATCGGGGGACAAATACTAAGTTGCGGATCAGTGGAAGAAAGCTGCGAAGGACAAAACGAAGGCCGAGTGTTTACGAGATGTCTAAGGCGGATAAATCAAAAATCGCTTTTCGAACTGTAGTACCCGGTCCGGTGCCGCACTCGATAGTCGGCGCCCTCCGGAATATCGTGAACACTTACCTGCAATCGGCGAAACTCGGAATTGGAAAAGCGGCGAGACGGATAGTATGCCAGCAGGTATTGAGTACGCAGTTCATCACTGATCTGGTGAAAAGCACTATCCAACTGGGCAAGTGAGCTGGCGTAGTAATATTTGCCCCCGGTATCTTCGGAGAGTTGGATCAAAGCATGCTCCCCGCCGGTATCGCGGCCCGCGCTTGCCTCCACCGGAACCACGATCAGACTGTAGACAATCGCCTCCGCTTCCTGGGCCGCGCGGACGGCGTCGCGATAATCCACCTTGCTCACGGTGTCGCCGCCATCGGTGATCACCACCATCACCTTGCGCCCTTGGCGTTTTCCGAGCGCCCGCGCTCCCAGGTACAAAGCGTCGTAAAGCGCCGTTGCCGAGCCTACGCGAATCCGGTCAATGCCCCGATCGATGGCCTTGAGGTCGGGTGTGAAGGGCACCACTTCGTTGACGATTTCGCTGAACTCGTATACTGACAGGCCATCCACCGGCCGCAGAATCGTGTGCGCGAAATGTCTTGCCGATGCCAATTCCAGGGGAAGGTCTTTCTTCGTGCTCAAACTCGTATCAACAGCCAGGATGATCGACAGCGGAAGCGCAGACTCCTTATCGAAGACGGAGATTTTTTGTTCGATCCCGTCCTCGCTCAATCGGAAATTGTCTTTCGTCAGATGGCCGATCGGCGCTCCATGCGAGTCGGTAACGGTTACGAACACGTTGACCAATCTCACATCCACTTTGACGGTGCTGGAAGGCTCTTCCTGCGCCAAACTGACGCAGGCGGCGCAGAAAATAAGCGGAAGGAACAGGGTGGCGGGTTTGATCATCGAAGGTCGCATCATTTAGATGCAACTGGCCTGACGGGGCTGCCTTGAGCGCGCGGAATCTCGTCCGGAAAAGGCTCTCCGTCGGCCCAAACTGCTCCGTCCACGAAGTACTCCTTCTTCCAGATCGGGACCTTTTGCTTCAATGTATCGATCAGCCAACGACTCGCCTCGTACGCGGCCCCCCGATGGCCTGAGGCAACCACGATCAGAACGCTGGTCTCGCCGATCTCGAGCCTTCCCAGCCGGTGTACAACGGCGACATCTCGCACATGGAATTGCCCAAGCGCCTGTGCCGCTAATTCTTCCATCTGCTTCAGGGCCATTTCCTCGTATGCCTCGTAATCAAGGTAGAGCGTTTTCCGGCCTCGCGTGTTGTTGCGAACCACTCCTTCGAAAACGATTGCGGCCCCGTCTTCCGGACGTTTGATTCTCTCCAGAACAGCTCGAGTATCGATTGGTTCGCGCACAATGGCAACTCGGCTCACCGCCGAACCTCCGCTTACGGGAGGAAGAAGCGCAACTTCATCATTGTGCCCAAGGACCGTTCCCGGCCCCGCGTAATGTTGATTGACTGACAATGCCAGCGAGGGCAGAAGTTCCTGTAGCTTCGGGATTCGCAGTTCGTAGTGCTGTATGAGGTCCGCCAGTGTTGAGCCCTCCGGCAACTCCAGCCATTCGCTGGGCCTTCCGGCCGCGTCCTTCAACAACCCAAAGAATAGGACCTGTATCCGCACGAGAACTAGTGTATCCGTTCAGTAAGCTGGCAGAGAAGAACCGCGAAGAATGCAGCGCAAAAAGAAACCGCCAGTCCCCTAAAGTTTAGGAACTGGCAGTTGATTTTGCCAACGGGCAACGACTATCGACCAACGACCGACTATAATTAACGACCGCTCTTACGCCGGCTGCCCGCTGAGCACCTTCTCCCGCTCTTCGGCATCCTGCTTCTCTTCCCGCGGAGACGATGGTAAGGCCAGTTCCAGCACCTCCTCGATGTTCTTCACGTAATGAGCGCTCAGGTTTTCGAGTTGCTCGGGCGTCAGATCTTCTTCGACGTTCGTTTTGTTGTCCGCTGGCAGGATCACATCTCTCACACCGGCACGTTTGGCCGCGAGCACTTTTTCTTTTATTCCGCCGACCGGCAATACATTGCCACTCAGAGTGATTTCCCCGGTCATCGCCAGGTACGGTCGGACCGGGCGATCCGTCAGCAGAGAAACCAGCGTAGTCGCCATCGTGACGCCAGCCGAAGGACCATCCTTCGGAATCGCGCCCGCCGGCACGTGCATATGAATATCGTGATCCGAGAAGAAGCTTTCCTGAATCCCGAGCCGGGTTGCGTTCGACCGCACCCAGGTTAAAGCCGCTTGCATCGACTCCTGCATCACCTGACCGATCTGGCCGGTCATGGTGAAGCCGCCCTTGCCTTTCATGGTGTTCGCTTCCACGAAAAGGATGTCGCCGCCAGTCGGGGTCCAGGCCAGCCCGACCGCCACGCCTGCGCGTTTGGTGCGCTCGGCGATCTCGCCTTCGGTCCGGATCTTGATCCCGCCCAGAAATTCCTGAACGATTTCCGGCGTAACTACCAGCTTTTCCGTTTTTCCTTCCGCCAGCCGTCGCGCCTGTTTGCGGCAGATCGTTCCAATCGTACGCTCCAGGTTGCGAACGCCTGCTTCCCGCGTGTAGTGCCGGATCACGTGCCGTATGGTTTCTTCCGGAAATTCGATCTGCTCAGCCGTCACACCGTTTTCCTCTTCCTGACGAGGAACCAGGTACTGAAACGCGATGTGCACCTTCTCTTCTTCCGTGTAGCCCTGCAGTTCGATGATTTCCATGCGGTCGCGCAACGGCTCCGCAATCGGATCGAGCATGTTCGCGGTCGTGATGAACAGCACCTTCGACAAGTCGAACGGTACGTCGAGGTAGTTGTCGCGGAAGGTCGAGTTCTGCTCGGGATCGAGTGCTTCGAGCAAGGCCGATCCCGGATCACCTCGAAAATCCCGCCCTACCTTGTCGATCTCATCCAGCATGAACACCGGATCCTTGGTTTCAGCGCGGCGGATTCCCTGGATGATCTGCCCAGGCAAAGCACCGATATAAGTGCGCCGGTGTCCACGAATCTCGGCTTCGTCGTGCACGCCGCCCAACGAAATCCGCACGAATTTGCGTCCCAGCGCACGCGCGATCGATTTGCCGAGGGAGGTCTTTCCCACGCCCGGAGGCCCGACAAAGCACAGGATTGGCCCTTTCATGTTCGGCTTCAAACGCCGCACTGAAAGGTAATCGAGAATGCGATCCTTGACCTTCTTCAGGTCGTAGTGGTCCGCATCCAGAATTTCCTTGGCCTTCGGAATATCCACTTCCCCGCCGGAAGCCTTCGACCACGGCAGCACCGACAACCACTCAATGTAGTTGCGAGTGACGCCATAGTCGGCAGCCATCGGGGACATGCGCGAAAGCCGGCCCAGTTCCTTCAGAGCCTCTTTCTTCACCTCATCGGGCATGCCGGCGGCTTCAATCTTTTGTTTGAAATCATCGAGATCGCGCTGGCCTTCGTCCTGCTCGCCCAGTTCCTTCTGAATGGCCTTCATCTGCTCGCGCAGGTAGTACTCCCGCTGCGTCTGCTGGACCTTGTCCTGCACTTCCGACTGGATCTTGTTGCGCAGTTGCTGGACTTCCAGCTCCTTGGCCAGGTGCTGGTTGATCCTCTCGAGCCGTACATTAACGTCGGTCGTTTCCAGCGTCTCCTGCTTGTCAGAAGTCGAAAGCGATGGGAGGGACGAGGCAATGAAGTCCACCAGGCGGCCCGGCTCTTCGATATTCATGGCCACGGTCGAGAGCTCGTCCGATAGCGTAGGCGAACCCGCCACAATCTGCTGGAACAACGTCAAAACATTGCGTTGCAGTGCTTCGATCTCTGCAGTCTTGGTCGGCACCGTCTCCGCAATGGACGTGAAACCCGCCCGCATAAACGGCGTCAACTGCGTAAATTCGCTCAACTTCACCCGCTCCAGGCCTTCCGCAAACACGAACAGGCTCTGATTGGGCATTTTCACAACTTTGTGGACCACTGCCAGCGTGCCGACGCTGTACAGATCACTGGGCTGCGGAGTATCCACGCGCGCCTCGCGCTGCGCGACCACCACAATGGTCTTGTCCTCGCCGAGTGAATTGATCAACTGAACAGAACTTTCCCTTCCCACCGTCAGCGGCAGCACCGCATGCGGGAATAGAACCGTATCCCGAACCGGCAACACCGGCAGAGACCGCTCGTCCTGCTCTTCCTTCTCTTCTTTTGCTTTTGTGGGGCGCTCGGAGCGCGGCTGCTGTGCCATTTTTCTCCTTGAGTGTATCTCGCTCAAGTTTTGATGATTCTGATGCTTAAAAAGATGCAGGCCGGACGGGATATTCCCCGTAGAGCGTTGGATTCTAAACCTCTTCCCTCAGGTTTGCACCGTTCCTATGGTACAGGTTACCCTCGCCGCCATGGCCGCTTCCTGATCCTGCCGGCGACCTCCAAAGCATAAAAGCGGTACGCACAGGAAACTGTGTCCTTCCTCACCTGTTCCGGTGACGATCCCTGTGATTGATCTATGCCGCCGGGTAAACTCCTAGCACCTTAACCAGGTCAGCGACCTCCCCAAGATGCCTCAATGCGTTCCGGGCCGCCTCGTCGTCTCCCCGCAAAATGTCCACATAAAACACATATTCCCAAGGTCGCCCCCGCACCGGACGCGACTCAATCTTGCTCAAACTTATGTCCCGCAGGGCAAATACGCTCAGCGCTTTGAATAATGCTCCCGGGATGTTTTTCACACTGAATGCGAGCGAGGTCTTGTTCGATCCACGACGTACGCGCCGTCCCTTGCGTATGTGAAAGAAGCGCGTGAAGTTTCGCTTATCATCTTCAATCCCTGTTTTCAGGATGAATCCTTCATACACGGTGGCGGCCTGCTTGCCCGCGATGCCTGCCGCGTTGTGCACACGTTGTTCCACAACATATTTGACGCTGCCGGCTGTGTCATAGAACGCCACCGGCTCGATGTGCCGATGTCGCCGAAAAAACTCACGACACTGGTCCAGGGCCACCGGATGCGAATACACCTTCTGCACATCTCGCAGTTTGACTCCAGGCGCCGCGATCAGGTTGTGTGCGATCCTCAGAGGAAATTCCCCCTGAACAAACACATTTTTGCTAAGCAGAAGATCCAGGTGTTCCCCGACCGAACCCGCCAGCGAATTTTCAATCGGGATCACCGCCCCGTCCACCGATCCTCGCTCGACCCGCTCGAAAACCTCGGCCGAGCGCGCGCAGGGAACGATGGTGCATCGTGGCACCATCCTCGATGCAGCCTCATGGCTGAACGCGCCCAACTCCCCCTGAATCGCAATCTTCATCGGATATCCCTGGAGCAGCCGCCAACTGCAACAAAATTCATTAAGCGCTGGGAAAAAGCAGAAAGAATGCGGCCCAGCAGGACGGAAACACCGTCCTTCGCCGCAGCAGTTGACGATCGATGCCTCGTCACGTCGTGACCTTATCGGTTCAGACCGTCCGACAGCAAATCCTTTTTCAGCACGAATGCGTCAACCCCGGTCGAATAGTAGCGTGGGAGCGTTTTCACCAGGAAATAATGGTGCTTCTTGTAGAACGCAAGCGCAGCAGCATTGTCAACCGCCGTCTCTAACGAAACGGCACGGCAGCCCTGCGCGCGCAGCCGCTCCTCCGCCGCAGCCATGAGCCGGGAACCCAGCCCGCTGCGCCTGGCCTCCTCGAGCACATCGATGGTGATAATGTGCCCGGTGACTCTTGCGGCCTCGGCCACAATGAAACCCACGGTTTCCATTTCTGAGCTCCGGACTCCCGTACCGTTTCCTGAGACGTCGCGCTCCGCCACCAGCGTGAACGCTCGCGGCCGCCGCATGTAAAAAAGAAGCTCCGGCTGAGAATAGGACACGCCCGCTGCGAAGCACTTCTGGTCAATCTCCCAGAGCCGGAAGAAATCCGCCCGCCGAAACTCTCGGATTCTGAACTCCGGACTCATCCGCTCCAGTGTAGCGCCACCCGATCTTGTCCATTCTCCGGGGACGTGACCCACACCCGTCTCCCAAGCGCATTCGTAAGTGCCAATAAAAATTAGCTTTCCCGCTCTTGCCCTTCGTGCATATTCGGACGTACCATCTCAGTAAACGAGGTCCTCTGTGGGGCGCCTGTTACTGATTGACGCGTTGGGTGCCATCGTCTCCTTGGGCATTTGGTACTACGCCTTCGCGCGTTATAACCGGCGCAAGGGCGCTGCCGCCCTCCGTTGGGTCCAGATCGCCTGTCGTGGCCGTGGCAAAGTGGTGGAAAGCCGTTGGTCCGGAAGTTCCCGCCTGCACGCCCGCTTTCAGTTGCCTTCGCGCTGGTTCGAGAATGCCCGCCTGACCCTGGACCTTCGCCCGCGTCCTCTGCCGGTGCAGTGGATCCTGAGCTACTGGCGCAAGCAGAAAGAGACGCTCACCTTCGAAGCCGACCTCGATTGCCGTCCCGCCTTCCGCCTGGAGGTGATGAACCACCGCTGGTGCGGCCACAGCAACGGCAAGACCTCCGACGACACCCGCCATTGGGAGATCTCCCGCCCCGGCCCGGTCGTCCTCACCACCCGCGCGCAATGGACCCAGGAACTCACCCCGGTGGTCAATGCCCTGATAGCCTCCCGCGAGCACAATTTCCTGAAAGTCCACTTCCGCCCCGACTCCCCGAACTTCTCAGCCACAGTGGATCTCGAAACCCTGGCCGATCCCGAATCAGCTTCCGGATTCTTCACGGTACTGAGGGAACTGGCGGCGGGAGCTTCGGCGAAGCAGCTTTAGCGACAGTTCTCAGTTCTCGGATCTCGGTTCTCAGTTCTCAGTTCTCAGTGAGCTAGCGGTATCCAGCACAATCCAACATCTCAGCTTTCTCGCATCGCAACTGTCATCCTGAGCGCAGTGAGGCGTCAGCCGAACGCAGTCGAAGGATCGCACGATCGCCTGCATCGCCCGTGCCGCCGATCAGCTTTTTCACCACGAACCCAAGCCCTTCCGATTGAAGCCTCCAGCTATCAGCTATCAGCTATCAGCTATCAGCTATCAGCCATCAGCAACTAGCTATCACCGACTTCCGGCTCAGCTAAAAACCTGTACCCCACCCCCCGCACCGTCAACAAATGCTGAGGCTTCGCGGGATCATCCTCGATATACCTCCGCAATCGCACCACGAAATTGTCAATCGCCCGCGTGTCGGTGTCTTCCTTCAGGCCCCAGACTTCCTCAAGGATCGACTTGCGCGAAACTACGCGGCCGTTGCTGCGGATCAGATGCCGCAACAAATCCGCCTCCATCAGCGTGAGCTGAATCTTGCCCCGCGCCGTGCTCAACTCGAGCGTGGAAAAATCGATGGATTTGCCGCGAAAGCTAAAGACATCGCGCACTTCAACCACCCGCTCGCTGACAGCAGCCGTGCCATTGACCGCGGACCCTCGGCTCGCATGCCACTCACTCCGCCGCAACAGTCCCTTCAACCGCGCCAGCAGAATCGCCAGCTCGAACGGCTTAGGCAAGTAATCGTCGGCCCCGGAAGCAAATCCCTTCAACACATCTTCGGGTCGGCCACGCGCGGTCAGCATCAGCACCGGAACGAAATTCCGCGCCTCGCGCAGCTCCGACGCCACCTCGAACCCATCCTTGCCCGGCAGCATGACATCGAGCACCACCGCGTCGAAATTCTCCTTCTTCGCCAGCAAACGATCGAGTGCCGCCTCGCCGTCGCCCACCACCTCCACCGAATGTCCCTCCGCCTCCAGGTTGTACGACAACCCGTTCGCCAGATGGCTCTCGTCCTCGACCACCAGCACCCGGCTCATGCTTTCTCCGTCGAAGCAACGCTCCTTGGTAATTCCAGCGTCACCGTAGTTCCCTTCCCCTCGCCCGCGCTTTCTGCGAACACCTTTCCTCCATGCCTGCGGGCGATCGACCGCACGATAAACAGTCCCAAGCCAGTGCCCTTCACGTGCGCAAGCGCCCGGTGCGACACCCGGTAGAACCGCTTGAAAATGCGTTTCAGCTCTTCTGGCGGAATGCCGACTCCGTGGTCGCGTACCTGCAGAGTCACATTCTTCTCATCCGTGGCCACCCGAACCGCAACCTCGACCTGACTGCCGGAGTACTTCACTGCATTGTCGAGCAGGTTCGAAACCGCCGTGCGCAGATCTTCCACGTTCCCCAAAACCTGTGCCCGATTGCCGTTGCTGCTGGCTACCTCATACTGCAAAGCGTTCGGTTCCAGGTGGTGCCGCGTTCGTACCAGATCGATGCATTCCCGCACCAGTTCATCGAACGCAATCTGAACGCGCTGATGTTTCGCACCCCGCTGTCCCGCCTGACCCGCCTTCAGGACCTGCTCGACAGTACCCAGCAATCGGTCCGTGTCGCTCAGCATGAGCCGATAAAATTCATGCCGCCGTTTGTCATCGACGTCCCGGCTTTGCAAGGTTTCGAGGTAAAGGCGAATCGAGGCGATGGGAGTCTTCAGCTCATGCGTCACCGCATTGATGAAGCTGTCGTGTTGCTCGTTGCGCCGGATCTCGCGCACCAGAAAGCTTGTGTTGACGATCAAACCCGCAATCAGCACCGCGAACAGAATCACGCCCAAAAACAGCATGACTCCTTCGCGCCAATTCAGAATGATCCAGCCGACATTAAGCGCGACCGCCAGCGCCACCAGGCCCACGCCCAGCACGATGAAAAAAGCGATCGTTTTGCGTCGGCTCGAAATCTGCATGCAACCCTTCGCTCGTGACGATTGTATCTCGCAACTGGAATGCAATGGCGAGAACGATCCATCCCTAGCCGACAGAACGACGAGGTGTCCGGCCCGTGGAGCGACGGGCGTCCTCGCCCGTCGACACAACTCCAAAATCGCGAGCGGCCTCCAGATCGCAACACGATTGGAAAACGAAGTCGCGAAGCGACGCCAGAAATTAGCTCCGCACGTCAGTGCGGGGAAACATCGCAGGGAAGAAGCCGAGTCCCCTTCAGGGGATGACACCCGACGGGCGAGGACGCCGGTCGCTCCAAAAGCAAAAAGGGCGGCCGAAAGCCGCCCTCCAAAACCACTCAAAAAATCCCTAATCCGTGAACTGTGCCGCCACCAACCCGCCATTCGGCGCGGCTACCAACCCTTCTTTGATCTCGGCCAAATTCACCTTCCGAATATCCCAGGCCAACCCGAGCGTCTTCAAAACCCAAATCCCATACCAATTCAAATCCACTTCGTACCACGTCAACCCATGCCGTGCCGACGTCGGATGCGCATGGTGATTGTTGTGCCAGCCTTCGCCGAAGGTGAATATCGCTACCAGGAAGTTGTTCGTGGAAAGATCGCGGGTCGAGAAGCGCCGCGATCCCCACATGTGCGTGATCGAATTCACCGCCCAGGTCGCGTGCAGGCCGACCACTGTGCGCATGAAGATTCCCCACATCACAAAGGGCAGCCCGCCAATCGCCAGCAGAATCAGGCCCAGTACGATCATCGGAACGTAGTGATATTTGGTGATCCAGACGTGGAACTTGTCCTTGGCAAGATCGGGGACGTAGCGTGCCAGAGTGGTGGTGTCATGGTGCATCGACTTGCCCATGAGAATCCAGCCCATGTGCGCCCACCAGGTGCCATCGATCGGCGAATGCGGATCGCCTTCCTGGTCCGAATATTTGTGATGGATACGGTGCGTGGCCACCCAGAAAATCGGGCCACCTTCAAGCGCCAGCGTCGCGCACACTGTCAGGAAATATTCCACCCACTTGGGCGTCTTATAGCCACGGTGCGTGAGCAGGCGGTGGTAGCTCATCCCAATCCCCAATGAGCCCGACACCCACCATAGAAAACAGGCTACAAAAAGAGCCTTCCACGAAAAGAAGAACAACGCTGCAATGGCGCCCACATGGAACATCGCCATAAAAAATGCGGTGATCCAGTTGATCTGATCGTCGCCAGCGTGCTTACGCTCGATCGCTTCCAATTCCATTTAGATTTTTCCCCGTTTGGATACTGCTCGTAAGGTAACAGGGAAACTTGGTTGCCTTCTGTAATAGTTCTGTAATAGCAAGCACTTAGGGCATTACGAGGGTAACGGCTCGCTCCGGAGAGTGCTATTGCAATTGCGCCCCGTTCGCTCGGGCGTTGATTCATTTCGCGCAGGGGATGGCAATCTCCCGACAACACCGGCCCGCAGTCTGGATCAGTTTCGATACAGAATTTGCAGCCTGGATTTCCACAATCAAAAGTGCATGGACTTCCGTGACGCTCTGGTCACGATTCAAGCTCACTGATGCCGCTTCAGCAGTTTCGCAAATATCGAAGACGCATGAGCGGGCCAGTGTTGATGCACTCGAATGCAACTCAATAAATGCTCCGCTCGCTTTTTCCATCATCCCCATCCGGTAACCGGTTACCCGCCCCTCCGCTTCGACCACAACGAAAACATTCTGATGTACTTCCGTGTCTCGACGGTCCAGTGCCCTAAGGTTATCTATGTAATCCAATTGTTGCTCTTTAAAGTCTGCAACAGGACTCGTAACGCTGAAGTCCCCCCAAAAATTCGTTTCGAGGACGGTGTGATGTTTCCCCTGGTTAGCTTTCAGTCCCGCATTTTTCGTGCCTCGTCAAGAAACCGACCTTCAACCGAGTTTTCGATCGTACTCGGATTTCTTCTAATCGGATTAATAGCGCTTACCAGTGCGTGCTCCTCGCTGAATGCTGGCACGCCCTCCAGCGCGACCAGTAAGCCCGCGCAGCCGATCGCGATGTCCGCACAGCTGCCGCCAGCGACCGTGGGCAGTGTATACCGCGCCGTGATCGCCGTAAGTGGGGGAAGCGCGCCCTACAGTTTCTCGATTCGCGCAGGGAAACTTCCTCTCGGCCTCAATATCAATGGTGTCACGGGATCGATTTATGGCCTGCCGATGCACGCGGGCACTTATGCATTCGTAATCGCGGTGTTGGACAGCAGGCACACCGCACAGGGACTGCAGAAGTTTGCTTTGACAGTGAGCGAGCTCTCAGCGGCCCAAAATGCGGTCCAAGTCGCGATTGTGCCGGCAACTCTTACGTTAGCGGCCGGCGGAGGCCACCAGTTCGCCGCCCAAGTTTCCAATGCCAGCAATCACGACGTCACCTGGTGGGCATCTGCGGGGAAGATCACCACCGCAGGCTATTTCACTGCGCCGACTGTCAACGCATCTACAAGGGTTCAGCTGGTGGCGAGCAGCAAAGCGGATACCAGTAAGCGTGCGTACGCGTACGTAGATGTAACTGCCGTCCCCCCATCATCATCATCATCATCAACCCCTCTGGCGATGACAAGCACGCCTCTACCCCAGGCAACAGAAGGTGTGCCCTACTCTGCCGGCCTGCGCGCTACTGGCGGGAATACGCCTTACCGCTGGAAGATTGCAGCCGGTTCTCTGCCTTCCGGCTTCTCGTTTGACGCAACCGCAGGAAGCATTAATGGAACCGCCAGCCAGAGTGGTTCGTTCCCCTTGACGATTCAGGCAGCCGACTCGGCTGGGCATACCGCTTCTCAACAGTTCGCCATCAACGTGTTGCCTGCCGCGAACGGAAATTTCGACGGCCCGGCTGAGCTTCCGCGCGTTTACGTGAAAAGCTCATTGGCAGATACGCCAGCTCCGGGCACTTCGCACAACGTAGCCACCATGGCTAGCCTGCAGTCCGCACTTAGTTCCGCCCGCTGTGGTGACACCATCCTTTTACAGGCCGGTGCCACCTTCCAGGGCACCGTGGTCCTACCCGCCAAAAATTGCGACGACAATCACTGGATCTTCCTTCGCACCAGTGCACCTGATAGTGCTCTTCCACCCGAAGGGACGCGGCTTACGCCTTGCTATGGGGGCGTAACGTCTCTCCCGGGACGGCCGAGTTTTGCATGCTCCTCATCCCGAAATGTGCTGGCCAAAATCGCGTTCGCCGGCACCGGTAGCGGTCCCATTGTCCTCGCCGACGGCGCCACTCATTATCGACTGATCGGCCTCGAAATTACCCGCAGCGCTCCAAAAGCCCTTGTCTACAACCTGGTCATCAACCAGAGTGGAGGCACCACCGATCACATCGTCATTGACCGCTCCTGGCTTCATGGGACAGCGCACGACGAAACGCAACGCGGGGTAGCCCTGGTTGGCAGCACTAACTTTGCCATCGTCGATTCCTTTTTCACCGACTTCCACTGCATCGCGGTCTCAGGGGCTTGCGGGGACTCGCAGGCGATTGCTGGTGGCCTCGGCGACAAGGCTATGGGCCCTTACAAGATCGTCAACAACTATCTCGAAGCGGCAGGCGAGAACATCATCTTTGGTGGCGGCGGGGCAACTCGCACTCCTGAAGACATCGAGATTCGCCACAATCACTTCTTTAAACCTCTCATTTGGATGAAGGGGACGCCCGGGTTTGTGGGCGGACAAGACGGGCACCCTTTCATCGTAAAAAACCATCTTGAGTTCAAGAACGCTGCTCGTGTGCTGGTCGAAGGCAACGTCATGGAGAATTCATGGGGAGGCTTCTCGCAGTTTGGCTTCTCCATTCTGCTCACGCCGAAAAATCAGAATGGCAATTGCCCACTCTGTGTTTTGCATGACGTGACTATCCGTTATGGCACCATCTCCAATGTCGGCAATGGCATCACGGTTGGCAACGGGATCTCCGATTCCGGCGCCGTGTCTCTGGGCGCATGGAACGAGAGCATTCACGACCTGGTCATTACTCACGTGAATGCAAAAACCTACAACGGAGGCGGCCACCTCTTCCAGGAAAGCAATAACAACGAGCAGAATCCGATTTACAACGTGGCCATCAGTCACGTCACCGGTATCGGCGACCCAACCGCTGCCATGCTGGTGCTCGGCAATGCTCTGAACAAGCCCCTTGCCGGTTTCAGCTGGACCAACAACATCCTCGCCGCGACGTCCGACGGCATCACCACAACCGGAGGCGGCGCGGGCAACTGTGCCTACCCTGGCTTTGGTGGTGGCCCCGCGGGCAAGCTTGATCGCTGCCTCAAAAGCTACGATTTTTCAGGGAACGTGCTGATCGGAAACAGCGGACCGTGGCCGAAAAACAATCCTACCCCAGCTACCTTGGCGAACGTCATGTTCTCCAGTTCTAATCTGAGCCTTCTCCGAAGTCTGCAACTTCTACCCGCCAGTCCTTTCTCCAACGGGGGGACCGATGGTAAGAATCCAGGCGCAGACATTGCTGCGGTTCAGGCAGCCATTTCCGGAGTGGCTCCGTAATCCGTTCGAAACCGCGAACCGGGCTTTGACATCGCTCTTAAGCGCTTGCCATAGCCCGGTTCGGGCCTGTCCCCTCGCCTTCGACGCGGGTATTCTCACCATCTTCTACACAGTTCTGCTTCAGAGGCGAAGGGTTCGAGTGCGTGGGAGCGACCACCAATTACGGGGCTGATGCTGCGTGTTGCTGCTGGCTGGTCTCGACCTTCAGAACCCGCCAGCGCTTTGCGCCTTTCACTTCGCTCCACACCTCAACGGTCGGGGCCAGGACTTGCACAATTTTGTGCATGCCCGGCGCGTTGTCTTTCTCCGAAACCGCTTCAGCGATGAAATCAATACGATGTTCCTGAAGAAACTGGGAAGTGATCGGGCCTTGCACTTCGAAATCCGCAACCACCCGGTTTGTAAGTTTCTCACCCGCTAATGAGAAATTGGCCTCCTCGATTCCTGTATCGTTTAAGACGCCTGCGCCGCGAGGCAGCTCATCAAAGAAATGAGGATAAACATACACATCACACCTTCTCCAGGCGTGACTGCCCGCCCTGGCCGCAAGCTCTCGGAGCGGCACGAACAGCGAAATGGTACAGGTTGCAACAACACAGGCTACCAGTAAAAACCGAAACCCTCGCGTCGCGGACCGGTCGAGCAACTCAAACAACGGCACGGCGAACACGCATCCAAGGAGCCATAATGGCAGCCCGAACCTCGGCATTCTCTGCAGCCCTATCCACCATAGAGCAAGCAGCCCGAGCCCTACGGGTATCAGAATCCGCAAAATTGGTGCGCCTCTTCCCCGCGCCGCCTGGTATCCAGCCCAAAAAACTCCGAGCGGCACGAACGCCGCAAACGCCGCCCCCAACCCGCTACCTTCACTATAAGGAATGAGCTGATCCCCCGGATTGCGGAACCATTCCGTCCAGGGATAGATCAACCACTCCGCGCGCCGGCGCACAAATTTGTCACTGAACTCGTTGCGTGTGATTTCAGAAGGCGCAAACCCCTGGAACAATACGTGGCTCCCCACCTTGACCTGAAGAGGGAACACCGGGTTGTGCGTCTGCACGAAGCCTCGGCCAAACCAGAATAAGCTGGGAACCAGCACCGCCAGCGCGAACAAACTTATTCCGGCCAGCGACGCCCGCCAGTGTCGCCCGCTTTCCCAAATCAAAGTCACTGCGACGCCCAAGCACAACACGGCGGCATACACATAAAACACCGGCTTGGTACCCACCGCAAGCCCGCATGCCAGCCCGGAGAGTAACAACATACGAGCCGACGAACGAGTCGGCCCATTGAAGGCCGTTGTCTTCTCCCGAGCGGGCTCTCTCCGGTATAGAAACAAAGCCAGTGACGCCAGAAGAAATGCTGTCCCGAACAAATCAACGTAGGCCGAGAACGTCTGAAACTCGACAATTGGAAGGCTGAGGGCCACGATTGCAGCTGCCATGGCAGCTTCCCGTCTGCGCGTCACCCGGCGCCCAATCAGGTAAACCGCTCCTGTCATGGTAAGCGCGGCGAACAAGTTCACCGACGGCACCAGCCACTGCCGGCCCGTGCTCAGCAGCAGCATCATTCCAATTTCCGCATTGCCCGGCAAGGCGTACTGCCAAGCACCGTATGTTGGAATGCTCATCGTGCCGGTCTGTATCCAACGCAACGCGACCGGCAGATGGTAGGCCAACGCATCCCACCCCGTAGGATACGAACTAGCCAGATTTGCATAGAAGACTGCGTACGAAGCGGCGAGGACGCCAGTGCAAACCCAGAGATACGCTGGGAAACTGTCCTTCCGGTTTTCCTCCGTTCCGAGAGGAACCGGTTGATCTGACCTTGTTAGTCCCTCATCGTGATGCGCAGTCACGAGCCGGGAACTGCCAAGAACAGACAGCATCAGGATCAATAGCTGCGCAGCCGCCAAAGGCCACAGCCGGATCGCAGAAATCCATCCCGCCATCTGCAAGGCCGCCGCGACATGCACCGGCACAATTACAACTGCGGCCCACAACACCATGGCCGCGAGGTAGCGCACCATGCGCGTCGATACCGTCCTGAAAAAATCACTCGCGAGCCATGCCGAACATGCCGAAGCCAACAGATAAAGGCCAGCCGCCATCCCTGTTTCCAATCTCCCTGGTTAACGCGCTAGTTTATGGGCGGTTTGTTCGATCGCTAGCAGCAGATTCCGCACCGCAAAGCTGTGCACCAGCCAGACGAACGCGCTCGCGCAAGCGATCCCCAGCAAGATCTGCGCCCGCCGACTTTCTTGAGGCTGCTCCGGTGGCATCGATGGATCTCCTTAATGTTCGCAACCCGCTCAAGCCGACCTAAGCCCGGATGTTAACCAACTCGCGATCAGATGGACAGCATACGCATGGATGCCAGCCAGTCGTATCCAGCCATGCAATAGCAGCTGGTAAAAAGGAGATTGTTAGGGTTGTGAGAGAGTCGACTGCGCCGTGACGGGGAGGAGTGCTCATGGAGTCTGAGCGTTAATCCACCCCCGCGGTGGCGGCGTTCACAGCGTCCACATCCGCTCCTGGGTCCTTTCCTCCGGGACTCGCTCCCGCGAAGGCTGCTGCCTTCTTACAATGGGACTGGCCTCCACGACACAGCCGATAGTTTCCGTTCTTCCCGCCCTGAAAATCTTCCACTACCGAGGACGGATCCCCGGCATAGAAATTTCCTGCGGGCCATCCCTTCGACGAAGCGATAAAAACGTTCCGCGTCACAGTGGAATCCTCGAAGCACTTGCTCACGACACCAGCCGGGCCTTGTGCGCGCGGTTGAAACGCGCAATTCGCGGGTCCGCCCCCAGTTGGGAATATCTCCTGTTCTCCCACTCCGACCAGGTTGTCCGTAAACTCAAAATTGGGGATTCTTCGGTCCACTCCCGCACCGAGAATGAAAAGGGTCTTCGGTGGGAAGGCTGTGTTGTGAGCAATGCGAATGTCTCGCAATGTCGGCATCGTCGAACTCACCTGCGCAAACGCGCCAAACCCATCGTAATCCTTACCGCTAATGTCGTTGAATATATTGTCGTGAATGCTGTAACGCTCTCCACCGCTCGAGGCACCGCCCGCATCCGACAATCCCGTGCCCATTTGCATCCCGCTCGCCATATGGCTGATGCGGTTGAAACGAATCACCACATCCGTAGTCTTGCAGATGGGGCAATGGTTCTGCTGGTTCTTCGGCGTTAATAGAATCGCGAATCCCGTCTGGCTAAAACCGCCCCAGACATTTTCCATGATGTTGCCTTCGACCAATACCCGTTGAGCGTTTTTCAACTCGAACAGATTTTTGACGATGAACGGTTTTCCTGAGGCGCCACCAACGAAGTTCGCAGCTCCCGGCCTCCACGTCAGCGGCTTAAACATATGGTTGTGCCGGATCTCGATGTCCCCCGGTGTGACGGTCGCGCCGCCTCCCCCAAAAATCAAGCTTTCCCCAGCGGCTTCCAGAAAATTGTTGACGATCTTATAAGGCCCTCCGTCGTGGCTACTGGTGCCGCCCGCTATGGTCTGCGAATCCACGCAACTCCCCGTGACGGCCACACAATGAAAGTCATTGAGATAGGAGTCGACTACTGCCACGAACTGGCTGCCGCCCAGTGCTATGCCTCGCGTGGTTTCATCTTGCGCCGTGCCATGCATCCATACCCGGTCAAACACGATGTGGTCGGCACCCTCGCCGGGAAGCAGCACCAGATTGTAGACAGTCTGGCCCGGCACAGCGCGGGTAATCTCGAGGCCGATGAAGCGATAGTGATTCGCTCCCGCGGCGAAGCTTAGGGGGCCGCTTCCTCCCTTCTTATCAAAAACAATCTTTGCCATCACATTCGCCGGAGACGTACACGGGTAAGCCGGCCTTCCCGGCAAGGATGCCACCGCCGCATAGCAGGGAGTGATGCGTGTTCCCTCAGCCGGAAGATCCTTATCGGGCGCACTGGTGCGTAGCACGATCCAGTGTGCGTCATCGCAGTGTTTTGCCGGAAGAGTGAAGTTCCCGGCGAATTCTGCGCCGGCTTGGAGGCGAATCGTATCCCCGCAGGCCGCCTTCTCGAACGCTGCGCCGAGTTCCCCCGAATTTTTCACCAGGATCGACTTGCCAGGTGTGGGCGTATCCGATAACGCAGTCTTTACGGATTGACGAGGCAATTCCGCTGGACCATCGAACCGGCCGGGGTCAGCTTTTGCCTGCGCCCAAATCGAAACGAAACTCGAGAAAGAAAATAGCAGCAGGAAGAAAGCCTTATGAACGCCACAATTACGCACGGCACCTCCATCAATCGTTCAGACCATAATGGAGAGACGGGCGTCCTCGCCCGTCCGGCGGGCGAGACGCCCGCCGCTCCATAAGCTCATTTTGCCTGTCGTACGGCGATCCTGGTTTCGCTTGCTTCTCCGAGGCCATTCCCTGCAAGCCAGTCCGCCATTCGGCCAACATTGTCGTCGCTCGTGTCAAATTGGAGAGCCGCCTTCACCTCTTCATGGTGCTCGCGCACGAACTGAAGCTTCTGCACCATATCGGCCGCCCTGGTATCAGAATAGGTGACCACTCCAGCAGGCCGGCGCCCGTTCTCGCTGGCAACCACTGGTACGCCCAGTGCTAAGGACTCCAGCACCGAAGCCGCAACCCCGTCACAAGCGGGGGTCCTCAAGTATACGAAGCACCTGCTCAACAGAGTGAGGAACTGGTCATGCATGAGATTCCCCAACAGCAGCAAGCTCGCACGCTCCTCTTCTGACCATCCTCTGACGAACTCCTCGGCAGCGGCCATCTCTTTGCCAGGAAACCCAAGCCAGATATATCCGGCTTTAGGGTCCTGCTCCCGATATCGCCTCATTCCCTCGCGCAAGATCTCCAGCCTGTATTCCGGACGGAAGGAGACGTACGAAAGGAATACTCGAGAATGGTTCTGGAGAAAGCTCTCGATCTGCTCGCCTAAGTCCACGCGAGAGAACTCCAGGTACTGCGGCGAAAACGTCGCGATCGACCGCACCTTCTCCGGATTAATCCCGTACTGCACAATCGCATCCTGAATCGGCTCACTGTCGCATGCGATCTCCCCCGCCAGCTGAAAAAGTGCGTAAAACGCAACCTGCGCGAGACTCCGGTCATTGCGCGGAAAATAGTCCTGGGAGAGTCCTCCGTGAAATGTCACCTGTGCAGGAAGGTTTACCGCCCGCCCAGTCAGCGTTGTTGCCAGAGCCAGCAGATATCCTTTCTTCGACATACCGTTGACGTGCACATTCAACCGGTAACCGCGCAGAGCGTAGGACCAGATTTTCTTCAGGAAGTCGGCCCCACCCTGCACATCCACGTACTCCTGGCTCTTGATTTGCCGCCCTTCGTTGATCTTCAGCACTTCACAAACGTGACCACGGCGCCGCAACTCCTCCGCCACCAGCTTCAACTGCATCGCCCAACCGCACATGGGAGGCGGATAGTTTCCGATCTGGAGAATTCGAACTGGGCCTTCCAGCTCGTCACCGGAATGCGTCGAGTCTTCGCCCCCCAAGCTGAGGTCCAGTTCGCGGCTCGAGAACCAACGGCCGAGCGGAGTCTTTGTCTTCAGCATCAGCTTCGAGCTGAAGTACGCATCGTAAATCGCCCGCATCCTTGCCGGGCTGGCCGGAGCCACAGTTTTGGCGTGTTCCGCCCCGAGCCCGTAACCCAGAGATTCCAGTGTCCCGCCGATCAGTCCCTCGACATCCTCCAATTGCTGCCCTGACAGAGATGTTTTCCAACGAGCCACCGGACGGAACTCTCCGGAACCTGCCTCCTTGCCGAAAGAACTGTTCGGCCGGCTTACCGAGCCGATGCCAACCCGCTGAATCTTGGCGTAGTCCAATTCCTGCCCGATGAATTCTCCAATACCCGCCAACACCTCTTGCGGACTTTGCACCAGATCTTCGTAGTGGATCTCTTTGTAATCCGCTCCCAGCGCTTTCCCGTTCTCACGACCTTTGTTTACCACCCATTCCCAATAGAGCGCCGCTGCCTGAAGTTCCTTGCCGCGATCCCACGGCAGAGGTCGAATCCAATGCTGCCTCTCGAGCGAAAGCGCGACGTCCCGGCCATCGCGGATGATATGGATCACCAGGGCATCCGGTATCGTTTCTTTGATCCGTCGCATAGCCAGAAGATGATCCGGCGTACAGTCAGCCCACCGTTCCATTCCCTGCTTGCGGCCCATGGCATCCATGACGATACGCAGGAAATCGCCCCCATTTCCGCAGTTCGCCATGACTTCTTTTTTGATCTCGACCGCATCCAGTCCGGTTTTTGTGAAGAGGCTGCTGTGTTCCCAAGCCTCCAGCAACGCAGCCTTGTTGCGGTCCGCTCGCAGATCACCAAAGCGCGGTTCCAGTAGATTGAACACCTGCGATTCCGCCCGGTACACCACAAAATTTCCAGCCGACAACAGCATGTGGTAAAGCAAGGTCGTGCCCGAGCGCGGACACCCCAGCACGAAAACCGGCGCCTTGCTGCGCGAACTCGCCCACGAGGTCTTGTCTAGGCCAATCGTTGTCTCGGTGGTTTCCATGTTTCGGTGGTTTTCCCCGCCACTCCTCGAGAGTCGCTAGCGCGCAGGCACTCCTGGCGCAACGGAAGGTGGCTCGGTCATCGCTGTGGCAGAACCCCGGCTCATGTCTGTCGACGCGATCCTCGGCGCGGTCGCCGTCCCCCGGCTTGCTCCTGCTTCCATGAAATTCCTGTGCCACAATTCCAGGACCAGCATGCGCCACAAAATCCCGGAACGGTTCCGCCTTCCGCGCGTATGTTCATCGATCAAGGCACGCACAGCATCGGGTTTAAAGTAGCCGCGCTTCAAGGTGCGCTCCTCGAGCAGCACCCTGAGATACTGATCCTTCATGCTGTCGCGCATCCATTCGACCAGCGGCAACTGGAAACCCTGCTTGCGTCGATGCAGCAGTGCAGGCGGGATCCCGAGTCGCTCCGCCAACTTCTTCAAAATGAATTTCCGAGTCCCGGTACGGAATTTCCAATCGACCGGCAACGCTGCCACCCATTCCACGAACTCGTGATCCAGCATCGGAACCCGCACCTCAAGCGAGGTTGCCATGCTCATTCGATCCACTTTCGCGAGAATGTCCGCGGTCAAGTAGGTTTTGGTATCGAGATAGAGCAAGCGGCTCAACGAGTCCTTGGCTGGCGCGTGGTCATAGTAGTGCTGCCACTGCTCCAGCGGATTCGGCAGATGTTCGGCGGCTTGCAGGAAATCCTTCGAGAAAAGGCTCCTCTCCCGGTGCAGCACGGGCAGGTAGGAAACGTCATCCAGATAACGATCCCGCGCCGTCAACGATGCGTTCCAGGCGAGATTCTTTCCATACATGCCGGCGGGCACTCGGTGGTGCACTTGATCCCGATAAATCCTGCCCAGCCAGTTCGGGATGCGGTCAAACTTTCTCCGCTCCATCGCGACCAGGTAGCGGTCATATCCGGCAAATAACTCGTCGCCTCCGTCTCCCGACAACGCCACCGTCACATGCTGCCGCGCCATCCGGCTTACGTAATAGGTCGGCAACATCGAGGAGTCGCCAAAAGGCTCTTCCAGCATTCCGGAAAGAAACGTCAGCGTCTCTTCAAGATTGGGATTCAGGATTAATTCATGGTGATCTGTCCCGAACCTCTCAGCCACCAGTCGCGCGTACTCCGCCTCATTGAATTTTTCCGCTTCGAAACCAATCGAGAACGTCTTCACGGGCTGCGAAGTCACCCGCGCCATCAGCGCAACGATGATGGAGGAATCGACTCCTCCACTCAGAAGCGCACCCAGGGGAACATCACTGATCAGCCGGATCCGCACTGCCTCTTCCAGCCGCCGCTCCAGTTCCTCCAGGCAATCCTCTTCCGACATGGCCGCCTGCGTCCCATATTCCGGTAAGTCCCAAAATTCGCGAATGCTGGTGCGGCCGTTGCTGTACTCCATCAGGTGACCGGGCGGCAGCTTGTGGATACGCCGGAAGGCCGTGTGAGGATCGGGGATGTAGCCAAAGTAGAAGTATTGCAGCAGCCCCTCAGGGTTCACCTCCGCAAGTTCAGGAGCCACCGCAAGAATCGCCTTGATCTCTGAGCCAAACAGCAGACGTCCCTGATGCACGGCGTAGTGCAAGGGCTTTTTTCCTAAACGGTCGCGCGCTAGCAGGAGCGATTGCCGCCGTTCGTCATACAAAGCGATCGCAAACATGCCGCGCAGCTTCTTGACGCAGTCCGCCCCCAACTCCTCATAAAGGTGAACGATGATTTCCGTGTCGGTATGCGTGTAGAACTTGTGGCCGCGTTGTTCAAGACCACGCCGCAGTTCAGGAAAATTGTAGATTTCGCCGTTGTAGACGATCCAGATGCTTTTGTCTTCGTTGTGGATGGGCTGGTGGCCACCGGACAGGTCAATGATGCTTAGACGCCGCATTCCCAGGCCAACTGGGCCCTGGGCGTAGATGCCCTCATCATCCGGTCCGCGGTGCACGATGCTCTGACACATCCGATGCACCTGAGCGGCTTCCACCTGCTCGTCGGGCCGCCCGACCATTCCGGCTATTCCACACACTGCGCGACCCCCGCGGTTTCTCGTGCTGAATTTTCGCGTTGTACTGGCGGCCGGGTCCCCTGCACCGCAATCGGCTGTTCGATCACTCGCAAATCCTGTAATCCGCAGCTTTCGAACCAGCGGAAGACTTCTTCATAGGTATGTTTGGACTGATACCAAGGCGAGTACCAGTCGAAGGTGTCCAGAACACGCCAGGTCGCGTCCTTGTTATGTGACATCGGGATTGCCCACGCCAGTGCGCTGCTGGCAGCTTTCCCGACCAGCGGAACCTTCTTCAGAACCGAATGGACCCCATACAGGGGCACCACAACCTTGCACAGCCGATGTAGCTTCTCCGGAGCCATGCGCCGGGTCCACTTGCGATAGACGTCGCTCATCCGGTACCAGGGGTTGTAAGAACTGTATAGCCAGATTGCGATACGTCCACCCGGTTTTAACAGTTTGGGAAGCGCCTTGAAGGCCTGTTCGCAATCCGGAGTGTGATGCAGGACGCCAATGCTATAGATGTAATCGAAACTTTCAGGAGCAAACGGTAACTTGAAAACATCCGCCTGGAAGATCGTCGCGCTTCGATCCGCCAGATTTTTGGCTGCCACTTCCGAAGCCAGGCTCAGATCAATCCCAACCACGTGTGCCCCCCACCGCGTCGCCACTTCCGCGAATCGCCCCATCCCGCAGCCCACATCGAGCACAAGTTTGCCGGCAAGATCTTCTGGGCGAAACCCGGTACGTCTCCGGAACGCTCGCTCCGATCTCTGGCTGCTGGCATCATCCAACTGGGTTCGCGAGTAAAGCTTCCATTGAAAGCCAAAGCTCCCCGCATAGTTCTGCGCGTCCACAAAACGAAGCACGCCATTGAGCAGTGGATACTCTCGCCCGCAGTGAAGGCACACCAAACCGCCCGCGCCCGAGGCCAGTCCGCCTTGGCAGTCAAGACAACGGAGAATCGCTAGGACTTCTTCACCGACTCCAGGCAAGTTCACGTTCTCTGTTTTCGCCATACCCAAGTTTTTCCCGGCTACCATTTTGGGGATCATCACTCGCCGTGCTCGTTACCTCCGCAGGTTTGGAGGCAATTCGGGAGAGCGCGCAGATATAACCCACGATGAAATAGGGGAACAGGTTGTACTCCGTCGAGGCAAACAGCGCACCTGCTGCGTAGCCTGCCAACGCGGCCCACAACGCGCTGGTCCAGATTCGAATCTCAGGATCGGTCTTGTACCCCGGCAACTTGTACACCCGCTTGATGCGACCCATCGAAACGAACAGCAACGCGAGGAAAAGACCAAGGGCTGGAATCCCTCCCTCCGCTCCGAGTTCCGTATACGTGTTGTGCGCCACACGCCACTCTTCCGTGATGGCCGGGAAGTTTCCGGGGCCCACCCCAAAAATCGGGTGATGCAACATCAGGCTTATGCTCTCCTTCAGTAGTGCTGTGCGCTGCTCCAACGACCCTTCTCCATGCGCCTCCATGCTCCCTTCGGAAAAAGAGCTGGCGCCAGGCCGTTGAAACAGGCTTGCCATGCGCGACCGGTATTTCGGAGATGCGACCAGTCCTCCCAACGCGAGCACTCCGAGAATCATAGTGACGCCCAATAGCATGAACCGGCGCCCTTTCACTCCAAACTCCCACAAGCAGACGATGGCCGTGATCATCATCGCGATCATCCCGCTGCGCGAGTAAGTGGCCACCACCCCGAAAAGCAAGCAGATCAGCGCGAACGACCACAATAACTTCCGCATGCCTCCCTTGGACGCGAACATGAAGGCCATGCACAACGGGAAATTGATGGCAATATTGATCGCCAGGTCATTGGGGTTCTCGAGGATCCCCTTTTGGATCCCCATGAGTCGTCCGTCCTCGGTGTGGTGCACGATCAGCGACGCAATTGTAACGATCGCCACCGCCGAAGCCTGAATGTAGAGGAGCCGCCGCAGCCAGCTGATCTTCGTGACCACCAGCGATATCAAAAGGGCAATGATCACGCCCTTCGAAAACTTGTTGACGACCGTGTCAAACGCTCCTCCCCTCCAGAACGCGGTGGGGATCGTCAGAAGCAGGTGCGCCAGCAGAAAGAGAAGAATCTTGCCCTCGAGCGGGATTTTTCCTCGTTCTGTCCGCTTGACTCCGAAAATAAGAGCTGCCAGCGCGATTCCCCCCGCGATCTTTCCTAATGGCACATACGTCAGTCCAGGAATGAAGTCTTCCGGACGAAAGAAGTAGATCACCGAGAAAAATACCAGCGCTCGATAAGCGAGCGTAGCTCGGGCCGTCTGAGCAGGAGCCATGACCCAGCCGGATTCTTGAAATTGCAGTTGCGTGCTCATAATTGACTTAAATGCCTTCCTGCTTTGCCGGCCATCAAGCCGCCATCGGCCCCTGCGCTGCTATCGAGTCCAGGCTGCTTTCCGTCTCGCTACGAAGTTCGCAAACGCCACCATTGCCGCCGTATTCAAGACCACAAATGTGAAGGCCGCATCCCCGGCTCGCGCGATCGGTCCCATTTTTACGTGCGCCATCCCGATCAGGCTCAACCCGTAAAACGCCAACTGCAGGAAGAAAGCGGCCCGGTAAAAATGCTGAGGCAGCAAAGCCGACGCCAGCAGGGCCGCCAGAAGAGCGAAGGGAACGAGCAGTCGCAGGATTTTGTGACTGATGAATTCGAATCGGATCGGGTTCGCCCTGCTCAATAGCCATGGCATCATCTGCAACAGCTGATAGTTGCCGCTCAGCGTGCGCACCTTCCTCGCGAACTCTCGTTCCGCGCCCAGGTCGGGAACATCCCACGCCCGCGCCCGCGGCTCGAAAACCACCCTCTTACCTGCCTTCACCACCTGCATCGGAATAAACACATCATCGAGCAGCGTCTCGGGCGGCACCGCAGGCAGCAATTCGCGCCGAACCCCGTAAAACGCCCCGGTCGCGCCCACCACCGACCCCGACGCCGATTCCAGTTCCCGCACGATCTTTTCAATTCTCCAGTACAAGCCCATCCCCTGGCTCTTCTCACCTGCGCTGGAATCACCCAGCATCAACTCGCCGCTTACGCAGCCCACCTGCGGATCCGCAAAGTTGCTCAGCAAAACCTGCAGGCCAGTCGCTTCGATCTGTTGCCGCGCATCGGTGAAAATCACAATCTCTCCGTGCGCAATATTGAAGGCATCATTCAAGCCGGATGCTTTTCCGCGCGAAAGCTGATTCAATACTCCGTGCACATTGGGACGCCGTGCATACTCCCGGAGGATGGCTTCCGTGCGGTCCGTCGATCCATCCGACACTACGATGATTTCGAGCTGGTCCTCCGGATAGCTCAGCCCCAGAAGATTTTCGAGCTTCCGCTCGAGCACGCCTTCCTCGTTTCGCACCACCATCACAACCGAGACGAATGGCTGAACCGATCCCAACAGCACCGGCATCGGACTCAGGCGGCACCGCAACCAGAGCCATAGCGGGTATCCCGCGTACGTATACCCGATCAGTGCGACGGCTCCCCAGAATACCCATGTCATTGCGCGCCCCGGCCCAACAGGACGATCTTGATCGTCTGGAACATGATCAGAATGTCCAGACCGAGAGACGCATTCTTGATATAGAACAAGTCGTACTGCAGCTTTTCCTTGGCGTCCTCTACGGTATTGCCGTACTTGTAGCGAACCTGCGCCCAGCCGGTAATCCCGGGCCGCACGGCGTGGCGTACCCCGTAATAAGGAATTTCCTTGCTGAGCCACTCCACAAATTCCGGCCGCTCCGGCCTCGGTCCCACAAAAGCCATGTCGCCCTTGAACACGCACCACAATTGCGGAATCTCATCGATGCGCGCGGTCCGCAAAAATTTACCGACCCTGGTAATTCGAGGATCATCGTCGTCCGCCCAGGTCGGCCCGGTATCGGCCTCTGCGTCTTGCCGCATCGTGCGGAACTTGTAGCAATAGAAGTTGTGGCCGGCGCGTCCCACTCGCTTCTGGCGGTAAAGCACCGGCCCCCTGGAATCCAGCTTGATCGCCAGGATCACGAATGGCAGAAGGGGCAGCACGACAATCAACAGGGTGAGCGCCATCAGCGTCGACAGCGCTCGCCGCATCAGGTTGAAACTGGTGCTGAACCGGAAGCCGTCGGCGAAAATCAGCCAGCTCGGATAGAGCTGTTCAACTTCAATCCGCCCCGAGATCTTTTCCAGCCACGAAGTCGCTTCCTCAATGCGTGCGCCATTCAGTCGCAACTGCAGCAATTCTTGAACCGGAAAAGTTCCGCGGCGATCCGGCATGGCCACGATCACCCGGTGCACGTGATGCGAGGCTGCCATTTCCATCAAGTGGGCAGCGACCGATTCGCGCGTCAGCGCGCCCTCCACGTTCCCGCTCCAGCCGATGACGTCGATTCCCAATTCCTTCCGCTGCCGCAACCCGAGCACCAGTCGTTGCGCGCGCTCGCCCGTTCCCAGGATGTAGACCTTTTCCTGCATGAAAGGCTGTTGCACAAGCCACCCATAGGCCGCGCGCCAACCCACCAATCCCATGGTCAGCAGTACCAGGGCGATCAGCGAGGCATTGTTCCCGGGCAGGACATACGGGAAGAAATAGCCGACCACCGCGAGGAACAGCGCGAACAGCCCGGGTACCAGGAACAGACGGAAGTACATTTCGCCCTTGGCGTCAAACTGGGCTGAGTCGTACAGGTCAAACCAGTGGGAGCAGATCAGCACGACCAAGGTTGCGACCAGCACCTTCACATACCCGTACTGGTAGTTCAGTACGATGTAGCGATCGTCCGGGAACGCCAGCAACACGCCGAGCAGAAACGACAGGAATACAACCGTCGTCTCCACCGCCAGCAGCACCAGCGTGCGGACGGGGTAGTAGACATTGAACAGTCGGATCACAGGTCGCCCTTGTTACGCCTTCTGTCTTGCCGTCTTTTCGTACGACTCGTAGTAGTAACGCGAGTAGTAGGAATCCGAACGCATGATGCCGTTCAGCACGACTCCCACCAGAAGCTTCCCTTGAAATTCCTGGCGCGCTTTTTGCGCAGTGTCGTACGGTGTCGCATTCGAGCGCACCACCATCAGCACACCATCGCAGAAGTTCGCAAGCTGGCTGGCATCCGAGACCGGCACGGCGGGAGGCGAATCAAGGATGATCCAGTCGAACAACTGCTCCACTCGCTGCAGGAGCATCTTCAGCCGGCCGTTCGCAATCAGTTCCGCAGGATGCGTCACCGTGCGCCCGCATGGCACAAAAAACAGGTTCTCCATTGGACCGCGCTGCATGATGGAAAACTCGTCGCTCTCGCCCATGAGATAATCCGCCAGCCCCGGCGACGAAGTTGTCCCCAGCGCGCTGTGTAAACGGGCCACCCGCAGGTCTCCATCGATCAGCAGTACCCGCCGTCCATGTTGCCGCACGAGTACCTGTGCGAGATTCGCGGCCACGAACGACTTCCCTTCTTGCGGAAGCGCGCTGGTAACCAGGATTTTCTTTACCGAAGCTTTTTCGCGCATCTGGTAAAGACGCGAACGCAGCGTCCGGAACTGTTCCGTTCCCAACGCGTTCTCTTCCGGGTTGAAAAACAGCATCGTCTTTTCATCCGGCTTCCACTCACCCTGCGCGCAACGCGCGAGGAGAGTGTCAAAGGTAAAGGAAGTAGTGAATGACGGTGTCCCTTGGCCGTTTCCAGGGGCTGCCGGCGCAGTCGTCGCCGCTTTTGAACCATGAGCCGTTTCCGGCATCGCGGGCACAGATTCGGTCGCGGGCAAGTCCATGACGGGCGTACTGTCCGTGCGGGTGCCCTGAGATGCGGCCCTCTCCTGTTCAGCTCGCTTCAGTGCTTCGTGAATTCGGCTCATGATTTCCTCTCTTTAGGCAGGTCTTGTTCGGACTGTCGCAGCCGGTCGGCCAAGGTCGCCAGCGTGCGTAATGCTTCCACTAAGTCAAACTTCTCACCATTGCTTGGCGCAGGCGGCGCCGGCACCGTCATGGCTCCTGACGCCACATTGTCGCTAAGATCAAAGTCGCGCGCGACCGCGTCCACGATGCTTTCGTTGATCGTCGGCTTCTGATCCACGAAAGCGCTCACTAGACAGTGCTCGCACAGCAGGTTCACAACACGCGGAATCCCGTTCGAGTACTTGTGAATGGAATTGAGCGCGTCCCCATCGAAAATCTGCCGCCCATCCGACCCCGCAATCCGCAGTCGCTGCTGCACGTAAGCTTTCGTTTCTTCCAGGGTCAGCGGATGTGTTTTCGCCCGCAACGTCAGGCGCTGGCGCAGTTGGCGCAACTGCGGCATCTTGAGTTTCGTTTCCAACTCCGGCTGCCCCACCAGCACGATCTGCAGCAGCTTCTCCGTGAAGGTCTCGAGATTGGTGAGCATGCGGATTTCTTCGAGCACTTCATCCGTCAGATTTTGTGCCTCGTCCACAATCAGCACGGCGGTTTCGCCCGCGCGGTAACGATCGAGCAGCCAGTTGTACAGGCGCTGCAGGATCTGGCTCTTCGACTTCGAATCACATTGAATGCCGAAGTCCGCCATCATGTAATCGAGAAACTGGGGCACGTTCATGCGCGAGTTGAAGACGAATGCGGTTGCTACCTGCTGCAACCGCAACCACTCCAGCAGCTTGTTGATCAACGTGGTCTTGCCCGTGCCCACTTCGCCGGTCAGCAGAACGAACCCTTTTCGGCTCTGGATGCCATAGGTCAGGCATGCCAAAGCCTCCTCCGTATGCCGCGTCAGGAACAGGTAACGCGGGTCCGGATTCACATTGAACGGATTCGCCCGTAGTCCAAAGAACTCTTTATACATACTGGTCGCCTAGACCCCGACTTTCTCTCCGTTCGTTTCTCCCGCCGATTTGTGCCGATTCCAGAATTTTCCGTTGCCGTTCGCCGGCAGATCCTCCGTTACCCAGGGCAGCGCCACCAGCACGGGCATCTGCAGGCTGGCAAGCACGTCGGCTTCGTTGCGGATCGACTTGTCCCTCAACTCCACCCACAGCGCCAGACCGAGCCCAATCACAAGTCCGCCGCCCAGGCCGCCGGCCGCAAACAACAGCCGGTTCGGAAAACTCGGCGATTCGGGCAAGCTGGCTGCGTTCAACAGGTGCATCTGCTCTCCCTGCTGACGTTTTTCCATGTCGGTAGCCATCTCCGAGGTGCTTCTCTTCGCCAGCAAGTCTGCGTAAAACTTCTGGGCCGTATCGTAGTCACGGGTCAATTGCTTGTACTTTTCCTCTACTTCAGGACTGATTGCGACCCGGCTCTGGTAGTTTCGGATCTGATCACTCAGCCGCTTCTGCTCGCGCGTCGCCTGATTCAGCACTTCCTCGTACTGGTGAACCTGCAAGCGCAATTGGCGGATTTCCGGCGGCTCCGAAGCACTCGCCTTCAAGGTCGGGTCCGGGCCCTTGGCCGCCGCGTCGTTCACTTCCGCCAGTCTCTTTTTCACCTCGGCAATGTCTGCCTTGGTCTTGATCACGTCTGGGTGATCTTCGGTATAACGCGCCTGCAGAGAAAGAAGTTGACTCTGCAGAGCGGTCAACTGAGTCTCCAGACTCTGCGGATTCGTACTTCCCTGCGAGGACTTCCACGCTGCCAGTTGCTGCGCCAGCAGCGATTCCGTGTACGCCTTGTCTTGCTGCGCCCGATTTACCGTCTGGGTGTTGGCGTCCAGCTGCGAGTTCAGTGCGCCCAGTGCCTTCCAGTTGTTGTCTTCGTCGCCCGGCAATTGACCCGCGTATTGCCTCTTGAACTGTGCCAGCTTCGCATCCTGTTCATCCAGATTTCGCTTGGCTTCATCGAGTTGCCGGCTGATGAACGCGGTCGTGTTCTCGGCTACCGCCTCGCGCGAGTTCTGAAATTCCGTCAGGATGGCCGACGTCAGGTCGTTGCACACATCTTGCGCGTCTCGCGGATTGGCGGTCGTAAAGGTCACATAGAAGCCCGGCACGGCACTCCCCTGCCCTGGTTTCCTCCTGCCGCCGGTGTTTCCAATCGCGCTGAGATCCGTGACCACCGGCTCGATCTGTACGCTTGCGCGCACGTCTTCCAGAACATCGTCAAGGCTCTTGCCGCCGCTGAACAATCGCTGCCGCTTCTCCACGATCGGCTGCAGGCGGTTTCGCCCCAGGACCTGTTGCTGCATGGTCGCAATCCGCTGCGCCAGGTCCGCGGTGACCACCGGCTGCACCACGCCCTCGGGAACCTTCTGCCCCTCCACCAGCACCAGCGCCTGCGAGGTGTATTTCGCAGTAAAGGCGTAGGAGATCAGGAAGCCGACCAGCGGCGCCAACAGCGCCGGAATCAGAATCATCTTCAGGCGCCGGCGGAACATCGCCAGGTAGTCGTCCAGCGTGAGATCGCGATTTTCAATCATTCCCGTGTTTCCATTCTGGCTACCTTCCCCGGTAGCCTTGAATTAATCGATCCGGATCGGTCGGAAGTGCCAGTCCACGCCGATGGTCGCCACATGTCGTACAGAGATTCGGTTGCAGAACGTCCCCACCACAGGGCAAGTATCAAAAATCTGGTCGTTCCACTGATACCCTAGGAAGGCTCCCCAGTTGTAGCCAAACTGCCTGCGCACGGTGAAGCCTGCGAACGCATAGTTGTAGGACGTCGCAGCAACGCCCAGTGCGGCCGATTGCAACCGCTGATTGTGAGCAAAGCCCACATTCCCGACCGCGTTGTACTTCCTTCCCAAGACCCGTGAAATCTGGAAGCTCGCGACGTTGCTCTGCGCGCCCGCAAAAAATCCTGACCCGCTGCTATCGAAGCGCACAAAACTCAGTGACGTAGCCGTCTGCTTGAAGCGGTACCGCAAAATCGCCCGCCCGGCCACTGACAACCGGTTATTTGTGCCGGTGAAAGGGTCCTGAATTCGCGTCCACTGAGGGCCCGCGCCAATCTCGAAGTCCATTCGCCCCGACACGCGGTGACCGTACATCCCTTGCACCACGTGCGACGTAACATTGTCCGCCCCGACCGCCGCCGGAAAATGGAACGACTGAAACCCGTACGTCACCGCAATCTGATCCTTGCGGCTAATGGAATAGTTGTATCCACCTTGAGCGGCTGCCTGCTGGCTGTTGATAAACCCCTGCGTAGAATCTGTGAAGTGCACCAGACCGTAGGAAGCTGCGGCTGTCACCGATGACCGGGGAGTCAATCCCTGAACTGCCTCCAGCATCGTGACATTGTTAAATCGCGGGGATTGGCCTAGCGACCCAATTGTCCCAGAGCCCAGAATTCCGAACTGACCTCCGAACTGCCCTCCAAAGCCGCTGCCCAACACCCCCATTCCAGCGCCCAGACCACCTAAGCCCAGCTGGAAGCCGCCGGCACCGCCAAAGGAGCCACCCCCGAATTCACCCTCGGGCAGATAGCTGAATGAATCGCGAATCGTAAGCTGCCCGGTTCTCCATAACACGGCTGTTTGTGCCTGCAAGTCATGAACTTGCCTCCAGCCATTGCCGGCCGCGTTGTAGTAGCTCGCGCCACCCACATACGCACCTTCCACCTGGTAGCGGCTCCACAGCCTCTGCAGCGTCAGGCCTGCGAGCGCGCGCGACACTGAATGCCAGGCTGGCCTGGCATCGCTCCCAATGTTCGAATCCAGCGATTCGGCGCCTTCCACCCCGCCTAACAGCATGCTGCGTGGCTGAATGTTCGGCTCCAGCGAAGGCTGGTCTAGTGCCGAAATCGGCGGATTCTCGTTCACAACCACCGCCGGCGCCTCCTGCCCGAACGCCGGAGCTGGCGTATTCCTCTGCGAATCGTCCGGAGCCTGCCCGGTTCCGGCGTCGGTCTGTCCCGCGGCCATCATCGCGCTCAGCAATAGCCACAGCAACAGACAACCCATCTTCCGAATTTTCGTCATGCGATCATTAGGGGACGACAATGGTATCTCCCGGTTTCAAGATGATGTTCTGCTCGACCGACTCCCCCTTGATCAATGCCCGGTAATGCACGGGGATCTTCTGTTGTTTGCCGTTTTCGTTACGCAAAAGGTAAATTCCCTTGGTGTTGGCAAACTGTGTAAACCCCGCACTTGCAAGCGCCTGCAGCACCGTCATGTTTGGTTGCAGAATGGTGCTGCCGGGCTTTACGACTTCGCCCAAGATATAGATTTTTTGGCTGTTCATCGCCGTGACCACCACCGTCACGCGCGGATCCGAAATGAACTTCTTCAGCTTGGTGGTAATCGCGTCCGCCAATTGCGTCGGCGTCAACCCCGCCGCGACCACGTCATTCAACAGAGGAAGCGAGATCTTTCCATCCGGCCGCACCGGCAGCGTCTCCGTCAGGTCCGGTTCTTTCCATACCGAGATGTGCAGCACGTCATCCGCCCCGATGATGTAGTCCGGTCCTGCTACCGACGTCGGCTCGCTTTGTGCTTTATCGGCAGCTGGCTTCGCGTCATCCTTCGCCTTCGCAGTCGCTTGTCCCCAAGCACTTGTGGCTAACACTCCAGCCAGCAGAAACATTCCAAACTTGTTAGTCCGCTTCATTTCCTCTCCTGAACTATGACGCTCCATAATCCTGGTATCCGATCTGTTTCAACTTATAGAGCAAGGCCTTGTAGCTGATCTGCAACTCCTGCGCGGCTCGCCTGCGGTTCCAGCGCGTACGCTGCAAGACCTTCAAGATCAATTCCTTCTCCGCTTCTCGCGAGGCCGCTCGCGACGCTTGTTTCAAGGAAATGCGCTCTCCGTTTCCTCCGCGTTCCGACCTCATCAGCAGCGAACGCAATCCGCCCATTGCGACCGACTCGTCTCCCAGCGCCACAATCGCCTTCGCCGCATCCTCCAATTCCCGGATGTTCCCCGGCCAGGCGTATTCCTCGAACAAGTGCTGCGTCGCGGGGCTGAGCTTTGGAACTGGCCGCCGAAAATCCTGTGCGTACTTCATGAGAAAGAAGTTCACCAGCGCTGGAATGTCTTCCTTGCGCTGGCGCAGCGGAGGCAGTCGCAGACACACCCCGCTGATCCGGTAATACGTATCTTCGCGAAAACGCTCAGCCTTAACGTCCGCTTCCAGATCGCGAGCGCTCCCGCAGATCAGCCTCGCATGCGTTCCGTGCCCGTTGCCGTTCCCTTCGACCTTAGGCAACAGGTTCAGAAGACCCTCCTGGCAACCCGAACTAAGGTCCGCGAGCTCCTCCAGGTAAACTGTGCCGCCGCCAAACAACCCAGCGCTTCCTCGCTCTCCCTCGCCGAACATCTCCTCGGACATATCAGCACAAGCAATGACCCGGAAGGGCTCCGCCTGGTGGCTCGACATTTGATGAATCCGTTCCGCAGTAGCTCTCTTTCCAGCCCCGGTCTCGGAAAGCAGGAGAACGGGGACCTCGCTTCGGGCCAGTTCCCGAATCACTGCTTCCAGCGCCTTCATGCTCTGGCCCAGCCCCTCGACAAAATCGCGCCCGAGCAAATCCGGACCGCGCACAGTGCCCTTTGCTTCAACGAATTGCGGGAAATCTTTCGCCATATTGGCTCTACTTCATCTGCAGGGGAATAACGCCAGTGAGTCGGATGTTGTTTGCTGCCGCCTATGGAGCAAGGGTACTGCCATCCGCGGAGGGAGAAGTTGAATCGTGTGCCTGCCAACCATCTTCAATGTTTGCAATAGATTGGAACGTTCAAACGATCCGTGCGGCCACCCCAGCAACCTGCGCGTAGCCTACAACAGAACCGAATGTAGGAAAAGTTTTTACCCACTCTAAGGTAACCAAATCGGGTTACTTTTCCCCAAAGCTCGAGTCGCCATCCGTAAACTATTGTGTCAAAGGAAGCTATCGTCGAGCACCGAAGCTCCTGCGCCGCCTCAAAACCACGCAGATCCAGCTCTCATGTGGCAAAAGTTTTTCCCACCCGTCTTGCGCTGAAAGAGGGGATTAGTCTCGAAACCCCAATGTAACCTTGGGGATTGGGATGCCCTTAATGACTGAATCCTGCTTTGACCAGCTCTGTTTTGCGTATCTGCTCGGCGAGGCGCGACGTAAAGATCTCGGATCCCCGGTCATTCAGATGGAAACCGTCGCGGTACAGATCCCTGGAAAACTCGCCGGGAGGAGACAATACCCAGACCGGAAGGCCAGCTTGCTCCCCCATTGCCTGGATCTCGCGCGAATGGTCTTCTCGCTGGGTCGGTGGCACCAGCAAAACAATCTTCACTCCATACGTCTGCGAGAGTTCCCGCAACTCGGGCAAGCGCTGCTGTGCCCTGCTGAGCAGTAGCTGCGGATTGCTCACATGAGGACCATGATCCGCGATGCGCCCGGCCAATTGGCGAAAATTGGGCACAAGCAGAATTAATACCCGCTCTCGAATGACGGATTTGTCGGCCAGCCAATTGCTCCAATGCGCAAACAGGTAAGTGCTCGCAGTAGTCCGGTCGAGTTTGCTAGCCTGAATCGCCAAAGGAAAATCGTGGGTGCTCATCTGCCGATGCGCGAACTCTTCGCCCAACGTCAGAGTCGACGCCAGTTGATCGGTGGCGAGCGAAAGCACAATCAGACTCGGCCGCGCCCCTTCCTCCAGCAGCCGTCGCAGGCCAAAGTACCAATCCAGGTAATGCGTCTGCTCGATACCGAGACGACTCACTTCGTACTGTGAGGCGAGAGTATCGTGCAGGTGGTCGAGTTGCACGCCTTCCAGCAGCAGCGAGTTGCCCGCCAGCAGCACCGTTGGCCGGCCATCCGCCGTCACCGGACGCAAACTCCTGGCCGCAAGAAGCTCCGTTTCCACTCGCTTTTCCGTGCGGCTGAGATGTTGCAAAATCAAAGGTGAGCCGACCTCAAATCCCAGCATGATCACGGCGAGTCCAACCAGCAATGCGATAACGCCGGCATGCGAACTCAGCTGACCTCGCTCGGGCCGTGAACGCTCCAGCCCGATTTCCTCAGAACTGGAAATAGATGAATGCATTTGCTTGATTTGCCCCCATCAGTGCAATGATCAGCGCGCACGCCAGTCCGAAAGCTACGCGCCAACGAACCGGCGCATACGAGAAACAATACTCGCCGTCCGTCGATTCCAGATACATATCCAGGATAAGTAGCGGCACTGAAAATACCGCTAGAAACAGGAATGCCGCCGGGAACTCCGGACGCCAACTCCATCGTCCCAGTCCCTTCAACATCTCCCAAGCCGCCCGCAGCGACTGCGCCCGGAAGAATATCCAGCTCACGCACACCAGGTGGAAGATGAATATCTGTTTGAGCAGTTTGCGGAGCGCTCCCGGAATCACCGGCTTCTCCCTCGTAAGCTTCCGTTCGACAGCCAGGCTCGCCCCATGCTGCCCGCCCCAGACGACAAACGTCCAGTTGGCACCGTGCCACAAGCCGCCCAGCAGCATCGTCAGCAGAAGATTCCGGTAGGTTTGCCGCTCTCCATTCCGGTTTCCGCCCAGGGGTATGTAGAGATAATCGCGCAACCACGTGCTGAGGCTCACATGCCAGCGGCGCCAGAAATCCTGAATGCTGTCCGCAAAATAGGGCTGCCGGAAATTCACCATGAAATGGAAACCCAGCAACTGCGCGCTCCCCCGGGCAATGTCGCTGTAGCCGCTGAAGTCGCCGTAAATCTGCCACGCGAATGCATACATCCCCAGCAAAGTGACGGGCAAACTTGGTTTCCCGAACGCTCCGCTAAAGGCCGCATTCGCAATGAGCGCGCAGTTATCGGCGATCACGCACTTGCGAAACAATCCCTCCAGAATGAGCAGCAAGCCATCGAAAGCCTTGTCCGAATCCCAGCGCCTCGGTTTCTGAACTTGCGGAAGCAGGTGCGCCGGCCGCTGGATGGGACCCGCGATCAGGTGCGGAAATAAGCTGATGAACAACCCGTAATCCAGAAACGACCGCGACGCAGGTAGCTTCCCCGAGTAGACGTCCACGATGTACGCCACTTCCTGAAATGTGTAGAACGAGATGCCGGGCGGAAGAATGATGAGCAAAACCGGAAGCGAAGCTTTGATTCCCACTCCCGCCAGCACGTGTCCCAGCGAATCCGCAAAAAAGTTGAAGTACTTGAAGAATCCCAGTATCGAGAAATTAATCACCAGCGACAGCGTGAGCAGAGACTTGCGAACCCGCGGATCCTTCGCTTCGGCGATCTTGATGGCAATGAAATAGTCAATGAGCGTCGACCCGATCATCAGGCACAGAAACCGCCAATCCCACCAGCCGTAGAATAAGTAGCTCGCCGCCAGCAGGAATCGATTCTGATTGCGGAATCCGAGCCTCCAGTAGCACACGGCTACCACACAGAGGAAAAGGATAAAGATCGGGGTATCAAAAAGCATCGTGAGCTATTTGCGAACGGATCGGAACGCTTGTGGCACTGGGGCGTGCGCGATGTCCCTCAGGATAACCCACGTTGGTGCTTCGTGCATGCCGCGGTAGTTCCTTTGGTAATCGGCTCGAGTCGCCCGACTCTTTGACGGCTGTCTCCTTGGTTCAGTCCCAGGGTGCGCGTGAGGCCGCAGACCCCGGCGAGCATGCTATCTGAGCTTTATGGTCCTCGAACGGTTGTAACGTTTGTAGAAGGAGCCCAAATTCCGTCCAGAAGGTGATAATCCCCCGATTGGACGGGCGGCCATCCCTGGTAACGAAAGTCACAGATCAGGCAATCACCGATTGCGCCAGACCCGCAGTTCTACTATCCTTGCGAATATTCCGCTTACAACTTGCGTTTTGAGCCACGCTGTCCAAACCGCGCATTTGACCGTCGAACCACCGCCAGTGTCGCAATCGCGAGTGCCCCTTTGGCAAATCGTGGTGCTGCTGGGCGTGCTGGCTTGGCTTTACGCTCCTGTCCTCAGCCGCCTGGTGGGCCAGTGGTCGCACGATCCCAATTATTCCCATGGCTTCTTCGTCCCGGCGTTTTCCTTTTTTGTGATCTGGAGCGAGCGTGATCGGCTGCGAAAATTGCCTCTCGAAGCTTCCTGGTCGGGGCTGCTGGTGCTCGCGTTTGCGCTGATCGTTTTGACGGCCGGCATTCTGGGCGCCGAACTTTTCCTGTCCCGGTTTTCCTTCTTGCTCGCCATTGCCGGCCTGGTCGTCCTGATCTACGGATGGAATCATTTCCGCGCCGTCTTCTTTCCGTGGGCGTTCCTGTTGTTCATGATTCCCATTCCCGCCATCGTTTTCAACCAGATTACGTTCCCGCTGCAGTTGCTGGCTTCGCGCGCAGCGGCGCACACTTTGCCCTGGCTTGGCGTTCCAGTGTTGCGCGAGGGAAACATTATCCAGTTGCCGGCCATGGCGCTTGAAGTGGCGGAAGCTTGCAGCGGAATTCGCTCCCTGATGTCCTTGGCCACGTTAGCCATCATTTACGGCTATCTTCTGGAGACTCGAACCTCCATTCGCGTTCTACTGGCGCTCGCCTCGGTTCCGATCGCTGTCATTGCGAACAGCCTGCGCATCATCGGCACCGGCCTGTTGGTGCAGTATTGGGACCCTGACAAGGCGCAAGGCTTTTTTCATACCTTTTCTGGATGGCTGATTTTCGTCGTCTCCCTGGTCTTGCTCTTCTTGCTGCACCGCGTTCTTCAAGTGCTCTGGAACAAGGGAGGCGCGCGCGCATGAAAAGCCATGCACGGTTCGCGATAGCGCTGCTGCTGCTCCTGGGCACGGCCTTATTCCTGCAAGCTCGCAACCACGGTGAAGTCTTTCCCGCCCGCAAGCCCCTCTCGGGTTTTCCCGAGCAGTTTGGCAGCTGGACCGGCACAAACGTCGAGATCGGCAAAGACATCCGCGACATCCTCGGCCCCGGCGATTTCCTGCTCCGCGTCTACCGAAACCAGAGCGAGAAGCAACCGAATACCGACCTTTTCATCGCCTACTTTCCAAGCCAGCGCGCCGGCGACACCATTCACTCTCCCAAGAATTGCTTGCCGGGAGCGGGTTGGACGCCCATCGATTCTGCTCGCGTCACCGTGTCGGTTCCGGGCCACGCACCTTTTCCGGCGAATCGGTACGTGATCGCGAAGGGTGGCGATCGCCTCCTGGTTCTATATTGGTACTGGGCTCACGACCGCGCTGTCGCCAGCGAATACTGGGCCAAAATCTACCTGGTCACGGACTCGATCCGCATGAATCGCAGCGACGGTTCACTGGTGCGTCTGACCACGCAGATGACGCCCGGCGAGTCGGTGGACGCTGCCATGGCTCGCCTGCACCCGTTTGCGGGAGAGGTGGTCCCCTTGCTCAATCAGTACATTCCCCAATGAATCACTCGATATTTGGCAAACATACTCTTGTCCCGCATCGCTCCGCGCCGCATGGCGTAAGGGACATTCGTGACGCGATGATTTTCCCTGCCCGCAGCCATTGCTTCCCGGAGCAGGGGATGATCGGTATTCCAAACCACCTGGCGCGTTCAACGCGCTCCTATCGGGAGAATCACTCATGAGGCGTGCTCCAGCGTTTCGCCTGTTCTTCATTCTCACTCTGCTCACCAGCCTTCTCACGGGCTGTTCGCGTGACCCCAGCGTTCGCAAGCAGAAATATTTTGAGAGTGGCCAGCGCTTTTTCGAAAAGAGCAAGTTCCGTGAAGCCGCCATTCAATACAGCAACGCAATCCAGGTGGATCCGCGCTTTGCCGACGCGCACTATCGCCTCGCCCTGACCTATCTCCGTCTCGGGGAGGTCAATCGCGGCTTTCAGGAACTGCGGCGCACCGTCGAACTCCAGCCCGACAATTACGCGGCTCGCGTCGACATCGCCAACATGTTGATCGCCGCCAAATTCTTCAAGGAAGCTCAGGAGCAGTTGGACATCCTCACCGCCAAGCAACCCAGCAGTCCTGATGTTCATATGGCGCTTGCGAACTTTAAAGCTCGTCAAGGCGATCTCCCCGCCGCCATGCAGGAGATGCAGAAAGCGATCGCGCTCGATCCCAACCGCTCCGAGGCGTTCCTGAATTACGCCATCATGCAGATTCAGGCTCAGCAGTACGATGCCGCCGAGGCTAGCCTCAAAAAAGCCATCACGCTCGACCCCAAGGCGATGAATGCACAGCTCGCGCTGGGCAGTTTCTACCAGGCTCGTGGCCGTTTGCCCGAGGCCGAAGAGCAATTCAAGCACGCGGTCACCGTCGATCAGAAGAATCCCGATCCCCGATCTTCGCTAGTCCGGCTCTACATGATGGAAGGCAAGAAACCCGAAGCTGAGGCTTTTCTTCAGCAAACCAAGCGGGACCTCTCCGACAACCCGGTCGGCTATCGCATGCTGGGCGACTACTACTTCGCCAATGGCGACCTGGACAAGGCGGTGGCTGAGTACGAGTCTCTGAACAAGGAGCATCCCAAGGAACTTCAAACCAAGAAAAACTACATCCAGCTCCTGATCCTGAAGAATCGCCTGGACGATGCCCGCAAACTGAACGATGAAATCCTGAAGGCGAGCCCGCAGGACAACGAGGCGCTGATTTTTCGCGGTCAGATCAAGATGCGCGACGGTCACTTGGACGAGGCCATCAGTGCTTTGCAGGCTGCTCTTAAGAGCGATCCCGATAACGGCGTCGGGCACTACCAGCTGGGCCTGGCTTTCGATCAGCAAGGCAATCTCTCGCGCGCGGAGACCGAGTGGCGCGACGCGGTTCGCCTGAAACCCGACCTCATGGAAGCTCAACGCGCTCTGGCTGCTGTCTCCATCCGCAAGAGTGATTGGGACAGCCTCAACCAGATCTCCTCCACCATCATTACTGCGCAGCCCACTGCCCCCGATGGCTATGCCTTGCGCTCGATTGCGGAAATCAATACCAGGCAGGTCCCCAAGGCTGAACAGGACATCAACAAAGCCATTGAGGTTGCCCCTCAGAGTCCCATTGGCTACGTTCAACTCGGCAACCTGCGTCTGATGCAAAAACAGTTCAATGACGCTGCCAAGGCTTATCAGAAGGCTCTCGACGCCGATCCCTCCAATTCCGATGCCTTGAGCGGCCTCATGAACACCTACCTGCTCCAGAAGCAGGTTGACAAGGCCATAGAGGCTGCCAACACCCAGATCGCCAAGGTTCCCAACAGCAGTGCCTTTTATGACCTGCTGGGTACGGCGCTCTTCAACAACAAGAAGGACTACAAGGCCGCAGAAGTAGCCCTGCGCAAAGCCGCCGAACTCGACAAGAAGAACTCCGACGCTCTCCTGAAACTTGGCCAGGCTCTCCGCGCCCAAGGCTCCGTCGATCAGGCCATCGCAACCTTCCAGCAGTCCATCAAGGACAACCCCGGAGAAATCTCTTTTTACATCCTGCTCGGCGAGTTGTATGAAGGCCAACAGAACTGGGATGCGGCCAAGGGCATGTACCAGAAATCTCTCCAGATTCAGCCCGACAATCCCGTCGCCTCCAACAATCTTGCTTACGTCATGCTGCAGACTGGCGGAAATGTCGATGTAGCCATCTCCCTCGCGCAAACCGCGCGCCGTCTGATGCCCGACAGTCCCAATGCCGCCGACACTCTGGGCTGGGCCTATTACCAGAAGGGTCTTTACCCAACCGCCATTGACCTGTTCAAGGAGGCTCTCAAGAAGGTGCCGAACGATCCCACCTTCCAGGACCATTTGAAAAAGGCGCAGCAGCAAGCCCAGCAACAGCAGCCAGGAAATTAGCTGCCGTCCTAACGGCAAATGACAGTAAGTTCTCAGCTGTCAATATGTTTTCTTTTAGCTATCCTATTCCAGAATGAAAAAGTTGGGGTTGCGCTCGAAAAGCATGTCAGAGTGGCCTCTGAAGTACCCGTTAATTGCGTTTAGGAGCGTTCTGAGCGCACTCTGAGGGTCGGGTCATGCTTTGGGCGGCCGCAGCCCCAACGAAGCATGCTGGGGCTTCCTATCGCAAAACTAAGCTTAAAGAAAATGGCATTCGATTGCAATTCAATCCTGGCTCGTGCTCGCCACTAGTCGAATTTGTAACCCATTCGGGTTGGAAGGCTGCCCTTTTTTGCATTCAGCGGCAGACTCTTGTAGCGCCGCCGTCCCGGCGGCTGTCTGGCGGGCGTCTCGCGCGCCTGCGAGCGCGGGACGCGCTCGCGACTGCCGGCAAGATACCGGCGCTACTTTCGTTCGCCCAAAGATTCAGGATTGATGTAATAGAAAAAACCCGCCGCATCCCCGCGGCGGGTTTTCGTTCAGGAGTCGCTTCGCTGTACCGATTAGGACAGGCTCAGTTTGCGCCGAATCACTCCAGCCAAACCGATCAAACCCGTACCCAGCAGGCTCAGGGTGCCCGGCTCGGGAACCGAGAGGTTGGTGTTGCCACTGGATAACTGAACACTCTCACCGAAGAAGCCTTTGCCGGTATTGACGGTCAACTGCACTGTAGCTCCCACCGCCCCGGAACCCGCGATCGCACCACTAAGAATGTAATTGTGCGTTCCAGTCGCTGTGGTGACCAGGGTCCAGGTAACCGGACCGGTGAAGCTGCCGCTGAAGATCACGCCATTAGGAACGCCGTTGGTGCCGTTCCCCGTGATCACGAAACTTCCACCCGCGGCAAGCATGCCGCCCTGTTGAGCGTTGCCGGTTGTAAAAGCGCCAGTCGTGAAGGTCAGAGACCCCAGGTTGGAACCGACGATACCGCCCACGTTGAGCAACGTCGACCCTGTCAACGTGAAGCCGCCCGATCCTCCGGAGAGTGTTCCCCCGTAGTTTCCGATGTCGATGCTGCTGTTAGCAAAGGCTGCCATTGGCAGGGCCAGTGCCAGTACAGCCAGCAACAGAATTTTCTTAACCATGTACTTACTGCCTCCTAGGAAGGTTCCGAATCATTGGCCTCCGGGGGATGAGACCATTTTTGGGAGCACCGCATTCCCTTAGGGTAAGAGACTGCACCACACCCGCGCTCAGTAAAGCATCCGGCGTGCCAAAAGAACTGAAAAAGAAGGCACATCTTATCATGCGCTTAGACGAGGTAACGTTACTCGGAAGGGCATTGCGGCTGCAAAGCCATGCGCATGAACACAACTTCTCTTCGACCCAAAGCAAAATTGGCGCGCCGAAAATGTTCGGTCGCGCCAAGCACAAGCAATCTGTTTGAAACCCGTAGTCGCGGTCAGTGCTCGGCCTTGGCTGAAGACTGACGACTGGCCCAAAACGCCCGCCCCTGGCCTAGTCTGCGGCCACTCCCGCATTCGCGTTTTCGCGTCGCCGGATGGTGCGATTCGATGGCAAGCCCGCATCCCGGATTTTATAGAGCAGCGCGCGATAGCTGATGCTCAACGCTCGCGCCGCTTGCTTGCGATTCCAATGATTCGCCTGGAGCACCTTCAGAATCACTTTCCGCTCCAGTTCCCGCGTCGCCTGGCGCGTCAGCTTCTTCAGCGAAATTGGCCCATCAAAGTTGATTTCAGCATTGAAATAATCCGGCTGATGCGTCGCCAGATCGCTCGAGATCACCTCTTCTGAACCCAGAATTACATACCGCTTGACCTGATTTTCGAGTTCGCGAATGTTGCCGGGCCAATGATATTTCTGCAACACCGTCATCAACTCCGACGAAAGCGGCTTCGCACGGCAGTTGTACTTCCGGTTGTAGTAGTCCAGGAAGTAAATGACCAGATCTTCAATGTCGCCACGACGCTCGCGTAGCGGAGGCAGGGCAAGATTCACCACGTTGATGCGGTAGAACAAGTCTTGCCGAAACGTTCCGTTCTCGATTTCGTTCTCCAGAATCCGGTTGGTCGCGCATACCACCCGCACTTCGACTTTCTTGTCTTCCTGCGCTCCAATCCGGCAAAACTGTCCGTCCTGGAGCAACTGCAGCAGCTTCGACTGTAGTGCCAGATCGAGTTCGGAAATTTCATCCAGAAACAGTGTGCCCCGATGCGCCAGCTCTACCCGCCCCGGCTTCATCCCATAGGCTCCGGTAAACGCGCCCTTCTCGTACCCAAAGAGCTCGCTCTCCAGCAGCGTTCCCGGAATTGCCGGGCAGTTGACCTTTACGTACGGCCCCGTCTTCCATGGAGAACGTCCATGGATCATGCGCGCGATGATGTCCTTGCCCGTTCCGCTCTCGCCCTGAATGAGAACTGGTACGTTAGCGGAGGCAACTTTGTCCATGCGCGCCCGTAGGGCCTGCATAGCATCAGAATGACCGAAAACGATGGACTCGGGAGGAATCTCGCCGATGGATTGCACTAGAGAACTGACAGAATTTGTCGTTGTCATGAGTTTACAGCGGATCCTAGCCGCAACTACCCATACCTGTGCACCCCGCCCGCCAAACTGTTAATCGCGCTCCGCAGACGTGGCAGAAGTGCTCTAAACATTTCATATCGTTTAAGTTAGCTGGAGATTGAAGTGAAGCCGACACTCGGAGAGGGCAGGGCGGACTCTTAGGGAATACCATCCGGCGAGTAGGAAAATGTTTTCACACTGCAGAAGTGAGTTTCCCACGAAGCCGGCGCGTCTGGGAGGTGCCGTTCAACAGTGGGCGGGAGAATTTCAGGCCTAGCAGGTGATAACCCTCTGCGTGGGTGATGCGGGTAGCGCGAGCGCGCAGGGTTCGCGCCGCCCGCGGGAGACCCGCGGTCGCCGCTAACGGCGCGCTAGGGATTTCGAGCAGAACCTGTGCTGCCTTAGGCAATGAGCGGCGTACCGCGACCAACGCTCCCCCGGCACTGATGTTGAGCGCCGTCGCGAATTCAAGAAACTCCTTCCCTTTTTCGTCGCGGCTGCGCACAAACACCGGGATCGCCAAGGGCAGGCGGGTCCACTTCCGACGTTCTTTTTCAGGCCTGCGTCGAATCAAGGGTTCGTTCCTGTGACCTACAATTTACACGTTCCGGGTCGCATCTAATGGGCCAAATGCCGATAGATAGCCTCGCACTGCACTTCTCCACCCCGGATCCCTGCCAGTTCTGCCATGAAACGGGGCTTCCTGCACCGGATTGGGCGTTTTTGCCCGCTGTTTCGGTTCTTCTTCCCACAATTCCGGCGCCAAGTTCCTAAGATGTTGAAAAGTGCAATGATTTACCCTAGTGTGGCAAATCTGGTGCATTTTCATTGACAATCCGGACCCAATCATCCTACGATTTCATACACGCTCATCCCCAAACGTGTAGAATTGAAAACTACTTTGTTCCCTCCCCGTTCGCCAAGCCCTGAGTGTCTCTGATTATGGCTGCAAACCCGGATAATGCGTGTCTCTCACGCCCGGTCCCAGCGGCGACCGATGCCGAGCCGCATTCCATCGAGCCTGCGCTCGTGGATCAGGCCTCTGCTTCCAACTATCCGCAGGACCTCCTGCAGAACTATACCCAGCTCTCGGAACGTTATCGTCGCACCACCAATGCGCTTGCATCCGCGGCTCACGATCTCAAAACCCCGCTCGCCATTCTGAACGGCTACATTGAACTCCTGCAGAGCGAAAAGCTCGGCCACTTGAATGAGCGCCAGCGCGAAGTCATTCGTGACATGCAATCCAGCGGACAGAGATTACAACACTTCATCCAGGATTTCTTGTCTTACACCGTACTCGAGACCGGCGAACTGCGTATGCAGTACGAGCACGGCGACATCAATGCCTGCCTGTCGGAAGTTTGCCGCTTGTGGTCGCATCGTTTTCAGGAGAAAGGCTTGGCATTGTACTTTCTGGCCAACGATAAACTCGTCCCGTTCTCTTTCGATTCCCCCAAGATTCAGCGCGTGATTTCCAACCTGCTCGAAAACGCCTCGAAGTTTACACCCGCAGGTGGCACGGTGTGGCTACATGCTGAACCGTATATGTGGGAACGCCGTGGCGCTCCCAAAAGCGGCGTAGAAAAAGAGCGCCGCCGCCAGCCTCTTTCCACTCCAAATGCTGTGAAGGTGAGCGTTGCCGATACCGGTCCCGGAATTCCGGCGGAATATCACGTGGAAGTCTTTGACGATTTTTTCCGGCTGCCCAACAGTGAAACCCAGTCCGACGGCATGGGCCTGGGCCTGGCCATCGCTCGTCGACTGGTGAACGCTATGGGTGGCAAGCTCTGGGTCGAGAGCGAACCCGGCGCGGGCAGCAAATTTTCATTTCTCGTTCCGCTGAAACCCTCCCTCAACAGCACGCCTAAAGGGAAAACGAAATGAGTGAAGCGACCAACATCCTGCTGGTCGATGATGAACCGGGAATGCTCCGGTACATCCGGACCCTGCTCGAAGTCGACGATTACAAAGTCGAGACCGCCTCCACCGGTGAAGAAGCCTTGCAACGCGTCGAAAAAGGCCTCGAACCCGATATGGTTCTGCTTGACGTCCTGATGCCCGGCATCGATGGCCTGCAAACCCTCGAGCAACTCCGCCAGATGCGTCCGGGCGTGAAAGTCGTCATGCTCTCCTGCGTAAGCGACACTCGCAAGGTCGTCCAGGCTATGCGTCTCGGCGCGCAGGATTACCTCACCAAGCCCTTTCAGAAAGCCGAGCTCGATGCGGTTATCGATCAGTGTCTCGGCAAGAATCAGCAGGCTTATGCGGGAGAAGTCGAGGAACTCTGCGACGATGTGTTCTTCGTCGCGGCCAGTCCCGCCATGCGGAAGATCCGCTCGCAGGCCGCCTTGGTCGCGAACGTCGACATTCCGGTCCTGCTGCTGGGAGAAAGCGGCACCGGCAAAGAAGTCCTTGGGCGCCTGGTTCACAAGCTTTCGCCGCGCGCACATCGCACTTTCCTCAAGGTGAACTGCGCTGCGGTCCCAGCGGACCTGCTGGAGAGCGAACTTTTTGGGTATGAAGCCGGCGCCTTCACCGGTGCAACTCATCCCAAGCCCGGTAAGTTCGAACTTTGCAACAAGGGAACGATCCTGCTTGACGAGATCGGGGAAATGCCGCCCATCCTGCAGGCCAAGCTCTTGCACGTTTTACAGGACCAGCAGTTCTCGCGCTTGGGCAGCCGCAGCGTCATCAAGGTGGACGTGCGCATCCTGGCCGCCACCAACATCAACATCCCCGAAGCGCTGGCAACGAAACGTCTGCGCGAGGATTTGTACTATCGACTGAACGCCTTCACACTCAACCTGCCGCCACTGCGCGAGCGCAAGGAAGAAATTCCGATTCTGCTAAAGCATTTTATGTCGCGTATGGCGGAACAGTATGCGCGTGCGCCGCTGCCCCTCTCTCCGACCATGATGACAGCCTGCCTGGAATACTCCTGGCCCGGCAATCTGCGCGAGCTGAGCAACTTTATCAAGCGCTATTTGATTCTCGGCGATGAGAAACTCGCCATCGCCGAACTTAATCCCAAGAGTGACGTCAATGGCGGACAGCGTGCCGATGGAGGGAACAAGACCGGCACGGATTCATCAAGCGGCGGACTAAAGTCCCTCTCGCGCAACGCGAAAGATGAAGCCGAAGCTACTGCAATCACACAGGCTCTCGAACAGACCAATTGGAACCGCAAGCAGGCGGCTGCGCTGCTGAAGATCAGCTATAAGGCCCTGCTCTACAAAATCCGACAATACGGCATTGCCGAGGCCCGCAGCCATCACAAGCTCTCTGCCGGCGCATAGGCACATCGCTGTACTGGCGGATCTGTTCGCTGTGGCTTTACTCCCGCGTGCTTCCGATTTAAAGTGTCCAGCAGATTGGGTTCTGAGTACGCATGACCAGCAAGTCGTCGGGTCGCCCCGAATCAGCTTCTGATTCCTCCTCGCAAGCACTGGGCGATCTTCTGCTCACCAGCACCCTCCTTGAGGCTGTCCCGGATGCCATCGTAGCCGTCGAGCAAGACGGCACCATCGTACAGATCAACTCCCAAACTGAGACCCTGTTCGGGTATCAGAGAGGCGAACTGCTCGGACAAAAAATCGAAATCCTGGTCCCCACGCGTTTCCGGGTGCAACATCACGAGCATCGCGCCTCGTTTGCGCAGTCCCCAAAGATTCGACGGATGGGCGCCGGCCTCGATCTCTTCGGCAGACGCCGCGACGGCTCCGAATTTGCCGTCGAGATCAGCTTGAGTCCAGTGTCGCTGGGCAATGGTACCTTGGTGCTGAGCGCGATCCGTGACATCAGCGATCGCAAGCGTATCGAGCAGGAACTGCGGCGCGCCCACCAGGAACTCGATCGCAAAACCACCCAGGAGATTGGCGAGTACCGCGCGCGACTGGCTTCCATCATCGACTCCTCCGCCGACGCGATTATCGGCAAGGAACTGGACGGCACTATCACCAGCTGGAACCGCGGTGCCGAGGCCATGTACAGCTACACCGCCGAAGAGGCTATCGGCAAAAATATCTCATTCCTCATTGCCAACGATCGCCCGGACGAAATCCCCACGATCCTGGCCAGAATCTCTCGTGGAGAGCGCATCGAACATTACGAGTCTGTCCGCGTCACGAAAGACGGACGCCACCTGCATGTCTCACTTTCCATTTCTCCGATCCGCGACCATGGAGGAAAGATCGTGGGTGCGTCTGCGATTGCCCGCGACATTACCGCCCAGAGACGCGCCGAAGACCATCTGCGCCAGGCCCAGAAGATGGAAGCTGTCGGCCGGTTGGCAGGCGGGGTTGCTCACGATTTCAATAACATCCTCGGCATCATCACCGCCTGCACCGAACTGCTTCGCGACCGCATCGATTCCACTGGCGACTCTGGTCAATACATAGGCAATATTCGGAAAGCGGTCGAGCGCGGCACTTCCCTCACACGCCAGTTGTTGGCCTTCACTCGGAAATCGAGCCTGCAGCCCCAACTGGTCGACCTGAATGCTCGACTCAAAGACGTTGTGAAACTTATCCGCCCGCTCATGGGAGATGATGTCGAGATCGCGGTGGTACCGCGTGGTTCGTCCGCGGTCATCGAGATTGACCCGGGCCAATTGGACCAGATCGTTCTCAACCTGGCTGTGAACTCGCGCGATGCCATGCCGCGAGGCGGAAAATTCATTCTCGAAACTGCTGCTGTCGAACTGGACGAGGTCTTCACTGCACAGCATCTCCCCATGGAGGAAGGCCACTATGTCCTGCTCGCCGTCAGCGACACTGGTGTCGGCATGGATCAAGCCACGATCACCAGAATTTTTGAGCCCTTCTTCACCACCAAGGAGGTCGGAAAAGGGACCGGCCTTGGACTCGCTACTGTCTACGGCATTGTCCAGCAGAATGGTGGTCACATCTGGGTCTATAGCGAGCCCGGCAGCGGCACCACTTTCAAGATTTACCTGCCGAGCGCAGAACACAAGATCGCCGAGAAAACGGCAACTCCCGCAGAACCATCCATTGCTCGACGGGAAGGCACCACCATTCTTCTGGTCGAAGACGACGAGATCATGCTCAGCTTGACCCGAAAGCTCCTCGAGCAGAATGGTTATCTCGTCCTCGAGGCAAAAGACGGAAAGTCAGCGCTCGAAGTCATAATGGCGCATAACGGTACAGTTGATGTGTTACTCACAGACGTCGTCATGCGCGGCATGAGTGGAACAGACCTTGTCGCCAAAGTGGTTGCGTCTCATCCGGAAACCAAGGTCGTCTACATGTCTGGCTACACCGGCGAACTGATCGCCGAGCATGAGCAAATGCAAGAAGGAATCCCACTCCTCGAGAAGCCTTTTACCCGCACCGCCCTGCTGCACCTATTGGATGAAGTCCTGGGATAGCCATCCATGCCACGCCAGGCAAACATCCGAAAAAATATTCACCCTAAGAACCAAACGATATTGACGCAGGAACAAGAGTTTCGAAACATCGAACAGCCAGCCCGTTTGGGAGCAACAGAAATTAGCCCAGCGCTAACCGCCGGGAAAACGTCAAACTCGAACCGAGCCTTGTAGGGGCGAGCAGCGCAGCGGGCGAAAGCCCGCAAGCCCTCTTGAAGACGCGCCGACATCGCACGGGTTTCCCGGCACTCCGCCATCGGCAAACGGATCTCTGGCTCAGATCCGGCGAAATGCCTGCGCCCGCCATTCCCACGTCGCCGAGTCACACCACTTTGGTGATGGAGATCACACACACCTGTGCCAAATGACGCACCAAAAGCCCTCGTTCCGTGAATCCCACTTTGTGTATGCTTTCCAAGATTCCAGTAACCTTTTTAATATGAATAGCTTGCATGTTCTATCGCGCTCTGTACCGTTTGGAACCGAAATGGCGTCTCGCTTGCCCTTGTACAGGTGTCCGAATGGAGGCAGATATGGCCACTCAACCGATGAGACCCCCACAGAAGCCCGCAACAGCCCAATCCGTCTTTGGCGATCTGCCTCCTGTCATTGTTCGTGAGCTTGAAACCATATCGCTCACCAACCACTATCCGACCGGTGCGGTGCTGTTCTCGGAAGGAATGGCTCCTCGCGGTGTCTACCTGGTGCAAAGCGGACTGGTAAAACTGTCCGTCTGTGCCAGTGATGGCCGGACTTTGATCCTGCGCATTGCCCATACCGGCGAAGCACTCGGTGTTGCTTCCACCATCGGCAGCCGCGATTACGAAGCCACCGCCGAAGCCCAGCAGCCCTGCGACATCACCTTCATTCGCCAAAGTGACGTGCTGCGCATGATGCGCGTCCATGGCGAATTCGCGCTGTGGATTACGCAACTCCTCAGCCGCGACTACAACTTCACCTGCCGCGAAATCCGTACCCTCATGCTGTCGGGTTCCGCCAGCGAGAAACTGGCGCGCCTGCTCGTGGGCTGGTTGGACGATCGCACAGGCTGCCCCAACCCGGCCCGTATGAAGGTTCCACTCACGCATGAAGAAATTGGTCAGATGATCGGCACGTCGCGCGAAACCGTAACTCGCCTGATGGCCGGATTCCGCAAGCAACGAATGATCGAGCAGGAAGGCGCTACCTTGGTCGTTTCAAACCGGGTGGCCTTGGAATCACTGATTACCGCGTAAGAACTATTAGAAAAAAATAGACCCCGCGTCAGGAGAATTCCCGTTCAAACTTCCCCTGACGTGGGGTCTGCGCCACTTCGTCTGTAGCTAAATTATTTCCTCCCGTGCGCCCCGGCAATACGGCAAAAGCCGTAGGATTTGCCGATTAGGCCACTAAACACGTCGGAAATTCTTCTTATTTTTTATGAACGCTACCGCACGCAGATCTGCTCTGCTGTTGCAACGTGTGCTTTCAAGCAGCATGGAACGCGGCCACCGCATCGGCCAGCGTCGCGTGAAACGGGACAATTCTTGGGATCTGTGAACTGTGCGCGATCTCCTGCACGACTCCATGCGCGCCCACTACCCTCATTTCTCCACTCAGGCGTTTCAATTTTTGCGAGGACGTCACCAGGGTCCCAAATCCTGTGCTGTCGACGCGTTGCACGTCCGCCAGATCCACAATGACCTTCGACACGTTCTGCTGGATCAAGTCCTGAATCGCCGCTTCCAACTCTTCAGCAGTGCGACCCATGCCAATGCGCCCAGAAAGGTGCAGCACTACGATATCGGGCTCCACCTGTTCCTTCTTGATTTCGAGCATCGAGCGAACTCCTCCGGGAATTGGCAATGGCTGCAAGTGGCGTTCAATCTACCAGACTGCGTGGACGAGAAGTGTAACTTCAAATTGGAGCGCATCGCTTGGAGCACTTTAAGATTCCGAAAGCCAGCATCGACAACTCCATCCATCCCGTGCAGTAGATCCTGTGACGGATGGAGGGACGGGCGTCCCGCCCGTCCGGCGGGCGAGGACGCCCGCCGCTCCATTCACAGGAGGAGCGCCAAAATTCGGAACCCACAATCTCCTCGGCGCAAGCTGAAGATTGACGACTGACCGCTAAAGCGCTATTGCACCACCAGAGTGATTGGCGTGGTTTGCGAGAACGATCCCGAGGTCGCCGACACGTTGATCGTGTAGGTGCCCGCGGGCGTTCCCGTGGTGGTTGTAGTGGAACTGTGTCCGCCGCAAGCGGGCTGCAACAGGACAAGAGTCATCAGCGCCAGGAAGAACAGGCCACCCATGATCCTGCGACGCCTGTTCAGACGGCTTCCGATTCCCAGTCCCAGGAACGCGAGACCCGCGACGGGCAGCAGGCTCGCCAGGAATCTTCCTCCATCTCGGGTTAGACCCGCCGTAGTTGTAACTCTTGGAAACGTACTGATCACCAGGGTGACGGTCGAAGGACTCTGACCCTCGAGAGTGACAGGGTTCGTCGAAGGCGTGCACGTTGTGCCTCCTCCAGGAAGGCCCGACGAACACGCGATTGAGATCGAGGCGGTGAACACCGATGATGGCGTGACCTGGATTGGATAGCTCGCCGGATTGCCGGCGACCACCGTGTTATTCGACCTGAGCGCCGTCAGTCTGAACGAGTTCACCGCCACCGGGCTTGCTATGGCTGTCTTCGAGAACCCTCCCACTGTAACCGTGCCGCTATTCGCAATTGTCCCCGGCCCGGTCGGCGTGAGGTTCACGGTTATGGTCGAACTCTGCCCGCCATTGATCACGCCTAGATTGCACAACACCTTATTGTCGGTAGGAGTTGTGGGGCACGTTCCTCCTGAAGCGGACGCTGACACAAACGTAACCGGAGCGCTACCACTGCCCGCCGCGAGGTTATCGGAGAAAGCGACATTTGACGTCGTGTCGCCCGTGTTCGTCACCGTGTATGTGAAGCTAAGCTGGTTGCCCGCGTTGGCTGAATTCGCGGTTGGCGAAGCAACCGTAAGATTGAAACTGAGAGTCGGACCCAATTTGGAAACGAACACGTCCTGTGGCCCCTTCAATGCTGCCTGGAATGGAGCCGCGGTCGGAAAGTCGGTCGACGTGGTTTCACCGGTCACAAATGTGTCTGTGTCCGTATCGAGCGTAATGCCCGTGCCGGTCTCGGTTCCTGATCCGCCCAACAGCGTTACAAATTCACTGGTGCTAGCAGTCGTACCGAGTGTGTCGAGGCGCGCCACGAAAGCGTCTTGTGAGCCTTTGAGAGTGGCGCCTCCGGGAATCGGATTTGAGGTCGGAAAGTTTGAAGAAGCGGTAGTCCCCACCACTCTGGCCCCTTGCACGCTGTCGACCGTGATCGCGTTACCGACATCAGTTCCCGTGCCGCCGAGAAAGCTGAAATAGGTCAGCTGTACGTTCGTCGAGCCGGTGTTTATTGCCGGGTTGTTGATTTTGCCCACGAAGGCGTCAATACCGCCGCCCGAAGTCGCCTGCTTGCCATGGATCCCCCCGCTGATTGTCGGAAAAGCGGGCGAATCGGTCGAACCGGTCACGTATGCGTTTCCAGAGGCATCCACTGCAATCCCCAGCCCGATGTCGGTGCCCGTTCCTCCGAGATAAGTGCAGTACAAGAGTAGGGCTCCCGTGTTAGTCCCAGGGTTCAACTTCGCCACAAAAGCATCCATCGGAGCCACACCCGAGGTGGTGCAAGCTGTCGTTGTCGATTGGGTCGGAACATCCAGGCAGGCTCCTCCGGGATTGATTGCGTTTTTGATTGGAAAGTCGGTGATTGGGTTGTTGCCCGTAAAAAGGAAATTCGTACCGCCGGTGAAGTAGATGTTTGATCCCGCGGCGTTGTTATCTACTGCGATGGCGCCTCCCGACACACTTCCATTGGAAGGATTGCCGCCGCCAAAGTACGTCGAGAACACCAGGCTGTTGGCCCCGGTACTGGTGGGAGCAACCTTGCTGATAAAGAACGCGTTTGAGCCTTGCAACGTCGATTGGAAGGTGCCTGCGGTCGGCGCCAGCGGGAAATTGGTCGAGTTCGTAATGCCGATCACGTATACGAAGTCCTTGTCGTCGAGCGTCATGCCCTTGGCCGTGTCGGTCTGGTTGCCCGAAAAGTAACTGGAGTAGATCAGGCTCGCGCCGCTTGCACTCAGCTCGGTGACGAAGGTGTGCGGATTCCCCGGCGACACTGGCGCCGTCTGAAACGCGTTCATCGTTGGAAAGTTGGTTGAGGTGGTGGTGCCGGCTATATACACATTCGTAGCAGCGTCCACCGCGATCCCCACACTGGTGTCCGCCCCGGTGCCTCCGATGTATGTCGCAAAGACGAGCGTTGCTCCGGTGGGGTCAAACTTGGCAACAAACACATTGGAGGTCGCACCTGCCTGGTACGGGGAGCCTTCGGTGACCGGGAAATCGGTCGAGTTGGTTGCTCCCGTAACATAGATGCTTGCGCCGGAGTCCACCGCTATCGAGGGAAGCATCTCCGTGTTCGTGCCGCCGAGGTACGTGGAGTACGTCAGCATCGGGTCAATGACCAGCATCCTGCTGCGGTCATAGTCGTCGATTTCAAAACCAACTCGATCCCGGGCAAGCAGAGCAAATCGTCCTCTCACAGTCTTGCGAGATCCTTCTTGTTCCTGATATACCCGCGGAGCCTTTAAGCGGACGTCGCCATCCCCAGTACCCACAATGAGGTCGCCCGAATCCACCTTCAGTTCGCGTGCGCCCTGGAAACTCAATTGAATATTTTTCGGATCAGCACCAGGCGCGACCCGGAAGTCGTACTCCAGCTGGCCCTGATTCCCGTAGTACACGAGATCGACACCCGGATAAATCTGCGAATAGCGCACACGGCTGAACTGGGGAACATTGCGCCGCCACTTAGCCGGATCGTTTCCGATCAGATAATTGCTTTTTCCGGGGAGCGCATCCGTACCCACCACTTGAGCGTTCGCGCGAGCCCCCGCCAGTTTCATCCGCAGCACGGATGTGTTCGCTTCTTTTGATCTGTCGTCGCCACGCGAGTGCCGCAACGTAAGCACGGCATCCTCGTCGGTCAGAAACAAGCCGTAATTGCTGCCTCGCGCGATGAAACGCACGCGCCCATCGGTTTGCCCCACATTAGGCTCAAACATCAGAGGAAGCTTTCCGAAGCTGCTGAAGGTCGCAGGTTGCTGCTGCGCTCGCGTGTCAAAGCCAGCCCACTGGGCGTCAGGAGCGGTGCCGTTCCCCTTCGGATGGGAACCAAGCGACAGAACCGTCGCTCCGGCCACCACCAGCAGCAAGGCTGCCGGGAGAATTCGGCTCCATAACAGTCCTGTACCCAACCCACGACGATTCAATCTCACGAGTTCCTCCGAAGTATTCAATTCAGGTGGAGAGGAATGAAGAACGGCACAAAAATTTCCCTACGGCTCCGGGCGTGCGGAGCAGCAGGTTTCTGTCTCCAAATCCGAGTGAAAAAATAAGTAACTACTTAAACATCCGGCGGATAGCAGTGTCAAGCGAACGCAGCCCCGCCCGCCCGTTCAAGCGTTGTGAGATGCACAATGCCGCCACGCGAGATGCCGCCGGCTGACAAAAGTGAATCGTGGACGGCCGCAGGCGCATAGAAACCCTTTCTCGGGGAGAAGAAACGAATTGCACAACGAGCGACGTCCGCTGCTCCATTGCTTCGGACTCGACCGCGATCCAAGATGTTTGTTTTCCGCGCGCCTGTGGCTCAACTGATGCGGGAACCGGTTGGCACTGGGATTGCTCCGCAAGAGCTCTACGCACGTGATCGGGTGCGTCCACTCCCTCACGATGTCCATTTTTTCGGACGTCGCCCAAGCCGTTTACCGAGTCAGTTCCCAGCTCTTTTTGCTGTTGCAAATTGCTGATAACTAAGTAAATTGGCTTCACCGATTACAAATTTTTGGGCTGTTTTTTTATAGAGAGGCTTGGCCGTCCGTCATATTTGCACGGGCCCGCCCTAGGGATCAGGCTGTGTTTCCAATAAACGATTGCCACGGAGAAAGCGCTCTAATGCTGCCAACATCCCCAGACCGCCGCTCGATGCGACGTTTCGATATGCGATTGCCCGCCGCTATTCGTCTCAACGGCGATGGCGCGAACGAATTCCTCACCGAAACCCAGAATGTCAGCGCGCGCGGCGTCTTCTTTTACCTCGATCGCGCGGTCGCTTCCGGCTCCCGCATCGAAGTCACTCTCACGTTTCCGCCACACGTTACGCTGACCGATCCCGTCCGGGTGCGTTTCGCCGCCCGCGTCATCCGCGTGGAAACGCCGCTGCCCTCTGCGCGTATCGGGATCGCAGCGGTCATCGAGGAGTACGAGTTCCTGCGCACTGCCCCGGCGCAGGATTTTGCTTCGATGCCGCAAGCATGGAAAATGAATCCTGACCCACAATGACCTGGGGCTGCCTTCCGCAAAGATTTTTGAGGGGTCAGGAAGGTACTGATTAACTCTCGATGCAGATGACCTCAGGGGCTGAAGCCCGCAATTCTCGGGCTATGAGCGGACGGCCTGAAGGCCGTCCCTTTCAAAGCAGCCGTCCCTTTCAAAGCAGCGGTCCCTTTCAAAGTACAGCAGACTTTCCTTAGATCTTCTTGTTGAGTTCGTCCACTTCTTTTTTCAGGCTGGAATACCTGCGGACCACAGTGATCAGGTAGACAATGTGGATCGTCCAGGTCGCTGCGTACGCCGCATAGAGGAAACTCATCGGAGGGCGCTCCTCGGCTCCAGCAAGGCTTCCAGAGCTTGCGTTTCTTCTACCTCGCGCTTCGTCCGCTCCAGTCGATAGCGCGACCAGCACACCAGAAACGCGAAACACAAGAACGCTACCCAGTTGATCAGCAGCACGCGCAGCATGCGAGGATCAATCGACCCTCCGCCCCCAACCACTGGCTGCGGATGCTGTGTGCGGAAGAACCAGATCGAAAAGTACACCAGGGGTACGTCCAGCGCGCCGAACACCGCCAGCGCCGCTGCCAGCACGGGTGTCTGTCCGCTTGACGAAAAACGCCGCAACACCAGATAACTCACATAGATCAGCCACAGCACCAGGGTCGAGGTAAGGCGCACGTCCCACGTCCACCAGATACCCCACACCGGCCTCGCCCACAATGGCCCGGTCACCAGAACCACCGTGCAAAAAACCACTCCCACTTCCGCGGTGGTCAGCGCCAGCATGTCGGTCTGCTGCTCTGAAAACAGTCTTTTAATCAAAAAATACAATCCGACGAACGCAATTCCGGTAGTCACTACCGACGATGGGTAAACTCCGGCAGGCAAGAGCGTCCGGAACGCGTACGGTGCAATGCACACCAACACGCCCAGCGCGATCACTACCCAGTTCGCAATCATGTCCGTCTTTGGATCTCGCCGGACCAGATACTGGATCGATGCCAGGAAGTTAATGAAGAACAGCAGAAACGCCGTCCACGCCGAGGGCACGTGATAATAAAAAATCCGCTGCACATCGCCCATGGTCTGTTCGGTCGGGGCCACGACCAGCGCCTGGTACAGCGCATAACTCAGCAGTGCCGCTGTCAGCAATCCGAGAATGGGAAAGGCTTTCTTCATTCTGCGTGTAAGACCGTTCCAAATAAGGCCAGACAGCCAGTAGTAAACACCACATCGTAGGTCGCGAGCAATACGATCCAGAACTTAGCCGAAGTAGACGGATCGCCCACCAGAATCGTCGTGGTCGCTTCCACCATCGATAGTAACGCCGGGATCGTGATCGGGAAAAGTAAAAGGGGCAGCATGATTTCGCGACTCCGTGTCCGCAGCGACATCGCCGCAAAGAAAGTCCCATTCACCACGATTGCCCACGTTCCCAAAATTGCCACCGGAATCAACTGCCACGCCGGGCCAAGCACCCGCAGCTTGTAAAAAACTATGAACAGCGGGGTCATCAGCGCTTCCAGCACACTTACAAAGATGAAGTTCCCCAGCGCTTTGGCTACAAATAATGAGTTGGCGGGCGCGGGTGAAACGCGATACGCGTCCAGCACCTGATTCCGCAACTCTCGCGCCCACGTCTGGTTGAGTGCGACCACCGCCGCAAACAGGAACGCCACCCACACCAGTCCGCCCGCAATCTGGCGCGATTCCTCAGCCTCCGGGTCAAACGAGAAGCTGAAAACCACTACCACCAACAGCGCAAAAAAAAGCATGGAGTTGATGGCGTCCTTCGATCGCCACTCCAGCTGCACATCCTTCGTAAGCGTCGCCCAGGTGATTCCAGTCGGCGCACTCATGCCGTCTCCATGAACGTTAAATCCCGGGTGCGATTGACAATCTGTCCCGCATCCATCCAGATGAACTCATCCGCTGCGCCTTCGAGCAGCGATGCCTGGTGCGTCACCACGAAAATCGTCTTCCCTTGATCGCGCATGCCGCCCAGCAGTTTCACCATCTCCCGCGCCGAGCGAATGTCTACGTTCGAAAAGGGCTCATCCAGCAGAAGGATCTTAGGATCATTCAGCAGCGCCCGCGCCAGCGACATCCTCTGCCGCATTCCCTGCGAGTACTGTCCAACCGGCCTCTCCAATGCCGGATCCAGTCCCACAGCCGCGATGACCTGCGCACAGCGCGCCTCATCCTCAAGCCCGTAAAGCCGCGCGAAGTAGCGCAGGTTTTCCATGCCGGTCATTTCGTCATAGAGCAGCGAAGGATGCGCCATGTAACCAAACTCGCGGCAGACCTCCCGCGGATTTTTCTTGCCCAGGATGGAGATTTCGCCGCGTGTGGGCGGGACCAGACCTGCAAGAATGCGGAGCAATGTTGTCTTTCCCGCGCCGTTGTCGCCCAGGATGCCATAGAGCCGGCTGGCTTCAAATGACGCACTCACGCCCCGCAAGGCGGCGAAGCGTCCGAACTGTTTAACTAGATTGGTAACTGCAATGATGGGATTAGTCTGCGCCGTGTTGGGCTCGTTCACAGTCGGATGTGGGAGAAGCCAACCGCGTGCTACAGGGTGACGCCCTTCGAATCCTGCGTCTCGGTCATGGTCTTAGGGGGCGCCGTGTTGGGAGTACCTGTCGCAGGATCACCCGGCTTGGCCGGCGCATACTTCGAAGCACACTTCGCCTGTAGCCCCTTGGCATGGAAAACCCCGTCTTTGCCAAAGCTGCCTTCCGCGAGTGCCTGCGAGTTGTCCTTGAATGTGTCTGGTGGCGGCTCTGTACCTGCATAGCTCACCGGCAGACTCAAGTCCTGCTCCACCAGAATGAAGTCCACATGCGTGCCGCTGCGCTTAATCGAGCCCGCTTGCACATTACCCGCCACGCGAAGCCGCTTGGTGTAAGCACTGTCGCCAAGCCCCCGCAGCTCTTTGATTGTGACGTAATAGCTCTTGCTCTCTTGCACCCCGGTGTAGGCAAGATAGCCCAGCATCATCAGGATCAGAACCGTAGCGCCGCCGAATTTCAAATACTTACTGCTCTCGCTCGACATTAAGGATTTCCCCGAGGCTTGTACCCAACTTTACGCGCAGCCCGTGTCCGGGTCAAGACACAATCGGACAAGAACCCGGTTGCCCATTCCGCGCAAACTACAGAATTAAAATGATTAAAGCGATGCATCGGGTCAAATTGCACCTCCCGTTACTGCTAGAATGCCGATACTTCAAGGCTTGTCGTTCCCAGCGTCAGCGAGGAATCCGATGTGCCCGCTGGGCGCCAAAGAACGAGATTCCTCGCTGCGCTCGGAATGACAAGTTCACCTTTTTCGAGTTCACATTTTTCGAGGTCGCTCTTCATGATTCATCCTTGGCACGACGTAACTCCGGGCGACAAGCTTCCCGCCGAGTTCAGCAGCGTGATTGAAATCCCGTTTGGTTCGAGCGTGAAGTACGAACTGGACAAAGCCAGCGGGCTCATCAAACTCGATCGCGTGCTCTATTCCGCCGTCTACTACCCCGCGAACTATGGGTTCATTCCGCAGACTCTCGCCGAAGACGACGACCCTCTCGACGTACTCGTACTGTGCCAGGAAGCCGTCGTCCCGCTAACCATCATCCACGCGCGCGCCATCGGGTTAATGACCATGCTCGATTCCGGCAAGCAGGACCATAAGATCATCGCCATCGCCACCGAAGATCCTGAGTTCAATTCCTACCATGAAGCGAACGAGATGCCATCGCACCGCTTGCTCATGCTGCGCCGATTTTTCCAGGATTACAAAATGCTGGAAGGGAAAGCAGTCGAGGTCGACGAAATTCGCCCCGCGGCCGAGGCCTATCCCATCATCACCGATGCTCTGCATCGCTACAGCGACCAGCGACGCAAAGGCTTTGGCGAATTGCAGAAGAGCTCTTAGCTATTAGCTTTTAGCTCTTAGCCACCCAGAGCACGACCTTTCTCGTACTGTCAGCGCTGGGTCTATTCAATAGACGGGAAAATCAGGTTTATCAACTAGAGCTGATCGCATAGCCGAGCTGCGCTCGGCTGGGCAGACGAGGGCGTCTGCCCCGACGCGGTCCCCACTAAAGGTTTGCGAGCTATGAGCTAAAAGCTAACAGCCAAGAGCTAATAGCTGCTTTCTCACCATACCCGGCAAGCGTTCTGCGCCACCATCGGCTGCCCCGACTTGCATCCCCAGGCCTTCTGAAATTCCGGCATGTTCTGTACGACGCCATTGATCCGGTATTTCCCGGGCGAGTGCGGATCCACGCTCACCAGCATGCGCGAAAACTCCGGACGACGCTTCTCGCACCACACCCGCCCAAATCCCAGAAAGAAACGCTGCTCGGGAGTGTAGCCGTCAAGCTTCTCTGCAGCTTTTCCCGTTTTATCCTGCGCGATCATCTGCTCGAGCGCGGCCAGCGCGATCCGCGCTCCTCCGTTATCCGCTGTATTCTCGCCCAGGGTAAGTTTGCCGTTGAGCTTCAGATCATCAACGGCCACGAAATTCCCATACTCTTTCGCGACGCAGTCGGCGCGCTTTTCGAATTCCTTTCCGTCCTGCTCCGTCCACCAGTCGCGCAAATTTCCCTGCGGATCGTACTTCCTCCCTTGGTCGTCGAAGCCATGCGTCAACTCGTGCCCGATCACCACGCCAATACCGCCCATATTCACGGCATCGTCCATCTTCTTGTCGAAAAATGGCGGCTGCAGAATTCCGGCCGGGAAGACGATTTCGTTGTAGGAACCGCTGTAGTACGCATTCACAGTCGGAGGCGTCATGCCCCATTCTTTGCGATCCAGCGGCTTGCCAATTTTCGCGATTTGCCGATTCGACTCAAATTCATTTGCCCGCAGAAAATTTCCCAGCAGATCGCCCGGCTCAATTTTCAGCGTGCTGTAGTCGCGCCACTGATCCGGATACCCAATCTTGTTGCGGATCGCCTGCAGCTTGACCTTCGCCTGCTTCTTGGTTTCCTCGCTCATCCACGGGAGAGTCGCGATGTCCTGCCCGAGCGAAGCCTCCAATGCGTCCACCATCTTCAGCATGCGCTGTTTCCCGTCCGCGCCAAAGGTTTCCTCTACATACTTCTGCCCGAGCGCTTCGCCCAGTGCGCCATCGGTAGCGTCCACGCACCGTTTCCAGCGCGCCTGGATTTCCGATTGCCCCGTGAGTTGCTGCTGCATTTTGAAGTTGGCATCCACGAACGATTTCGACAACCACGGTGCGGTCGAATTCAGCAGGTGCCAGCTCACGTAGGTCTTCAACGCATCTAGCGACTCGCTCTCGATGACCCCATTCACTTGCTTGAAAAACTCCGGGTTCACCACATTCAATTCGGAAAACGCCGGTGTATGCAGAGAGGAAAAATACTGGTTCAGGTGGAAGTTTGGCGCCAGCGCGACCACATCTTCGCGCTTCATCTTGTGATCGCGGTTCCTGGGATCGCGGCGCTGCGTGCGGTCCATCTCTGCCTTCGCCAGGGCAGTCTCAATCCTCAACACGGTCTGCCCGCCATCGGCCGCCTGCTGCGAAGGCTTCCCTGCCAGCGTAAATATCTGGGTCGCGTACTCCACCAGATGCTGGCGCATCTCCGCGTGCTTGGGATCATCCTTGATGTAGTAGTCGCGGTCCGGCAAGGTGAGACCACCCTGATCCACGTAGGCAATCACCATGTCCGCATTGTGGAGATCGGGCGAAGAATAAAACCCGAACAGGCTGTTCGCGCCGATCACGTGCGAGTGTGCAATGACGTCGATGAGCGCCGGCTTGTCGGTCGCGGCCGCCACCCGATCCAACTCCGGCTTGAGCGGATCCAGTCCCTTCGCATCCGCCGCCTTTTCATCCATGCACGCCCCGTAATAGTCGCCGATCTTCTGCTCGATCGCGCTCCGCGCCGCCCCGCCCGCCGCTGCCTTCTCCAGAATGCCTCGGAGGGTGACCAGATTCCATTCATACAATTCCGTGAAGCTGATCCACTCGGTCTGATCCGCGGGAATTTCCGTCTTCTTGAGCCAGTTCCCGCAGGCATACTGATAAAAATCGGCACAGGGATCGATCGTCCTGTCGATGGCCTCGACGCTGAATCCCGGATTAGTGCCGGAATTCTGCGCGAACGCCCATGCTCCAGAGAGGGCGAAGCCTGCCGCACACACTGCCACCAAAACCTTCACTGTTCGCATAGAACCTCACAGGCTGAAACAGAAGATTGTAGACGCAACGTTGTTAGACGAATCAGCCGGCAGAACGTGAACCTGCAAAATCCATTCCGTTTTGGGCCATTTATCTACGGGCGACCTGTATTTTATAAGCCAGCCTTGGGAGATTGAGTCGGAGATCTGGTTACTGGCTGAGTGCAGCGTAGACCCTTGGCGGTGCTCGCGAGGGCTTGCGGGCTTTCGCCCGCTGCGCTGTGTGGCGCCCCTACGGGGCTCGGCTCAAATTTCGCGTTCTCCCAGCGCTTACGCTCGGCTAATTTCTGCCGCCCCTGACGGGGCTGGGTTATGGATGCTTCGCGCAGTCCGGCTTGCCCCATTGGGGCTGGCTTTTCGAGCGGCCCGGCTTTCATCGCGGGGCTGGCTTATCGAAGCATGCCGAATTCCTGGGTCCCCCGATTTGCTCGGTTGCGAAACGCGACCGGATGTCCACTGTGCTATTTCTGCAGCGTATAATCGTGGAATCTCACTCCCAGAGGATCCTCACTCCATGACCCCGACGAATGGTACGCCCGGCACCAGCTCCCACCCGAATGGAAGCGGTAACGGCACAGTTCCCAAGCCCCGCGCGGAATGGTTGGCTCGCCGCAAAGCCGACAACAAAGATGGCAACTTCTCGCAGATGCATTACGCCCGCCAGGGCCTGATCACCGAGGAGATGCTCTACGTCGCCGAGCGGGAAAAACTCACCCCGGAACTGGTGCGCGACGAAGTTGCCCGCGGCCGCATGATCATCCCTGCCAACATCAACCATCCGGAACTCGAGCCCATGTGCATCGGCGTGGCCTCGCTTTGCAAGATCAACTCCAATATCGGCAACTCGGCTGTCACCTCCAACATCGACGAGGAACTCAAAAAGCTCCACACCTCCGTTCATTACGGCGCCGACACCGTAATGGATCTCTCGACTGGCGGCGACATCCACGACATCCGCGAGGCCATCCTCCGCCACTCGCCTGTCCCCATCGGCACCGTGCCCATCTACGAAGCCATCTCGCGTGTAAAGCGCGTGGAAGATCTCACCGCCGGCGTTATGTTGGAAGTGATTGAAGAACAGGCCGCGCAGGGCGTGGACTACATGACCATTCATGCCGGCGTCCTGATCCAGTACTTGCCCCTGGTGTCCAAGCGCATCACCGGCATCGTGAGCCGCGGCGGCGCGATCCTCGCCCAGTGGATGGCCCATCACCACAAGCAGAACTTCCTCTATGAGTGCTTCGACGACATCTGCAAGATCATGAAGAAGTACGACGTCAGCTTCTCCCTGGGCGACGGCCTTCGGCCAGGCTGTATCGCCGACGCCAGCGATGAGGCCCAGTTCGCCGAACTGAAGACTCTCGGAGAGTTGACCCAGATCGCATGGAAGCACGACGTGCAGGTGATGATCGAAGGGCCGGGCCACATCCCCATCGACAAGATCAAAGAACAAGTCGAGAAGGAAAACGAACTCTGCTACGAAGCTCCCTTTTACACCCTGGGCCCGCTCGTCACCGACATCGCTCCCGGCTACGACCACATTACCTCGGCGATCGGCGCTGCCATGATCGGCTGGTACGGGGCGTCGATGCTCTGCTACGTCACGCCCAAAGAGCATCTCGGTCTGCCCAACGACAAAGACGTAAAAGACGGCATCATCGCCTACAAGATTGCTGCCCACGCCGCCAATGTCGCGCGCCACCGTCCCGGTGCCCGCGACCGCGATGACGCCCTCAGCTACGCCCGCTACAAGTTCGACTGGGAAAAACAGTTCGCGCTCTCGCTCGACCCGGAGACCGCCCGCTCCATGCACGACGAGACGTTGCCCGACGACTACTACAAAGAAGCCGCTTTCTGCTCCATGTGCGGCCCGAAGTTCTGCTCCATGAACTACTCCTCGAAGGTCGACGAGTACAACAAGCAAGTCCACGGCCTGGAAAAGAAAGATTATTCGGACTTAGTCGAAAAGCTGGTCACCCTGAAGTAGAAGACAAGAATGGAGAGACGTGCGCCCCCGCCCGTCTTTTTGTGCCGAACCCAAAGCGAAAAGCAGTCAGCGAGGTCCTACACGGAATCCTCTGCGTCTCCGCGGCCTTCTCGGCGCTCTCTGCGGTTTAAGATCTTAGGACTCGCGCCCGATCACTTGAACTCCGCCACTCCATCCCATACCAGCTGCACTGCGATCGCCAGAATCAAGAATCCAAAAATCCGGCTGATGGCGCCCACCGCGCTAGGTCCAAGACGCGCCACCAGCGGCCCACCCAACCGCAAAAACAAATAAACCGTAAACGCGAGCGCAGCGATTCCAATCACCATGCCCAAGTAGGCCGTCCAGTTATCGACGTGCGCAGCCAGTCCCATCACCACCCCGATCGACCCCGGACCGGAAAGAATGGGCATCGCCATCGGGGTCAGCGAGATGTCTTCCTTCGTGTTCGCCTCATCGCTTTCCGCCGGCGTCATCCGGTTTCCACCCGTCACCATCCCCCACGCCGTGTTTGCCACAATCAAGCCTCCGGCAATCTGCAGCACCGGCAAAGAAATCCCGAAAAAGTTCAGAACAAAACGCCCAAAGAACATGAACGTCACCAGAATCGCGAACACGTAACCAGCTGTCTTCATTGCCGTCCGGTAGCGTTCCTCGCGCGCAAAGCCCGAGGTCATCGAGAAGAAAAGCGGAATTCCCCCGAAGGGATTCACAATCGGAAAGAGCGCAAGAAATGTGGCCGTCGCTGCAGCCGGAACTGTGAGCAGAAGAGTGTGGAGCGCGTTGGCAGCTTTCATTGCGACTCGGCTCGAGAACGAGACTCATTCAAGCAGACCATTGTGAGGTTCATTCAAGTCCGGCAATCATAGGCACAGCAGCCGGCAGCGTCAACCGGCGAATTCCACCTAACTACCTGAAATGGCAACGCTTCTGCCAATCTTTCCCGGCAAGCGCAAAGACACCACAGAGACACAGAGACACAGAGAAAAACAAAAAAACATTGAAGGGGGTTCTCCGTGCCTCTGTGTCTCCGTGGTGAAAAATTCCTTGAATCGACATTAATTGACATGTCATCTATTTGCACCGTGGCCCAGAACAGGAAGACCCGAACCCTCCGCGAAGAAATCCGCCAGACCAAGCCCTTCGCATCGCCCGCGCAGGAGGCGATCCTTGGGCTTTACCGCACGGCCGACCTGCTGCAGCGCACCTTCGCTCAGATCGTCGAACCCCGAGACATTTCCCTGCAACAGTACAACGTGCTTCGTATTTTGCGCGGCGCCGGCAAGCAAGGCACACCGACCCTCGACATCGCCGATCGCATGATCGAGAAGACGCCCGGCATCACTCGCCTTCTGGACAAACTGGAGGCCAAGCACCTGGTCCGGCGCGAACGTTGCCCCGACGATCGCCGCCAGGTTCTCTGCTGGATCACGCCGCGCGGATTGCAACTGCTGGCCGACCTCGATAAGCCACTCACGAGCGCCGGAGAAAAAGTAGCGCAACCGCTGAAGTCCTCCGAGTTGCAGACACTGATCGCGCTGATGGAAAAGATTCGCAACCACCTAAGCTAAAGTTTTTGACTGAATAGATTACTAGTCACGCAGTTACCGCAAGAGCATTTTGAAAATTGGAGTGATGGAGGAACACATGTTTCGCAAATTACTGGCAACTTCCGACGACTGGACACTCACCCTGCTTCGCCTGGTGATGGGCGTAATTTTCTTCGCGCACGGCGCCCAGAAAACATTCGGCTGGTTTGGAGGCTACGGCTTCTCCGGCACCATGGGATTCTTCACCCAGATGATGCACATCCCCGCTCCCTTCGCGTTCCTCGCGATCTGCGCCGAGTTTCTTGGAGGCGTCGGCCTCATCCTGGGAGCCCTCGGACGCGTCGCCGCATTCGGGATCGCCTGCAACATGGTGGTCGCCATCCTGATGGTCCACCACAATTTCGGACTGTTTATGAACTGGAGCGGCCAGCAGAAAGGCGAGGGTTTCGAGTATCACTTGCTGGCAATTGCGATCGCCGTGGTGCTGATGGCGCGCGGCAGCGGCGCTTTCTCGGTGGATCGAGCTTTGACCTCGGCGGCAGAGTAATCAACCGCGCTGCCTCGGGATGCGTCTACCGCTTCACGCCCGATTCCTGTGGACGTTTCCCAGACGACGCTGGCTTGCGATCGTAGAAAACGACCGTGTCTTCGGCAACGATGTCCGCCTCCGGCGAGCCTGTGTGCCGCCGCACCGGCTGCGCTTTGTTTGGATTATTCGGACCCGGGCTAGCTGCTGCCGGCTTCGCTGGCGCGTTTTGCTGTATATCTCGAGGGCTTTTCGCGGCCGCCGCAGCCGCGGACTCCGCGACTGGCTTCGCCGCCATCTGCGGTACCGAAGGACCCGCAACCTGAGGCGTCGCCCGGCCTGCAACCGGAGGAACTGCCGGAGCTACGCCCTGTGCGGGAGCTCCCACAGGCGCGGTGCTCGACTTTACCGTCGCGCTGGATGAGGGCGGCTTCGTCGGGTTGACGCCGGCGCCGACGGCTGCCGGCCCCGCGCTCGTGGCAGGCTTTGCTGACTGAGACAAGTGCGGCCGCAAAGCAACCACCGCGACCAGCAACCCTGCCACGACCGCCAACGCGCTCGACACCACAATTCGCTTCCAGAATCGGGCTCCGGTTTGGAATGAGATCTTGTACGGCCCCGGCAGACGAACTCGCCTACTCGTCGCCAGTGGCGCTAGCCCCCGATTCGGCCCCGCTCGCTCCGCAACTTCAGGAATCTGCGGCGCCTCACTCAACTTCGGAAGAACCACGACCTTCACCTTAGGTTGAACATCCGGCGTCGGCTTGGCCGGCGCACCCGGGACAATTACGGGCGGCACAGTCGCTGACTCTTTCTTCAAGTCCGCTGCAATCTCGCTTTTCCCGCCACCATTTCGCGGTGCCAACGGAATCTCCGCTGGCATCTGCGCATTCGTTCCAGTCAGCGGTGCAACCACTGGAGAGGGACGATTCTCCCCCATAGCTTCCACCGGCCACGACGTCTCAAACTTCGTGGGAATCATTCGGCGAATGGGCACGTCGAACGCGTGCGGCAGAAGCGGAATGGTCCTGATCGGTCGCGCCCGTTCGTCCAGCGCACCCGGGGCGACAAACACCCACAGGTCCTCGTTCTCGGTGACCTCCGCGGCCTTGCTCAACACGTCTTCCGGCGAACACTCCTCCAGCCGGACCTCCAGGTCCGCGGGAGTACTGGGAATTTGATCGGGAGAAACCGTCTCTACCAGGAAGCCACGCGCGCGCAGCTGCATGGTGAGTTCCAGGGAATCATCCACAGAGTCCGTAATGATACGTGCCAGCGGCATCGGCTCTCGGGGTGGCGCACCGTCAAAATTAACAACTGGGGAAGATGGTGGACGTTCGTCCCGCGAAAACCGCACACTACGGGACTACACATCCAAGGGGGCAATTCACTGCAAATACCCAACTACTTGGGCATTCAGAGTTTAACCCAACTCTGATCTTTCGTCCTACGACGTTTGCAGGTATGCAAACAGTTGCACCGCTTTAGCGATAATTTTCCAGAATGTTCGCCGCCCGTTGCAGCGCCGCCGCCAGCGCTGCAACCTGCTGCCGTGTTCGTTCCAGGTCTCCCGCGTCAATGGCCTCATTTACTCCCGGAATCACCACGGCGGCATACCCGGTATATCGTCCCGGTGCATAGATCGCGTGCCTATACCACGGCCGGGTCGGCAGCCCTTCGGGCAGGAGCAGTGCGCGCTCGGCCTCCCGCAATGCGTGATTCAGCTTGCTGGGATCCTGCGGCGGCTTCTTCTCTTTGCTCAGAATCCTGGCGCCCGCGTCCTCAAAATGCTTCGCCGCCTCCGCCGCTCCGGAAAAGTCTGGCATCCGATTTCCAAACTTGCTCTCCGCCTTTTTCTTCGCCCCGTCGATGTACGCCGTGATTTCCTTGCCGTACTCCTCGTAATCGAACGGCAAGACGTCCGCGTCCGCCATGCGGACCGCCTCCAATCCGTAAACCCGCGCCATCTCCTGCTCGTACACGAACTCCGGATCGCCAAACTTCTTGAACCAGTTGAAGTCATCAAAGGTCGAGTGATAGACGCCATACGAACCCGTGGAACCGATGTCCGTCGAAGGCACGCCCAGATGTTGCAGGAAAACCGTATAGTCAGACCCGCTCCCCAAATCTCCGACCGCGGCATCGGGACGCGCCTGCGCTGCCGGTGGACGAAACGTGCTGCCGGAGGTCTCCTGCGGATTGAAAGACTCGGTTCCTGCCTGACTCGACCGTCGCCACGCTTCATAGACCGTCCCACCCGCCGGGCTGGGCACGGCCTTCGTGACCTCGCGCAGGAACTGTTTCAGGCTGGGCACCGCCGAAGCCCCGAACTTTGTGCCCGATACCGCGACGTCCATGTTGAAGTAAGCGATCGCTTGCTTGAGTTCTTCCGCATGCTCCTCGCCCCACTCCGTCGATCCAATCAATCCTTCCTCTTCCGCATCCCAACTTCCAAACACCAGTGTCCGTTTCGGCTTCCATCCCGACGTCAGCAACTCCCCGATACCGTGCACGGATTCGAGCATCGCCGCCGTCCCGCTGTTGGGATCCACCGCGCCATACACCCACGCATCCCGGTGATTTCCGGCCACCACCCACTCGTCCGGCAATTCGCTCCCGCGTATCCGCCCGATCACGTCCCAGATCGTGCGGTACTGGTAATCCTGCTTGAGATGGATTTTCACTTTTGCCGGACCGGGGCCGACGTGGTAGGTGAATGGCAACGCTCCCTGCCACTCTCGTGGACTCTCCGGCCCACCCAGGTGCTCGAGAATGGGCCACGCGTCGGCATAGGAAAGTGGAGTGGTAGGAATCTTTGGCATCTGCGCCGACTGCTGCGGGGGTGTCCGCTTGGAGTCCGGCAAGGACGGCACCGCGGCGATTCCCGGCGTGGTCGGGTCTCCCGCAAATTCGAACATGTATCCTACCGATCCGCGCTGCGCCCCGGTCGCGGGACGCCACGGACCCTGCGGATACTTATCGCCCCGCTTCCACCCATCGTCGGCCGGATCGGAAAAGATGATGACTCCTGCCGCGCCTCGCTCCTGCGCAATGAACGTCTTTACCCCTCGAAAATTCTGGCCGTAGCGCACCAGGACGATCTTCCCGTGCACGTCCACCTTCATTTGCGCCAGCTTCTCGAAATCCTCGGGTGATCCGTAATTCGCGTACACCACCTCGGCTTCCACATCGCCGCTGGGCGACATGCCGTTGTACGGAGTCGTAATGCGGGGATCGTCTTGAAAGGGATCGCCCTCGACGTGCTCGCGCGAGGGACCATGCATCACCACGCCCGCGGGAGCCGTCATATCCACGCTGATCTCAGAGGGGTAGTTGAACCACACGCGGTATTCGGCGATCTCAGTCTCGAGCCCTGCTTCCCGAAACTTGCCGGCTACGTAGTCCGCCGTCGCCTTGTCTTCCGGAGATCCTGCAATGTGCGGCGCCTGCGTGAGGATGCGCAAGTGCTCCTCGGCGCGCTTCGGATCGGGCACGGCCAGAAAGCGTGACTCCGCTTTAAGCTCAGCGCTCGCTTCGCGGAATCCGAATAAAGAATTGTCGTGATTACCATCCGGCGGCAGTGAATTCGTGCTCTTAACATTGAAAAGCAAAAGAGCACACGCCAGAACACTACCCGAGAACCTTTTCATGCAGCTCCTGGAACTTTAGCGCAACTGCGCATCACTGGGTGGCAAGCGCCTCAACCGAATTCAGACTCTGCGCAGCGCCTCCAACAACTCCGAAAGCGAAGGCAGTTCCAGCAGCCCGTACCTCCTGCTGAATGCGATTTTCCCTTTGCGATCGACGACGAAGACCGCACGTTCACTCGCGCCCGCGAGCGGCGTCGCTTCCCGAAACGCTCCGTAAGACCGGCTCACTTCCCCGTGTGGCCAGAAATCGCTGCACAGCGTGAAGTCGAGCGGCCCAATCTCGCGCTCCCAGACCGTCGCGTTCATGATGGAATCCACGCTGATCGCGACGACCTTCGCGCGATCCCGAAGCCGTTCCCTTTGCTCCTGGTATTCCATCATCTGTCGCGCGCTTACCGATTCCCAGTTCACCGGATAAAACGCCAGCACAACATTTGTTTCCGCTAGTTGCTCGCGCAGGTGAAAACGCTTCTTCACCCCGCCAATGAGCGCAGGTAAATCGAAATCGGGCGCCACTTCTCCCGGCAACAGCACCGACCTGGTTGGTTCGGAAGAAACCCCTCTCACCACATCACCTTGAGTCGAACTATGGATTGTACCAATCTGCAACACGCGCCGCCGTCCGTCCGAGTATAGAAAGGTGCGCCGTCCAAGCTTCGCTTGGGGGGCGCGACTTGTGAATGGCACCTCTCTGAAGAGATGCGAACGCAACGCGCAGCCACGCTCTCAGAGTCGAGGGAGAAACCCTACCCCCGGACCTGCCCGTTTCCCATCACCTCGTACTTCGACGACGTCAACTCCGCCAGCGCAAACGGACCGCGACAATGCAATTTTTGGGTGCTGATTCCCATCTCCGCCCCAAACCCGAATTCCCCGCCATCCGAGAACCGCGTCGACGCGTTCCAGAACACCGTTGCCGAATCTACCGCCCGCAAAAACCGCCGCGCATTCGCCTCGTTCTCGGTAACAATGGCTTCTGTGTTCCTGGTGGAGTACCGATTGATATGCGCAATTGCCTCTTCCACATCAGAAACAACTCGTATCGCAATGCACAACCGAAGGTACTCCTCACCCCAGTCTTCCGCGCCCGCTGGTCGAATCTTCACAGAACCCGCCAAGCGAATCGTCTCTTTGTCCCCGCGCAGGTCGACCCCGGCGGAGCTCAATATTTGCGCGATCCGTGGCACGTACGTCGTGGCAATCTTCTCGTGGACTAACAACTTTTCCACCGCGTTGCACACCGAAGGCCGCTGTGTCTTCGCATTGATCACAATGCGATCCGCCATGGCGAGATCGGCTGACTCGTCCACAAAAATATGGCAATTCCCGGCGCCCGTCTCAATGACCGGCACGATCGAATTCTCCACCACAAAATTGATCAGTCCCGCCCCGCCACGAGGAATGATCACATCCACCAACCCGCGCGCCTGGATGAGTTCCTGCACCGAATCCCGCGTCGTCGAGTCGAGCAACTGGATCGCACCCTGCGGCAGCCCGGGCACGCTGCTCAAAATCTCAACCAGCCGCTGGTTGCTATGAAACGCTTCCTTGCCGCCGCGCAACACAATCGAGTTCCCGGTCTTGAGCGCCAGCGCCACGGTGTCCACCGTCACGTTCGGCCGCGATTCGTAAATAATCCCGATCACGCCCAGCGGAACGCGCACTTGACGGATCAACAGCCCGTTGGGCCGTTTCCACTCGCGAATGATCTCGCCCACCGGATCCGCCAGAGACGCGACTTCCTGCATCCCGGCTGCCATTGCCCTGACCCGCTCGGCGGTCAGCAGCAGGCGGTCGCGCATCGCACCTTCAACCCCGCTCCCATTCAGATCCTTCTGATTGGCCGCAAGGATTTCAGCCGCATGCCTTTCGATTGCATCCGCCATCGTCAGCAGCAGGCCATTCTTCTGCTCAGTCGACAATTCGGCGATCCGCGGCGATGCCACCTGCGCACGCTCCAACTTCTCGCGCGTGGAGACATTCGGGTTCACGATCGTGCCCATCTCAGTGTTTTCATTCAAGGCTTGTCATTCCGAGCGCAGCGAGGAATCTGCTGTGCCCGGCGCCGGTCAAGAACGAGATTCCTCGCTGCGCTCGGAATGACAAGTGTTGTGCCCATTTCAATGTTTTCCTCGCGCCGGAAAATACGTACCAATCTTCCGCGCAATCGCCCACTCGATCGCGTGCGGATGCCGTCCGTTCACGATTGCCACATGCACGCCTGCTTCGCTCGCCGACTTCGCCGCCCGCAATTTCGAACGCATGCCACCCGTTCCCAGTTTGCCTTTGCCGTTACAGAGGTCCTCCATCGCTGGAGTCAGTTTGCGCACCGTGCGCAGCAGCCTCTTCGCCTTGCGACCATTGGGAACGTAAAAACCGTCCACGTCCGTAAGCAACACCAACCAGTCCGCGTGCACTGCCGTGGCCAGCAGCGCGCTCAGTTCGTCGTTGTCCCCAAACGCCCCGACCAACTCCCGCACCGAAACACTATCGTTCTCGTTGACGATGGGCACCACGCCCAGCTTCACCAGTTCATGCAGAGCATTCTGCAGGTTCTTGTAGCGCACCGGGGAAGTAAAGTCATCGCTCGAGAGCAAGAGCTGCGCCACCACTTTTTTGCCGAAAAAAAGCTGCTCGTAGGTATGCATCAGCAGACTCTGCCCCACGGCCGCGCAGGCTTGCATGCGCGGAACGCTGGTGGGCCGCTCGCCCAGCCGCAGATTCGACATCCCCGAAGCAATCGCTCCCGAACTCACAATCAGATACTCGTGCCGCGACAGATCGAACTGATCCACCAGCGCCCGCATCCGCTCTGTATCAATACGTCCCCCCGGAGCAATCAAGCTAGTCCCGACTTTGATAACGAGTCGCATTATTGCTGTCTATTCGGCAAAGACCGCCGCCAAAGCGGCTTTCTTAATAGGCTGTACTACGGCGCGCCTTGAAGACCTGTCTTTCCGACCGCAGCGAGTAATCTGCTGTGCCCGGTGTCTGTCAAAGGACGAGATTCCTCGCTGCCCTCGGAATGACAAGTTTTAAGGGGCGCGCCTTAGTACGGGCACAAGCAACAAGCATATCGCGAAGCGTGACCTGCAATTCCCGCGGGCGAAAAGCCGCGATGATCCGCAAGTTTCCCTCTCGCAACTGCCGGTTATAGTGTAACAAGCCCATTTCCGCCCCATTCGTTAGACTATCTCCATGGTTCAGACCGATCCCACCCTTCGCTTCTCAGCCCGCGTCGAAAACTACATCCGCTACCGTCCCGGCTATCCGCCGCAAGTCCTGGAAACGCTACGCAGCGAATGCGGCCTGACACCGCAAAGCACCGTCGCCGACATCGCCTGCGGTACCGGCATCTTCACGCGCGTGCTCCTCGATAACGGCAATCGCGTCTATGGCGTCGAACCCAACCGTGAAATGCGTGGAGCTGCCGAGCGTCTGCTCGCCAACTACCCAAACTTCACCAGCATTGCCGGCACCGCTGAAGCTACCACGCTCTCAGATCGCACGATCGACATCGCCACCGCTGCCCAGGCCGCCCACTGGTTCGACCTGCCCAAGGCCCGCAAAGAATTCGCCCGCGTCCTCAAGCCCAAAGGCTGGGCCGTGCTCCTCTGGAACGAGCGCAGCACCGACACTACGCCCTTCCTTCGCTCCTACGAAGACCTGCTCCTCACCTATGGCACCGACTACGAACAGGTCCGCCACGAGCACACCACCGACAACATCGCCGACTTTTTCACACCCACGCCCTTCCAATCGCGCACCTTCGACATGCGCCAGGAATTCGCTTATCCCGAACTCGAAGGCCGCTTACTGTCGTCCTCCTACGCCCCGATGCCCGGACATCCAAACTACGAACCAATGCTGGAGAGACTCCACGGCATGTTCGACACCTACAACAAAAATGGTCGTGTCACGATGGAATACGTCACTCGCATGTACTGCGGCCAACTCTCTTCATGAATCTGTTAATTATTGAACTTGTCATTCCGAGCGCAGCGAGGAATCTGCGTGCACCAAATTGCAGGTAATACGTTGGTCCAGCGAAGATTCCTGCTTGATCGAGATTCCTCGCTTCGCTCGGAATGACAACTCATTATCGATAGCCTTGTTCAACTACTCGTTCAAGCAAAGGAACCACCACAGTGTCTGACGAAAAATCCTTCCACATGACTCCGGACGAGTTCCGCCGCCACGGCCACGCCGTCATCGACTGGATCGCCGACTACTACAGCAAAATCGAATCCTTCCCCGTCCTCTCCCAATCGAAGCCCGGCCAGCTCCGCGCCCAGCTCCCGCCGGCGGCGCCCGAGCAAAGCGAGCCCTTTGGCGCGATCCTCCGCGACGTCGAGACCCTCATCCTGCCCGGCGTCACGCACTGGCAGTCGCCCAACTTTTTCGCTTACTTCCCCTGCAACGCCTCCGGCCCGGCCATCCTCGGCGATCTGCTCTCCTCTGGATTCGGCATCCAGGGCATGCTCTGGGCCACCAGCCCCGCCGCCACCGAACTCGAAACCCACGTCCTCGATTGGCTCGTCCCCATGCTTGGTCTCCCCGAAAAATTTCTTTCCACGAGCAGCGGCGGAGGTGTCATCCAGGACACCGCCTCCAGTGCCTCTCTCTGCGCCCTGCTCGCCGGCCGCGAACGCGCTACCCAGTACGCGAGCAACGCCAAAGGTTGCACCGGCAATCTCGTCGCCTACTGCTCCACGCAAACTCACTCCTCGGTCGAGAAAGCGGCCAAAATCGCCGGCCTCGGTGCCGAGAATCTCCGCGCCATCCCTGTAGACGAAAAATTCGCCATCCGCCCCGGCCCCCTGGCCCGGCAGATCGCCGAAGATAAATCCGCCGGCCGTATCCCCTGCTTCGTCTGCGCCACCGTAGGCACCACGTCCTCCAACGCCATCGACCCCGTCCCAGAGATCGCCCGCATTTGTCGCGAGCACAACCTCTGGCTTCACGTCGACGCCGCCATGTCGGGCACCGCTGCCCTCTGCCCCGAATTCCGCCACATCCACGCCGGCGTCGAGCAAGCCGACAGCTACTGCTTCAACCCGCACAAGTGGATGTTCACCAACTTCGACTGCGATGTCTTCTACGTCGCCGACCGCAAAGCCCTTATCCAGACCCTAAGCGTCCTCCCCGAATACCTGCGCAACCAGGCCACCGAATCGGGCGCGGTGATCGACTACCGCGACTGGCACATCCCATTAGGCCGCCGCTTTCGTGCCCTGAAGTTGTGGTTCGTGATCCGCCACTACGGAGTAGAAGGCCTGCAACATCACATCCGCGAGCACGTGGCGTTAGCCCGGCAATTCGCCGAATGGGTAAAAGAAGACGACCGCTTCGAACTCGCTGCCCCCGTGCCGCTAAACCTCGTCTGCTTCCGCCTCAAAGCCGGAGACGCCGCCAACCAAACCTTAATGGAACGCCTCAACCGCTCTGGAGATCTCTACCTCACGCACACGAAATTGAACGACCGCTTCACCCTGCGGCTGTCAATCGGCCAGACCAATACGCAGAGAAGACACGTTGAGAGAGCCTGGAAAAGAATTCGGGAAGAGGTGAAACCCTTACCGGCATGAGTCGCGGCTGACTGGTCTACATGCGGATCGGAAATGCGGGTGCCAGCCGGGGTGCCCCGTCCAAGCTTCGCTTGGGCGGGGTTTTTCCTCTCGGTGAAACAGGATGGACTGAGGCCGTTGCTGGGCCCACTGCAAACCGCCCAGATGCCACCCCTACTTCTTCAACTCCACCAGGATCAAATCCATTCCTTTGTCGCCTGTATTTTCCGGCAGGTGGACCTGGGCCGGAGTATATTGCGCGTCTCCTGCCTTTGCAGTCATGTTCTGTTTTTTGCCATCCGGCAGAGTGAACTCTGCCTTCATGTCCGTCAGCATTACCGCGACCGAGTTCGGATGGCTATGCATTACTGACTTCTCGTGCGGTCCGTAATGCACCTTCACAATCCTCACCTGATCGTTTTCGGTCACGACCGAGTAGTGCTTGGGATCGACCTTCACTGCATCCTGCGCCCACACCAGCGGAACCATACACCCGCACAACAACGCTGCACAAAGCACTACAGGCACTCGCATATCGCTTCTCCTTAGTTGTTTTGAATTTCCATCCGGAAAGGCGAGCCAAGCTAAACCCACCAGCCCTGTTATGTCAATCAAACAGAGTGAGGCAAGCGTGGGCGGTTGGGTGAATCAAGTAATCTGCGGGTGCCTGTAGATGATCAAGACGTTGTACCAGGATCCGAGCGGCTGATGGGCGGCTGGTAGTGAAGGCTACCATGGGGCCGGACGAAGTTGTAGTAG
>Ga0210401_10000089_pt1 | contig 103732 bp, 89 predicted proteins | sample IncBWH32MmetaG_FD_150866 | JGI IMG/M metagenome (GOLD analysis project Ga0210401, IMG submission 150866) | Forest soil microbial communities from Barre Woods Harvard Forest LTER site, Petersham, Massachusetts, United States - Inc-BW-H-32-M | ecosystem: Environmental > Terrestrial > Soil >...
CCAACATCAACATCCTGTCGCTCGCCCCGCTGCGCGGCTCCGGACTGCTGATCTTCGATCCGAACCTGGTGTTCACCGTGATCGACACGCTGTTCGGCGGCAGCGGCAAGCTGCGCTTCCGGATCGAGGGGCGCGATTTTTCCGCCACCGAGCAGCGCATCATCCAGCGCCTGGTCCAGGTGGCCACCGCCGAGTACGCCAAGGCCTGGGGGAGTCTGTTCAAGTTCGATTTCAACCACCAGCGGTCCGAGATGCACACGCAGTTCGCCAACATCGCGTCGCCCTCGGAGATCGTGGTTGCCACCACCTTCAACGTCGAAATCGGCGACAGCGGCGGAGAAGTGCATTTCTGCTTCCCATACGCCTCGCTCGAACCGATCCGGGACGTGCTGTACTCGTCGCTGCAGGCCGACGGCCAGGAGCCCGACCGGCGCTGGATCCGCCAGCTGACGCAGCAGGTGCAGAGCGCCGAAGTCGAATTGTGCGGCGAGCTCGCCAACACACCCATCCGGCTGGGCGACCTGGTCCGGCTGCAGGCCGGCGACTTCGTCCCGCTGCCTTTGCGCGACATCATTCCGGTCAAGGTCGACGGCGTGCCCGTGATGGAGTGCAGCTTCGGAACCGTCAATGGCCACATCGCGGTCCGGATCGAGCGCCTGCTGAAGTACTCGCACTTCAGCGAATCCATGGCCGTCGAGGAGACCTGAGGATGGAACCGAGCGACAAGACATCCTCCGTGCCGCCCGGCTCGGAAGACGACTGGAGCGCCGCGATGGCCGAGCAGGCCTCGGTCCGGGGTGCGGTGGAACCGGCTGCGCAGCCAGCCAACATCTTTCCGCGGCTGGCGCCCGGCAATACGTCCGAATCGCCGCAGGACCTGGACCTGATCCTGGACATCCCGGTGAACCTGACCGTCGAGCTGGGCCGCACCAAGATACCGATCAAGCACATCCTGCAGCTGGCCCAGGGTTCGGTGATCGAGCTGGACGCGCTGGCGGGCGAACCGATGGACGTGCTCGTCAACGGGTGCCTGATCGCCCAGGGCGAGGTGGTTGTGGTGAACGAGAAATTCGGCATCCGCCTGACCGACATCGTCACGCCGAGCGAGCGCATGCGGCGCCTCCACCGCTAGGCTTGCCGTGAACCTCAGCTTCGAAGGCCGTCGTTGCATGCCCGCCGTGGCAGCTTCGACACCGAAAAGCAGGAGGATCGGCTTCGAGTGGGGTCTGCGACCCCCCTCGAGCACCCCCCGCGGCCTTCACACGCATCGCTCTTGCCAGCAAGTGGTTCGTGGGTCCGTGTGCTGTTTCGGCCGAAGCACCAGGCTTTCCGAGGTTGCACCGTGTCCGCAACGTCGCTGACGCCGCTGCTGCTCACACTGCTGCTGGTGCTCGCGCTGATTCCGGCTGCAGCGTGGCTGCTGCGCCGTGCCGGCCTGGCGCAGCCGAGCTCGGCGGCCGGCTTGCGCATCGTTGCCCAGCTGCCGCTGGGGCCGCGTGACCGCGTGGTGATCATCGAGGTGGCCGATCGGCGCTGGGTGCTCGGAGTCGGCGCGGCCGGGATCACGCGCCTGGGAACGCTGCCGGCCGGCAGCGACGCTGCTGCGGACCCGACCGGGGCCCCTGCCGAACGCAGCTTCGCGGACATCTTCCGCCGCCTGGCAGGGCCGCGATGAAGGCATCGGCGATCCGGCCGATCCTGACCGCCGCGGCGGTGCTGCTGGCCGTGCTGGCGCTGGCCGAGCCGGCATGCGCCCAGCAAAGCCCGCTGCAGATCACGACCTCGCCGATGGCCGGCGGAGGCACCCAGTACTCGGTGCCGGTGCAGACGCTGCTGTTCCTGACGGTCCTGAGCTTTCTGCCGGCGATGCTGCTGATGATGACCTCGTTCACGCGCATCGTGATCGTGCTGTCGCTGCTGCGGATGGCGCTGGGCACCCAGGCCGCTCCGCCCAACCAGGTGCTGATCGGCCTGGCGCTGTTCCTGACGCTGTTCGTGATGGGGCCCACCTTCGACCGCATCCACGATCAGGCCTATGTCCCGTACAGCGAGCAGAAGATCTCGCTCGAGCAGGCTGTCAACGCTGGATCGGCGCCGCTGCGCGACTTCATGCTGAAGCACACGCGCGAGACCGACCTGGCGCTGTTTGCGCGCGCTGCGCGCGTCGAGACGCCCCAGAGCGGCGCCGCGCAGGCGAGCGAACTGCCGATGCGCGTGGTGATTCCCGCCTTCGTGACCAGCGAGCTGAAGACCGCGTTCCAGATCGGCTTCATGGTGTTCATTCCGTTCCTGATCATCGACATGGTGGTGGCCAGCGTGCTGATGTCGATGGGGATGATGATGCTGTCGCCGGTGCTGGTGTCGCTGCCGTTCAAACTGATGCTGTTCGTGCTGGCCGACGGCTGGAACCTGCTGATCGGATCGCTGGTGGCCAGCTATTCAACCTGAGCAAAGGCAAGCACCGTGACCCCGCAAACCGTTGTGACGATCGGCCAGCAGGCGCTGACCGTGATGCTGCTGCTGGCCGCCCCTTTGCTGCTCACCTCGCTGGTGGTGGGCTTGATCGTCTCCGTGCTGCAGGCAGCCACACAGATCAACGAGATGACGCTGTCGTTCATTCCGAAGCTGATCGGCACATTGGTCGCGCTGATCGTGGCCGGGCCGTGGATGGTCACGTATTTCGTCGACTATGTACGGCGCCTGTTCGAGTCGATACCCGGCACCATTGGCTGACTGACACCCTCACCCCCTGCTTCGCCGGGCATAGCCCGGCTACGCAGGGCAAGCTCAGCCCCTCTCCCACTGGCGGGCCGACCCTTGATCGCATTAACCACCGCGCAGCTCAGTCAGTGGTACGGGTCGGTGTTCTGGCCGCTGACCCGGGTGCTGGCCCTGCTGGCGACCGCCCCAGTGCTGTCGCACCAGGCGATCCCGATTCGCGTCCGGGTCGGCATCGCACTGGCCATCACGCTGGCGATCGCGCCGGTGGTGGGCGCGCCGCCGCTGGCCGGTGTGCTCGAAGCTCGCGGATTGGTGTCCCTGGCGCACAACATCCTGGTCGGGCTGGCACTGGGGTTCGCGGTGCGGCTCGTGTTCGTCGGCATCGAACTGGCCGGCCAGATGATCGGCCTGCAGATCGGGCTGTCGTTCGCCGGTTACTTCAGTCCCGACTCCGGTCAATCCGAGAACGTCGTGTCCAGCTTCATGGCGATGCTGACGCTGCTGATGTTCCTGGCCGTTGACGGCCACCTGATCCTGCTGTCGGCGCTGGTGGAAAGCTTTCGCGTCTTTCCGGTCGAGGCCGCCGGTGGATCCCCGATCGATCCGCTGATGCTGGTTCGCGCGGCCGCGGACGTGTTCGCGATCGCACTGACGATCTGCCTGCCGATCCTGGCGGTGATGCTGCTGGTCAACGTGGTGCTGGGCGTCATGGCCCGCATCGCACCGCAACTGAACCTGTTCGCGGTCGGTTTCCCGTTGACGGTGCTGGCCGGCCTGGCGGCGCTCGCGCTGTTCCTGCCGACGCTGGAGGCGCCGATACGGGCCGTGCTCCTGAAGGGCCTGGCGGCATTGCCCGGGTCCGGTTGACGCGCCGGCTACAATGGCCTGGCAGCGGGTGCAGCGGGCTCAAGCCTAAGCGTCGCGCCGGCCTCCTTATGGATCCTACCGAGCGAACCGGCGCCCGCCTCCTGGTCGATCAATTGCTGATCCAGGGGGTCAACCAGGTTTTCTGCGTTCCGGGCGAAAGCTACCTGGCGGTGCTGGACGCGTTGCGCGATGTCGCCTCCGCGGTGCGGCTGACCGTCAACCGCCACGAGTCGGGGTCTGTCTTCATGGCCGACGCCTACGCGAGGCTGACCGGCCAGCCCGGCGTCGCGTTCGTCACGCGCGGTCCGGGCGCCAGCAATGCCGCCATCGGCATCCACAACGCGCGCCAGGACTCCACGCCGCTGGTGCTTTTCATCGGACAGGTCGACACCGAGCACCTGGGCCGGGAGGCGTTTCAGGAGATCGACTATCGCCCGATGTTCGGCGAGGTCGCCAAGGCCGTCGAGCAGGTCGAGCGGGCCGACCGCATTCCTGAAGTGGTGGCGCGCGCGTTCCAGTGCGCCAGCAGCGGGCGCCCGGGGCCGGTCGTGGTCGCATTGCCCGAGGATGTGCTGGGGCACAGCGTCCGCGTCGCCGATGCGCTGTGCCACCAGCCGGTTCAGGCCGCCGCCACGGACACCCAGATCGCGACGCTGCGCGGCCTGCTCCGGCAGGCGCACCGTCCGCTGCTGATGCTGGGTGGGCCCGGCTGGACCGTGGCGGCCCGGGACAACCTGCGCCGCTTCGTCGAAGCCAACGACCTGCCCGTGGTGTGCGGCTTCCGATTCCAGGACCGCTTCGACAACGAGCATCCGAACTACATCGGCGACGCCGGAATCGGGATCAATCCGAGACTGGCACACCGCATCCGGTCGGCCGACCTGGTGATTGCGATCGGCCTGCGCCTGGGCGAAATGACCACCGGCGGCTACACGCTGCTGCGGGCGCCGGTCCCCGAACAGGCGCTGGTGCACGTGCACCCCGGCCTGGAAGAGCTGGGCCGGGTGTACCAGGCGCAGCTGATGATCAGTTCGGGCATGCCGCAGTTCGCTGCGCGGCTGGCGGCCATGACGCCGATCGAATCATCCGGCTGGGGCGAGCAGACCCGGGCCGGCCGCGCCGAGTACGAGCAGTGGCAGCAGCGGCCGGCGCTGTATCAGCAGCACGAGCCGGCGCTGGACCTGTGGCAGGTGATGCGCCAGCTGCGCCAGGCGATGCCGCGCGATGCGATCGTCGCCAACGGGGCGGGCAACTTCTCGATCTGGCTGCACCGGTTCTTCCGATACGGGGCGCCGGCCACCCAGATCGCGCCGACGTCCGGCTGCATGGGCTATGGCGTGCCAGCGGCGATCGGCGCCAAGATCGCGGCGCCCGAGCGCACCGTCGTGTGCGTCACCGGCGACGGCGACCTGATGATGAGCGTGCAGGAGCTGGCCACCGCCGCCCAGTATCACGCCGGTGTGATCTTCCTGGTGCTGAACAACGCGATGTACGGCACGATCCGCCTGCACCAGGAGCGCCGCTTCCCCGGCCGCGTCAGCGGCACCTCTCTGGTCAATCCGGACTTCACCCAGCTGGCCCGATCGTTCGGGGCGATGGGGGTGCGCGTGACCGACACCGCGGCGTTCGCGCCAGCCCTGAACGAGGCGGTGGTCTACTGCCGCGAGCGCCGCCTGCCGGCGCTGATCGAGCTGGCGTGCGATCCGGATCTGCTGACGCCGGAGGCGACGGTCGCGTCGCTGCGTGAAGCCGGCAGCCGGTAACCGGCCCCGGTCACGGATCGGGGCCCGCCACCAGGTCACGCACGACGGCTTCGGCATCCAGCGCATCTTCGAAACCGAGCGTCAAGGCGGTCTGAATCGCGACCCGGCCTGGCCCCTGAGCCAGCGCTTCGGACAGCGCCGGATCGGGTTCGACCTTCAGGGAAGTGGTTGCGCGTCCGGTCAGCCGGACCAGCGCCTGCAGCAGCGCATCCACGTTCAGCGCGCGCGCCGGCGCATTGACCACGCCGGCCAGCGCCCACGCTGACGCCGGCAGCTCGTGCGCATGCAATAGGGCCCGCGCGGCCGCCGGCGCCGACGTCAGCCACATCGGCGCCTCGCACGGGATCGGGCAGGTCGCCGGGCGGCCTTCATGCAGCGCCCGCATCAGCTCGCCCAGGAAGGCGGCGCAGCCGGGGGCGGCCGCAATCAGCGCAAGCCGCAGGCTGCGGCCGTCGACCTGGCCGCGCCGCGCGGCTTCCTCCAGCAGCAGCTCACCGATCAGCGCGGTGAGCCCTTCCCGGCTCGCCGGCAGCGCCGAATGCAACCCGGCGCGCGCGCCATCGGCCGCGAACCTGCTGGCCAGCACGACTTTCGGCCGCGAGGACTGCAGCTGGCAGACGGCAAACAGGTCGCGCAGGCTGTCGGCCAGGCCGAACGAGGGTGTGGGCTGGTCCGCGCCGGCGCCGCTGTCCCACACGTGGAACACCGAGTCGGTCACCGTGCCCATCACCGCCTGCAACAGGCGCGGGCCGCCCAGGTCGGCACGCACATATTCGACGCGCGCCTCCACGAACAGGTGGGGGGGCTGAGCCCGATCGACCGAGATCACGCGGCGAACCGGCGCCGGCCCCGCGTCGCCGCGCGTCAACACGCCGCGCGCGGCAATCGCCTTCAGCAGCGCCTGCCCGAGCACGCCCGCTCCACCGATCACGACGATCTGCATGCGGTCACGTAGAAAGATTCTGCGGCAGAGGCGAGGCTGCCAGCAGCGGCGCCGCCGCCAGACCGAGCAGAACTGCGCTCACCCCGTAGAGAGCGCCCGCCGTGACCGCCGTTTGCGGATCGACCCCGACCAGCGGAAACGCGAGCAAAGCCATCAGCTCCCGGGCGCCGAAGCCGCCGTAGGACAGTGGCACCACGCCCGCGATGAACACCGGAGCCGCGATCGCCTGCACCGCCAGGTAGCCGGCCGCGCCTCCGGCCGCAATCTGACACAGCCACAGTGCGAGCGCGCTCAGCACCTGCACCAGCAGGGAGATCCACAGCGAGCGCGCCAGCGGCCGGCCGCGCGCCACGGTCAGCTCGTGCAGCTCGGCCAGTCGCGCCAGCAGGCGCGATGAGCCGCCGCGCGCGCGGGCGCTCGCCATCGGCACCCGCAGCGGCACGAAGGGCAGCACCACCGCGGCCGACAGCGCGCCCAGGTAGGCCCACGCGATCGACCGCACGTCCAGCCGGGCGGCGCTACCCGGAAGGTGCAGCGCGTCCAGGTGACCGCTGAAGACCAGGCCGAGCCCGGTGCACAGCGACAGCAGACACAGGATCCACAGGCCGCTGGCGCGGTCGAGCAGCACCGACAGCGCCGACTCGCCCAGCGGATTGCCGAGGCGCTGCAGGCGCACGCTGCGCAAGGTATCGCCGCCCAGAGTCGCTCCCGGCAGCACCACGTTGATCGCCATCGCCTGCGCGTAGGCAAGCCGCAGGTCGCGCGCCGGCGCCTTCAGGCCCAGGATGCCGGCGATCGAGATCCAGCGCGCTGCCGAAATCCACTGCGCAGCGGCCACCGCGAGCACGGCGAGCGCGAACCAGACCGGGTCGACGCGGCGCACCTGCTCCAGCAGCGCACGCAAGCCGACCAGCCAGGCCGCCAGCGCGAGCAGCGCCAGCGCCACCAGCAGGCGCAAGGACAGCATCGCGAGCCGCCGGCCCGGCCAGCTCACCCGGGGTCCCTCAGAGCATCCTTCAGTACGTTCACAGGGGCCGTGCCCGTGTCCAGGCCCCTGAGCACGTACTGCCGCCTTCCTTCAGGCTCGTGATACACGCGGGTGAGCAGCTCGCCCAGCACGCCGGTCGCGAGCAGCTGCACGCCGATCAGCGTCAGCAGCGCGCCCAGAAGCAGCAGCGGGCGGCCGCCGATCGGGTGGCCGAGCACGAGCTTGTCCACCGCCAGGTACAGCAGCAGAACCGAACCGATCGCGATCAACACGCTGCCGACCGCGCCGAAGGCGTGCAGCGGCCGGTGCAGGAAGCGCATCATGAACTTGACCCACAGCAGGTCGAGCAGCACGCGAAATACGCGGTCGATGCCGTACTTCGAGCTGCCGCGCGTGCGGGGATGGTGGCGCACCGGCACCTCGACCAGGCGCGCGCCGGCTTCCACGGCCAGCGCCGGGATGAATCGATGCATCTCGCCGTACAGCCTCACGTTCGCCAGAATCGGCCGCCGATACACCTTCAGCGCGCAGCCATAGTCGTGCAGGCGCACCCCGGTCACCGCCGAGATCAGCCGGTTCGCAATCCACGAGGGCAGCTTGCGAGACCAGGTCGCGTCCTGCCGCTGCTTGCGCCATCCGGATACGGCGTCGATCGAGCGGTCGGCCTCCAGCAGGTCGAGCAGGCGGGGAATCTCGGCCGGCTCGTTCTGCAGGTCGCCGTCCAGCGTCACCACCAGCTCGCCGCTGGCGTGGTCGAAGCCGGCCTGCAGCGCGGTCGACTGGCCGTAGTTGCGGATCAGCGCCAGCGGCTTGAGCCAGTCGCGGCCACGCGCGAGCTCGGCCAGCAGCGGCTGCGAGCCGTCGGTCGAGCCATCGTCGACCAGCACCAGCTCGAAAGGACGCCCGGTCGGAGCCATCGCCGCGTCGATCCGGGCGACCAGTTCGCTCAAGTTGTCGCGTTCGTTGAAAACGGGCACGACGATCGACACCGACGCTGCGGGAGCCGCCCGTCCGGGGCCGCGCCGCTGCTCGTCGGCGCGGCCGCCGGCCGGCGCGCGGCCGTCGTGATCGATGCTGGCGATGGATGCCATCTGATCGCGCTTCAGCGAGGGTTTGACGTCAGAGAACAAGTCATCCGGCCGTAATGATAGGCGCGGCCCGGCACGATCGTTAAGCACTGTCTGCGTACAATCACCGGGCCTCATCTTCCTCCCGTCGCGGCGCAGCGCAGCCGTTCAAAGGCCGTCGAATGAAGATCACCGTGATCGGAACCGGCTATGTAGGACTCGTCACCGGAGTCTGCTTCGCCGATGTCGGCAACGACGTGCTGTGCATCGACATCGACGAGTCCAAGATCCAGCGCCTGCTGCGTGGCGAGATGCCGATCCACGAACCCGGGCTGGACGATGTTGCAGCCCGCAATGTGCGCGCGGGACGCCTTAATTTTTCGTCGGACTACGGGCGCGCGATCGCCCATTCGGACGTCTTCTTCATCGCGGTCGGAACCCCCACCGACGAGGACGGCTCGGCCGATGTGCGCCATGTCGAGGCCGCTGCCCGCGAGCTCGGCAGCCGCCTGCACCGCCAGGCGCTGCTGGTGGTCAAGTCCACGGTGCCGGTCGGCACGGCCGAGCGCGTGCGCCGGGCGGTCGAGGAGGAACTGGCCGCGCGCGCTGTCAAGGTGCCGATTTCGGTCGCATCGAATCCCGAATTCCTGAAGGAAGGCGCCGCGATGCAGGACTTCATGCATCCGGATCGTATCGTCATCGGGGCCGAGGAACGGTACGCGATCGATCTGCTGACCGAGCTGTACGCACCGTTCAATCGCAACCGCGAACGGCTGGTCGTGCTGGACACGCGTTCCTCGGAGCTGGCCAAGTACGCGGCCAATGCGATGCTCGCGACCCGGATTTCGTTCATGAACGAGCTGGCGCGCCTTTCCGAGAAGCTGGGCGCCGATATCGAGCGCGTGCGCCACGCGATCGGAGCCGATCCGCGCATCGGACCGAGCTTCCTGTACGCGGGCGCCGGTTATGGCGGCTCGTGCTTTCCGAAGGACGTGCGCGCGCTGCTGGCGATGGCGCGCGAAAACCTGCTGCCCGCGCGCGTGCTGTCGGCGGTACACGACGTGAACGAGGAGCAGAAGCACCTGGTCGCCAGCCGGCTGCGCGAAGCGCTCGGCAGCGATCTGCACGGCAAGGTGGTCGCCGTCTGGGGCCTGGCGTTCAAGCCGAACACCGACGATGTGCGCGAGGCACCCAGCCTGGTGCTGATCCGCGACGTGATCGATTCCGGGGCGCGCGTGCGCGCCTACGACCCGCAGGCCCGGCACACCGCGGCCAGGTTTCTGAGCGAGCTGAAGCGGCGCATCGAATTCTGCGATTCGGCCCACCAGGCCTGCGAAGGCGCCGATGCGCTGGTGGTGGTCACCGAGTGGCTGGAATTCCGCAGCCCCGACTTCGCGTGGCTGGCTCGCACGCTGCGCGCGGGCGTGCTGATCGACGGCCGCAACCTGTACGAGCCGCGCCTGGCCCGGGCCGCCGGACTGCGGTACTACGGGATCGGCCGGGGGCCGGCCCGCTGAACGGCGCAACGCCTCGTCCGATGCCATGATATTGGTCACCGGCAGCGCCGGCTTCATCGGACAAGCCGTGTGCGCCGCGCTGCTGGCGCGCGGCGAGCACGTGGTGGGTCTGGACAATTTCAACGACTACTACGAGCCGAGGCTGAAACGCGACCGCGTCGCACGCCTTGCTTCGGAGGCGCACTTTGCGCAGGTCGAGGCCGAGCTGGCGGACCGCGCCGCGCTGGACGCGCTGTTCGCGCGCTTGCGGCCGCGTCGCATCGTTCACCTGGCGGCACAGGCGGGCGTGCGCCATTCGTTCGATCATCCGGAGGCCTATGTCCGCAGCAACCTGGTCGGCTTCGTCAACCTGCTGGAAGCGGCCCGCCACGACGGTTCAATCGAGCATCTCGTCTATGCGTCCTCTTCGAGCGTATATGGTGGCAATCTGAAACAGCCGTTCTCGGTGGACGATGCCGTCGATCAGCCGATCAGCCTGTACGCGGCGACCAAGCGGGCCAACGAGCTGATGGCGCGCGTGTACGCGCTGCAGTTCGGACTGAGGCTGACCGGCTTGCGCTATTTCACCGTGTACGGTCCGTGGGGCAGGCCGGACATGGCTCCGGTAAAGTTTGCGCGCGCGCTGCTGGCTGACCGTCCGATCGAGGTGTACGGCCATGGCGACATGCGGCGCGACTTCACCTATATCGACGACGCCGTGGCCGGAACGCTGGCCGCGCTGGACGACACCCGGCACTTCGGCGCAGTGCCGCACCGCCTGTACAACCTGGGCAACAGTCACCCCGAGCCGCTGATGCGTTTCATCCAGGAGCTGGCGCGGGTGGCCGGGCGCAGCCCGGTTCTGCAGATGCGGCCGATGCAACCGGGCGACGTGCGCTCCACTTCGGCCGACATCGAGGCCACCACGCGCGACCTGAACTGGCGCCCGACGACCCCGATCGAGGCCGGGCTGCCGCCGATGCTCGAGTGGTGTCGCAGCTACTACGGCGGCGGATAGTCAGGATTGCGCGCTGGGCGCGCTCCCGGGTCGAAGCTGCAGCCCGGCACAGCGCGTGAATCCGTCAAGTGCCATGCCCCGCATCCGGCGTCTGCTCTGCCGGCCAGGGGTGCTCGGACTTGCCGTTGAAGATGGAGTCCTTCTCGGCGGGCGCAAGGGTCCAGTCGCCCCGTGCGATCTCGGCCTGGAGCTGGCCGGGCGCCCAGCCCGAATGGCCGACGAAGATGCGCAGACCGTCCATGGGTTTATCCCGGCTGAGCAGCTCGCGCAGCAATTCCAGGCTCCCGCTGACGTAGACGCCCTCAAAGGCCTGGATCGCATGTTCGCGCGGCGTATCGGTGCGAAAAAGAAACCACACGGACTCGATTTCGACCGGGCCGCCGAAGTACACCTTGTCGTGCAGTTGCGCGAGGCGTTCGAGATCGGGGAAAAGATGCGAGACGGCAACCTTCGTGGGCCTGTTGATGATGACGCCGGCGGGGGCAGGACCGATGTTGTTCATCACCAGAACCACCGAGTCCTTGAAATGGGGATCGGGCAGCTCGGCGCGAGCAACGAGGAGGATTGCGGTTAAAGGCTTCGCGTCGTCGGCGGATGTCGGCCACGACGTCCCGAACAGAAACAGGAACGCGCACAGGGCTCGGGTCGCGTCCCGCAGGAGATGAAGGCACAAACCGCTTCTCACTGGCCGACACCCGCCTCCGTGTCAGTTAGCGCAGTGTATCCGACCGCTTGCGGTCGAGCTCCTCAGGACGGGTCGTCGACCAGGGCGCGCCCCGCTTTCGTAGCCAGGAACCATGCCGACAGAGACAGGTCGGAAGGTGCGATGGGCCGGTAGGAGTTCGACGGTTGATCCAGTTCGAATGCCTGCACCAGGCCGCTCGTCACCAGCCGCGTAAGCGCAGCGCAAACCGACTCGTTTGAAACCGAGCTTCCGAATTCGAGGGCGATGCCCCCGGCGAGGGTCTTGGGCGTCTCGAAATCGTCCAAGAGCCATCCCAGCACTTCGGCTTCCAGCGGATCGAGGTTCATGCGATCAGATCGCGAGCTTCCACTGAAACGTCTCGCCCGCCCCGAGCGGAACCACCCGCTCGGCCCCAAATGCCAGATCGGCAGGCGCCTGCCAGGGCTCGCGCCGCAGGGTGATTGTCTCGCGATTGCGCGGCAGACGGTAGAAATCGGCGCCGTGAAAGCTCGCGAACGCCTCGAGCCGGTCCAGGGCGCCGGCCTGCTCGAAACAGTCGGCGTACATCGGCAGCGCCACGGGCGCCGTGAAGCAGCCCGCGCATCCGCACGCCGATTCCTTGTCACGCACCGCGTGCGGCGCGCTGTCGGTTCCCAGGAAGAACTTCGCACTGCCGCCGGTGGCTGCCCGCAGCAACGCCTGCCGATGCATCTCACGCTTCAGTACCGGCAGGCAGTACAGGTGGGGCCGGATCCCGTTGCGGCCGTCCGGACCGACAAACAGCGCGTTGCGGCTGTAGCGCAGGTGGTGGGCGGTGATCGTCGCTGCGATCCGATCGCCGCCCTCCTGCACACATTGCACCGCCTCGCACGTGGTGATGTGCTCGAACACGATGCGCAGCGACGGAAAGCGGCGGCGCAGCGGCAGCAGCACCGAATCGATAAACGCGCGCTCGCGGTCGAACACGTCGGCCGCCGGGTCGGTCGACTCGCCGTGCACGAGCAGCGGAAGGTCCAGCGCCTGCATGGCCTCCAGCGCCGGCGCACATCGAACCGGATCGGTCACCCCGCTTTCCGAATGCGTGGTCGCGCCGGACGGATACAGCTTGACCGCGTGCACCAGACCCGAAGCGTGCGCGCGCCGGACCTCGGCGGCGGGCGTCGCGTCCGTCAGATACAGCGTCATCAGCGGCTCGAAGCGGTGCCCGGTCGGCAGCGCCGCCAGGATCCGCTCCCGGTACGCGAGCGCCTGCTCGGTGCGCGTCACCGGCGGGCGCAGATTGGGCATCACGATGGCGCGGGCAAACACTCCCGAGGTGTGCATCAGCGCGTCCTTCAGCACCGGGCCGTCTCGCAGGTGCAGGTGCCAGTCGTCCGGACGCGTGATGGCCAGCGTCTGCATCGGCGCCGTCACGCCTTGGGCGTGCGCCGGATCTTGGTCGGGCGCGTCAGGACCTCCGGCTGAAGGATCTCGCGCAGCTGTGCGGCCGAGATCAGGCCCCGTTCGAGCACGAGCTCGGCCACGGGGCGCCCGAACTTGATCGCATCCTTGGCCACCTCGGATGCCGCCTCGTACCCGATATACGGATTGAGCGCGGTGGCCAGGCCGGCCGACAGGTTCACTCTCTTTTCCAGCAGTTCGACGTTGGCGCGGATGCCGTCCACGCAGTTGTGGGCCAGCGTGCCACAGGCGGCCTGCAGGTGCGTGATCGACTTGAACAACGAGTAGGCCATGATCGGCTCGAAAGCGTTCAGCTGCAGCTGCCCGGCCTCGGAGGCCATCGTCACCGTGATGTCGTTGCCGATCACCTCGAACGCGACCTGATTCACGACCTCGGGGATGATCGGGTTGACCTTGCCCGGCATGATCGAAGAGCCGGCGGCGCGGGGCGGCAGCATGATCTCGCTCAACCCGGCCTGGGGGCCGGAGGAGAGCAGCCGCAGGTCGTTGCAGGTCTTGGACAGCTTGCACGCGATCCGCTTGAGCACGCCGGACAGCTGAACGAAGGCGCCCGTGTCCTGCGTGGCCTCGATGAAATTGGCGGCCGGCTTGATCGGCACGCCCGAAAACTGCGCCAGGTAGCGGCAGGCGAGCGGAGCGTAGTCCGGATCGGTGTTGATGCCGGTGCCGATCGCCGTGGCGCCCAGGTTCACCTCGGTGATCAGCGCCATCGCCTCGCGCAAGCGCTCCTCGTCCTCACCGAGCATGATCGCGTACGTCGTGAATTCCTGCCCCAGCGTCATCGGCACCGCGTCCTGCAGCTGGGTGCGGCCGATCTTCAGGATCTCGCGGAACTCGAACGCCTTCTTCTCGAAGGAGCCGCGCAGATCGGCCATCGCCGCGAGCAGCCGCCCGATCGCGAAGCACAGGCCCACCTTGACCGCGGTCGGATACGTATCGTTGGTGCTCTGCGAGGCGTTGACATCGTCGATCGGATGCAGCACCTTGTACTCGCCGCGCCCATGGCCCATCAGCTCCAGCCCGCGGTTGGCGATCACCTCGTTGAAGTTCATGTTGGTCGAGGTGCCCGCCCCGCCCTGGATCACGTCGACCACGAACTGGTCATGCAACTGGCCGGACTCGATCTCCTCGCAGGCCCGGACGATCGCGTCCGCCTTGGCGGGCTCGATCAGTTTCAGGTCGCGGTTCGCGCTGGCCGCCGCCCGCTTGACGATCGCGAACGCACGGATCAGATCGGTCACAACGCCGATCGGCACCGACGAGATCGGGAAATTCTCCAGCGCCCGCATCGTATGGATGCCGTAGTACGCCTGCGCCGGAACGGCCATCTCCCCGAGGGAGTCGCGTTCCACGCGGACCTCGCCTGCTTGCTGGCCGATTTTCGTGCGCGTCATCGTGTGTCTCCTGTCACCTTCAGTCCCGCTCCTGTCTGCCTCATCCCCGCCTCTGTCCCGCTCGCAGGGGCTGAACCTTCTGTCTCCATCCTCACCCCCGCCCCTCTCCCGCTGGCGCGGGAGAGGGGAGATTCGTGCGGGGAATGGCCCACGGCCATTCCCCGAAGGATCGGATGGGATCAGATGGTTGCCGGGTCCCGTTCGTCTTCGCGCTGTTGCAACGACCACATCCGCGCGTACAGGCCCTGGCGCGCCAGCAACTGGTCGTGGGTGCCGCGCTCGACGATCCGGCCCCGGTCCATCACGACGATCTGGGCCGCATCGACGATGGTCGACAGGCGGTGCGCGACTACGAGCGTGGTGCGATTGGCCGCGACCTCTGCCAGCTCGGACTGGATCACACGTTCGGTGCGCGAATCCAGCGCGGAGGTGGCCTCGTCCAGCACCAGGATCGGCGGGTTCTTCAGCAGCGTGCGCGCGATCGCGACCCGCTGCTTTTCGCCGCCCGACAGCTTCAGGCCCCGCTCGCCCACCAGGGTCCGGTAGCCGTCCGGCAGCGACTCGATGAACTCGTGGATGTGCGCCATGCGCGCGGCGGCGACGATTTCGGCGCGGCCGGCGCCGGGCCGGCCATACCCGATGTTGTATTCGATCGTGTCGTTGAACAGCACCGTGTCCTGCGGAACGATCCCGATCGCCGCCCGCAGCGACTTCTGCGTGACATCCCTCACGTCCTGTCCGTCGATCAGCACGCGCCCGGACTGCACCTCGTAAAAGCGGAACAGCAGCCGGCCCAGCGTGGACTTGCCCGAGCCGGTCGCCCCGACCACCGCGCACGTGGTGCCGGCAGCGATCGTCAGGTCGACATCGAACAACACCTGGCGGCGGGCGTCGTAGCTGAAGTTCACGTGCTCGAACCGAACTCCCGGGCTGGCCCCGTCCGGCGGCAGTGCCAGCGGGGCCGCATCCGGCCGGTCGGCAACCTCGCGCTGCTCCTGCAGCAGCCGGAACATGCGCTCGACATCGGCCAGCGCCTGGCGCAGCTCGCGGTAGATCACGCCCAGGAAGTTCAGGGGCACGTACATCTGCAGCATGAACGCATTGACCAGCACCAGGTCGCCGATGGACATCCGTCCGCCCGCGACGCCGGCGGCCGCGCGCCACAGCATCAGGGTCAGTCCGGCCGCGATGATCACCTGCTGACCGCTGTTCAGCACGTTCAGCGACTGCTGAGCCAGGATGCCGACGCGCTCCTGCTGCGCCAGCGTCGCGTCGTAGCGTTGCGCTTCGTAGTCCTCGTTGTTGAAGTATTTGACCGTCTCGAAATTCAGCAGCGAATCGACCGCGCGCGACGAGGCCTTGGCATCCAGCTCGTTGACCTGGCGCCGGAACTTGGTGCGCCAGTTGGTCACCACCAGCGTGTACGTGATGTACAGCCCGAGGCTGACCGCGACGATCAGCGCGAACGATGGTTCGTAGTGCGACAGCAGATAGGCGAACACCAGGCCGATCTCGACCAGGGTCGGCACGATCGAGTACAGCGTGAAGCTGACCAGCGAGGAAATGCCGCGGATGCCGTGGTCGATCTCGCGCGTGACCGCGCCGGTGCGCCGCTCCAGGTGATACCGCAGTGACAGCGAATGCAGGTGCCTGAACGTTTTCAGCGCGAGCGCGCGCACGGCCGACTGCGTCACGCGCGCGAAGAAGAACTCGCGCAGCTCGGTGAACACCGATGTGGCCAGCCGCAGCGCTCCGTAGGCAACGATCAGTGCGATCGGGATCGCCGCCGGCGCCGCATCGCGCGGCACCGACAGGCTGTCGACGATGTGCTTCAGCAGTACCGGCACGCCCACCACGGCCACCTTGGCCCCGATCAGGCACAGCACCGCGAAGACCGCGCGAGTCCGGTAGGCCCACAGGTAGGGCAGCAGCATCCGCACCGTGTGCCACTGGCTGCGCCCGGGCTCGGGCGGAACGTGCGGCGTGCGGCCGGGCGGCCGCCTCACGCCTCTCACCTGCTGCTCCTCATGGTCGAATGCCTTCCAAATTGCCTGCGCGTGCGGCATTATCGCGCGGGTTCCTTCGAGCGCGCGACCCTGACGCTGATCGAGATGACCGACCGCGTTTCCCTGCCGGACGAGGAGCCGATCCTTCGCGTGGTTCCGATGCCCGCCGATGCGAATATGCACGGCGACGTGTTTGGCGGCTGGATCATGTCCCAGGTCGACATCGCCGGCGGGATCCTGGCCGCCCGGCGCGCCAACGGACGGGTGGCCACGGTCGCGGTCACCAGCTTCGTGTTCAAGCAGCCCGTGTTCGTCGGCGACCTGCTGTCATTCTACGGAACCATCGTGCGCACCGGGCGCACCTCGATCACGGTGGACGTCAGCGTGTACACGGAACGCAGCCGGCTGAAGGTCGAGACCGCCAAGGTGACCGAGGCCACGCTGGTCTACGTTGCCACCGACGAGCAGCGCCAGCCACGCATGCTGCCGCCGCCGCTGGAAGACTGACTTCACCCTCAATCGAACGGATACGGCCCGTCGTAGTGGCCGGTGTACGCGGTATGGGTCACCAACGTCTGCCCGGTCCACAGGTGCAGCTGGAAGGCGGACGGTTCCATCACGAAATGGGCGGGGCTTACCGTCTTCAGATCGAGCAACACCTGGTGCGCCGTACTCGGGCAGACGCTCGCCAACGTTCCGGCGAAGAGGGCCTGGATCGGCCGGTGCAGGTGACCGCAGATGATGCGCTGCACCCGGGGAAAGCGCCGCACGATCCGCTCGAGCGCGGACGGCTCGCGCAGTGCCATGTCGTCCATGTGGCCGATTCCGGTTGAAAACGGCGGGTGGTGCAGCGCGATCACAGTGGGCGCATCCGACTGGGCCAGCCGCTGCTCCAGCCATCGCAGGCGCTGCGCGCACAGCGTGCCTTCCGGCTGACCGGCGATCACGCTGTCGAGCGCCAGCACCCGGACCGGGTAGCCGGCGATCGCGTACTGCAGGAAGCCATCGCCCGGCAGGTAATCGTGATCCGGGAAAGCGGCGCGCAGCGCGCCGCGCTCGTCATGATTGCCGGCCATCAGGTAGATCGGCGTCGGCAACCCGCTCAGGATCTCGCGCAAGAGCCCGTAGGAGGCTGCGTCGGGCTCGTCGACCAGGTCGCCGGTGGCGATGACCAGGTCCGGCAACGGGTCCAGGCCCGCGATGCGCTGCACACAACGCTCCAGGCAGGCCGCCGTGTCGACCACGCCGTAGGCCAGTGCGCGCTCGGCCTTCACGTGCAGATCGCTGATCTGGCAAAGCAGCATGCCGTATCACTCCGGATGCCAGCACCATGCGCTTGCCGGCTGTCGCGCTGCGGTCCATAGTAGCGCTGCCGATGGCGCGCGTCGGCGCGGCATCCAGAAGAACAAGAGGAGGAGGTTCACATGTTCACGCAAATTCTCGATCCCACCGGGAATATGTTCGTCACCTGGCTGGTCGCGCTGATTCCCGTGGCAGCGCTGCTGTTCATGCTGGCCGGACTGCGCTGGTCGGCGTGGGTGGCAACCCTGGTCGGTTCCCTGATCACGCTGGCCCTGGGACTGTCGGTCTGGAAGATGCCGCTCGATCAGGGCATTCTCGCCTATGCCTACGGCTCGGCGACCGGCGTATGGAACGTCGACTGGATCACGTTCTGGGGCGTGATGCTGTTCAACACGCTGGTCGTGACCGGCACGTTCGACAAGCTCAGGCGTTGGCTGATCGCGCAAGGCACGCAGGACATCCGGATTCAAACGATCCTGTTCGCCTGGGCGTTCGGCGCGCTGCTGGAGGGCCTCGTGGGGTTCGGCTATCCGTGGGCGTTCGTCGCACCGATACTGATCGCACTGGGAATCCCGGATCTTGACGCCATCCGCGTCGCGGCCATCGCCAACAACGCGCCGGTGTCGTACGGCGCACTCGGCGCTCCCATCATCGCGCTTGCCGCGGTCACGGGATACAACCTGCTCGATCTGTCGGGCTCCATCAGCAAGATCGTCGCCATTCTTGCGCTGTTGCCGCCGTGGATCCTGCTGTATCTGGTCTCGGGGCGGCAAGGGATGTGGGGGGCCTGGCCCCTGGCGATCGTCGGGTCACTGGGCTACATCGCGGGCCAGTTGCCGGTGGGTGTGTTTCTCGGCCCCTACCTGCCGGATGTCGCCGGTTCGATCGTCTGTTTCATTTGCGTCCTGTTGCTGCTGAAGGTGTGGCGGCCGGCACAGGTCCTCGCCTACGGCGGCAAGCCGGTCACCGCCGCCGCGGCGGGAGGGACGGAACACGGGCTGTCCGGCGGCGATATGGTGCAAGCCTGGCTGCCGATCGGGGTTCTGGTGGCCGTGGTCGTTGCATGGACCGGCCCATGGTCCAAGCTGCCGGCCATCGTGCTGATGCAGTTGCAGGTGACGGCAGCCTCCTCGATCAGCGAGGGCGCAAAGATCTCGGCAGCCTTCAAATGGACACCGTTCGTTGGCGGCTCGGCGATCCTGGCCTCGTGGATCATCGTCGCGCTGCTGCTGCGCATCAGTCGCAAACAGCTGGTCGACATCTTCACCAAGACCTGGTCGCAGATGTGGGGCGCGATGCTGGTCGGCGTGTTCATCTTCGGCCTGGCCTACGTCTACAACTTCTCGGGGATGGCCGCGTCCCTGGCAAAGGCGTTCTCCACGTTGGGCACCGCCTTCATCGTCGTTGCGCCGATCCTGGGCTTCATCGGCGTGGCGCTCTCTGGGAGCAATACCTCGACCAACGCGATGTTCGGCAAGTTCCAGGCGCTGGTGGGCCAGATCCTCGGCTTTCCGCCGCTGCTGCTGCCAACGGTGAACTCGGTCGGAGCCGAGATCGGCAAGCCGATCGCGCCGCAGACCGCCAGCGTGGGTGTCTCGACCACCCGTTTCGTGCGCAACGAAGGCCAGGTGATCCGCCACAATTTCGGCTGGTGCCTTGCGCTTCTGGGCTACCTGATCATCATCAGCGTCGCCTGCTACCTGTTCTTCCCCGGGATCGCGATGCCGTCGGTCGCGGCCAAGTAGACGCGCCGGGCCCGTGCAACCGTCGAGGAGCTACCGCGGTCGATCGCCCCTCGCCCGCGCCAGCGGGAGAGGGGAGGGCTCGCCCTGCGAAGCCGGGCTACGCCCGGCGAAGCAGGGGAGTGAGGGCCAGCGCGATCAGTGGCTAACGCCCCCAGCACCGCTCCAGCCACGCGGCGGCCGCCAGCAGCCGCGCATCCTGACCGGGCCGGGCGATCACGCTGACCCCGATCGGCAGGCCGTGCGCGCCGCGGCCGAACGGCAGGCCGATCACCGGACAGCCGAGCAGCTGCCAGGGCCGATTGAACAGCGGATCGCCGGTGGTGGCCAGCGACGCGGGCGCCTCGCCCACCGCGCTCGGGGCGATGATCACGTCGGCGGCGCCGAACAGCGAGTCGAGTGAAGCGGCGCAGGAACGCGCGCTGAGCAGCGCGTCGGCATATTGATCCTGCGTAAAGCGCCGCCCCTGCTCGATCGCCTCGATCAGCTGCGCCGACAGCAGGGACCTGCGATACGCGTACTCGGGTGCCAGCGCGCGCGCGGTTTCGGCCAGCTGGATCGTCAGGTGAGCATCGAACAGCTGGTCAAACGACGGCGGCCACGTCAGCGGCCGGCCACGCGCGCCGGCCTGGTATGCCTGCTCGGCGGCCTGCTCGACGGCCTGTCGCATCGCCGGTTCGAGCCGCTCGCCGCGCGAAGTCAGCGTCCAGCCGATATCCGGCGCGGGTCCGGTCCGCCCCGGTACCGCCGGCGCCGCCCAGTCGGGCTGCAGCGCCAGTACCGATGCGAGCAACGCAGCGTCGTCGACCGACGAGGAAAACAGGCCGACCTCATCGAGCGTGTCCGAAGTGACCTTTACGCCCGAACGCGGCACCTGCCGCACGGACGGCTTGTACCCGACCACGCCGCAAAACGACGCCGGCCGGATCACCGAGCCGGCCGTCTGGGTTCCCAGCGCCAGCGGTGCCATGCCGGCCGCCACTGCGGCGGCTGACCCGCTGGACGATCCGCCCGGCGTGTGCCCGGGCGCGTGCGGATTGCGGGTCGGACCCGGCGTGAAGGTCGCAAGCTCCGCCGTGACGGTCTTGCCGAGCACGACCGCGCCGGCCCGGCGCAGCAGGGCCACGCAGGCCGCGTCCAGCGCCGGCCGGTGCCCGCGGTAGATCGACGAGCCGTAGCAGGTCTCGTACTGCGCCGTATCGATGATGTCCTTGACCGCAATCGGTACGCCGGCCAGTGGCCCCTTGGCCGGCGCGCGGTCCACGGCCCGCGCCGACTGGATCGCCACCGCCGCATCGAACGCCGCAAATGCCTGAAGGGCGCCGTCACCGGCCGCGACGGCCTCCACGTAGCGGCCCACCACCTGCTCGGCCGAGGCCTGCCCCGAGGCGACCTGCCGGGCCAGCTCCCGCGCGCTGCTAGGCGGCACCAAAGGCCTGCTCCAACTCGATCACGGTGCCGGTGAGCTGCCCGTCGTAGCCCGGCAGCGCATCGATCACCGCTCGCAGTTCCTCGCCGCGCAACAGCGCCACCACGTTGCGCAACAACGCCTTGTTGACGGCAGCCGCCTCGCAGGCGAAAAAGTACCGCTCGCGCAGCAGAGCAATGAAATCCAGACCGAAACGGCGCGCCGCCGCCTCCAGGCCGAACCCGACGTCGGCCATTCCGCTGGCGATGTAGGCCGCCACGGCTGCGTGCGTGAATTCGGTGTTTTCGTAACCGACGATCCGACCCGGGTCGATGCCGTGGCGCTGCAGCAGCAAGTCGATCAGTACCCGCGTGCCGGAGCCGACCTGCCGATTCACGAAGCGCAGGTCCGGACGGGCCAGGTCATCGAGCGTGCTGATCTTCTTCGGGTTGCCGCTGGCCACGAACAGCCCCTGCGTGCGATGCGCCAGGTGGATCAGCACGTGGCGGCGCGGGTCGAGCCAGACCAGGTACGGCGCCACCGACGTTTTCTGAAATGGCCCCTCGGCCACGTGGAAGCCGGCCAGGTCGCATTCGCCGCGCGCCAGCGCGGCCACCGCTTCGGTACTGGTACGGTACTTCAGCTCGACCGGCACATGCTGCCGCCCCAGCGCCTCCACCAGCGCGGCCACCGCAAAGCCGTGCGAGGCGTTCACCCGCAGGCTGGCGCGCGCCGGCGCCAGCAGCGATTCCAGCTCGCCCTCCAGCTCCGACGACAGGCTTTCGAGCGTTGGCGAAAGCCGCGCCGCCACGCGCCGGTCGGCCCACAGCAGCTTTTCGGCCAGGGTCGACAGTCGCGTGCCCTGACCCCGCGTCTTGATCACCAGCGGAGCGCCGAATTCGGTCTCGAACCGGCGCAGCATCCCCCACGCCCTCCGGTACGACATCTCCGTGGTGCGCGCCGCATCGGCGATGCTGCCGGAATTCTGGATGGCCGTCAGCAGCGGCAGCAGCTCCGGCAGCGGATGGGGCTCACCACCGGCCGGCGCGACCACCCATTCCGGATGAATCGAAATGCGCCACATATGAAGGGATTTGCTTATTGGTGCGGCGGGAACCGAGGGCTACCGTTGTTGTCGTTTCCGGTGTGAATTCCCCCGCTGCCGCTTCCAAATAGGTATGTCGTTGCATATTGTGCACCGAAATTCGCAGGCATGGGCCGTGCCGGTGCTGCACAACGTGCACAATCAGCTCGGGTTCATCCCGACACGACGTTCCACTTCCCCCAATCGGGCGCCGACGTGATCACCACCGACAGTTCCAAGTGTCCGTTGCCGGGCTCGTCCGAACAGGCGCCGTCGCACGCGGCTGCCGTGCCCGTGACAGAGACCCATTACCGGGACGGCCGCTTCGAGGAGCGGCCGGCGGCGCTGGCTGGCGAGGTTCCGATCGCGCTCGAATACAACGGCGTGTCGCACGCGGTGATGCTCGCCACGCCGGAGGACCTCGAGGACTTCGCGCTCGGCTTCTCGATCGCGGAGGGCATCGTCGAGGATCCGGGCGAGATCTACGGCGTCGAAGTGCAACCGTCCTCGCGCGGCATCACGGTGGCGATCGAGCTCGCCTCCGGGGCGTTCGCGCGGCTGAAGGACCGCCGCCGCACGCTGGTGGGCCGCACCGGATGCGGGATCTGCGGGGCCGAGAACCTGGATCACGTGTTGCGGCCGCTGCCGGCGCTCGCGGGACAGGGCCCGCGTATCCGCCCGCAGGCGCTATCGGCCGCGCTGGCGGCGCTGGTGAGCGCCCAGCGGCTGCAGAAGCAGACCGGCGCGGTACACGGTGCCGCGTGGAGCGACCTGCCCGGGACGGCCGAGCTCGTGCGAGAGGATGTGGGCCGGCATAACGCGCTCGACAAGCTGATCGGCGCGGTCGTGCGCGGGAAGGTCCACCAGCGGCCGGGTTTTGTCGTGGTCACCAGCCGGGCCAGCATCGAGATGGTCCAGAAGGCGACCTGCATCGCCACCACCCTGGCCGCGGTGTCGGCGCCGACCCGACTGGCGGCGCAAGTCGCTCACGACTGCGGCCTGACGCTGGTGGGATTCGCCCGCGGCAGCGAGTTTTCCGTGTATTCGCACCCGTGGCGGCTGACACCGGCGACGGAGTGATGATCGGTCACGCGTTCGGATCGTTCGACACGGAGGCCGCCTAGCGATATAGTGAAAAGGTAATATCGCCCGGGTTGTGCGGGGAAAGCCGGGCGCGATGCTCTGGAGCGGCTAGCGCTCGTGGATGCGACGCTTGAAATGACTGACCTCGGGGCGAATGGCCTCTGCCGCCAGCGCCTGCATCCGGCGGTAGCACTCCAGCACCTCGAGTCCCAGTGACGTCAACGAGGCGCCGCCGCCGGCCTTGCCGCCTTTGACCGCCTCCACCAGCGCGCCCTGGAAGCATCCGTTCATCGAGTCCACCAGCAGCCACGCATGCTTGTAGCTGATGCCCATTTCACGACGGGCTGCCGAGATCGAGCCCGTGCGCCGGATGGCGTCGAGCAGTTGTGCCTTGCCCGGCCCGATCGCGATCTGGTCGCCCAGATGAACGCGCAAGCCAACCTCAATGCTCAGCGGATGGTCGACGATCGTCGGGTCGGACATGATCGGCGGGTCGGTGGTCGAATTGTCCACGAAAAGGGTGAGCCGTCGGCGGATGCGGCCAGGCCGCGCGAACTACCTGGAGGGGAAGATGCATAAGTCGCTGTATATCAATCCGGACAAATGCACCGGTTGCCTGCAGTGCGAGATGGCCTGCAGTTACGAGAACTACGGCGTCTTCAACCCCGCCAAGTCCCGCATCAAGGTCTTCGATTTCCATCACTCCGGTCGCAAGGTGCCGTACACCTGCACCCAGTGCGACGAAGCGTGGTGCCTGCACGCGTGCCCGGTCGACGCGATCCAGGTCGACGCGGCCACCGGAGCCAAGATCGTGCTGGAGAGCGTCTGCGTCGGCTGCAAGGTGTGCACGATCGCCTGTCCGTTCGGCACCGTCAATTACGTGCAGGACACCGGCAAAGTGCAGAAATGCGACCTGTGCGGAGGCCATCCGGCCTGCGTCGAGGCCTGCCCGACCGCCGCCATCACCTACGTCGATGCCGACTGGACCGGACTGGAACGGATGAAGCAGTGGGCCGACAAGGTCGGCAATCAACCGCACGCGTAAGGAGGCCGGATCATGTCGTGGGCTGGGAAGATTCTGCGAGTGAACCTGACGGCGGGCAGCTGCACGCCGGAAGCGCTGAACCGGCAATGGGCGCGCGATTATCTCGGCCAGCGGGGGCTGGCGACCAAGTATTTCGTGGAGGAAGTCGACGCCAGGGTCGATCCACTGTCGCCCGCCAACAAGATCATCTGGGCGACCGGTCCGCTGACCGGGACGATGGCCTCCACCGGCGGCCGCTACTCGGTGATCACCAAGGGCGCCCTGACGGGCGCGATCGCCTGCTCGAACTCCGGCGGCTACTGGGGCGCCGAGCTGAAGATGGCCGGCTGGGACATGATCATCTTCGAGGGCAAATCGCCCAAGCCGGTGTACCTGTGCATCGAGGACGACAAGGCGCAACTGCTCGACGCCGCTTACGTGTGGGGCAAGTCGGTCTGGGACACCGAACCGGCCATCAAGGCGAAGCACCAGGACCCGCAGATGCGCGTCAGCTGCATCGGGCGCGCGGGCGAGACGGGGTGCCTGTTCGCCGGCGTGATGAACGACCTGCACCGGGCGGCCGGCCGTTCCGGGGTCGGGGCCGTGATGGGGAGCAAGAATCTGAAAGCGATCGCCGTGCGCGGAACGCGCGGCGTCGGCAACATCCACGATCCGAAGGCGTTCATGGCCGCAACAACCGCGGCCAAGAAGGTGCTGGCCGACAACCCGGTGACCGGCCAGGGGCTGCCGAAGTACGGCACCCAGGTGCTGATGAACGTGATCAACGAGATCGGCGCCATGCCCACCCGCAATCACCGCGACGTGCAGTTCGAGGGCGCCAGGGACATCTCGGGCGAGGCGATGCACGAGCCGCGCAAGACCGATGGCAAGCCCAACCTGGTCACCAACCAGGCGTGTTTCGGCTGCACGATCGCCTGTGGCCGCATCTCCAAGATCGACGAGACCCACTACACGGTCAAGACGCGCCCCGAGTACTGGGGCGCCTCGGGGGGGCTGGAGTACGAGGCCGCGTGGGCGCTGGGCTGCGCCAACGGGGTCAACGACCTGGAAGCGCTGACGTACGCGAACTTCATCTGCAACGAGGATGGCATGGACCCCATCTCGTTCGGCGCCACCGTCGGCGCCGTGATGGAGATGTACGAGATGGGCGTGCTGACCAAGGAGCAGATCGGAATCGAAGCGCCGTTCGGCTCGGCCCAGGCGTTGACCTATCTGGCCGAGGTCACCGCGCGCGGCGAGGGATTCGGCAAGGAGGTCGGCCTGGGCTCGGCGCGACTGACCGCCAGGTACGGGCACCCGGAGCTGTCGATGACGGTGAAGGGGCAGGAATTTCCCGCGTACGACTCGCGCGGAATCCAGGGGATGGGGCTGACCTACGCGACGTCCAATCGCGGCGCCTGCCATCTGCGCAGCTACACGGTGGCCTCCGAGGTGCTGGGCATTCCGTTCAAGACCGATCCGCTCGTGACCGACGGCAAGGCGGAGCTGGTCAAGGCGTTCCAGGATGCGACCGCGGTGTTCGATTCGGCCGGCATCTGCGTCTTCACCAGTTTCGCGTGGACGCTGGCCGATGTGCAGCCGCAGCTGGCGGCGGCCTGCACCGACGAGTTCACGCTCGAGGAGCTGAACCGGATCGGCGAGCGCATCTGGAACCTGGAGCGCGAGTTCAATCTGCGCGCCGGCTTCACCGCGAAGGACGACACGTTGCCCAAACGCCTGCTGACCGAACCGGCCAAGACGGGTCCGGCCAAGGGTCTGGTCAACGGCCTGCCCAGGATGCTGCCCGAGTACTACAAGATCCGAGGCTGGGACAGCGACGGACGCCCCACCGCGCAGACCCGAGCGCGCCTGGGGCTGTGAGCGGGCGACCGCAGGACGCATGAAGCACGTCATACTCGGCAACGGGCCGGCCGGCGTGATTGGCGCCGAGTCGATCCGCAAGTACGCCGACCACGACGAAATCACGCTGGTCGGCGACGAGCCGGAACCGCCCTATTCGAGGATGGCGATTCCGTACCTGCTGAGCGGCCGGATCGACGACGCGGGAACCTACCTGCGCAAGGCGGAGGGCCACTACCGCGACAAGGGCATCACGCTGCGCCGCGGTCGGGCGAAGACGGTCGATACCGCGGCGCGCAGGCTCGTTTTCGAAGACGGCGCGGTCCTGCCCTTCGACCGCCTGATGATCGCGACCGGGTCCCGGCCAGCCAGGCTTCCGATCGCGGGCGCCGACCTGCCCGGGGTCAATCCCTGCTGGACGCTCGCCGACGCCCGCCAGATCATGCAGCGGGCCGCACCGTCGGCCCGCGTCCTGCAGATCGGCGCTGGCTTCATCGGGTGCATCATCCTGCAGGCGCTGGTCGATCGCGGGGTCTCGCTGACGGTGGTCGAAATGGGCGACCGGATGGTGCCGCGCATGATGGGACAGGTCGCGGGCACGATGATCCGGCGCTGGGTCGAGTCCAAGGGCATCCGGGTTTTCACGTCGACGAGCGTGGATGCCATCGAACCCGGGCCGTCCGGCGCACTGACGGTGTGCCTGAGCAACGGGCAAAGGATCACGGCCGATCTGGTGATCTCGGCGACCGGCGTCAAGCCGAACATCGGGTTTCTCGCGGGATCGGGCATCGCGTGCGGCCAGGGCGTGCTGGCCGATGCGCAAATGCAGACCAACGTCGAAGGCATCTATGCGGCCGGCGACTGCGCCGAGGCGTTCGATCCGATGCTGGGTCGGCACGTGGTCAGCGCGATCCAGCCCAACGCCGCCGACCAGGCGCTGTGCGCGGCCATGAACATGATCGGGCGGCGCGCGACGCTGCCCTGCGTCACGCAGATCAACGTGCTGGACACGCTGGGGTTGATCTCCGCGTCGTTCGGGAGCTGGGAGGGAGTCGCCGGCGGTGACCATGTCGAGCGCCAGGACGAGCGCAACTGCCGCCTGATCCGCCTCGAGTTCGGCGGCGACGTGCTGGTCGGAGCCAACACGATCGGCCTGACCGAGGGGGTCGGCGTCTTGCGGGGACTTATCCAGTCGCGCGTTCCTCTGGGTCGCTGGAAAGAGCGGCTGATGGCCGATCCGCTGCTGTTGAGCGAGGCGTATCTGTCCTGCGCACAGGCGCAGTCGTCATGGGGTCTGAAGGCGGCTTGAGCCCTGGTGGTCTGTTGTAAGCTCGGTGTGCCATGCAGATCACGTTCAAGCTGCACGCGACGCTGACCGACTATCTGCCGCGCGACGCGGAAGGGCGCAAGCCGCACTACAACCAGCTCCAGGTCGATGTTCCCGATGGCTGCGACGTGCAGTCGGTGATCGACCGGTTCCAGCTGCCACCGCGGCAGGTGCACCTCGTGCTGGTCAACGGCGTGTACGTAGCGCCAGCGACGCGTTCGATGCGGCGGTTGAGCGACGGCGACGCGCTCGCCATATGGCCGCCGATCGCCGGCGGTTAGCCGCCTGCGGAACCGCGGGATCGCCGCGCGTGTCCGACGAAGCGGTCCTGTGCCGCGAGATGGGCTGCACACGCGACGAATTCCTCGCATGGCTGCCCGCGGCCGTGCGGGGCGCCGCCTTCGACCTCGACGGCGATCTGATCCGGATCGGTTACGCTGGCGGCGAGGTCCTGATTCAAATGGGCCAGGCCGCCGAACGCAGGCTGGGATTGCTGTCGCTTCCGGTGCTGCCGGTTTCGATCCGCCTGGTCGGAATCGACGCGCCGCGCCGGGACGAATTCCTGCGGCACTTCGACCTGTTCATGCGCCGCGGCGGCGGCTGAAGGAAGCGCGACATGCCAGTCACAGTGGACGTACGGATGCAGGGCTTCCGGCAGCGCAGCGAAGTGCCGGCGGTTCTGGAATGGATCGACCGCAACGCGTCACGGATGGATGCGGAAGTCGTGCCGTTGGAAGCCGCCACCGGCCGGGTGCTCGCCGAAGACGTGATCGCCCCGATCGATGTCCCGGGCTTCGATCGGGCGGCGATGGACGGTTACGCGCTTCGGGGCGAGGACACGGCAGGAGCAAGCGAATACAACCCGCTGTCGTTCCCGCTCGCCGGCCAGGTCCTGCCGGGCGAACGCTTCCGCGGCGGGGCCGCGGCCCGCGAGGCCGTCAGGATCATGACCGGCGCCCCGGTGCCGGAGGGTCTGGACGCGGTCGTGCCGGCCGAGTTCGCCTCCGAAACGGCCGGGCAGATCGAGATCACGCGGCCGGTCGCACCGGGCCAGCACGTCGCCCATCGGGGCGAGGATGTGGCCGCGGGAACGGCGGTGCTCACCGCCACTCGGAAATTGCGTGCGCAGGACGTGGCACTGGCGGCATCGCTGGGGCTTTCCCACGTTCCGGTGGTGCGGCAGCCGCGCGTACGCATCGTCGTCACCGGAAACGAAGTGGTGGCGCCGGGAACGTCGAAGAGCCTGTATCAGATCTACGACGCCAACTCCTACATGCTTCGCGCGCTCATCCAGCGCGACGGGGGAATGCTGGAGGCGGCCCATCGCCTCAGGGACGACCCCGAAGTCATCCGGGGCGCGCTCAGAGCGCCGGGCGCGGACGTGATCCTGATTTCCGGAGGCTCGAGCGTCGGAGCCGAGGATCATGCGCCGCGCCTGGTTGCCGAACTGGGAGAACTCGCCATTCACGGGGTCGCGATGCGGCCGTCCAGTCCGGCGGGAGCAGGGCGAATCGGATCGGCGTTGGTGTTCCTGCTTCCGGGCAATCCCGTATCGTGCCTGTGCGCCTACGATTTTTTCGCGGGCCGCGCGATCCGCCTTTGCAGCGGGCTGCCCGCAGGCTGGCCGCATCGCACCAGCGCATGCACCGTTGCCCGCAAGATCGTCTCGGCGATCGGGCGGGTCGATTATTGCCGCGTGCGCCTGCTCGGCGGTGAAGCCGAGCCGATCGCGCTCAGCGGGGCATCGAACCTGTCGTCGACGACGCGCGCGGACGGATTCGTGATCGTCCCGGCCGAGAGCGAAGGCTACGGGCCGGGCGCCGCGGTCACGGTGTACCTTTACGACTGACCGGCTCATCGATGTCCGTCTCCACGTCACGCCCTCCAACCGGACCGCGCCCTGACGCGGGCCAAACGCAGTTTCTCGACGTCATCACGCGGGACGAGGCGACCGCTCGATTCCGTCAGCACCTGACCCTGGCGCCGCTCGGCGCCGAGACCGTCCCGTTGCGCTCCGCACTGCATCGCGTGCTGGCGGCCGACGTCATAGCGGGCGTCGACGTTCCGGGCTTCGATCGCTCCAACGTGGACGGCTTCGCCGTCATCGCGGCCGATACCTTCGGCGCCATGGATGAACGTCCCGTCACCGCGGTGCTCAACGACGAGATCCTGGCCCCGGGCGTAGTGGCCGCCACACCGGTGGTGCACCGCCACGCGACGCCGATCGCTACCGGCGGCATGCTTCCGCGCGGCGCCGACGCGGTGCTGATGGTCGAGTATTCGGAGGCCATCAGTGCGGGTCAGGGCGCGACCCTGGAGATCCGGCGTCCGGTCACCCCGGGGGAGAACGTGAGCTATACCGCCACCGATATCGCTCGCGGCGAAACGGTGCTGCGTGCGGGCACCCGCCTCACGTCGCGCGAAATCGGAGTGCTGGCGGCTGTGGGCGTTGCCGAGGTCGGCGTCTATCGCCGTCCCCGCGTGGCGATCTTTTCAACGGGCAACGAGATCGTGGCACCGGGATCACCACTGCGGCCCGGCGCGGTGTACGACTCCAATGCAGCGATCGTCGGGGCCGCGGTGGAGGAACTTGGCGGCACCCCGGTTCATCTGGGCGTCGTGGCGGACGACGAGGCGGCGCTGGCGAGCGCGCTGGCGCGGGCACTGGAGTCCGACGCCGTCGTTTTTTCCGGAGGCACGTCCAAGGGCGCGGGTGACCTCTCGTACCGGGTGGTCAGCCGGCTTCGCGATCCGGGCATCGTCGCGCACGGGGTTGCGCTCAAGCCGGGCAAGCCGATCTGCCTTGCCGTGACCGCCGGCAAGCCGGTCGTGATCCTGCCGGGATTTCCGACGTCGGCGATCTTCACGTTCCACGAGTTCGTGGCACCCGTGTTGCGCGCGTACGCGGGCCTGCCGGTCGAACGCCGCAATGCGGTCGAAGCGACGTTGCCGATGCGCGTGAACTCGGAACGAGGGCGCACCGAATACCTGCTGGTCGGCCTGGTGCCGGCCGGCGAGCGCCTGGCCGCCTACCCGATGGGCAAGGGATCGGGTTCGGTGACCACCTTCAGTGCCGCCGACGGCTTCATCACGATCGACCAGCACACCGAGATCCTGGACGCGGGAAGCATGGTGCGCGTGCAGCTGCTGGGCGGGCATGTCGAGCCCGCCGATCTCGTGATCATCGGGAGCCATTGCGTCGGCCTCGACATGCTGATCGGCAAGTTGACAGCCCGCGGGATCCGCACCAAAGCGCTTTACGTGGGGAGCATGGGCGGTCTGGCGGCCTGCAAGCGGGGCGAATGCGATATCGCCGGCATTCATCTGCTCGACCCGGCGTCGGGCGAGTACAACCGGCCATTGCTGACCGCCGGCCTGTCGCTGGTGCCCGGCTACGGTCGCATGCAGGGTCTCGTGCACCGACGGGGCGACCCGCGTTTCGAGGGGCGAAGTCTCCAAGAGGCGGTCGCGGCAGCGTGCAACGACGCCGGATGTGTGATGGTCAATCGCAACGCGGGCAGCGGAACCCGGATATTGGTCGACCAGCTCCTGGGCACGCGAAGACCACCCGGCTACGGTGTCCAGACAAGATCGCACAATGCGGTTGCCGCGGCGGTCGCTCAAGGTCGTGCCGACTGGGGCGTGGCCATCGACACGGTCGCGGCCCAATACGGACTCGGATTCATCCGCATGCAGGAGGAACGCTACGACTTCGTTGTTCCGACCGCACGGGTCGCCCGTCCCCCTGTGCAGGCGTTCTGCGCGCTGCTAGGCGATCCCGGGATCCGCAGCGAGCTTCGCGCCATGGGATTCCGGATCGACTGACAGGGGTCGCGACACCGGTCGATGCACGCGCGCCGCCGCCGGCGCGCGAACGCTCAGGCGGCGTGCTCCGACAGAGCGTGCTGGTCCGTCGATCCGGCACGGCCGACCACCTCGCCGCCGGCGACGACTCTGACCGCGCAGAACTTGAACTCGGGAATCTTGCCGACCGGATCGAGAGCGGGATTCGTCAGCATATTGGCCGCCGCCTCATAGTAGCAGAACGGGATGAACAACGCGCCCGGCGGCGTGCCGTCGTCCGCCCGCGCGTACAGCGAGATGCTGCCCCGCCTCGACGCCACCGTGACGACGCCGCCCGGCCTGGCCCCGATCGCCCGCAGGTCGGCCGGGTTCATCGACGCCACCGGGTCGGGCTCGATCGCATCGAGTACGCTGGCGCGCCGCGTCATCGCACCCGTGTGCCAGTGCTCCAGCTGGCGCCCGGTGATCAGGATCATCGGGTACTCGTCGTCGGGCAACTCGTCGGCAGGGATCAGGCTGGCCGGGACGAACTTGCCGCGCCCGCTGGGGGTGGGGAAATCCTCGGTGAACACGACCGACTCACCGGGGTCGCCTTCCTTCTCGCACGGGTAGGTGACCGAGCTTTCTTCCTGCAGCCGCTCCCACGTGATGCCGGCGATCGAATCCATCCCGGCCCGCATCTCGTCGAACACGTCCGAGACGTCACCGTAGTTCCAGTCCAGCCCCAGGCGGCGCGCCATCTGCTCGATGATCCACAGGTCGGGTCGGGCGTCGCCGGGCGCTTGCAGCGCCTGGCGACCAAGCTGCACCATCCGGTCCGTGTTGGTGAACGTGCCGGTCTTCTCCGGAAACGCGGTCGCGGGCAGCACCACGTCGGCCAGGTAGCAGGTCTCCGTCAGGAAGATGTCCTGCACCACCAGGTGCTCCAGGTGCGCCATCGCCTCGCGCGCATGCTGCACGTCGGGGTCGGACATCGCCGGGTTCTCACCCATGATGTACATGCCGCGGATCGTGCCGGCATGCGCGGCGTGGATGATTTCGACGACCGTCAGGCCCGGCTTGGGATCGAGCTTCGCCTTCCACAGCTTCTCGAACCTCGCCCTGGCCTTGTCGTTGGCCACCGACTGGTAGTCCGGGAACACCATGGGAATCAGGCCGGCGTCGGAGGCTCCCTGCACGTTGTTCTGTCCGCGCAAAGGATGCAGGCCGCTGCCGGGGCGGCCAATCTGGCCGGTCACCATCGCCAGAGCGATCAGGCAGCGCGCGTTATCGGTGCCGTGCACGTGCTGGGAGATTCCCATCCCCCACAGGATCATCGAGCCCTTCGACGTCGCGTACAGGCGCGCGACCTCCTTCAGCGTTTCGGCCGCAATGCCGCACACCGGCGCCATCGCCTCGGGGCTGAAGCTCTCGACATTCTTCTTCAGCTCCTCGTAGCCGAGGGTCCGGTCCTTGATGAAGGACTGATCGACCAGCCCTTCGTGGATGATGGTGTGCATCATCGCGTTCAGCATCGCGACGTCGCTGTCCGGATTGTTCTGCAGGAAATAGGTCGCGTGACGCGCGAGGTCGGAGCCGCGCGGGTCGGCCACGATCAGCTTGGCGCCGTTCTTCGCGGCATTCTTGATCCAGGTCGCCGCGACCGGGTGATTGCCGGTCGGATTGGCACCGATCACGAACACCACCTCCGCCTTGGTCACGTCCATCACCGGGTTGGACACGGCGCCGGAGCCGATTCCCTCCAGCAGGGCGGCGACGCTGGAGGCGTGGCACAGGCGCGTGCAGTGGTCGACGTTGTTGGTGCCGAAACCGGTGCGCACCAGCTTCTGGAACAGGTAAGCCTCCTCGTTGGAGCCCTTGGCCGACCCGAAGCCGGCGAGCGCCTGCGGACCGTGCGAATCGCGAATCCCACGCAGCTTGCCGGCGGCCAGATCGAGCGCCTCTTCCCAGCTCGCCTCCCGAAAAACCGACAGCGGATTGTCCGGATCGACGACGAAATCGGCCGACTTTGCCATTCCGGGCTTGCGGATCAGGGGTTTGGTCAGGCGCTGCTTGTGGTGGACGTAATCGAAGCCGTAGCGCCCCTTCACGCACAGGCGCCCCTTGTTGGCCGGCCCGTCGCGGCCTTGGACATGCAGGATGCGGTTGTCCTTGATGTGGTAGGTCAGCTGGCAGCCGACACCGCAATAGGGGCACAGCGAGTCGACCGTCTTGTCCGCAGCCACCATGCCCACGCCGTGCGCGGGCATCAAGGCGCCGGTGGGACACGCCTGCACGCATTCGCCGCAGGCCACGCAGGTGGACTCGCCCATCGGGTCGTCCAGATCGAACACGATCTTCGAATGGTGACCGCGAAACGCATAGCCGATCACGTCGTTGACCTGCTCCTCCCTGCACGCTCGAACGCAGCGCGTGCACTGGATGCAGGCATCAAGGTTCACGGCCATCGCCGGGTGGGACAGATCGGGCCCGGGCGACAGGCGGGGCTCGAAGCGCGCCTGCGTGACGCCGAGCCTGCCGGCCCAGTAGTCGAGTTCGGAGTCGGGCCGGTAGCTCTGTTGCGGCATGTCCGACTTCAGCAGCTCCAGGATCATTTTCTGCGAATGGACCGCGCGCGCGCTGTCGCTGGAGACCTCCATGCCCGGTTTCGGAGTGCGGCAGCACGACGGCGCCAGCACCCGCTCGCCCTTGATCTCTACCATGCAGGCGCGGCAGTTGCCGTCGGGCCGCATGCCCTCCATGTAGCACAGGTGCGGAATCTCGATGCCCACCCGCTTGGCCGCCTGCAGGATCGTCTGGTCGACCGGCGCGCTCACCTTGCGCCCGTTCAGCGTGAACTCGACCAGGATCGGCGAGGCTTCCTCTTTCAGCAACGCGCTCATGACAGCTAACCCTTATGACGAGGCATTCGGCAGTTCAGGCGATCTCGTGCGGGAAATACTTGATCACACAGCGGATCGGGTTGGGTGCCGCCTGGCCGAGCCCGCAGATCGAAGCATCGGCCATCGCCTGCGACAGTTCCTCCAGCAAACCCTGATCCCAGCGCGGCGCGGACATCAGGCGGACCGCCTTCTCGGTGCCGACCCGGCAGGGCGTGCACTGCCCGCACGATTCATCGGCGAAGAAGCGCATCACGTTCGAGGCGGCACCGCGCGCCGAATCGTGCTGCGAGAGCACGATGATGGCGGCCGACCCGATGAAACAGCCGTAATCGTTCAGCGTGTCGAAGTCCAGCGGAATATCGCCCATCAAGGCCGGCAGGATCCCGCCCGAGGCGCCGCCCGGCAGGTAAGCGTAGAGCTGATGGCCCGGCAGCATGCCGCCACAGTATTCGTCGATCAGTTCGCGCACGGTGATGCCGGCCGGCGCCAGGTGGACGCCGGGCTTTTGCACCCGGCCCGATACCGAGAACGAGCGCAACCCCTTGCGGCCGTGCCGACCTTGAGCCGCGAACCAGTCGGCGCCCTTCTCCAGAATGTCGCGCACCCAGTAAACGGTTTCCAGATTGTGCTCGAGCGTCGGGTAGCCGAACAGGCCGACCTGGGCCACGTAGGGCGGGCGAAGCCGGGGCATGCCGCGCTTGCCCTCGATCGACTCGATCATCGCCGACTCTTCGCCGCAGATGTAGGCCCCGGCACCGCGGCGCAGATGCATCGCGGGCAGCGGGCATGGCGGATCGGCCCGCAGCGCGGCCAGCTCGCGCGTCAGCATCTCCCGGCACCCCGCGTATTCGTCGCGCAGATAGATGTAGATCTCACCCACGCCGGTCGCCCAGGCGGCAATCAGCATCCCTTCGAGAAACCGGTGCGGATCGCGTTCCAGGTAGAAGCGATCCTTGAACGTGCCCGGCTCGCCTTCGTCGATATTGAGCGCCATCAGGCGGGGAGCTCTTTCGGCGCGGACGATGCGCCACTTGCGCCCGGCCGGAAACCCCGCCCCGCCCAGCCCGCGCAGCCCCGAGTTTTCCATCGTGCGCAGCACCGATTCGACGTCACGGGCGCCGTCCAGACACTCGCGCAGGGTCCGATAGCCGCCGCCGGCTCGGTATTCGGGCAGCGAAACGTACTGGGGGATCCGCGCAGACGTCTTGCCGCGGCTCACAGCCGCCATGACTTCGGAAGCGGAGGCGCGCTGCACCGGATTGCGGCCGACCACCGCAACCGGCGCGGCCTCGCAGCGTCCCACGCAGGGCACCCTGACGACGCGCACATCCTGCCCCGCGCTGCCCGCGAGCCGGGCCAGCAGTTCGCTTGCGCCCGCCATCTCACAGGCGAGCGAGTCGCACACGCGCACGGTCAGCGCCGGCGGCGGGTGCTCGGTCTCCTTCACGACGTCGAAATGGTGATAAAAGGTCGCGACTTCGTACACCTCGGTCATCGCGAGCTTCATCTCCGCGGCCAGCGCCGCGATGTGGGCGGACGACAGGCAGCCGTACCGGTCCTGGATCCGGTGCAGATACTCGATCAGCAGATCGGCGCGGCGAGGGTCCTCACCCAGCAGCGCCCGCACCTCGAACAGAGCCTCCGGGTCGACGCCGCGGCCCTTCGGCTTGGAGCGCACCTTGCGGCCGGCGCGAGCGACGTCGGCAATCGGTATTACTTTGGCGTGCACGGCTTTCTCGTTCATCAGGGCTCGAAGTGCGCCAGTTCCTCGCGCGTGTTGATGTTGCTGAAAGCCTCGGCCTGGTCGTCGAAATCCACCTCGGCCGTCGCCACCGTTGCGTGCCACGCCTCGACCTTGCGTCCGCCCCCCTCCAGGAAGGCGGTCAGCCGCGGCAGCACGCTTCGCCGGCACAGGCAGAACACCGGGTGCGCCCGTCCCAACGCGCGCACGGTGGCCAGATCCGCCTGGCGCTGCAACAGTGCTTCCTTCAGGCGAGCGATCAGGTCGGCCGGCAGGAAGGGAGAATCGCATGGCACGGTCGCGATGAACGGCTGCGCGGTCGCGCACATCGCGGCGTGCAGCCCAGCCAGCGGCCCGGCGAACCCGGCAATGCGGTCACCGATCACCGGGCAGCCGAAGGCGCCATAGTCTTCGGTATGCCGGTTCGCATTGATCAGCACCTCGTCGACTTGCGGGGCGAAGCGCTCCAGTACCCATTGCACCATCGGCCTGCCGCGCAACGGCTGCAGCCCCTTGTCGACACCGCCCATCCGCCGGCCCAGGCCACCGGCCAGGATCACGCCCGCAACTGGCAGATCCGCGCTCATTGCGACAAGCGCTCCGCGCCCGTGTAGATCAGGTAGTGGCGTCCTTGCGCGCGTCCGATCGCGGTGATACCGGTGTGCCGGGCGATTTCCAGACCCATCTGCGTGATGCCGTTGCGCGAGATCAGGAAGGCAATGCCCATCTGAGCTGTCTTGATCACCATCTCCGAGGTCAGCCGCCCCGTGGTAAACAGGATCTTGTCGCCGCCGTCGAGGCCTTCGAGCCACATCCGGCCCGCGATCGCATCGATTGCGTTGTGGCGACCGACGTCCTCGATGTACATCAGCACTTCCAGCCCTGCGGCCCCGTTGCGGATCAGCGCGCACCCGTGCACCGCGCCGGCCTGCTTGTGAATCGTCTGCAACTGGCGCACTTCCTGGGTCAGCGCAAACAGGCGTTCCTGGTCCAGGCGGGCATCGGAAGCCAGGCGGATGCGTTCGACATCGCGCATCAGATCGCCGAACATCGTTCCCTGTCCACAGCCGGTCGTCACCGTGCGCGGTTGCAGGCGTCCGGCGGCGCCGCCCGGGCTCTGGCGGGTCGTCACCGCCGCCGCGTTCATGTTCCAGTCGACCTGGACCGAGGCGATCTCATCGAGGCTGCCGACCAGCCGCTGATTGCGCAGATAGCCGATCGTAAGCGCTTCGGGGCAGGCGCCGAGCGTCATCAGCGTGACGATTTCGAGCTTGTCCACGTACAGCGTCAGCGGATGCTCGCCCGCGATGGAAACGGGCACCGTTTCCCCCTTTTCGTTGACCGCATGGGTCTCGAAAGTCAACGGTCGGCTAGCCCGCGTTAGCAGCGGAAAGGAAGGGGGAGCACCCATGGGGAGGACGTGGTACCTGACATATCAGATGATAAGGGCGTTTCGCGTCTCCGCAATATGTTGGGCCGGACATAACTAGGCCCTCACCCCCTCTAGGCCCTCACCCCCTCCCCTCTCCCATTGCATAGGCGAGGGGCGATCGGGCGCCGCAAGTGTTAGGACGCTCGCGAGAAGGACGTGGGATCGCCCCTCGCCCGCGCAGTGGCAGAGGGGGCAAGCGCGCCGGCTCGCTCCGCGCGCAATATGAATATGAGCAAATGTTCGTTCCGGACGGCGCGCGCGGTTGCTAGCGTTTCGGGTCGATCGGACCTTACGATGGCCGAAGCAACCAACGCCCTGGCGCGCACGGCGGCGCAAGCTGGCCCTACCGGAAGCGCCGGCCCGGCCACAAGCCGCGAGGACATCCTGGCGCTGTGGATCGGCCTGCTGGTGTTCGTGCTCGCCATGGCCAGCGCTGCCGGCATCGACCTGATCGGCTGGGCCGTCACCACGGCCGTGTGGGTCGATCCGGCCAAGGCGCTCGCTCCCGTGTCCAAGAGCTATGCCTTCCTGGGCGGAGCCGGGGCGCTGGTCGCGACCTACCTGGCGCTGCTGCTGGCACTGACGCTCGGGGCCGTGTCGCTCGGAATCGAGCCGCGCCGCTTCGCGATCCGCTTCACGGTCGTTCTTGCAATCGCGTACCTGAGCTGGTTCGCGGGCAGCTATGCCCATTTCGCCGTTACGACGCCGGGCGACCTGCAAAAGTTCGGGATCGGCTGGTCGTTGAAGCTCACCAACGAAGGCGGCTACATCTTTGCGCTGCTGGCCGGCCTGGTGATTGCAAACGCCTTGCCCCGCTTCGCCGGGTGGCTGCACGAGGCCATCCGGCCCGAGCTGTACATCAAGATCGCGATCGTGATCCTGGGCGGGTTCATCGCCGTCACCGCCGCCGAGAAATTCAGCCTGGCCTCTTCCCTGCTGCTGCGCGGGATCGCCGCCATCGTCGAGGCCTACCTGATCTACTGGGCTGTCGTGTACTACGTCGCGCGCAAGTGGTTCGGCTTCAGCCGCGAGTGGGCCGCTCCGCTCGCCTCGGGCATCTCGATCTGCGGCGTCTCGGCCGCGATCGCCACCGGCAGCGCGATTCGCGCGCGCCCTGCCGTTCCCATCCTGGTGTCGTCGCTGGTCGTGATTTTCGCCGTGGTCGAGGTCTTGATCCTGCCGTTCGCCGCACAGGCTTTCCTGTCGCACGAGCCGCTGGTGGCGGGGGCGTGGCTGGGGCTGTCGGTCAAGACCGACGGCGCCGCGGTGGCGAGCGGGGCGATCGCGGACGCGCTGATCGTGGCCAGCGCCGCTGCCGAGGGCATCAATTACCAGAAGGGGTGGATCCTGGGCACGACGGCCACCGTCAAGGTGTTCATCGACGTGTTCATCGGCCTGTGGGCATTCCTGCTCGCGTACATCTGGACCAATTACATCAACGTCGAGTCGGCCGACAAGGCCCGGGCGCGCGAGATCTGGGAGCGATTTCCGAAGTTCATCATCGGCTACCTGCTGACCTTCGTGGTGGTGCTGCTGCTCACCTGGGGCGCCTCGCCCGAGGGGGTCGCCCGGATCAAGTCGGCCGCGGGCCAGGCCAACGCGTTTCGCGTGATCTTCTTCGTGCTGACCTTCTTCTCGATCGGCGTGCTGTCGAATTTCCGCAAACTGTGGCAGGAGGGCATCGGCAAGCTGGTCGCCGTGTATGCACTGAGCCTGTTCGGATTCATCATCTGGGTCGGGCTGCTGATTTCATGGCTGTTCTTCGCCGGCGTCAAACCGCCGCTGGCGACCACTTGAGGCGCGAGCACGGAGCCATCATGAGCGAGCCTCGCATCCAGGAAGAGCTGAAGAAGATTCCGGTCGAACCGCTGCTGCCGGTCGAGAAAAAGCTGATCGGCTGGAGCCTGGGCACCGGGGTCGTGCTGCTGATCGTGCTGGCGCTGCTGAACCGGTACCTGGCCTGAGCCAGCCGATCCGTGCGACGTGTCATCCGGGGCTTCGCGCGCCGCCCGGAAGCGGCGACAATGCGCGGCTGACCGCTCCGCCACACCGCCTGCCGCCATGCACACGCTCGCTGCCGCCTTTCTGGTGACCTTCGCGGCGCTGTTCCCGATCGTCAACCCGATCGAGGGTGCGCCGCTGTTTTTCGTTCTGACGCGCGACCTGCCGCCGGCCCGCCAGCATGTGCTGGCGCGGCAGGTTGCGATCAACGGCCTGGCGCTGCTGCTCGGATCGATGGTGCTGGGCCCGTGGCTGCTCGTCTTTTTTGGCATCGAGCTGCCGGTGGTGCGGATCGCCGGCGGACTGGTCGTCACTTCACTGGGCTGGAAGCTGCTCAGCCAGGAGCAATGGTCCGACCATCCGTCTCAGCAGGTGCCGGCCGAAGCGATGCAGCGCGCCGGGGCGTTTTATCCGCTGACGATGCCGCTCACCGTGGGGCCGGGCTCGATGTCGGTGGCCGTATCGATCGGCAGCCGCAAACCCGTGAGCGCATTCAACCTGGCCGATTTCGCGCTGTACGGAGCGGGGGCCGTGTGCGGCCTGATCGCGATCGGCGCCAGCATCTACGTGGCCTACCGCTTCGCAAGCAACCTGACGCGCTTCCTGGGCGCCTCCGGCGTCGAGGTGCTGTTGCGCCTGTCGGCTTTCATCCTGATGTGCATCGGCATCGAGTTCCTGTTCAGCGGCTACCTGGCGCTCAGAGCCGCACACGGGCTGCAGTAACTCACGGCTGCGCGGCCAGCTCGCCCAGGCGGCCGGCGTGGAAGTCCTCGAACGCCTGTTCGATCTGCTGCTCGGTGTTCATCACGAAGGGACCGTAGCCGACGATCGGCTCGTTCAGTGGCTTCCCACCCAGGAACAGCAGCGTCGCGTTGCTGTTGGCCTCCAGAGTCACCTCACCGCCCTCGCGCTCGAGCAGCGCGACCTGGGCTTCCCGCACGACCTCGCTGTCACCGACCAGCACCGTGCCGCGCAGCACCACGACCACGGCCGTATGGCCGGACGGAACCCGCAGCGTGGCGCGGCCGCCCTGGCGCAACCGCACGTCCCACACGTTGACCGGCGAAAACGTCCGCGCCGGCCCGGCGCGGCCGTCGTACTCGCCCGCGATCACGCGCACGGTCCCGGCTTCGCCCGCCAGCGGGACGCTGGGGATATCGCGCTCGACGATGGGCTGATATCCCGGCGCAGACATCTTGTCCTTGGCCGGCAGGTTGACCCACAGTTGCACCATCTCGAAGGGTCCGCCCCGGCGCGTATACGCCGGCGAGTGGAATTCCTCGTGCAGGATCCCTGACGCGGCGGTCATCCACTGCACGTCGCCGGGGCCGATCAGTCCGCCCCGGCCGGTGGAGTCGCGGTGCGCCACTTCGCCCTGGTACGCGATGGTCACCGTCTCGAAGCCGCGGTGCGGATGCTCCCCGACGCCGCGCGGCCGGTCGGATGGCTTGAATTCCGCGGGACCGGCGTAGTCGAGCAGCAAAAATGGGCTGATATTTTCGCCCAGCGTGCTGTACGACAGCAGCGACCGCACCGGAAAGCCGTCGCCGACCCAGTGCGGGCGGGGGCTGCTGTGAACGCTGAGAACCTTCTTCATCGTGTGCTCCTGGCTCAACGCCGGTCGAGCCGCCGGCGACAACCTCCAACATATGGGCGCGAAGCGCAATTTCCAGTGGCCTAGAATCGCCTGGTCGCCCCCGAGGTCGGAACATGCTGGCGCCGCATGACCTGGACCAGATCGTCAGCACGACACTGGCGCACTACGAGCAGCGCGCCGAGGAGTTTCGCGCCGGCACGCGCGATCACGACGTGCGCCAGAACATCGACGCGCTGTTGCGCCACATCCAGGCCGAGCCGCCGTTCACCCTGCTCGATCTTGGCTGTGGACCGGGGCGCGACCTCAGGACCCTGGCCGGCCTGGGCCACACCGCGATCGGCCTGGAGGGCGTGGCCGAATTCGCCGCCATGGCGCGCGCCGAGTCCGGCTGCGAAGTGTGGCAACAGGATTTTCTGAAGCTGGATGTGCCGAGCCAGCGCTTCGATGGCATCTTTGCCAATGCTTCGCTGTTTCACGTACCGTCCCAGGAGTTGCCGCGCGTGCTGCGGCAACTGCATGCCGCATTGAAGGCGGGCGGCGTGCTGTTCAGCTCCAACCCGCACGGTCGCAACGAAGAGGGCTGGAACCGCGGCCGTTACGGCGCGTATCACGACCTGCCGACCTGGCGCCGCTACCTGAGCGATGCCGCCTTCCTGGAACTCGAACACTACTATCGGCCGACCGGCCTGCCCCGCGAGCAGCAGCCGTGGCTGGCGAGCGTGTGGCGCAAGCTGCCGGCCGAACGGGAGAACGCATGATCGCGCACACGGGCGGTTGTCACTGCGGTCGGGTCCGGTTCGAGGTGATGGCGCCGGCGCATCTGCGCGTTTCCGAGTGCAATTGCTCCATCTGCAGCAAAGCCGGCTACCTGCACCTGATCGTTCCTGCCGACCGCTTCAGGCTGCTTTCCGGAAGCGAATCGCTCAGCACCTACGGCTTCAACACGCACACGGCCAAGCACCTGTTCTGTTCGGTGTGCGGCGTGAAGTCCTTCTACGTACCGCGCTCGCACCCCGACGGTTTCAGCGTCAACGCCCGCTGCCTGGACCCGGGCACGGTCGAGGAGATGCGCATCGAGGCGGTCAACGGCCGCGAGTGGGAAGCGCAGTACCCCAAGGGCAGGGGCGAGTTCAGCGACTGAGCGCCCTCACCCCCTCCCCTCTCCCGCTGCGCGGGCGAGGGGAGGGGGTGAGGGCGAGCAACCGCGCGCGTCATCCAGCGCGCACCTCGAGCGGCGCTGCGCCGTCGGCTGCGACGACATCGCCGATTTCGGCGGCCGCTTCGAATCCATGCCGCCTGAACGTTGCCAGCACTTCGGACAGCGCCCGCGGCTCGCAGGTCACCAGCAGGCCGCCGCTGGTCTGCGGATCGGTGAGCAGCGCGCGCTCGACGTCAGCAAAGCCGCTCGGCAGACGCACCTGCCCGCCGTAGCCGGCCCAGTTGCGGCCCGACGCTCCGGTGATGAAACCGCCCGCGGCCAGCTCGCGCGCACCCGGCAGGATCGGCACGCGCGTCCAATCGACCCGGACCCGGCACCCGGATCCGCGTGCGATCTCCAGCGCGTGGCCCGCCAGGCCGAATCCGGTGACGTCCGACATCGCGTGCACGCCGTCGATCGACGCCAGGTCCGGCCCCGGTGTGTTCAGACTCGTGGCCGAGGCGATCATGCTCGCGTAGCCGGCCGCGTCGAGCCGTTCCTTCTTCAGCGCGGCCGAGTAGATGCCGACTCCGAGGGCCTTGCCCAACACGACGCGGTCGCCGGCACGGGCGTCGCTGTTGCGCTTGACCCGGTCCGGATGCACCAATCCGAGCGCGACCAGCCCGTAGATCGGCTCGACCGAGTCGATGCTGTGGCCGCCCGCGATCGGTATGCCGGCCTCGCGGCACACGGCCTCGCCCCCCTGCAGGATCCGGCGGATCGTGTCGACCGGCAGCACGTTGATCGGCATGCCGACCAGCGCCAGCGCCAGGATCGGCCGACCTCCCATTGCGTACACGTCGGAGATCGCGTTGGTCGCGGCAATCCGGCCGAAATCGTACGGATCATCGACGATCGGCATGAAAAAATCGGTCGTGGCCACCAGCGCCTGCTCGGCGTTGAGCCGGTATACGGCCGCGTCGTCCGCGGTCTCGATGCCGACCAGCAGCTCGGGCGGCATCGGCATTCGGGCCGTGGACCGCAGGATCTCCGACAGCAATCCGGGCGCGATCTTGCAGCCGCATCCGCCTCCGTGCGACAGCGATGTCAGTCGGGGCGGCGGCGAGAGCGCAGCGGGCGTAGCGGTTCCAGCTTCAGGCGTGACCATCATCCATTCTCCGTGGCACTGCGGGCGGCCTTCAGCAGGCGCGAAACCAGGGCCCCGAGCGCGCGCTGCTCGCGTCGCGGCTCGAACCTGGAGGCGCGCGCACGGCACTGCCGGCGAAGCTTGGCCAACAGGCGCGGCTCGTCGCGGCAGCGCTGCAGCAGGCGTGCCAGCGCGCCCGCGTCGCCGCACGGGAAATACCCCGCATAGTCCTTGCCCAGCATACCGACGTTGCCGGCGATGCGCGAGGCCAGCACCGGCGTGCCCGAGCGCACGGCCTCCAGCACGGTGTGCGCGCCGCCCTCCATCGAGCTGGCGTTGATGACCACATGAGCGCGCTGGATCCGCCGCAGTGTGTCGGGGTGCGGCAAGGCGCCCAGCCAGCGGTACTGCGGGCAGGCGCGCGCGGTGGCCGCCGACCGCCGCGCCAGCCCCGGATCCAGCGCCGCTCCGACCAGATCGATCCGGATGTCGGCTCGCTCGCGCAGCAACCTGGCCGCGTCGAACAGCGTTTGCGGACATTTCTCTTCACGCAGATGCCCGACCATCACCGCTCGCAGATGGCGGCCCGTCTTGGGCAGCGTGCGCCGCCGTCCGCCCGACTGGTAGATCACGGTCGCCTTGGCGCGCGCCGGCCGAGGCAGCGACGCCGGCCCCTGGTCCTGCAGTACGACCAGCGCGTCGGCGCATTGCAGCGACCGCTGCGCCCGTGGGTCCGAACGGATGTCGCGATACAGGTCGGTACCCGTCAGAACGACGATCAGCGGCGGCCGACCTGCCATACTGACCGGCGCGCGCGCTTCGTGCCACTGTACGATCGACTCGGCCGACCGGCGGGCGTGCAACGCGATCATCAGATCGAAGGGCTCGCCCTGCCACCGCTGGGCGATCGTGATGCGTGCAATCGGCGCCAGCATCCGGCTCCAACGCTGCGCCGTGCGCCAGTTGCCATTGTTGCTTTGCGGCGCTGCCGGACAGATGATGATTGCACTGGGCCGACCCATACGAGTCTTATAGCGCATGCCGACCGTCGACGACTCCACCTTGATCCGCTGTGCCGATCGGGAGCGCCTGAGCGCGGCGCTGGCCGACAGCCGGGCCGGCACGCTGCGCACGTTTGCGGCCTTGGAGGAGGCGCTGCGCGCAAGCCACCTGCAAATTCCCTATTCGCCCGAGGTCAATCCGCCGCTGTGGGAGCTGGGCCACGTCGGCTGGTTCCAGGAATACTGGATCGGGCGCAACCCGCAGCGTCAGCGCGGCACCACGGCCGATCCGGACGCGCCACGCACGGCACCGAAGCTGGCCGATGCCGATGCGTTGTACGACTCGAGCCGGGTCGAACATTCGACGCGCTGGCATCTGCCGCTGCCCCACGCAGGCCCGACGCGTGATTACCTGTCGCGCACGCTGGAACAGACGCTGCGGATCCTGGCGCAGGCCGATGGGGACGCCCACGGGCTGCTGTACTTCGCCTGGCTGGCGCTGATGCACGAGGACATGCATCACGAGGCGGCCATTTACATGGCCGACGCGCTGGGCCTGCACCTCGAGGCAGTGCCCCCGACCGAAGCGGCCACCATCGACCCCGGCCAGGCGCCCGAGCTGGCGTTCGATGCGACGCACTTCCGACTCGGCTCGGTGAACGGCGACTTCGCCTTCGACAACGAGCTGGAGCCGCGCTGGGTCGACGTGCAGCCCTTCCGGATCGACCGGGCGCCGGTGGACAATCGCGCCTTTGCCGCGTTCATCGACGCCGGCGGATACCAGGATCAGCACCTGTGGACCGCCCAAGGGTGGGACTGGCGCCAGCGCCAAGATGCGCGCTGGCCACGCTTCTGGCGGCCTGCCGCAAGCGGCTGGCAGCAGCGCCGCTTCGGCCGATGGATCACGCTCGATGAAACGGATCCGGTCACCCATGTCACGCTGCACGAATCGCAGGCATGGTGCCGCTGGGCCGGCCGGCGTCTGCCGACCGAGCTCGAGTGGGAAGTGGCCGCGGTGACGGTGCCCGTGGCACCGGCCGCTGCGCCGATCCGCTTCGGGCAGGTGTGGGAGTGGACTGCCTCGACGTTCGAGCCCTACCCCGGCTTTGCGCCGCATCCGTATCGCGACTACTCGTCGCCCTGGTTCGGTTCGCGCCAGGTGCTGCGGGGAGGATCGTTCGCGACCCACCCGCGGCTGCGCCATCCGCGCTACCGCAATTTCTTTTGTCCCGAGCGAAATGATATCTTCGCCGGCTTTCGCAGCGCTGCGGCGCAGGCGGCAGGGAGCACAACATGAACCGTCCGAACCGTCCGATCTGGTCACGCTGGCGTCTGGCCGCCGCCGTCGCAGCCCTCGCGTGGGTGGGCCTGGCCGGCACCGGATCGGCCAGCGCCCAAGCGCAGCAGCCGTTGCGGGTCACCGCGATTCCCGACGAAGCCCCGACCGAGCTGGCCCGCAAGTTCGCGCCGCTGGGGCGGTACCTGCAGGCGCGGCTGAACATGCCCATCGAGTGGACGCCGGTGACCGATTACGCGGCCGCGGTGGAAGCGCTGGTCAACGGCAAGGTCGATCTGGCCTGGTTCGGCGGCTTCACGTTCGTGCAGGCCAGCGTGCGCTCGGGCGGACAGGTGATCCCGCTGGTGCAGCGTGCCGAGGATCAGGGCTTCCGTTCCGTGTTCATCACGGGCGCCTCCAGCGGCATCCACACGCTGGCGGACCTGAAGGGACGCACCTTCAGTTTCGGCTCGCAGTCCAGCACGTCCGGGCACCTGATGCCGCGCAGCTTCCTGCTGCAGGCCGGCATCGATCCGGACCGCGACCTGCGCCGCGTCAGCTATTCGGGTGCGCATGACGCCACGATCGCCGCCGTGGCCGGCGGCAAGGTTGACGCCGGGGCGGTGAACATCTCGGTGTGGGACAAGTTCGTCGCCGAGGGCAAGGCCGGTCCAGCCCAGGTCACGGTGTTCTACACGACGCCGACCTTCTATGACTACAACTGGTCGGTCAGTGCCAAGATGCCGGAAGCGCTGCGGGACAAGCTGCGCCAGGCATTTCTCGACCTGACGCCCGATACGCCGGACGGCAAGGAAATCCTGGGCCTGCAACGGGCCTCGCGCTTCATTCCGACCCGGCCCGAAAACTATCAGGGCATCGAGGCAGCCGCGCGCAGCGCCGGGCTGTTGTGAATACGGGCACGAACTCAGGCGGGCCCGGTCCAACGGTGCGACTGGAAGGCGTGTCGGTCCGCTATCCGGGCGGGCCGGCCCAGTTGCGCTCGGCGCTGCAGCAGGTCGACCTGCAGATCGGCAGCGGCGAGCACGTGGCCGTGGTCGGCCCATCCGGTGCCGGCAAGACGACGCTGCTGCAGGTGGCCGCGTGCGCGCTGCGGGCCCAGCGCGGACGCGTGCTGCTCGACGGCGAGGACCCGTGGTCGATCGGCTCGGGCCGGCGCCGGCAGTTGCGCGGGCGGCTTTTCCTGGCGCCCCAGGTTCCGCCCCTGCCGCCGCGCCAGCGCGTGGTGACGGCCGTGCTGGCGGGACGGCTGCCTGCGATGAGTCTGGCCAGCAGCCTGCGCTCGCTGCTGGTGCCGCTCGACATCGCTCGCGCGCATGCCGCGCTGGCGCCGTTCGATCTGCACGATCGCCTGTTCGATCGGGTCGACCGGCTCTCGGGCGGCGAGCGGCAGCGCGTCAGCCTGGCGCGCGCGCTGCTGGCGCCGGCGCGACTGTGGCTGCTGGATGAACCGCTGTCCTCGCTCGACCCGGTGCGGGCCGCGCGCGCGCTGCAAATCCTGCGCGAACAGGCCAGGCTGCACGGGATCACGCTGGTGGTTTCGATGCACCAGGTGCAGATGGCGTTGGAGCATTTTCCGCGCGCGGTGGGTCTGCGCGACGGGACGATCAGCTTCGATGCGCCCAGCTCCCAGGTATCGGCCGAGCAGTTGCGCTGGCTGTACGCGCACGCGGCGCCGTCCCCGCAGCCGCACGAGCTCGCCTCCGAAGAGCCGGACGAATCGGCCGCGGTGCCGATGGTCTGGCGCTAGGTTCAAGCGCGATGGTGACCGAACCCGCCACGCTGGTCTCGCCGGTGCGCCCGGCGCCCAGCCGCGATCCAGCGTTCAGGGGCCGCCTCGCGTGGCTGGCGGTGGCGATGCTGCTCATGTGGCCACTGCTGGTGCTGACCGAATTTCGGCCATGGCAGATGCTCGATGAGCGCAGTGTGCGGGTGACGGCGCACTTCCTGGCCGGCTTCCTGCCGCCGGCGCTCGACGCGGACTTTCTGACGGTGGTGGCGCACGAAACCTGGCGAACGGTCGCGATCGCAACGGCCGGGGTCAGCCTGGCGCTGCTGCTGGCGGTTCCTCTGGCCCTGGTCGCCACCGCGGCGCTGTCCGTGTCCAGCCTGGCCGGGCGGATGGCCGCCGGCCCCTTCGCCGTGCGGCAGGCAGCAAGGGCGCTGATGGTGGCGCTGCGCACCGTTCCCGAACTGGTCTGGGCGCTGGTCTTCGTGCGCGTGGTGGGCCTGGGACCGACTTCGGGGGTGCTGGCGATCGGGCTCACGTACGGCGGCATGCTCGGCAAGGTGTTCGCCGAGATCCTGGAAAGCTGCGACGCGCACCCCACCCGCATGCTGCTGGCCAACGGCAGCGGGCGCCTGCAGGCGTTCTTCTACGGCCTGCTGCCGCAGGCCGCCCCCGAGCTGACCTCGTACGCGATCTACCGCTGGGAATGCGCGATCCGCTCCTCGGTCGTGCTGGGTTTTGTTGGCGCAGGCGGACTGGGTCAGCAGATGGACAGTTCCCTGAAGATGCTGGCCGGCAACGAGGTGGCCACGATGTTGCTGGTTTTCATCGGGCTGGTCGCGCTGGCCGATACCACCAGCGCGTGGCTGCGCAGGTCGCTGCGATGAGCCCGGATCGCAACGTCCAACCGATCGAGGCCCTGCCGGCCCGGCTGTTCGCGCTGCACGCCCGCACCGGCTGGGTGCTGCTGGCCGCCCTGGCGCTGGTGGTGGCGAGCTTCTGGAGCCTGGATCTGCAATGGAGCGCGTTCGGGTCGCGCAGCTCGGCGGCCGCGATGGCCCGCTTCGCCGCCGAATTCTTCCCGCCCGAAACCTCGCCGCCATTCCTGCGCAAGGTCGCGCTGGCCACGGGCGAGACCGTGGCCATGTCGGCGCTCGGAACGTTGCTGGCGTCGGTGTTCGGCCTGCTGCTGGCACTGCCGGCCGCGCGCACGCACGCACGCGCCTTGTGGCGCATTCCCACCCGCCTGCTGCTCAATGCCCTGCGCGCGGTGCCCGAGCTGGTGTGGGCCTCGCTGATGCTGATCGCGGCCGGTCTGGGACCGATGGCCGGCACGCTGGCGCTGGCGCTGCACACGACCGGCGTGCTGGGGCGCCTGTTCGCCGAGGCGATCGAAAATGCGCCCCCGGGGCCGGCGTTCGCGCTGCGCGCGCAGGGCGCCGGATCCGCGCAAGTGCTGCTGTACGCCACACTGCCGCAGGTCGCTCCGCAGCTGCTCTCCTACGTGCTGTACCGCTGGGAGAACAACATCCGGGCCGCCTCGATCCTGGGCGTGGTCGGTGCCGGGGGCCTGGGCCAGCTGCTGTCCTATCACCTGGGCCTGTTCCAGATGGGTCGCACCGCGACCGTGCTGCTGGCGATGCTGGCGCTCGTGCTGGCGGTCGATGCGGCAAGCTACTTGGCCCGGCGCGCGATGACGCGCTAGCGGGGGCGCGCGCGTCGGTCAGTCTCGCAAGATCTTGCCAAGTGCCCGCCGGTCGCGCTTGGTCGGCCTGCCTCTGGTCGAGTGCGCCGGCTCGGCAGCACGTTGTTCCTCGTGCCGCTTGCGGCGTTCAATGCTGTCTGCAGTCTCCAGATACAGCTCGCGCGCGACGCTCGCTGGGCCGCGCTGCGTCGACAATGCCTGTATCACGACCTGCAGCCTATGGTCGCCGACCTGAAGGTCGATCAGCTCGCCCACCCTCGCCTCGCGCGCGGGCTTTATTCGCTCGCCGTCGATGCGTACGCGACCCAGGTCGATCGCCTGGCTCGCCAGCGAGCGCGTTTTGAAGAAGCGCGCTGCCCACAGCCACTTGTCGAGACGAATCCGGTCGGCCTCGGCCCGCATCTCATCATGCTAAGGGACTTTTGGGTCCAAGCGGCGTTCAGGCCGTGACGGTGCCAACGGTTAGCGCAAATACCCGATCCGCAGGCGCGCACGAACTAAAGTCCGGCGGATTGCGCGCAGAATGAACCGCCGGCACGCACGAGGAGGCCCTCATGGAAGACACGCCAACAAGCGGTTCGGGTGAGCGCGGCCCGACGCAGCTGACGCTGCATGTGAACGGCAAGCCCGCGGTCATCGCCGTCGACGATCCGCAAATGCCGCTGCTGTATGCGCTGCGCAATGAGCTGGGACTGCGCGGTCCGCGCTTCGGCTGCGGGCTCGGTCAGTGCGGCGCCTGCACCGTGCACCTGGACGGCAATCCCACGCGTTCGTGCGTTTTTCCGGTAAAACAGGCCGAAGGCAGAAAGATCGTCACACTCGAAGGCCTGGGCACGTCCGGCCATCCACACCCCCTGCAACGGGCCTTTATCGAGGAGCAGGCCGTGCAGTGCGGCTACTGCATCAACGGCGTGCTGATGCAGGCGAAGGCCTTGCTGGATCAGAACAAGCACCCCAGCGAGGACGACATCCGGGCCGCACTGGCCAACAACCTTTGCCGCTGCGGAACGCATGTGCGGATCATCAAAGCGATCCGGCGCGCGTCTGAAATGGTCTGAGGGAGGGGCGGCCATGTTCACCGAACTGATGTCTCGTCGCGAATTTCTGGCAGCGGGCGGATCGCTGGTGGTGACCTTTTCATGGAGCGCGCTGCTGCCAGCGGCGCGTGCGGAGCAAAGCGCGCGCGGCAAAACCGTGGCTCCCGACCAGGTCGATGGTTTTGTTTCGATCGACCAGAGCGGCGCCGTGACCGTGTACTCGGGCAAAGTCGACCTCGGCACCGGGGTGCGGACCGCATTGACGCAAATCGCCGCGGAGGAACTGGATGTGCCCCTGGAGAGGGTGACCGTCATCCAGGGCGACACGCTGGTGACCCCGGATCAGGGTCCCACCTTCGGAAGCCTTTCGATCCAGAACGGCGGCATGCAAATCCGGCAGGCCGCTGCAACGGCGCGCCAGGCCCTGGTCAACGAAGCAGCCAAGCGCCTGGGCATCGGCCGGGAAGAGCTCGCCACCCGGAATGGCGAGGTGCTCGACAAGTCCGGGAGCCGGCATATCGGCTACAACGAGCTGATCGGCGGCAAGCGCTTCGAGCTCGCCCTCGACAAAGCCGCTCCGCTGAAGGACCCGGCGACCTACACGATCGTCGGCAAGCCGGTGGCGCGCCTGGACATCCCCGCGAAAGTGACGGGCGAATTCATGTACATGCAGGACTTCCGCCGGCCCGGGATGCTCCACGCACGGGTCATCCGGCCGGCCGGGATGGGCTCGCAATTGGTCTCGTACGACGACGCCCCGGCAAGGCAGATCCGGGGGTTCGTTCAAACGCTTCGCCAGGAAAATTTCCTCGCCGTGGTCGCAGAGAACGAGTGGGCCGCGATCAAGGCAAGTGACGCCGTCAAGGCCAAGTGGTCCGAGTGGGAGGGTCTTCCGGACAGCAGCAGGTTATGGGATCACGTTCGGTCCACCAAGATCAACCGCGACGACGTCGTGCAGAACATCGGCAACACGGCGGACGCGATGCCGGGTGCCTCGAGGAAATTGACCGCCAGCTATGACTTTGCGATTCATACCCACGGCTCGGTCGGCCCGTCCTGCGCGGTGGCGCAGTGGGAAAATGGCCAGCTCACGTGCTGGACCGCCTCGCAAGCAACCCATCTTCTGCGCAAGCAGCTCGCTCTGATGTTCGGCGTGCCCGAAGAGGGCGTGCGCGCCATCTATATCGACGGCTCCGGTTGCTATGGCCGCAACGGGCATGAGGACGCAGCAGCTGATGCGGCACTGCTGGCCAAGCTGACGGGTCGCCCGGTGCGGGTCCAGTGGAGCCGCGCCGAGGAGCACGGATGGGATCCAAAAGGACCCCCGGTCCTGATCGATTACCACGCCGGTCTGGGTAGCGCCGGCAACGTGGCCGCCTGGGAGTCGGCATCCTACGTCCCGGATGTCCCCAAGACGCTTCAGGTGGCCTTGCTGACCGCACAACTGGCGGGAATGCCCACGGAAGCGTCGCATGCCGGCAGCATGCAGCAGTCGCTCGGCATCCCCTACACCTTCCCCAACATCAAGGCCGTTGCTCATCGTCTGGCAGACACACCGTTTCGCCCATCCTGGATACGGACTCCGGGGCGACTGCAAAATACGTTCGGCAATGAGGCATTTTTCGACGAGGTCGCGTCGGCCGCCGGCGTGGATCCGCTTGAATTTCGGCTGCGCAACCTCGCGGACCAGCGCGGCATCGAGTTGCTGCAGCGCCTGGCCAAGCTCGCCCAGTGGCAGCCTCGGCGATCCAGCGGCGCGCCGTCCACCGGGAGCGGCGGCGACGTGGCTCGCGGTCGCGGCATGGCCTACGTACGGTATGAACTGGCACGAACCTATATCGGCGCCGTCGCGGACGTCGAGGTCAACCGCAAGACCGGCAAGATCCGAGTGAAGCGGTTCGCCATCGCCCACGACTGCGGCCAGATCATCAATCCGGATGGCCTCAGGAATCAGATCGAGGGCAATGTCGTTCACACCATCAGCCGGACGCTGATCGAAGAGCTCAAGTTCAACCGGTCTGCGGTCACGAGCCTGGACTGGATATCCTATCCAGTCATCACGTTTCCGGACGTCCCCGACGTGGCCATCGATCTGATCGATCGGCCGACCGAGCCACCCTGGGGCGCAGGCGAGCCGACGGCGTCCGTTGTCGCTCCCGCCATTTCAAATGCGGTGTTCGATGCGATCGGTGTTCGTCTGCGCTCGGTCCCGTTCACCGCAGAGAAGGTTCTGGCCGCACTCAAGAAAGCGTGATCCGTTTTAGGCAAAATCTCGAGCAACCGGTTTGCAAACCGCCCGGCGGATCGCAGTCGGGCCGCTCGCGCCAGGAGTTCGCGGCGAGCGGCCTCAGCCCCTCGCAGGTTGCCCAGCAATGGCGTGCCGAAAAACAGCGGCGGCTGCGGCTCAGCCAGGCGCAAAAGCCGGCCCAGTAGCTCCCCGACACACCAGGTTCCGGCTAATCGCTCGTGATCGTCTTGCCGTAGACATGCTGGGTCTTCTTGCGCGCGTACCCCGCACCTTCGTAGAAGGGGTGCGACTCCAACCTGGCCATATTCGAGCGAACCGCAATCGAAGTCATTCCCTGCGTTGCGGCCCACTGCTCGGCGGCCGACACGAGCGCCAAGCCGACGCCCTTCCGCCTGGCGCGTGACGCAACCACCAGTCCCAGAATTTTGGCCCGTAGACCGGACTCCAGGGTCATGCGCGTTGCGACCTCGATCCAGCCTACGACCTGCGAGCCGCGGTCAACGGCGACATAAACCATATCGGTCGACGACGCGAGCAACGTCACGAGCCTTTCGCGCACGTCAGCCACCGACGAGGTATAACCCAGCTCAGCGACGAGCGGCGCGATTTGCTCGACATCATTCAACTTCGCTGGCCGGATTCGGTGTGGTTCTCTCATGTGAATCACGCCGGATCGAGCGCCTCGACCGCCAGCGCCGCCAGCCGCGCCCCGATCGCGGGTGCAAATTTGAACCCGTGTCCTGAGCATGCCGAGCCGACGACGATGCGTCCGCGCCGCTCCAGGATGAAGCCCTGGTCCGCCGTCGAGGTGTACAGGCAGGACTGCGGTTCGACCGGTCGCGGGTCAGCCAGCGATACGTGCTCCCCGATCCAGGCCGCCAGCGCATCGACCACCGACGGGTCCGGGCTCCCCGCCTGGTCGGGATCTGCCTGCGGTCCAGCGTGGTGCGCCGCGGCCTTCAGGCCGTGCAGCGGATCGGCCAGCGCGTAGAAGGGAATCCCTCCGGTTCGCGGGTCGACCGATACGAACGCCGGCATGGGGCGCGCATCGGTGCGGCGGAAATAGCAGACGGTCTCGCGCGTCACGCGCACCGGAAGCGGCGGCTCGACCAGATCGTTGACCCATGCGCCCGCCGTGACGACGACGCACGCCTCGTCCAACTCGGCCAGCGAGGTCACCCGCGTTCCGTACCGCACCTCGATGCCGCGCCCCAGGGCTGCGAGCGCACGATCGGCCAGAACGATGCCCGCCTCCGGCTGCAGCACTGCGAAGGTTCCCGGCTGCAGTCGAAGCGCGAAGCGGCGCTCGACCTCGTCGCGCTCGAGCCGTTGCCAGGCAGCCCCGCAGGCTTGCAGCGCCGCTGCCGAACTCCTTTGCAGGTCCGTGACGATCTCGAGCAGTCCGTCCAGCTGCAGCAGCGGCTCGCCCGCCTCGGCTTCCAGCTGCCGCCAACCCGCGAGCGCTTCCTGCGCCAGCCGCACCCAGTGCGGCTCGCCGTAGGCCAGCCGGAATACCCGCGATCGGCCGTGGCTCGAGCCGCGGGTATGCCCCGGCTCGAATTGCTCGTAGACGACGACCTGCCTGCCGGCGCGCGCAAGCGCTCGCGCGGTTGCAAGGCCCATCACCCCGGCGCCGATGATCGCAACGTCTGCCATCGGCGTATTTGAACCGTGCTCACTTCGGATAGAGCGTTCCATCCCGGCGCCTGAACCCATCCACTTCGGGATCGAACACCAGGTCGATGTCGGGATAGAACGCGCCATCGTCTTCGAAGCGCGAACCGACCTCCAGACACACGGCCACGGTCCCGCTGCGATTGATCAGATGGTGGCCGTCGGGCGTATTGGCCGGAAAGGCCACGCAATCGCCGGCGCGCAGGATCTCCTCGCCCTGGTCCGTGACGAGAGCAACCTGACCCGAGAGGACATAGACGAACTCGTCCTCGGCCGTATGCCAGTGGCGCTGGCTGGACCACGCGCCCGGCGGCAGCTGCAACAGATTGACGCCGAACTGGGTGAGGCCGCCCGCATCGCCAAGACGCTGGCGAATGCGGTTGGCCGGCTCCCGGTCGAATGGCGCCGGGTACGACGAACCTTTGCGCTCAGGAATGGATCCGAGGTCGAGCTTGGGCATCGTTTGCCTCCATCAACGGCTATCCTAAGGCGAAACCGCGCGTGCCGTTCAGCGCCGGGTCGGGCGACGCGCCAGCCATTCCAGGGTGCCGAACGAGGCCTCGAACGCGAGCGCCAGTGCCGCGGCCGGCAAGGCCCCGGCCAGCAGCATCCTATGATCGTTCAACGCCAGGCCGATCGAAATGCGCTGGCCGAATCCTCCGGCACCGACGAATGCGGCGATGGTCGCCGTGCCGACACTGATCACCGCCGCGGTTCGGATACCGGCCAGGATCACCGGCAACGCCAGCGGAAGCTCGACCAGCCACAGGCGCGCCAGGGTCCTTGCGCCCAGCGCCGTTGCGGCCTGGCGCAGTACATCGGGTACCTGAGCCAGGCCGACGGCCGTGTTGCGTACGATCGGCAGCAGCGCGAAGACGAACAAGGCGAGCAGCGCCGGGCGGGTGCCGATCGCGCCCAGCAGCGGAATCAGGGCGGCGAGCAGCGCCAGCGCCGGGATCGTCTGCAGGGCGCTGACCACGCCCAGGACCAGGCTGCCCAGGCGTGGCCGCGCGGCCGCGAGCACTCCGAGTGGAATGCCGACGGCGCTGGCCGCCAGCACCGAAAGCACCACCAGCACGACATGCTGGCGCGTCAGGCGGGCGAAATCCTCGCCGAACAGCAGGTCGCGAAAGCCGGGTCGCGCCGCCGCGATGCCCGATCGCGCCAGAAACGAACGCGCGATGTCCCGCGCCGATCGATGATCCAGCTCGGCAGCGCCGTTCAGCTGGATCATCCGGCCCTGATCGATGCTGCCGGCAAGCGCCTTGAGGTCGGCCCAGGCCTGCGGAAAGCGCTGCGGCACCGAGCTGCGGTACAGCACGACCGCGTCGTAGCGGGGGAAAAAGCCCCGATCATCGACCAGCACCTGGATGTCGTAGCGGGCGATCTTGGCGTCGGTCGTATACAGGTCGATCGCGTCGACCTGGTGCGCGGCCAGCGCCTCGTAAGCCAGACCATGGTCCAGTCCGCTGGGGCGGACGGTCAGTCCGTAGCGCCGCGCCAGGGCGGGCCAGCCGTCGGCCCGCCCCAGGAATTCGTGCGACAGTCCGATCCGCAATTGCGGCCGGGTGACCAGATCGCTGATGGTGCGCAGCTGCAGGGCCTGCGCCGTATCGCGCCGCACGCCGATCGCATAGGAATTTTCGAAGCCCAGCGGGATGTCCACCGCGAGTCCGAGCGGCGCCAGTTCGTGGCCGACCTGCTCCAGCGTCGCCCCGGCGCGGTCGTGGTGCAGGATTTCCAGCTCGATCGTGCCCAGGTACTCCGGATACAGGTCGATGGCGCCGCTGCGCAGCGCCTCGAACAGGATGGCGGTGTTGCCCATCCCCTCCACGTGTTCGGCCTTGGTTGTCCGCTGCGCGGTCTGGGTCAGGATCTCGCCCAGGATGGTCGATTCGGTGAAGCGCTTGGATCCGACCCGCAAGGTCTCGCAACGCGCCACAGGCACCGCCATCAGCAGTGCCGCCAGCACCAGGCCGGGGCGCCATGCTCCGGCGGAGCAGCGGCGCACGCGCTTATGCCTCGTTGCGGCGCGCAATACTCAGTGCGCGCAACTCGCCGACGATGCCGCGGCGGAACACGAGAACGCACAGGACGAAAATGCCACCCAGGATCACGGTCACCCACGAGCCGACCTTGTCGGCCAGCACGTTCTCCAGGCCGACGATCACCAGCGCGCCCGCCGACGGCCCCAGCACCGTTCCGAGGCCACCCAGCAGCGTCATCAGCACGACCTCGCCCGACATGTGCCAATGGGCGTCGGTCAGCGAGGCGAGCTGGAACACGATCGACTTGGTTGCCCCGGCCAGCCCGGCCAGCGTTGCCGAGATCACGAACGCCAACAGCTTGTAGCGGTCGACCGCGTATCCCAGCGAAATCGCGCGGGTCTCGTTTTCCCGGATTGCCTTCAGGACCTGCCCGAACGGCGAGTGGATCGTCCGGTGGATCAGCCAGAACCCGCCCAGATAGATCGCCAGCACGAAAAAGTACATCGCCAGGTTGTTGGACAGGTCGATCAGGCCGAGCAGGCGCCCCCTGGGAATTCCCTGCAATCCGTCCTCACCGCCGGTGATCGGCAATTCGAGTTCGACGAAGTACGCGAGCTGCGCCAGCGCCAGCGTGATCATCGCGAAGTAGATGCCCGAACGGCGGATCGCGAGCAGCCCGAACAGCGCGCCCAGCGCGCCGGCGAACGCGGTGCCGGCCAGGATCCCGACCTCCGGCGTCGCGCCGAGCACCTTGCACAGGTATCCGCACACGTAGGCGCTGGTCGAGAAGAACGCCGCGTGTCCGAACGACAACAGCCCGGCAAAGCCCAGCAGCAGGTTGAAGGCCGAAGCGAACAGGGCAAAGCACAGCACCTTCATCAGGAAGGTCGGGTACACCAGGAAGGGGGCGACCACGCCGGCCGTCGCCAGCGCGACGAACATCGGCCAGCTCGAGCCTTGCGCCACCTTGATGTCCGCTTTCATCCGGATTGCCTTCACGCCGTCCGGCCGAACAGGCCGGCCGGCCGCACCAGCAGCACGATCACCATGATCAGGAAGATCACCACCGCCGAGGCCTCGGGGTAGTACACCTTGGTGAGCGCCTCCACCAGTCCGAGCCCGATTCCGGTGACGATTGATCCGAGGATCGACCCCATGCCGCCGATCACGACCACCGCGAACACGACGATGATCAGGTTCGAGCCCATCAGCGGATTGACCTGGACCATCGGCGCAGCCAGCACCCCGGCGTAGGCGGCCAGTGCCGAGCCCGTCGCGTAGGTGAGCGTCATCAGCTGCGGCACGTTGATGCCCAGTGCCTGCACCAGGTCCGGCCGCTGCGTTGCCGCCCGCAGCGTCGCGCCCAGCCGGGTCCGTTCGATCGCGAACCAGACCACCAGGCACATGCCCAGCGCCGCCACCACGACCCACGCGCGGTACAGCGGCAGGAACATGAACCCCAGGTTCACGCCCCCCTGCAGCTGTTCGGGAACGTCATACGATTCGCCGGAAACGCCGTAGTAGTTGCGAAAGACGCCCTCGGCGATCAGCGCCAGCCCGAACGTCAGCAGCAGACCGTACAGGTGGTCCAGCTGGTACAGGCGCCTGAGCATCAGCCGCTCGATCAGCACGGCCAATGCCCCGACCACCAGCGGCGCCAGCACCAGCGCCGCCCAGTAGTTCACGCCGAACTGGGTCAAGCCGATCCAGGCCACGAAGGCGCCGATCATGAATTGCGCGCCATGCGCGAAGTTGATGACGTTGAGCATGCCGAAGATCAGCGCCAGCCCGAGGCTGAGCACGGCGTAGAAGGAGCCGTTGATCAGACCCAGCAGCAGCTGCGGGGCCAGCTCATGCAGCGAATGCCCGAAGATTGTCATGAGCCCTCACCCCCTGCTTCGCCGGGCGTAGCCCGGCTTCGCAGGGCGAGCCCTCCCCTCTCCCGCTGCGCGGGCGAGGGGCGAACTGGCGGCGCGAGCGCGCAGGCATTGCACAGGCACGATGGATCGCCCCTCGCCCGAGCAGCGGGAGAGGGGCAGGGGTGAGGGCGCATGGCTCACTTCTTGATCAGCGGGCAGCGGGACGCGGACAGAGGCTGGAAGGCCTCGTCGGCGGGGATCGTGGCGATCAGCCTGTAGTAGTCCCATGGTCCGAACGACTCCGAGGGCTTCTTCACCTGGAACAGGTACATGTCGTGCACCATGCGGCCATCGTCGCGAATGCGGCCGTTCTTGGCGAAAAAGTCGTTGACCGGCGTCTTCTTCATCTGCGCCATCACTTTCTGCGCGTCGACGCTGTTGACCGCCTTCACGGCCCTGAGGTAATGCATCACGGACGAATAGTCGCCGGCCTGCGACATCGTTGGCATCCGCCTGTGTTTCTCGAAGAAACGCCTGGACCAGGCGCGCGTGTCCTCGTTCAGGTCCCAGTAGAACCCCTCGGTCAGGTACATGCCCTGCGCCGTCTTCAGGCCCAGCGAATGCACGTCCGTGATGAACATCAGCAGGCCGGCCAGAGTCTGCTTGGGCGTGATGCCGTACTCGACGGCCTGTCTGATTGACTTGGTCGTGTCGGCGCCGGCGTTGGCGAGCCCGATCACCTGCGCGCCCGAGGCCTGCGCCTTCAGCAGCAACGAAGTAAAGTCGGTGCCGGGGAATGGGTGACGAACCGAGCCCACCACGGTTCCGCCGTTGGCGACCACGACGTCCGAGGCGTCCTTCTCCAGCGAATGGCCGAATGCGTAGTCCGCGGTCAGGAAGAACCAGCGCTTGCCGCCCTGCTGCACCATCGTCCTGGCGGTGCCGTGGGCCAAGGCGTAGGTGTCATAGGTCCAGTGCACGCTGACGTCGTTGCAGTCCTCGTTCGTGATCCGGGTCGAGCCTGCGCCGGACACCAGAACCGCCCGGTTCATCGCCTTGCCGATCTTCATCACAGCCAGCGCAGTCGTGGTCGTGACAAGGTCCGACACCACGTCGACATGGTCGCGCTCGAACCACCCGCGGGCCTGGTCGGCGGCAACGTCCGCGTTGTTCTGGTGATCGGCGTAGACCATCTCGACCTTGAAGCCGGGCTTCTCCTGGTCCAGGAAATCGTCGATCGCCATCTGCGTGGCTACCACAGCACCCCGGCCGGACAGGTCCGAATAGATGCCGGACATGTCGGTCAGCACGCCGATCTTCACCACCCCGTCCGCAATCTGAGCGTGAGCCCCGCCTGCCAGCACCACTGCCAGGCCGGACGTCAGCAGCAGACCGAACCCATGGCGCGGCCCAAACAGGGCGCGCAGCGCAACGCCGATGATCGTCACCTTCGACCTCGCCTGGCGTCCATGTCACTACTTCTTGATCAGCGGGCAACGGGAAGCCGACACCGATTGGAAGGCTTCCTCACCGGGGACCGTGGCGATCACCTTGTAGTAGTCCCACGGGGCGGTCGATTCCGACGGCTTTTTCACCTGGAACAGGTACATGTCGTGCAGCATGCGGCCATCGTCGCGGATGCGCCCGTTCTTGGCGAAAAAGTCGTTGACCTTCGTCTTTTTCATCTGCGGCATCACTTTCTGCGCATCGTCGCTGTTGACCGCCTTGACCGCCCTCAGGTAGTGCAGCGCCGAGGAATAGTCGCCGGCCTGCGCCATGGTCGGCATCCGCTTGTGCTTGTCGAAGAACCGCCTGGACCAGGCGCGCGTTTCCTCGTTCAGGTCCCAGTAGAAACCCTCGGTCAGGTACATGCCCTGCGCGGTTTTCAGACCGATCGAGTGCACGTCGGTGATGAACATCAGCAGCCCCGCCAGCGTCTGCTTCGGCGTGATGCCGAACTCGACCGCCTGCTTGATCGAGTTGGTGGTGTCGGTGCCCGCGTTGGCCAGCCCGATCACCTGGGCGCCGGAGGTCTGCGCCTTCAGCAGGAACGAGGAAAAATCGGTGCCGGGAAACGGGTGGCGCACGAACCCCACCACGGTGCCGCCGTTGGCCACCACCACGTCCGAGGCGTCCTTCTCCAGCGAGTGGCCGAACGCATAGTCGGCCGTCAGGAAGAACCAGGTCTTGCCGCCCTGCTGCACCACGGCTTTGGCGGTGCCGTGAGCGAGCGCGTAGGTGTCGTAGGTCCAGTGCACGGTGAGGTCGTTGCAGTCCTCGTTCGTGATGCGCGTCGAGCCTGCCCCGGACACCAGGACCACCCGGTTCATTTCCTTGCCGATCTTCATCACGGCCAGCGCGGTCGAGGTCGTGACCAGGTCCGTCACCATGTCGACGTTGTCCCGCTCGAACCATTCGCGCGCCTTGTTGGCTGCGATATCGGCCTTGTTCTGGTGGTCGGCGTAGACCAGCTCGACCTTGAACGCGGGCTTTTCCTGCGCCACGAAGTCGTCGATGGCCATCTGGGTGGCCACCACCGCGCCCTGTCCCGACAGGTCCGAGTACGTGCCGGACATGTCGGTGAGCACACCGATGCGTACGACGCCATCCGATACCTGCGCCTGGGCCGCGCCCGCCAGCGACATTGCCAGGCCCGCGGCCCGGATCAGCATTCTCGGTTTCATCGGATCTCCTCGCGTAAAGTCAGGTAGGAAGGACAACGCAGGCCATGGATCCCGCTCAAACGCCGAGCAGGGCATGCAGCCTCTGCGTAAAGGAAGGCAGCTCCTCGCGCGTCACCGTCTGCACGATGCGCCCGTGCTCGAGCACGTAGTGCCGGTCGGCCAGCGGCGCAGCGAAACGGAAGTTCTGCTCGACCAGCACGATCGTGAAGCCGCGCGTCTTGAGCGTCTTCAGGACCTCGGCCAGCTTCTTGACGATCACCGGCGCCAGGCCCTCGGTGATCTCGTCCAGCAGCAGCAGGCGCGCCCCGGTGCGCAGGATGCGCGCCATCGACAGCATCTGCTGCTCGCCGCCCGACAGGCGGGTGCCGGGACTGTGGCGCCGCTCGAGCAGGTTGGGAAACATCGCGTAGATCTCGTCCATCGTCAGGCCCCCGCTGTTGAGCCGGGGCGGCAGCAACAGGTTTTCCTCCGTGGACAGGCCGGCAAAGATGCCCCGCTCTTCCGGACAATAGCCGATGCCCAGGCGCGCGATGCGGTGCGGCGCCATCGACGCGATGGGCTCCCCGTTGAAGGTGATGGTGCCGGTACGGCGCCCGACCAGGCCCAAAATGGCCTTCAGCGTGGTGGTGCGCCCGGCTCCGTTGCGTCCCAGCAGCGTCACCAGCTCGCCCCGGTTCACGCGCAGGTCGATGCCGTGCAGCACGTGCGATTCGCCGTAGAACGCGTGCAGATCCGCAAGCCGCAGCATCTCCCCGTTGGGGGCGGCCGCGCTGCTCACGCCTCGACCCCGACGTAGGCTTCCAGGACCCGCGGGTCGCTGGACACGACCGGGTACGGCCCCTGCGCCAGTACACTGCCACGCTGCAACACCGTGATGACATCGCTCAGCGTTTCCACCACCGACAGGTTGTGCTCGACCATCAGGATCGTGCGGTCCCGCGCCACCTTGCGGATCAGCTCGACCACGCGGCTGACGTCCTCGTGGCCCATGCCCTGGGTCGGCTCGTCCAGCAGCATCAGCTGCGGGTCCAGCGCCAGCGTGGTGGCGATCTCGAGGGCGCGCTTGCGCCCGTACGGGAGCTCGACCGTGACGCGGGGGGCGAACGCCTGCAGGTCGACCGCCTCGAGCAGCTGCATCGCCCGCTCGTTCAGGCCATTCAACCGCGACTCGTGTTCCCAGAAATGAAACGAATTGGAGATCTTCCTTTGCAGCGCGACCCGCACGTTCTCCAGCACCGTCAGGTGCGGAAAGGTCGCGGAAATCTGGAACGACCGCACCATGCCGCGCCGCGCGACCTGCACCGGCGATTGGCCCGTGATCTCGGCGCCATTGAACCGGATACGCCCGGCCGTCGGCCGCAGGAAGCCCGTCAACAGGTTGAACACCGTGGTCTTGCCGGCGCCGTTGGGCCCGATCAACGCGTGCACGCTGCCGCGCCGGACCTGCAGGCTCACATCCTGGACGGCCGCGAACCCCATGAATTCCTTCGACAGGCCCTGCGTCTCCAGTATCACGTCGCCGGCTGCCATGGAAGCGCCTACTCGATGGCGCTGGTCGACTTGACCTGCTGCCGCAGCACGAACTTCTGGATCTTGCCGGTCGATGTCTTCGGCAGCGGGCCGAATACGACACGCTTGGGAACCTTGAAATGCGCCAGCAGGCTGCGGCAATGATCGATCAGCTCCTGCGCCTGCGGGCTGGCGCCGGGCTTGAGCTCGACGAACGCGCACGCCACTTCGCCCCATTTCGGATCCGGCTGCGCGACCACGGCGGCCGACAGCACCGCCGGGTGCCGGTGCAGCGCGTCCTCGACTTCCAGCGACGAGATGTTCTCGCCGCCCGAAATGATGATGTCCTTGCTGCGGTCCTTGATCTTGACGTAGCCGTCCGGGTGCAGCACGGCCAGGTCGCCGGTGTGGAACCAGCCGTCAGCGAACGCCTCGGCTGTCGCGGCCGGGTTGTTCAGGTAGCCTTTCATCACGATGTTGCCGCGGAAGAAGATCTCACCCATCGTCTCGCCGTCCGGCGGCACCGGCTGCATCGTGATCGGATCCAGTACCGCGATGGCCTGCTGCAGATGGTATGCGACACCCTGCCGTCCGTTCAGGCGTGCACGTTCGTGCGGCGGCAATTCGGACCACGACGGCTGCTTGGCGCATACGGACGCCGGACCGTACGACTCGGTGAGGCCATAGACGTGCGTAATATCGATTCCGACCCGCTCGCAGCCCTCGATCACAGCCGCCGGAGGAGCGGCGCCGGCGATCAGGCCCTTGACCGTATGCCGGATGCCGTCGCGCAGCTGGTCCGGGGCATTGATCAGCAGGCTGTAGACGATCGGCGCGCCGCACATGTGCGTGACGCCGTGCTCGCGGATCTGCGCGAACACCTGCGCGGGGTCGACCCGCCGCAGGCACACGCTGGTGCCCGCGATCAGCGCCAGCGTCCATGGGAAGCACCAGCCGTTGCAATGGAACATCGGCAGCGTCCACAGGTACACGGCGTGCTGCGGCATGCCCCACGAGATCGCGTTGCTCGCCGCATTCAGGTATGCGCCGCGGTGGTGATACACGACCCCCTTGGGATTGCCGGTCGTGCCCGAGGTGTAGTTCAGCGTGATCGCGTCCCATTCGTCGGGCGGCAGCTGCCAGGCAAAGGCCGGATCGCCTTGCGCCACAAGTGCCTCGTAGTCGATCTGCCCGAGCTCCTTGCCGGCCGGTGCCTGCGCGTCACGCACCTCGATCACCAGCGGACGCTCGCCGGCGTGCAGCGCCAGCGCTTGCTCGACCACCGGGGCGTACTCGCGATCGGTGAGGAGCACGCGCGCTGCGCCATGCTGCAGCATGAAGGCGATCGTTTCGGGGTCGAGCCGGGTGTTCAGCGTGTTGAGCACGGCACCGCTCATCGCGACGCCGAAATGCGCCTCGAACATGGCCGGCACGTTCGGCAGCATCGCAGCGACCGTATCGCCGCGGCCGATGCCGCGCAACGCCAACGCGCTGCCCAGGCGCCGGCAGCGCTCGTAGGTCTGGGCCCAGCTCTGGCGGCGGGCGCCGTAGATCAGCGCGGGGCGGTCGGGATAGACGCAGGCCGTGCGTTCGATGAAGCTCAGCGGCGACAACGCTACGTAGTTGGCCGCGTTGCGGTCCAGACCGACGTCGTACGGGTTGCTCCGGGCCATCGCCGTCTCTTGGGCCTCGGCGCCTGCCACACGCGGGGGCGTCGCGCGTGCGGCCTGCCTGCCTGTTCGAATTCTCGTATTCAGACTCCCTGCGGGCCATCATATACAACCTTGGGCCGGGATGTCTCCGGTTTTGCCGAATGATGCTGACCTTCCTGGTCAAGGGACTGCTGATCGGCGTATCGATCGCCGCTCCGGTCGGCCCGATCGGGCTGCTGTGTATCCGGCGCAGCCTGGAGCAGGGGCGCCGCGCCGGCCTGGCCACCGGCTTGGGCGCAGCCACCGCGGACGCCGCCTATGGGTGCGTTGCCGGATTCGGACTGACCGCGATCTCGGGCTTCCTGCTCGCGCACGTGCTGTGGCTTCGCATGGGCGGTGGCGTGGCGCTGTGTTACCTCGGTGCGCGGACCTTCCTGAGCGCTCCGGCGCGGCAGGCAGCGCAGCTCAGGGCCGGCGGCTTGCGGTCGGCGTACTTTTCGACACTGGCGCTGACGCTGGCGAACCCGATGACGATCGTGTCCTTCGTGGCCGTGTTCGCCGGTTTCGGCCTGACCTCGACGCCGAGTTACACGGCCGCTGCGACGCTGGTCGCGGGCGTGTTCGTCGGCTCGGCCATATGGTGGCTGTTTCTGAGCGCCGGCGTGGCATCGATGCGCGGCCGCCTGAGCGGCGAGTGGATGCGATCGATCAACCGCGCCTCGGGTGCCGCCATCGTGGCGTTCGGACTGTACGCGCTGTCGACGCTGCTGGCGCGCTGAGATGGAGCGGCCGGCACGCCTGGTCGCGCTGATGTGCACGGCCCAGGTGCTCAGCATGACGGGTTTTTCCGCCTACGCCGCCCACCTGCCGGGCCTGCGCGAGGCCTGGCAGATGAGCGGGGCCCAGGCCGGCTTCGTCGGGGGCGCGTTTTTTTTCGGATACATGCTGGCCGTGCCCTTTCTGTCGGGCATCACGGACCGTATCGACGCCCGCTCGGTGTTCGCCGCTTCATGCGCTGTTGCGGCGCTCGGCATCGCGGGGTTTGCGGCGTTCGCACGGGGCGCGCTGACCGGCGCGCTGTTCCAGGCGCTGACCGGTGCGGGACTGGCCGGCACCTACATGCCCGGACTGAAGGCGCTGACCGACCGCGTGACCGGACCGCTGCAGGCGCGCACGGTCGCCTTTTACACGTCCAGTTTCGGCATCGGCACCAGCCTGTCACTGGGGCTGGCGGGTTGGCTGGCCGCTGCTCTGCCGTGGCGCCACGCGTTCGCCCTTCTGGCGCTCGGTCCCCTGCTGGCGCTGCCGCTGGTCGTGCTGCGCTTGGCCCGGCAGCCTGCGTCGAGCACGTCCCACGCGAGCGGCTGGCCGCGGCTGCGCGGCGTGCTGGCGCACAGCGAGGTGCGCCGCTACGTGCTGGGTTACGCAGCCCACTGCTGGGAGCTGTTCGGGCTGCGCTCCTGGATGGTGGCCTTTGTCGCGTACGCCGGATCGGTGTCGGGTTCGACCTGTCCCTGGCTGAAGGCCACGGACGTTGCTGCACTGATCAACCTGCTCGGGCTGCCGGCCAGCGTGATGGGCAACGAGCTGGCGGGACGCATCGGACGGGTGCGCTGGATCGCCTCGGTGATGGCCTGCGCCGGCGCGCTCAGCTGGCTGGCGGGGTTGTCGGTCTGGGCACCATGGTGGATCGTGCTCACGCTGCTGGCGGCCTATTTCGTCTGCGCAATGGCCGATTCGGCTGCGCTGACGGCGGGCGTCGCGGCCGCGGCGCCGCCAGGACAACGCGGCGCCGCGCTGGCGGTGCATTCACTGTTCGGATTCAGTGCCGCCTTCCTGGCACCGGTGCTGTTCGGCACCACGCTGGATGCGGCCGGCGGCGGACCCTTCAGCTGGGCGCTCGCCTTCGCGACGCTCAGCGCCGCCGGGTTGATCTGGGCCGGCGTGTCCCGGTGGATCCGGCCGCCGGCGACGTCATCGCCTCAGCCCGGCGCGGACGCATAACGCCGCTCCATCTCACGATCCGGATTTTGGCAAAATGCGGGCGGTCCAGCTGTGGCGGTCGGAAAGGAAGGAACGATGATTCGGAAGACCCGCGTCCTGTGGCAACGCACGGTTGTGCCCGGCCTGCTGCTGTCGATGTGCGCGCTGCTGTGTGCTCCGGCATGGTCCGACGGGCCGACCTTGACCTACGAGCAGCTGCAGCGGCTGCTGAAAGTGATCGACAAGCAGGGCAGCCGCGCTGCGATCCCCCACAACGTGGCCTCGGTGCTGCAGCTGATTCCGGCTCAGCTTGCGCCCGACGTCAAGCAGGCGGCGTACCTGGACGAGGACGGCAACCGGCACGGATTTGCGCCGTTGAACGACGGTTCGGGCTACTTCATGTTTCGCAGCGGCCCATCGATGGGCAATTCCGTCTACCGGGTCGACTCGACCTTGCACCTGGTGCGGGCTGCGCGCAGCCTGATGAAGAACGGGCCGCTGCTCAGCCTTCCCGATGCGGAGGCCCAGAAGGAGCTGGACGACGAGTTCGCCCGCTGGTCCAAGGTGCTGTCGCCCAATGGCCCGGTCACAGGGCCGACCCCGTTCCCGTTCAAGCAGCCCGCCGGCCCCGCGGCGGCGCCGGCGGCGGATCCGTCCAAGCAGCCTGAACCGGGCAAGCCCTGACCAATAACCGCGCCATACATATGGCAAATGGCCCGGGGCCGGTGTCGATTTTGCCGCCGGCCAATCGACTAGATCAGCATAGCCAGCGGGTCGCGCACCGGGTTCGTAACACGGCGGGACAGAAGCGGCTTGGACGCCGCAGGAGCCTGACATGAAATACCTGTGCCTTGTGTACGGCGAGGAAGACAAGATCGCCGCGATGGATGATCACGAGTGCCTGGCCTGCGATGCGAGCCTGCGCGCCAGCGGTCACTGCATCGCGTCCGAAGCCCTCGAGCCGGTCGAGACCGCCACGACGGTGCGAATACGCAATGGTCGGATCTCCGTGTCGGATGGTCCGTTCGCCGAGACCAAGGAGACCCTGGCGGGCTTCTACCTGATCGAGGCGCGCGACCTGAACGAGGCGATTCAGATCGCGGCCAAGATACCGCCCGCCAAAGTCGGCAGCGTCGAGGTGCGGCCCATCCGGCCTATCCGCGAGGAGCCGCGGTCCGGCGCCCCGCTGGCGGCGTAACGGCGCCGCACCCCTCAGCCGCCGAAGGCGCGCTCGAGCTCGACATAGCAGCGGCGTTCCGACTCGTCCAGTCCCGCCAGCGCCGAGCCGGCCAGGCGCGGCGCCAGTACATGCCACTTGCTGATGCGGTCCGCGATGCGCAGCGTGCGCGTCAAGCCGTCCTGCGCCGTGCCGTCGTCGCGGATCGCTCGTCCGGCAACGGCCTGGCACACGTCTGGATGGAAGTTCCATTGCCGCGCGATCTGGGCGGACAGTCTGGCCACCGCACCGATCAGCGCATCGTGGAAGCCCTCGGTGTCCGGCGGCTGTCGTTCCTGGTAGCGGCTGTCCAGCACGCGAAGGGCGGCGATGAAACCGATGTTCGCCACCATCCCGGCCAGATAGGCCCGAAACCGGTCGGGCTCGTCGCTCATCGCCTCACAAGCGAAGGAGCAGCGTTCGGTCAGATCCCATAACCGGGTGCCGGCGCCGCGGCTGAAGCGGCCCTGCCCGGCGTCGAAGATCGGCCGCATCACCGCGTTGGTCACGAGCTGGATCAGACCGCGCTGCCCGAGCGCGATCACGGCCTCCTGAAGACTGGCCACATCGCGGCCGGACCGGTACCGGGGCGAGTTGGCCAGGCGCACCACCTCGCCCACCAGCGCCGGATCGCGCGCCAGGCGCTCGCTCAGCTCGCGCGGCGACACATCGTCGCGCCGGACCATTCCGATCAACCGCGGCAGCACAACCGGCAGCCGCGGCACCAGATGCGGATCGCGCGCGCCCTGAGCGAGCTGCTCGATCTGTGCGAGGATGCGGCGCTCGCCGGAGCCGGCCTCGCCCCGGCGAAGCTTGCCCACGCCCAGCACAAGCGCTGCAAAACGCCGATCGGGGTCGCCGGCGAGCGGGTCGAGTTCGTCGCGTGCGTGTGCGGGCTCGGCCTCGGTCCTGGGGTGCCGGCGGATGGCCGATGGCGCCCTGAGCGGCGCCGCGGCCGCCGCCGGTTCGGACGAGCGCGCCGCCGCACCGACAGGATCGGCAGCGTCCGCCCCTGGCGCCGATGTGCCGCTGAACAGTCTGAGCAAGGACGCGAACAGCGGCATCGTCACTCGATGCGGGCGCTGCCGACGGCGAATCCACTCATAAGAAAAGATCGGGCAGTAGATCGCGCGCGCCGGGCACGACCGCGTAGGAGTCGAAGTCGCTGACGCCGGCGGCGCGCAGCACGTCCTCGTCCAGGAAGAAGTTCCCGCTGGTGGTGCCGGCCGGAGCGCTCAGGATCGCATGGGCCGCATCAGCGACGATCTGCGGACGGCGGCACTGCTCGGGGCGCACCCCCGGAATCATCTGCAGCGCCGCGGTCAGGATCACGGTCCTGGGCCACAACGCGTTGACCCCGATTCCGTACGGGCGCAGTTCCTGGGCGTGGCCCAGCACGCACAGGCTCATGCCGTACTTGGCGATCGAATACGCCACGTGCGGGCCGAACCATTCCGGTTTCAGATTCAGCGGCGGCGACAAGGTCAGCACGTGCGGATTGCGCCCCTGCTGGCTCGAGCGCTTCAGGTGGGGCAGGCAGGCCTGGGTGCACAGATAGGTGCCGCGCAGATTCACGCCCAGCATCAGGTCCAGACGCTTGACGGGCGTTGATTCGGTCCCGGTCAGGCTGATCGCGCTCGCATTGTTCACCAGGATGTCGATGCCGCCGAAGCGTTCGACCCCGCGCTGCACCGCATCCAGGACCTGGGCCTCGTCGCGGATGTCGGCCTGCACCGGCAGGCAGGCCCCGCCGGCCTGCTCGATCTCGTGCGCAGCCGAGTGGATCGTTCCGGCAAGCCTCGGATGGGGCTCGGCCGTCTTGGCCGCGATCACGACATTGGCCCCGTCGGCAGCCGCCCGCAGCGCAATCGCAAGACCGATGCCGCGCGAGCCGCCGCTGATGAACAGGGTCTTGCCCTTCAGGCTCATCGGCCTGCCTCCTGCCGGTCCGCTTTCGGCCACAAAACGAGTTGCGTGCATCGGAACTCGGCGATCGGACGGCCCGATTCCAGATGCGACACGCTCGCGTCCCATACCTGGGTCGTGCGGCCCTGGTGCAGCGTGCGCGCCTTCGCCACCAGCGATCCGTCGGTGGCGGTACCCAGAAAGTTCGCCTTCAGCTCGATCGTCGTGAAATTGTGCGCTCCCTGCGGCAGATGCGCGATACACGCGAATCCGCACGCGGTGTCGGCCAGCGCGATGACGGTGGCGGCATGCAGGTACCCGTTCGGCGCCAGCAGCCGTGGCTCGATCCGCAGCTGCATTTGCAGCGCACCCTCGGCCAGGTCGGCGACCTGAAGCCCCAGCAGCCCCGGCAACCCGGTCCCTGCCCTTTCCTGCAGGACCTTGACGGTGATTTCCGGTCGCAGCGCCACGGCCGCCGCGTTCACGAGAACTTCGAAAAATCGGGTTTGCGGCGTTCAACGAAAGCTTCAAACGCCTCGCGCGCCTCGGGCCTCGCGATCAGCCGCTGCAGCGCCGCATTCTCGTCGGCGATCGCCTTGGCGACGGCCTGGCTCCAGACCGACTTCATCAGACGCTTGGTCTCGCGCACCGACTCGGGCGGCAGGCGGCACAGGCGGGCGCACTGCTTGCCGGCGTAATCGAGCACCTCGCCGGGCGGCAGGATGCGATTGACCAGGCCCATTTCGAGCGCCTCCTCGGCCGACAGCGGGTCGCCCAGCATCAGCTTTTCGGCGGCGCGGTGATACCCGGCCGTCAGCGGAAGCAGCAAGCTCGATGCGAACTCGGCGCACAGCCCCAGGTGCACGAACGGAAACGAAAACTGGGAGTCGTCCGCGCAGTAAACCAGGTCGCCGTGCAGCAGCAGCGTGGCACCGATCCCCACCGCTACGCCATTGACGGCCACCACGACCGGCTTGGCGGCGCCCGACAGCGCCGCCATGAAGCGGAACACGGGCGCGTCCGCGTCCCGCGGGGGTCGCCGCAGGAAGTCTTCGACGTCGTTGCCCGCCGTGAACACGTCGGGCTGCCCGTGCAGCAGGATCGCGCGCACCGAAGCGTCCGCCTCCGCGGCAGCGAAGGCCTCGCACAGCGCCGCGTACATCTCCTCCGTGATCGCGTTCTTGCGCTGCGGCCGCGCGAGCTGGATGCGCGCGACCGCCTCGGCCGTTTCGGTCAGGATCGTGGGGCCAGCCACGCCCATGGCTCAGACACGCTCGAAAATGCCGGCGGCGCCCATGCCGGTGCCGACGCACATCGTGACCATGCCGTACTTCAATCCTTGACGGCGCAGGCCGTGCACGACCGTGGCCGAGCGCACCGCGCCGGTTGCCCCGAGCGGATGACCCAGCGCGATCGCGCCGCCCATCGGATTGACCTTCGAGCGGCTCAGCCCCAGCTCGTTGATCACCGCCAGCGACTGGGCCGCGAACGCCTCATTGAGCTCGATCCAATCGATATCGTCCAGCTTCAGGCCCGCGATGCGCAGCGCGGCCGGGATCGCTTCCTTCGGGCCGATCCCCATGATCTCGGGGGCAACGCCGCGCACCGCGAAGGACACGAAGCGCGCCAGCGGCGTCAGGTTGTAGCGCTTCAGCGCGGCCTTGCTGACCAGGATCAGCGCGGCGGCGCCGTCCGAGGTCTGCGAGCTGTTGCCGGCGGTGACGCTGCCGCGGGCCGCGAACGCCGGCTTCAGCCTGGCCAGCGCCTCCACGTTGGTATCGGGGCGCGGGCCTTCGTCCAGTGTGAGCGAGCGTTTCCTGGTCTCCAGCTCGCGCGAGGCCAGGTTCGCGATCTTCTCGACCACTTCGAACGGCGTGATCTCATCGCCGAACTCGCCCGCCTTCTGCGCGGCGATGGCGCGCCGGTGCGAGATCAGCGCGAATTCGTCCTGGTCCTCGCGCGACACCTTCCATTGCTGCGCGACCTTCTCCGCCGTGATGCCCATGCCGAACGCGATGCCCACGTTCTGGTCGGCCTCGAAGATGTGCGGATTGAACGAGGGCTTGTTGCCCGCCATCGGCACCATGCTCATCGATTCGACGCCGCCGGCCAGCATCACATCGGCCTCGCCCACCTGGATCCGGTTGGCCGCGATCGCCACCGCGCTCAGGCCCGAGGCGCAGTAGCGGTTCACCGTCATGCCGCCCACCGTATCCGGCAGTCCGGCCAGCAGCACGGCGTTGCGCGCCACGTTCATGCCCTGCTCGGCCTCGGGAAAAGCGCAGCCGATCACCGCGTCCTCGATTGCGGCAGGCTCCAGCGACGGCACCTTGGCGACCGCGCCGCGAATGGCCGCCACCAGCAGATCGTCCGGGCGGACGGTGCGCAAAGCTCCCCGGGGCGCCTTGCCCACCGGAGTGCGCGTGGCTGCCACGATAAAAGCGTCCTGGTTCGACATGCTCGCCATCTCCCGTTCAGTTTCGTACCGCCTTGCCGGACTGCATCATGCCCATCATGCGCTCCTGGGACTTCGGGTGCGCGAGCAGCTTGACGAAGTGCTGCCGCTCCAGATCCAGCAGCCACTGTTCGTCCACCAGCGACCCGGCCTCGACGTCGCCCCCGGTCAGCACCTCGGCGATCGAGCTGGCGATCAGGAAGTCGTGCTCGCTGATCATTGCCCCTTCCTTCAGGTTCACCAGTTGCGCCTTGATCGTGGCGGCGCCGGTACGGCCGGCCACCGGGAACGCTTTGACGCGCAGCGGCGGGCGATAGCCGACCGCCTGCATCGCGAAGGCCTGACCGACCGCGGTCCAGAGCAGCTCGTAGGGGTTGAACACGATCGTGTCGCCGTCGGTCAGATAACCCATCGTGCGCGCTTCCGGCGCTGACTTGGAAACATTGGCCATCGCGGTGTTCTGGAACCAGGCCCGCAGGAACGCCACCAGATCGGAGCTGCCCGCCGCGCGGGCGGCATTGGCGGCCCGCAGCGCGCCCTCCTTCAGACCTCCGGCGCCCGGAATCAGGCCGACTCCGATCTCGACCATCCCGATGTAGCTTTCCAGGCAGGCGACGCGGCGCGCACAGTGCAGCAGCAGCTCGCAGCCGCCGCCCAGTGCCAGCCCCTGCACCGCGGCCACCACGGGCACCTGCGCGTATTTGACGCGCATGAAGGTCTGCTGCAGCTTGGCCTCTTCGGCCCCGATCGCTTTGGGCCCCCCGCTCATGAACACCGGCAGCATCGCCTTCAGGTCGGCGCCCGCCGAGAAAGGCTCGCCGTTCGACCAGATCACCAGCGCGCGCCCCTGCTCCTCGGCCAGGTCGAGCGCGCGCTGCAGCCCCGCGACCACGCCCGGGCCGAGCACGCGCATCCTGGTGCGGATCGAGAAAATCAGCACGTCGCTCACGTGCGTCTGCTCGAAGCGCCACAGCCGGCACGACTCGTCCGAAAAGAGCGTAACGCCGGCATCGTCGGGGGTGCGGGCGCCTTCGCCGATCAGCGCAGCGCGGAACAGCTGCCTGGCGTACACCGGAAGATCGGTGCGCGGCTCGAACCGGCTGCGCGCCGGATTCCAGGACCCCTGCGGCGTGTGCACCCCGCCGGCGTCGGCAACCGGACCCTTCAACACCCACGGCGGCAACGGCGCCCGGCTCAGCGCCTCGCCGCGCTCGATGTCCTGCGTGACCGACTCGGCCACGCGCTGCCAGCCGGCCGCCTGCCAGGTCTCGAAGGGACCCGTCTCCCAGCCGAAGCCCCAGCGCAGCGCGAAATCGATGTCGCGCGCGCTTTGCGCGATCTCGCCCAGGTGCACCGCGATGTAATGGAACATGTCGCGGAAGATCGACCACAGGAAGCGCGCCTGCGGATGATCGGTCTGGCGCAGCAGCTTCAGGCGCTCGCCCGCATCGGCGGTCTTCATGATCCGGACCACCAGGTCGTCGGCCTTGCCGGCGCTTTCCACGTAATCGGAGCGGCCCGGATCGAGCACCTTGATCACGCGCCCTTCCTTCCGATAAAAGCCGGCGCCGGTCTTCTGTCCCAGCGCTCCTTTCTCGACCAGGGCCTGCACCACCGGCGGAATGGCATACACGGAAGCGAACGGATCGCGCGCCGGCGGCAGCGCCTGCTGCATGGTGCGGATCACGTGCGCCATCGTATCGAGCCCGACCACGTCGGCGGTGCGGAAGGTAGCGCTCTTGGCGCGCCCCAGCCGGGTGCCGGTCAGGTCATCGACCACGTCGTAGGCGAGCCCGTACTTGGACGCCTCGTGAATGGTCGCCAGCATGCCGAACACGCCGACCCGGTTGGCGATGAAATTCGCAGTGTCCTTCGCGCGCAGCACGCCCTTGCCCAGCGTGCTGGTGAGGAAGGTTTCCAGTTGATCGAGCACGTCGGCCGCGGTGGAGGCGGTCGGCACCAGCTCGACCAGGTGCATGTAGCGCGGCGGATTGAAGAAGTGCACGCCGCAGAAGCGCGACTTCAGTGCCCGCTCGAGCGGCTCCGACAGGCTGCTGATCGACAGCCCGGAGGTGTTGGTCGCCAGGATCGCGTGGGGTGCGATGTGCGGCGCGATCTTCCTGTACAGGTCGAGCTTCCAGTCCAGCCGCTCGGCGATCGCCTCGATCACCAGGTCGCACTCGGAAAGGCGCGCCAGGTGCTGCTCGTAGTTGGCCGGCTCCAGGTACTGGGCCTCGTCTTTGAGCGCGAGCGGCGCGGGGCTGAGTCGGCCCAGGTTCTCGATGGCCTTGAGCGCGATGCCGTTGCGGTCGGGTGATTTTTCGTCCGCCAGGTCGAACAGCAGCGCCGGTACCCGGGCGTTCACGCAGTGCGCCGCGATCTGCGCGCCCATCACGCCGGCGCCCAGGACCGCGACCTTCCTGATCGCAAGTTGTTTCATTGTTCTTCTCTCCCCTGCCGGTCCGTCGCCCGCCAACCCGTCAGAACAGTTCCGCCTCCAGCTCCATCAGGTTCTTTGCCCCCGAGCGAGCGGCCCGAATATGGTAAGCGGTCTCCGGCAGCAGCCGCTGGACATAAAAGCGGGCCGTGGCCAGCTTGGCGCGGTAGAACGGATCCGCACCGGCCGCGCCGAGCCGATCGAGCGCGACGCGGGCCATTTTTGCCCAGAAGTAGGCAAACACCAGGTGCCCGATCACGCGCAGGTAGCTCACGGCCGCAGCGCCCACCTCCTCCGGGTTACCCATCGCCTTCATCCCGATTTCCATCGTCAACTTCTGCACCTTGTCCCCGAGATCGGCCAGCGGCGTGACGAACTCGTTCATCTCGACCGAGCTGCCGTGCTCGGAGATGAAATCCTGCACCAGCTTGCCGAACGCGCGCAGCTTGGCGCCGTTGTCCATCAGTACCTTGCGGTAAAGCAGGTCGAGCGCCTGGACTGCGTTGGTGCCCTCGTAGATCATGTTGATCCGGGCATCGCGCAGCAGTTGCTCCATGCCCGACTCGTGGATGTATCCGTGTCCGCCGAACACCTGCAGGCATTGCGAGACGCCGTCGAATGCGTTGTCGGTCAGGAACGCTTTGGCAACGGGCGTCATCAGGGCCATCATGTCGGCGGCGAACTGGCGCTCCGACGCCTCCGGATGGTGGTGCTGCTGGTCGGCCATCAGCGCCAGCCAATAGGAGAACGCGCGACCCCCCTCGGCCCACGCACGCGCGGTCAGCAGCGAGCGGCGCACATCTCCATGCACGATGATCGGATCGGCCGCCTTGTCGGACTTGGTGCCGGCCGCGAGGCTGCGACCCTGCACCCGTTCCTTCGCATACGCGGCTGCATTCTGATACGCGGCCTCGGTCAGGCCCAGGCCCTGCACGCCGACCGCCAGGCGCGCGCCGTTCATCATCACGAACATCGCGTTCAGGCCGCGGTTCGGCTCGCCGACCAGCCAGCCGGTGGCGCCCTCGAACACGATCTGGCAGGTCGAGTTGGCGTGGATGCCCATCTTGTGCTCGATGCCGCCGCAGTACAGCGCGTTGCGGGCGCCGATGCGCGCCGCCGCCCCGTCGCCCTGCGGCAGGAACTTGGGCACGACGAACAGCGAGATGCCCTTGGTTCCGCCCGGCGCTCCGGGCAGGCGCGCCAAAACCAGGTGAACGATGTTCCCGGCCAGGTCGTGCTCGCCGGCCGAAATGAAAATCTTCTGCCCCGTGATCTGGTAGCTGCCGTCGGGCTGCGGCTCGGCGCGCGTGCGCAACAGGCCCAGGTCGGTGCCGCAGTGCGCCTCGGTCAGGCACATCGTGCCGGTCCATTCGGCCGAAGCCAGCTTGGGCAGGAAGGTCGCCTTCTGCGGCGGCGTGCCGTGGACCAGCAGGCATTCGTACGCGCCCAGCGTCAGCCCCGAATACATGGTCCAGGACTGGTTGGTCGCGCAGCGCATCTCGTCGAATGCTATCTGCAGCACGTGCGGCAGCGCCTGCCCTCCGTATTCGGCCTCCGCCGTCAACCCCTGCCAGCCGCCTTCCCGCAGCTGGTCGAACGCGGCCCGGAATCCGTCCGGCGTCTTGACCTCGTGGGTCGTCGCGTCGAAGCGGCAGCCCTGCTCGTCGCCGCTCAGGTTCAGCGGCAGCAGCACATCGGCGCAGAAGCGTCCGCCCTGCTCGAGCACCTGGTTGACGGTGTCGGCGTCCAGCTCCTTGAACGGCGGCATCGCCTGCACGAGCTCGACCGCATGCAGAACCTCGTGCAGAACAAACTGCTGGTCGCGCAGCGGGGCCTTGTAGACGGGCATGTTCGACTCCTAATTCAGTGCGGCGCGCGGCGCCGGCGCCGGTCGGTGCGGGCTGGTGCGGTGCGCGGCCGGGCCGCATCGATCAGCCGCGCCAGCGCGATGCGGGCGCGCAGCACGCTCTGGGTCGAGCGCAGCAGACGGGCGTCCTGGTGCAGCATCAGCATCGCGCCGTAGATCTCGAACACCATCTGGTGCGGATCGGCGTGCCGGTCCAGGTGGCCCTCGCTCTGCGCCAGGCGCACCGCGCGCAACACCTCGCCTTTCCAGCCTTCGACAATCGCCACCAGCGCGTCGTGCAGCGGCCCCGGACGGTCGTCGTACTCGGAGGCAGCGCCGACCAGGATGCACCCGGCCTCGATCTCCTCGGCCAGCAGCACCAGCCAGTTCTCCAGCAGCGCCCGCAGGCGCGGCAGCCCGCGCGGACGGGCCACCGCCGGCTGCAGCACGGCCTCGACGAAGCCGGCCGCGTAATGCTTCAGCACCGCAAGCTGCAGTTCCTCGCGCGAGCCGAAGTGCGAGAACACCCCGCTCTTGCTCATATCCAGCCGCTCGGCCAGGGCTCCGATCGTCAGTCCTTCCAGCCCCTCGCGGCGTGCCATCGCAAGCGCCTGCTCGATAATGGCGGCCCGGGTGATCTGTCCCTTGCGCGCGGCGCGGGCCGGGGCCGCGCCGGATCCGGCGCGGGTCGATAATGAGGCGGTGGCGGAGCTCGCCGGCATGGTTGCGGGGTGGTCGGGAGCCAAAAAAAAGCGAACGTTCGTACGTTTTTGCCGCGTTGTCAAGTGCAAGTCGTTTCGCGACATGACTTAATTGCGGCGGATTCGAGGAATACAGTCTCAATCCCGACCTGTGAAGGACATCCCGATGAAACTCTATTACTCGCCTGGCGCCTGTTCACTGTCGCCCCACATCGTGATGCGCGAAGCCGGCATTCCGGTGCAACTGGCCAGGGTCGACACGCAGACCAGGAAGACAGAGGATGGAACCGACTTCAGGACCATCAACAGCAAGGGGTATGTGCCGACGCTGGAGTTGCCGGACGGGCAGCGACTGACCGAGGGCACCGCCATCGTGCAGTACCTCGCCGACCAGGTTCCGACGCGCGGGTTGGCGCCGGCCAACGGAACGTTCGAGCGCGTACGGCTGCAGGAGTGGCTGAACTTCATCGCCACCGAGGTGCACAAACAGTTTTCGACGCTGTTCGACCCGAAAGCCGAGGACAGCCTGAAAGCGCGCCTGATCGAAAAGGTCGGCGAGCGCTTCGACTGGGTCTGCAAGCAGCTTGGCAGCCGCGAGTACCTGATGGGCAGCGGTTTCACGGTGGCCGACGCGTATCTGTACACGATACTGAACTGGACCCGGCACGTCGGCATCGACCTGGCGAGGTGGCCGGTGCTGTCGGCCTATTCGGCGCGTATCGCGCAGCGTCCGCAGGTGCGCGAAGCGCTCAAAGCCGAGGGCCTGCTGAAGTGATCGTGTCGGTCGTGCCCGACACCCGCTCACCCCTACCCCTCTCCCCCAGAGGGTGAGAGGGGAACTGTCTGCTCACCCCGGCTGAAGCGGCGTGACTGTGTAGCCGCGCGCTCGCAACTCCTGAACCAGGCCCGCGGGGCCGAAAAAGTGCAGCGTTCCGACCGCGACCAGGTAAAAACGCCCGTCCCGCAACAGCTGATCGATCCGGTTCGCCATCGCCGCGTTGCGGGCGGTGATCAGCCGCTCGAATTGCCGCCGCTCGGCCGGATCCGGCGAATCGTGCACACGCTGCAGGTAACCGAGCATCGCGGCCGAATCGGAGTTGCGCCATGCGGTCACCAGCGTGCGCAGCTCACGCTCGGCTTCGCCGTCCAGCATCGAGCCGACCGTCTGGCGCAGGGCATCGAGCTGCTCGGACGCGGGTTGCGAATCGAGCAGCTCGAACTGCGCTTCGATGCCTTCGAGCTCGACGATCGGCTTGCCGCTGGAGCCAGCCAACGACGCCAGGTACGCCTCGGTCGCATAGGCCGGCGAGAACCCCAGTTGGGTCGCCTGCAGGATCACCAGCATATTGGCGAGCATCCACGGCTTCATCTGCCAGGCGCTTTCGGCAGGAATGCCGAACTGCTCCAGCACGCGCTGCGTGTCCGCCTTCAGGCCGGCATCGATGCGCGCGTCCAGGCCGGGCTCGCCGGGTGCAAACTGGGCGCGCGCCAGCAGCGCCGCGGCGTTGTCGCCGAGCTGGGAAACGTCGGCTTCCAGCGCGATCACGTCCACCGCGGACAGGCGCTGGCGCGTGGCCGCATCGGGCGGATAGTCGGCGGCCAGCCCCACATGCAGCGTGCCCATCAGCAACGCATGGCGACCGGCCTTGCGCGCCTCCCACAGGAATCCGTGGCGGGCGGCGCTGCCGGTGGCCGCCGGCGCCGTTGCACCGGGGTCCGCGCCGGCTGCTGCGGCCGGTGCCGCCGCAGTCCACAGGCCCAGCAGCAGCCATACGGCAGCGGCCACACGGCCGCCAGCACGCGCCACGCCGCTATGTGACACGGACAGTCCGCTCCGCCGCACCGCCCCGCAGCGACAGCGCAAAGCGGATCACGTGAGAGTCGTCTTCGTCGTGGTGCGGAAGATAGCCGCGCGCCAGCATCATCTGGCGCATCGCGTCGTTTTCCTTCAACACGTACCCGAAGATCTCAGCCAGGTGGCGGTCTCGCCCGCACTGCTCGAGCGCTTCCATCATCGCGTGGCCCAGGCCCCGCCGCTGCCAGGAGTCTTCCACCGTGATCCCGAACTCGGCGCGCTCGCCGTCGGCCAGGCGCGCGTAACGGGCGATCGCCCGGATTTCGCCGGGCTCGGCCTCGGGATCGATCGCGACCAACGCCATCTCCCGATCGTAGTCGATTTGCGTGAAGCGGATCAGCTGCTCCACCGACAGTTCGCGAAGCGGCGCATGCATGCGCAGGTACAGGGTTTGCCGCGATAGGCGCGCCACGAAGCGTCGCTCGGCCTCGGCGTCCTCCGGCCGGATCGGCCGCAGCAACAGGCGCGTTCCGTCGGGCAGCCGCAGCGCGCGCTCGAGCGACTTGGGGTACGGATGGATCGCCAGGTGCGAATAGGCGGCGTCCGGCCCGATCGCGCGATCGTCCACGACCACGCGCGCATCCAGCGCGATCACGCCGCGCTCGTCGGCCAGCAAAGGGTTGATGTCCAGTTCGCGCAGGCAGGGCAGCTCGCAGGCGAGCTCCGATACCCTGACCAGTGCATCGACCAGACGCTCCAGGTCAACGGCCGGCATGCCGCGGAAAGCGCCCAGCATCCGGGACACGCGGGTCCGATCGATCAGGTCGGACGCGAGCAGCCGATTCAGCGGCGGCAGCGCCAGCGCCGAATCGGACACCACCTCCACCGCGATGCCGCCCATGCCGAACGTCAGCACCGGCCCGAAGGACGGATCGCGTGCGATGCCGACGATCAGCTCGCGACCGTTGGGCCGCGCGATCATCTTCTGCACCAGCACGCCGCTGAAGCGCGCCTGCGCAGCGCGCTTTTCGACCCGCTCACGGATCAGCTCGAAGCCGAGCGCGACCTCGTGGGCGGTCTTCAATGAAAGCAGCACGCCGCCCACTTCGCTCTTGTGCGTGACGCCCTCGGCGCGCACTTTCAGCACGACCGGCAATCCGATCTGCTCGGCCAGCTCGCGCGCCTGGGCCGCGCTGGTCGCCAGCCGTCCCTGCGCCACCTCGATGCCGCACGCGGCCAGCATCGCCTTGGCCTCGTCTTCGCCGAGCACGTTGCGGCCGGACTTTCGAACCGCCTCCACGATCTGGCGGGCGGCGGCGATGTCCAAGGGCGTTGCGCCGGGCGGCGCCGGATCGAGCGGCGCCGGAAGCTGCAGCCTGAGCTCGCGGTTGCGCACGTACTGGGCCAGGAAGCTGAATGCCTCCACGCCGTGCTCGGGACTGGCCAGCGCCGACAGGCCCGCCTCCTTCAAGAGCGACCGCCCCTTGGCGGCGTCCTCCCCGCCCAGCCAGGCCAGCACGACCGGCTTGCCGGTGGCCTTGACCGGATCGAGCAGCGCGCGCGCCGCGTCCTGCGCGCCGGCCCGCGCGGTCGGACAGAACAGCACCAGCACGCCATCGTTGTCGGGATCGGCCGCGAGGATTTCGAACGCGCGCGCCAGCCGCGGCGGGTCCGCGTCGCGGACCACATCGACCGGGTTGCGGTGCGACCAGGTCGGCGGCAGCGCACCGTCCAGCGCCACGTGCGCCGCCTCCGACAGGGTGGCGAGCACCGCACCCTGGTCGGCCACCGCGTCGGCGGCCAGAACGCCCGGTCCGCCCCCGTTGGTCAGGATGGCCAGGCGCGATCCCTTCGGCAGCCGCCCGCTGGCCAGCGTTTCGGATGCGACAAACAACTGGTCGTACTCGCGGATGCGGATCGCGCCGCTGCGGCGCAGCGCGGTGTCCCAGGCCCGGTCGTTGCCGGCCAGGGCGCCGGTGTGGCTGAGCGCGGCGTTGCGCCCGATGGTGTGACGCCCGGCCTTGAGCACGATCACCGGCTTGATGCCGGCGGCAGCCCGAACCGCCGACAGGAAAAGGCGGGGGTTGTGTACGCCCTCGACGTACAGCGCGATGCTTCGGGTTTCCGAGTCCATCGCCAGGAAGTCGAGCAGCTCGCCGAACTCGACGTCCGCGCCATCGCCGGTCGTGACCACCGACGAAAATCCGAAACCGGCCGCCCAGGCGTAATCGAGCAGCGCGGCCGCCACCGCACCGGACTGCGACACCAGCGCCACGCTGCCGGGCCGCGCCGAGGTGCGCGCGGACGTCGCATTCAAGCCGATCGACGGCCGCACGATGCCAAGGCAGTTCGGACCGATCAGGCGCACGCCGTGGCGGCGTGCGGCGTCGAGCATTTCGTCCTGCAGTTTGCGGCCCTGCGGCCCGATTTCGGCAAAGCCGGCCGACAGCACCAGCATGGCGGGCACGCCGCGTGCACCGGCTTCGGCGACCAGCGCGGCCACCGTGCGCGCCGGCGTTGCGACGACCGCCAGCTCGGGCGCGTGCGGCAGTGCTTGCAGGGAAGCCACGCAGGGGCGCCCTTGCACGCTGGCGTACTTCGGATTGACCGCATCGATTCGCCCCCGGTAGCCGCCGGCCAGCAGGTTGGCGAAGACGTCGCAGCCCAAAGTCCCCCGCCGCTCGGTCGCGCCGATCACCGCGACCGAAGCAGGAGCCAGCGCCGAGCGCAGTTGGTGGACGTCGACCATAGCTATCGGGATATCTTCAGGATCGCTATTTTTTGCGGCGCACCATTCAGGGTTCTATTATCGGTCTGCCCCACTCGCGCCGGGGCCATTTCCGCAACGCAACATTACTCTTGTTTACCGTCGATCGGTTGATCGATCTTTGCCCGTTCTGCGCCCGCAACTTGACCGTTCGCAAGCACTGGGACCACGCTTTACCGTACTCTGAGGCCGGAACGAAATGCGCTTGAACGGCGTCGAGCGACTCCGCCTGTGCGCCTGGCCGAGAATCCGCCCATGAACGTCAATGGCGTTGCCTACCGGTCGATCTGGCCGATCGGACAGCAAGCGGTCGGCATCATCGACCAGACCCGCCTGCCCTACGAGTTCTGCACGCTGGAGCTCACTGAATGGCGCTCGATGGTCACGGCCATCGCATCGATGCAGGTGCGCGGGGCGCCGTTGATCGGGGTGGCCGCGGCCTATGGGATCGCGCTCGCGATGAATCGGGATGCGGCCGATGCCGCGCTCGAGGTGGCCTGCCGCGAGTTGCTGCAGAGCCGGCCCACCGCGGTGAACCTGGGCTGGGCGGTGAAGCGGGTGCGCGAGCGTCTGGCACGGCTGCGCTCCGCCGACCGGATCGACGCCGCATGGCAGGAAGCCGATGCCATCGCGCAGGAAGATGTCGCGATCAACCGGTCGATCGGTGCATACGGATCGGCGCTGCTGGCGCAGCTGCACGCGCGCTGCGGCCGACCCGTCAACGTGCTGACCCATTGCAACGCCGGCTGGATCGCCACGGTGGATTTCGGGACCGCCCTGTCGCCCGTGTATCTGGCATTCGACGCTGGAGTGCCGCTGCACGTGTGGGTCGACGAGACCAGGCCCCGCAACCAGGGGCTGCTGACGGCCTGGGAGCTGGCCGCGCACGGCGTACCGCACACGCTGATCGCGGACAACGCCGGCGGCCACCTGATGCAACACGGTCGAGTCGACATCGTGCTGGTCGGTGCCGATCGGGTCGGGCGCCGTGGCGACGTGTGCAACAAGATCGGCACTTATCTGAAGGCGCTGGCCGCGCACGACAGCGCCGTGCCGTTCTACGCTGCGGTGCCTTCGCCGACCATCGACTGGGAGCTCGCTGAAGCGGTACGTGAGGTGCCGATCGAGGAGCGTGCCGCCTCCGAGTTGCGAGTCGTGCACGGCCTGGACCGTGAAGGCCGGCGCGCCAGCGTCGAGGTGGCGCCGCCCACGTCCGCCGTGGCCAACCCGGCCTTCGACGTAACTCCGGCGCGCCTGGTGACCGGATTGATCACCGAGCGGGGCATCGTGGGCCCGGACGAGCTCGAGAGCCTGTTTCCCGAGGTCAGCGCAACGCACTGAGCAACGGTTGCCTGTCGCACGAGTATGCCGGACAATTCCCAGGAGAATCAATCGTTCCTCGGCCGGGAAGCCGCCCATGTACGGACCACCGACCGTAGCACCTGTGCAGCCTCCGGTCACGCCATTGGCACCCGCGGTCAAGCGCTGGTCGGCAAGTCCGCTTGCGCGTGACCGCAATCACCCGGTCGAGGGCGAAGTGTGCGCCACGATGTGGCCCACGCGCACGCTGGCCGAGCGCGAGCGCTGGTTCGACGAGCTGTACGTCTGGACCGAGGGATTCCAGGCTTCGACCACGCAGCGCGCGCGCATCCAGATCGCCGCGCTCGATCATGCGTTGCGAATGCTCGATTGCGAGTCCGCCGACTCGGTGGCGGTCACGCTGTCGTTCGGAACGGCCGAGCGCCACCTGGACTCGATCGTGCGGCGCCTGCAGCTGTATCCACTGGTGGCGCACCGGGCCGTGGTGATCCTGCGCGGCGCGCTCGACCGCGTGCGCTCGCAGTACCGGATCCGCGCGTTGATCGACTACCTGCGGTCGGGGCAGATCACGGTCGGTTATCGCGTTTCGGCGCCGCGGGTGACGATGGAGATCCGGTCCCTGGACCTGGTGCAACCCGAGTTCGCCAAGGTGCTCGCGCCGACCTCGAACCGGGAAGAATTCTGGAAGGACTTCGTCTCCGAGGCGCGGGTCGCGGGCATCGCGCCGCAGTCGCTGATCGTGGCGGGCCTGGAGACGGAGCGGCAACTGGAACTGGCCCGGCAAGCCGGGATCCGCTTCGGCCAGGGCAATGCGGTTCGCCCCTCCTTCGAGCCGCCCGACACGCGCGATCGCAGCCGCACGCGTTCGCAGCAGGCGCCCGCCCCGCCCACGCTGTCGCCCTTTTACTGAGCCGGCCCTTCAGGCGCCGCTGCCGCGCCGCTGCAGCTGCTGCAGCCGTGCCTGCGCCCTCGGAAGGTTGCGCCGCACCACTTTCTCGGACCATCGCTCGGCCCGCTTCACCAGTTCGCGCGAGCGCGTCAGCGAGGGCAGCATCGACACCGCCACGTGCACGTCGTTGATCTCGCCCAGCAGCTGCTGCAGCCGCGACAGCGCCTTCAGCCTGCGCGCCGGTGCGCCGCCCGACAGCAGCGGAGCGAGCAGCTCGAGCGCATAGCGCTGCCTCTTGGCCAGAATCCGCAGCCGATGCCGTCCCTGGGGCGGCAGCGCCGGCAAGTGGCGCCCGGCCGCAATCACCCGCCCGTGGCCCCGCTCGATCGCGCGCCGGGCCCACTGCGCCAGTCGGTCCGCGGTCGGGATGGCCGGCTCCTCGGCCCAGCGCAGCAAGCGCAGCGCCGTGCGCGCAAAGCGCGCGCTGTCGAGCACGGCGCGCAGCCGCTGCCGCTGCCGCTGCTGGCGAGCGAGCGCCCGCGCCATCAGCCGGGCCCATGGCTCCTCGTCGTCACCCTGGGCCGCCCGGCGCAGCGACGGCAGGCTCTGCGTCAGCAGCACGTCCCAGTCGCGCATGGCCCCGAAGCAGTCGGCCATCCAGCGCAGATCCTGTGCGACCGGGTCGTCGGCGGCCGTGGCCACGCCCAGCACACGCAGCGCCGAGCGCGTGCGGCGCAGCGCAACGCGCGCCTGATGCACGTATTCCGGATCGTTGCCGAGCGAGGCGCCGTGCGCGTTGGCAAGCACCCGTTGCACGCCATGGCCCACGATCCGGCGGGCAACCTCCAGATGGGTTCGCCGCGGCTGCAACAACGCCGAAAAACCCTCCGGATCGGCGTGAGTCGGCCCGGCCGCGCCGCGTTGCGCCAGCCGGTAGCCCCGCGTGGCCTTGGACTCGACCGCGGGTTGCAGCGCGAGCGCCCGCCGTCCGCGCCCGCTCAGATCCAGCGCCAGGTCGAAAACCGCCGAGACCGAACCCTCCCGCAGTTCCAGCTCGAGCTCGCAGATCGGCTCGGCGCGCCGGCCGGCCCGCAGGCTGCCTTCGTCCAGCGCGACGTCGATCAGAGCGCCCTGAAACCGTACCTGGCGCACGGTGCGCTCGAAGCGGCTGCGAAACACTGGAACGAGGCGGGCTGGCCGCGCTGCGAGCAATTGCGTCAGCGGCGAGTCAGCCAGGCTCTTCAGGTGCGGGCGCGGGCCGGGCACGACCGACTCCCATTCGCGCCGGCGGCTGAGCGCGCCTGGCTCGTCGGCGCACTTGAACGTCTGAACCCAGCGCGCCCCCGGGCCCTCGCCGATGCGCCGCACGCGCAGCGCGCAGCGCTGCGATGCCAGCCGCCGGTCGGCGGTGTCGAAGTACACGCTGGTGAGCTTCAGGGCGCGCTGGGGGCCGTACGCGTTCAGCCTGCGGCGCACCGCCTCGCGCGCTGCCGGCGGCACAGCCAGCTTGAGCTCGATTTCCATCGCAGGCCCGGACGGCACAGCGACCGTGCCGACCGGCGTCGGCCCGGGCCGCGGCGGCGCGGCCGTGCTCGTGCGTGGCTGCCTCATGGTGCCGCTGCGCCGCCCGCCCGCCATCCAACGCCAGCCAGCAAGGCTGCCGCGGCGCACAGCGCGCCGGCCGCGGCGAAGCACACGCCATAGCTGCCGCTGGCGCGCTGCAGCAGGCCAAATGCCGGTGGCCATACGACCGAGCCCACGAACGTCAGGAAAAGGCTTCCCCCGGTGGCCGCGCCGGCCTGTCCGGACGGAGCCCTGCGTGCAACCTCCGACAGGAACACACCGTTCCAGCCGATCGCTGTCGCACCGAGCAACGCGCACGACCCGTACACCGCCAGCGCTGGCCAGCCCGGCTCGAATGCGGCGGCCAGCGCGCAGCCGATCGCCATCAGCACGCCCAGCACCTGCAGCGTGCGGCGCGCCGGCAGCCAGCGATCGGCCACCACGCCCCACGCGATGCGCCCCGCCACACCGGCCAGGTTGGCCGCCGTCAGGGCCGCGCCCGCCGCGATCCACCCGTAGCCGAGCCCCTCGACCAGGTAGGCCACGATGAAGCTCGAGGTGCAGTTCTGCAGCCCGGAATAGATGAATGAAAGCGCCGCCATCGAGCGCAACGGTCGCGACGCCACGACCAGCCGCAACCCGGACAGCAACGCGCCGGAGCCGGAACGCGCCGCGGGGTCGCGATCGTGGTCCAGCGCCGCGCGCAGCGGTTGCACCGCGACCGCGCAGGCCAGACACAGCCCGGCCACTGCGCCCAGAGCCGCCTTCCACCCAAGCCACACCGTCAGCGCGGGCACGAGAATCCCGGCCAGCGCCACGCCGGCCGGCACGCCGGTCTGCTTGATCGAGAACGTCAACGCGATCCGATCCGGGCGCGTCGAGCGTGCCAGCATGTGGCTGGAAGCCGGCGTGATGGGACCATAGCCCAGCCCAAGCAGCACCGCCGAGGCGGCCAGCGCCGGCGCCGTCCCTTCCAAGCCCAGGACCATGCCCAGCGCGCTCAACACCAGCGACAGTTGCGACACCCGCAGGGCGCCGATGCTCGACACCAGCGATCCGCTGATCAGCGCGGCGGCGGCCGATCCCAGGTAGACGAGCGAAATGTAGGTGCCGACCATCGAGGCCGGCCGCCCGGCAGCCGCTGCCACGGCCGGCGCGATCGACGGAACACTGAGCGCCGCCAGCGCCGACATCACCTGGATCGCGGTCGTCGCGGCCAGCGTGATGGCCGGGCCGGGCAGCGTCAGGCGCGTCGTACCGGCTGGCTCGGGCGGCCCTGGGCGAGCACTTTGCATCGTCTAGGGCGAAGCCTATACTGGACTAACGGCCTCGCGGTGTCCTCTTGCGCGGTGATCCGCGGCGCGAGGCGGATGGGGGATGCGATGAAACTGATGCGGGCAATGTTGAGCGTCATGGTGTGCGTATGCGCGAACGTGGTGCTGGCCGGCTGTGCATCCAATGTCGCTGACAACGAGTCGGTACTGGGTCCGGGTGTGGACGAAAAGCGCGTGGCCCAGGTTGAGGCCGCCGCGCGCCGTGCCAATGTGGATGTTCACTGGATCAATTATCCGCGCAAGTCAGGGCAATGAGCAGTGGGCGCCGGTCACGACTGCCGGCGCCGCCTGCACCGGCCACGCCGACGTGGCAAACTGTCGGCATGAGCGGTCTTGAACGCGCGCTTCGGATCCTGATTGTCGATTCGCATGGACAGCCGGTCCGCTGGGCCGCGCTGACCCGCGCCGCACGCTACTACGCCTCCGGCAAGGTCGTGACCGATCTGGGCGAGAACCTGTTCGCGATGAACGGCGGCTACCAGGAAAGCTCCGGGCTTCGTTCCGAATTCGTTACCAGTTCGATCGTGATGATCCGCGGCCGGCACCGCTTGCCGGTCGAACACGCGCACGTCGGGTTGACCAAGCACCGGCTGTTTGCACGTGACCGCCATGTGTGCGCCTACTGCGGCGGACGCTTCGTCGAAGGCGACCTGACGGTGGAACACATCGTCCCGGTGTCGCGCGGCGGACGGCACGACTGGACCAACGTGGTAACCGCCTGCCGCTCGTGCAATACCCGCAAGGGCAACCGCCGGCCGGAAGAGGCGCGCATGCCGCTGCTGTACGTTCCGTACGCGGTGTCCCGCAACGAAGGGTTCATCCTGAGCAACCGCCGGATCCTGTCCGACCAGATGGCGTTTCTGCAGGCGACCCTGCCGAAGCACTCACGCTGGGCCCACGCCTGATTCACCTTCGCTCGCTACGCGAGCGAAGGTGAATCAGCCCTCCGAAGCCCGCAGGGCGAAGGAGGGCCGTCCTCCACAGCGCACAGCGAGCGCAGGATCACCCAAGCCGCGAGCGCAGCAGCCTGAAAAACGGGCCGACCGGCTCGGCCCGCACGTAAGCGTCGTGCTTGAACGAGCTCTGCACGGCGGCCGGCTGCAGCACGCAATCGACGGTTTCCGCGCCGCCCCCGATCACCGCCCACAAGGTGGCCCCCGATACGCCGTCGAGCGCCGGCGCGTGGATCTGCAGTCCGTCGGCACGGCGGGCGACGCGCCGGTAGCTGACTTTCAGATGAGCGCCCCACGGCTCGCCGCGCGCGAACACCACCACGGGGCGGGCGTGCAGCACCGCTCCGACGCGCCGCATCTGTGCGTACGGGAAGCCTGCGAACACGTACGTGCGGGCCCGCACCTCCGAGGCGAGCGACTCGAAGGGCGCCGCCTGCCAGTGTCGGCGCAGCAGTCCGGCGCTGCGGCGGCATCCGATCCGGATCGCCGCCAGGTCAGCCTCCGGATCGACCAGCACGCGCGGTCTGGCCGCTTTCAACCACAGGATGCGGCCGGTGTCGCCCAGCGGCAGGCCCAGGTCGCCGGCGCTGGCTCCGTCGTCGAACAGGTGACGGCAGGTCAGCAGCAGCAGCGAGGTCCCCAGCACGTACAGCGCGCCGCTCGCCAGCGGCTCGGCGCGGCCGCTGCGCAGCGCCAGCACCGGTACCGCCACCCGTTCCAGCGCGGCACTGATGGCGCGCGCACGCGGCACGCCCACCTCGCCGTCGACCACCAGCGGTTCGGTGCCGATGCGGGTCCAGCTCACCTTTGAACCCCGGAAAACAAGCGGGCCGGCCGGATTGGACCGGTCGGCCCGCAACGATCGCGGTGCGCCCCGATTACTTCAGGTGCTTGCTGACGTACTTGGTCAGCTCGAACATCGTGGCCTGCGCCTTGCCGAACAACGGGCGCAGCTTCTCGTCCGCGTTGATGTTGCGGCGGTTGATCGGGTCCTGCAGCTTGTTCTTCTTGATGTACTGCCAGATCTTGCTCGTGACCTCGGTGCGCGGCATCGGGGAAGACCCGATGATCGCGGCCAGCGGCCCGGTCGGCATCAGCGGCTTCATGAACGCCGCATTCGGCTTGCGTGCGCTTTTCTTCTTGGCGGCCTTGCGCGGCGCGGCCTTCTTCGCAACCTTCCTGACCTTCTTGGCGGCTGACTTCTTGACCGCCTTCTTCGCCGACTTCTTCGCTTTCTTCGTTGCCATCAAGATCTCCTGTGTGCTGTTAGAAAAGGCACAGCGACAGCGTTCTTGCGTTTGCCCCGAACCGTGAAAGAGCGCTCTCGTTGCTGAGCCGAATACTAGGCCAACCACGACGGGAATCAAGTGTTTTCAGAGGGAGTTTGCGTCCGAAACACGGCGGTTGGCCCGATTTACAGAGGGCGGCGGCCCCGGCGCGGGCGCGCTGCGGCTGGCGGGAGCTGCGGCGCAACTACAAAATGTTGTAGTGCCGAGCGCAAACTCACAATATCTTGTATCCAGATGCCCCAAATCCCGCGTTGGAACGACCGCGGCGGCCCACGGGCCGGATGGCATCGAGCCGGTCCGGGTCCGGCCACGGATAGAATCCCGGACATGACTCGCGCGGCGCCGGCTCGCCTGCTGATCGCCATCGCGGTCGCGTGCCTCGCCCTGGCGCTCGCGCTGCGCGCGACCGATACTGACGGGGCGCTGTTCCTCGCGATCAACGATGCCGCCTGGCGGTGGGTGCCGCCGGCGCTGGTCAGCTCTGTCACCATCCTGGGCCAGGGCCTGGTCGCCACCATGTTGCTGGCGCCGACGCTGCTGCGCGGAGCGAATGTTTTGATGGCGGGCTTGTTCGCGACGCCCGTCGCGATGGTGCTCTCGTGGGGGCCCAAGGCACTGATCGATTCTCCCAGGCCCGCCGCGGTCCTGGACCCGGCTTCGTTCCACATCATCGGCATGCGGCTGGCCGGGCACAACTCGTTTCCCTCCGGGCATACGATCACCGCGTTCCTGGTCGTCGGCGTACTGCTGGCGGCCGACCGCACGATGCGGTTGCGCTGGCCCGCGGCGGCGGCCATCGCACTGGCCGGTATCGCGGTGGCGTTGTCCCGCATCGCGGTCGGCGCCCACTGGCCATCGGACACGCTGGGCGGGGCCGGGCTGGGCCTGATGGCCGGCGTCGCCGGCGCGCAGGCGCAGCGGCGCTGGCCGATCTCGAGTCCGGCGGCGCGGCTCGCGCTGGCGCTGGTTGTGTTCACGTGCGCCGGCACGCTCGCGCAAATCGATGTGGGCTATCCGTTGGCGCGACCGCTGCAGCTCGCGCTGGCGGCCGGCGGCGGCCTCCTCGCCGTGATCGCGCTGTGGCGCGCCTGGGCGGCCCGCACTCGGGCCGCGCGCAACCCCGGATGAGCCAGGCCATCGCGGCCGATCGCCGCCTGCCGGCCGCCGTGCTGATCGCCGCGGCACTGCTGCTGGTGCCGGCACTGGGGCTGCCGCCGCTGTTCGATGTCGACGAAGGCGCATTCGGCGAGGCCACGCGCGAAATGCTGGCGAGTGGCGACTGGCTGTCCACCATGCTCAATGGGGCGCCCCGCTTCGACAAGCCGATCCTGATCTACTGGCTGCAGGCGGCCAGCGTCAGCGCCTTCGGCCTGACCGAGTTCGCACTGCGGCTGCCCTCGGCGCTGGCCGCCCTCGCCTGGATCGCGGCGATCGGCCGTTTCGCCTCGACCCGCATCGGCGCCGAAGCCGGGGCGCTGGCGGCCTGGATCGCCGCCACCTGCATCGGCGTCCTGGTGATCGCTCACGCGGCCACCGCCGATGCGCTGCTCAACGCGCTGCTGGCCGCTGCCATGCTGGACGCCTGGCGCTTCATCGAGGACGGCAACCGCGCCGCGCTGCGCCGGATGTACGTCTGGATCGGGCTGGGCGTGCTAACCAAGGGGCCGATCGCCGCGCTGATCCCGGTGGCGGTCACGCTGCTGTACGCGATCTTTTCCCGGCGGCTGCGCGACTGGGGCAGGGCCGCATTCGATCCGGTCGGCTGGCTGCTGCTGATCGCGATCGTGGCGCCCTGGTACGGCTACGCGCTGCGCCGGCACGGCCGCGCCTTCGTCGAAGGCTTTTTCGTGAAGCACAACCTGCAGCGTTTCAGTGGAACGCTGGAGGGCCACTCCGGCAGCCTCGCCTACTACGTGGTGGCGGTGCCGCTGCTGCTGCTGCCGTGGACCGGGCTGCTTTGGCCAACGCTGCGGGCCGCCCGGCAGGACTGGCGCATCGGCCTGAATCGCTACCTGTGGCTCTGGTTCGCCTTCGTGTTCGTGTTCTTTTCGGCCTCCGGGACCAAGCTGCCGCACTACGTGCTGTACGGGTTGACGCCCCTGTTCATCCTGATGGCGCTGCACCGCGAGGAGCTGCGCGCCGGGCGGCTGGCGCGGGTGCTCGCCGGGCTGTTGCTGGTCCTGCTGCCGTTTCTACCCTGGCTGGCGTACCGCTGGTCGCTGGGCGCCACCGGCTCCAGCACCGCGTACTACGCGGCGCTCGCGCAGCGCGCGCTCACCGCGGCGCCGTGGCCGTTCTACGCAATCACCGGCGGCGCGGGTGCGATTGGCATCGCGCTCCTTGCCGGTCGCGCGTTCGCCTGGCAGCGGCTCCAGATCGCGGCCGCCATGCTGGCGGTTTCGATTGAATTCGCCGTGGCGCCGTGGCTGGGCGACGTGGTGAGCGGCCCGGTCAAGCGAGCCGCGCAGTTCGTCGCGGCGCGCCCCGAGAACGTAGTGCAGTGGAACCTGAACGTGCCCAGCTTCAGCGTGTACCGCAGGCGGATCACCGAGTCGCGCGTGCCGAAAGCGGGCGAGCTTGCGGTAACCCGCGGGGACCGGCTGCCGAGGGATGCGAAGGTCGAGGTGCTGCGTTCGGAGGCTGGGGTGATAGTCTTGCAGCCGTGATCCCCACCCGTCAATACTTTGAAGGCTGCGGCGAACGAATCTCCTCCCTCACACGCTCGTTCAAAACGCGGAAATCCTTCAAGAGCCGCTCGCAAGCCGTTGCCTCGGCTTCGCAGCGCTCAGTCATAATGATTCGGAGCGCACCACTGCCATCTTGGACGATTACTCGTTTGACCCCCGTTGGATGCGCGGGATGTCCCTGCGGTGTGAACGACCATATCGTGTAATTTGGCTTGTCGTCAACTATCGTCCAGCCTTTTTGCTCCGAGATACTGACGTCTCGTCTCGCGCGCAATGCTAAAAGCGCGGCCGCAACGGTCGGATATCCAAACGTCTTCGCGTATTCCGAATCGGGCTTCGGGTGACCTTCCAACATTGAGTTAGCCGGTCGCGGACTCGCATGCGCACCGGAGTCTGCCAAGACCAGCAATAAGAGGGCGGTGAACCACGGTGTAACGATCGCCCAGCGAATCTTCAACATATCCAGCAACGATGCGGTCATTTGCCTTATATGAAAGAGGTTTCCGACGGGATTCAGAGCGAATGCAACATGCCCTTCGACGCAACTTCTCTCATTTCACAATTTCAACTCCAAACTGTGACTTCAACTTTGTCATCAGTCGCTCCCAAATAGGCTGCCATACATCATCACTTGCATGGGAGTATGCGTTGATCTCGAATTTAGTTGGATCACGAAAATTATCCACTTGGTAGAAGGTTTCCGCATTCAGTCTGACTGCCACGTTGACCACTGGGCGCCCTTGCTTTGTGAAGTTCCCCTCCGCAAATTCAAGATGCTCGGACGCAGCAAATTCTTTCAGTTTATCAATAAATAGAGTTATTTGAGAATTCGACAAACTGACCCTTGCTTCACTCAAAGGCGCGAAAGGCCTCCGGTTGGCTTCAATTTGAGAGTGACAACTAAGTGCAATCAAAAGTACCAAAAAACCATAAATCACCGAGATAGGACGTAGCCGCATGAGCCTACTCACTCTTTACGGGCGCGGTTATTTTCCGCCGAAATGCTGATCGAAATACTGCTTAGTCAACAAGTTCTGCTGCGTAAAGAGCGGCCGGCCACCCAATGTGTTGGCCGCCGCGGCCCCCGGGCCTGCAAGATTCGCGCCTTCGCCGAACGTCGATAGATAAATGCCGTTTTCCGCCATAGTGATGGTCCTTGTTGCATAGCCATAGTAAAGAACATGGTTCACCATCGTCTCATTCGTGACAGTCAACCCCTCATCAATGACCTTAACATCCCCAATATATCCCAAAATGGGGATCGTAACTGGATACACTTGGCCGCCTATCGTTGGACCGTCGTACCCGGGCACTTGAGTTGCCATCACCGCGGTATGCACGTTCTCAAATGTGCAGCTGGGTCCCGCAGAGCATATTAGTAACTGATCGGTCTGATAACGGTGGTAATCGGTGCCGGTAAGCTGAACAATATCCTGGACATCCTTGTGAAGTTCGTGATTAAAGAGGTAGCTGAAAGCGGCCGTTTCCGCGCCGTTCGCGAACTTCCCGCCTCCCAGCAGCGAAGCGGTACCGCCTACAATCGCCGCTTCAATGGTCCCAAGTACGCGGTCGTTTTGGCTATAGCTTCCCTCCAAGGCCGAAGTGAATGCAGCCGACAGTGCCCCGGAACCACACTTACTTCCACCCACCACTGCTTGCACGCAACCGAGCGCAGCGTGTGACGCCGCCGACTCCACGGCAGCCCAGATTCCACTTTGGCCTTGGAAGACGTTGCCAATCATAGTGTTGGCTTCGGCAAAAGCTGCTGCCTCCAGTCCGATCACCGCTGCCTGAGAGAAGGTCTTGCCCGCAAATCCAGCCCACGCCGCCTCCCCGCCGCCCACACAAAGCCCGCCGCAATATATTGAGCCTGCGATGGCAATCGCAATTGAGCCGATCTGATACCCAATCGGATTGTGGGCGACCTTCCAACTGACCCAGTACCCGAGTGGATCTATCCACTTCATGGCGTGGAAGAAATGGGTCGGCTGCCAGATGCAGCCCAGGAAGCAGTAGCCGGTCGGATCGGTGCAATTGAGCGGATTGTTGTAGCAGTACCCGTAGCGGTTGAAGTTCTGCAGGTTCTCCGGATTCTGCACCATCGGATCGGGCTGGATGAAGCGGCCCGTGTTCGGATCGAACAGCCGCCCGTTCATGTGCACAATGCCCACGTCGTCGAGTTGCTCGTCGCCCGTGAAGCCGCGCTGCGTTCCGTTGTTGGTGTTGGTGGTCCAGTCCACCACGATGGCACCGCTGCTGTCGTAGCTGCCGCCGGTGTAGCGGCGCTTTCCAAAGGGGTCGTAGGAGTAGCGTGCCGTTACCGCGCCGGTGTGGTCCGTGGTCGCAACCAGTGAACCCAGGCTATCCCGGTGCCAGAACTCGACCTTTACCAGCGTGATGGAGGTGATCGTGGGCGGGGTGTACACCCCTGCCGCCAAGGTCGGTACCACTCCCTGCGAAACCAGCACCCCGATCGCCACGCCGCCAGCGCTCAGGAAGTGGCGGTTGTTGATCGTGGTGGTGGACCCGGCCACGGTCGTTTCGGACTCGAAGCCCAGGCCGCCGGCGTTGTCTGGGTGCAGCATCCAGGTCGTGCGGGTGCTGCCGGCGTTGGTGCGCACTTCCTCGATGCGCTGGTGCTCGGTGTCGTACTGCCAAAGGTACTTGCCGCCTGCACCGGACAGCCCCGAGTTGCCGTCGGGCATGTTGAAGCTCGTGTAGCTGATACTGGTGTACTTGCCCCCGGTGGCCGAGATCAGATTGCCGTTGGCGTCGTAGCCATAGCTGACGGCGCTGGCGCCGGTGAGCGTGGCCAGCGCATGCGGCCGCACGCTGCCGGCTCCGGCCGCCGGATAGCTGTAAACCCCGACGTCGCTCTTGTACAGCAGGTTGCCGATGACGTTGTAGCTCAGCGTGACCGTGCGCGCGTCAGTCGGGGGCAGTATCGAGGCAGACTGGACCTGGTACTGCGTCAGTCGGTTCAAGGCGTCGTAGCCATTGGTGAAGATCTCGCTGACCGCATTGTTCGTGCCATCGCCGATTGAGTCGGTCCGGGTCAGTAGATTGTTCAGACTGTCCCAGGTGTAACTATCGTTCTGAACATTGAACTGTCCTGCGGCCGTCAGCGTCTTGGTGCGCCCCGTGGCCGCCTCGAAGCTGGCCAGCGTCAGCACACCGTTTCCGGTCTGGCTACTTTCCGCCTTGCCCCAAGCGTCGACCGCATTGGCCTGCCACAGAGTCGAGGGCACGGTAACGGCCGGGCCGGGGCTACCCGGCGTGGCGGCAAAGGGCGTGACCTGGGCGCTCGTGGCCAGCGTCAGCGACGAGAGGAAACCCAGGGAGGCCGTGTAGCTGTAGTTGACCGTCAGGCCGGTCGGGTAGCTCTGGCTGTGGAGGCGACCAGTGGCGGACTCGTAGCTCACCGCCGAAGCAAAGCTCGGCCCCGAGGTGATCGTGGTCCGGTTCGAAAGCGGCCGGCCCAGCCCGTCGTAGATGAAGATCCGATCAAAGTTGGTGTTAGTCCTGGCCTCGCACAGCTTGCCATTGGAGGTGGTCGTGCCGCCTGGGATGGACGCGCCCCCCTCGCACGAAACTCCGGCCAAGGTCTTGTCGTAGTACCAGTTCGAGGTGTCCTCGGGCTCCACACGGCTGGTCATCCGGCCCAGCTTGTCGTAGCCAAAGGTGGTGCTGGAGCCGGCCGCAAGCTCCTTGGCCGTTTGCTGCCACACCAATTCGCCCAGCGGGTCGTAGTCGTAAGCCGTGGTCCCCGCATCCGGGTCCGTCATCGAGACCTTGCGACCACGGAAATCGAAGCTCTGGGTCGCGGTGTTGTTCATCGCGTCGACCGTCTGCACCAGGTTGCCGAACGCATCGAATTGCCGGGCGAGCGTCGCACCTTCCTCATCGATGACCAGCACGACCTCACCATTGACGTTCTTCTCCTCGGTACGGCTGTAACCCTTGTCGTTCTTCGAGGTAATCGTCAGTCCGCTGTAGGTCGTGGTGGTAACCGACGCCGTCAGCGTGTGGGTGCCGTCGAATGCGCCCCCGTTCAGTCCGAACTGGACCCCTGCCGTGCTGCCGTTCGGATCGCCCGCATAAGTGGCGGTTGGCCTTCCCAGCGCATCGACGTCCGTGCGCACCGCCCCGTAATCGGCCGAGCCCGCCGTCGTGGAAGAAGCGTTCGCCGCGAAATACGGCTGTGTCTTGACCCGGGTCGTGCCGTTGGCGTCGTAGCGGGTGTCCGCATAGATCAAGCCCCCGGACCCGCCGGGCGTCGTCGCCGCCTCGAAGCCCTGCGTCACCACCCGCAACTGACGCCCCAGCCGGTCGCTATACACGCGGGTAAACGGCCCCATCAGCCTGCCCGTGTTGTCATGGGGCTCGCTGTGCACGTAACTCACCGCGTCGGCCGGGATTTCAGCCGCCGCCGGATTCGCGGGCCCCGTTGAACAGGCCGCCGCGTTCGAACTCGTATCCGACACCCGGCCCGGGATGAAGCAGTAGTACGTCACCGTGCTGGTGCCATCGGCCCGCGTCTCGGAGGTCTTGCGACCGAAGGCATCGAACGTCCAGTTCGTCGTGAGCTGATTCGGGCCCGTCAGGGAGACCATCGTTCCGAAGCGCCCGTCAAACGTTCTGCTCTCGCTTTGGCCCAGCGCGTTGGTCACCGAGGTCGGAAACATCCCGGCCGGGGGCGTAAACCCGGCCACAGGAGCGGCCTGCGCCGCGTAGCTCGTCGTGGTGGTACGAGGTGCGAACTGCTGGCGCGCCGGTACCGACCCCGCGCAGTTGGCCATCGTTGCGCTGGCCCTATTGCCGTATGGATCGGGAACATACGTCGTCGCCGCGCACAAGCCGATATGGGTCGGCACCAGCGTGGTCGGTTCGACCGTCTCCGCATTGAGCAGACCCGTGGTCGGGTCGTATCCAAAGCTGGAGGCTCGGCTGTAGTTGAAAGGATCGCTCGGCGTCTGCGCTCGCGCTGGCAGGTGGGCCCAAAGCAGCGTCAGCAGCAGCCCGGAAAGAGCGCTCCTCAGAACGTATGCAAGCTTCGTGGCCGACATCGTCCTCTCCTCACCTTGACTTCACGACCATCGTCGAGGCTTTAGTGACATGTGTACCGGGGGTTCACTTGGCCTGAGAAACTCCAGCCTGCCTGGCCGCTGCCGGTATTGCCTTTGCTGTCCGTCACATTCAACGTTGCCGTGCCGGCATCACCCGTGCTGATGCACATATTGATTGACTCAGTGAGCCCTAGCGTCGCCGTTGTCTGATTGGCAAGGGTCGCAGACCCCGTGGATGTCCAGGCGTAGGTAATCGGAGCGGATCCCCCGGAAACGGTGCCGGTAAACGACGTTGAAAAGTTCGCGTTCGGCGATCCGTAGACGCCCGTCAACGAAACGGACGGCGGGCTGATCGAGACGGCCAGATGAGGCAAAACAAAGGTCACGTTCAGCGACGCGGTAGCCGAATTCCCAGTCGAATCGGTCATCGTCACCACAAACGTTTCGGTGGCGTTATCGCCGGAGACAACATTGACCGAGAACGTTGCGGGGTTGGTGCCGCTGACGGACACGCGCGTGCCCGACGTATGAGCCCAGGAATACGAATAGCCTCCCGTGCCTCCGCTTCCGGTCAGTGTGACGCCGCCCGAGGCGGTTCCCGGGCCGGCCGGCGCGAAACTCAATGAGGTCGGGTTGATGGTCACGGCGGGCTGTGCCGGCGTTGAGAACGTCACCGGTATCGAGGCAACTGCGGTGTGACCGCTGGAGTCGGTTGCGGTCACCTGGAACGTTTCGCTCACGGTCGTGGACCAGCTTGCGAGCGTGGCAGCGAAGGCTTGCGTGGCGCCGCTGGCGCTGTAGCTGATGCCGCTGCCGGAAGTAGGCGCCCAGGCGTACGTGACGCCTCCTGTACCACCAGTTGCGGACGCCGTGACGCTCGCGCTTGCCGCTTCGGGCTTGGGAAGTACCAGCGAGACCGAGCTTGGAGAGATCGTCGGCGACAAGGAGGCGGCCACCCCCGTCCCCGAGACGCTCAGCGCATCTTGTGGATAGCCCGTCATACCGGTATTCGTCGGAGAAATGTTCGAGGCACAGTACGTGGGACAGGAGCCGGCCGCCGAAGGCGTGAAGGTGATCGTTACGAGGCACGAGCCGCCCCCGCTGGCAACCGCACTGCATGCGGACGTATTGGCGGTGTAGCCGGCGGGCAGATTGATGAGCGCTCCGCTCCAGTTGGCGGTGCCGATGCCGTTGTTGACCAGCGTTACCGTCTGCGACTGGCTTGTGCCGGCGTTGGTGCTGAACGTGAGCGCGCTGGTTGACCAGTGCGACACGCCGGCATAGACGATGTTCGTGTATGGGCCCGACGCGTTGACCGTGGCGCCGATCGTGGCCCAGGTGCCACTGATCGAGCCCATCGTTCCGGATGTCTCCTGGAGCGCCATCGTGCAGGAGGAGCCCGGCGCCACGTTCGAGCAATTGTTCGACGCGACCGACAGCGTGCCGCCCGCCGAGAAACCGATGCCCGATAGCGTCATGCTGGCGTTTCCGTCATTGCGGAACGTCAGCGTCGGGCCGGTCTCGGTGGGCCAGCTCCACCAGGAGTCCACGTGGACGTTATTGGGGCTCGTGGAGTAGTCCGCGCCATAGCCACTCTTGACCAGGCTGGCGAGCGTCGCGGTCGACGTGGGTGGTTGATAGGTAAAGCTGACTGGAACCTGGGCCGATGCCGTGCGGCCCGCGGCGTCGGTCGCCGTGACCTGCCAGTTTGCAGTGGCGTTCGGAGTGGACGCGGAAAGCGTCGCCGCGAAGGTGAACGAGGTCGCCAGCGTCGTGCTGCTCGCCGGCCCGCTCTCGCTGATCGCTGGTCCGCTCTGCGACAGCTGGACCCAGCTAAAGCTCAGCGGCGGGGTCGGATTGCCCGCCAGCGTCAGTGTCGAGCTGCCACTAAAGCTCGTCGAGCTCTGCGTCAGCCTCACCGACGAGGGCGAAACGGTCAGGGCCAGGGGTGTCGCCGTGCCGCTCTGCGCAGTGCTGCCGGTCCCCGCACTGCTCTTCAATTGCGACGAGCCCGTACCCAGATTCATGTTGGGCACCGTGTTCTGCACCGTCGCGCTGGCCAGCCGACCAATCAGCCAATTGCCTGGAGAAGTGTTGTCCGCCTGGTACTTGTTGGTCGTGGTCTTGGTGAAGGTTTGCGCTACCCCGAACGGCGACGCGCCGCTCGTCGTCACCGTGATCACCTGCGGATCTCCATCTGTGGTGTACGGGGAGGCACCGGCCGTCCATGGGCTGTAGGTGGTCGTAACCGTCGGCAGCTGCGGGCCTTGGACCGGCGAACTCGATGTTCCCGCCAGATCCCATCCGCATTCCGTCGACTGGTTCAAGTACGGCCGGTAGACGTACGGATTGCCGGGCGTGCACGCAGCCGCGGTGTAGTTCGGCGCACAGGATGTAGCCGCGTAGTTCGCGAGTGTCGTTGCCGCCAGCGGTGTTGCCGACTGCTCGCAGTAGACGTAGTCCGCCTCGCTGATCGGCACCCCGGTTGGCCCAGTGGGTCCAATTGATCCGCGAAACGTGCGCGAGCGCCATGCCAATCCCGTGTACGGCCAACTCTCCATATAGTCGGTCGAAATCGTCAAGGGCTCCCCATTGGGAGCGACCACCTGACGCTGAACGTTGCGAAACCCCAGCGGCCCGCGGCCATCGTTTCTCATCTTGAGCCCCGTGTATGCATATTGGGTCGAAATCGCCGTGGAACTTGGTAACGCCGCACTGCCCGCTGCCCCGACCCCGGAGTCCTGGGTGAGAGACTGCACCACGTAACCGGGCGTGGCGATGTCCACCATCGGCGCGGGTCCCGCAAGCGCGGAACCGCGATCTGACGTGTAAAGGCCACCGGCGCTCGTCGCCGGTCCGTAGTCCAGCCTTGCAGCCGAATTGGCAACCGAGTTAGCCATCGAGCCGTAGCTGAGCGTCGTGACCGACCCCGTTGGCGACGTCGCTGCAACCAGCAGATCCGGCGGCAGGTGATACTGCGCGGGGCCGGACGCCGGCTTGGTCGCCTTTACGTACAGTCGATTCTGGGTGGCCAGCGATGTCGTGCTGGGGCTGACGACAAACCGCAAGATCTCCGTGTTGCCATGACCGGTGAAGTCGCCGATCAGAAAGCTGTGACCCCCGTCGGCCAAAACATCATTGGCGGTCGTCAGATTGAACGACGTCGATTTGTGGAACGTTCCGTCGCCATTGCTGATGAAGACTGCGTTGTTCGCTGGCGTATTTTCGACGCGCAATATATCGGTGCGGCCGTCTCCATTGATGTCCACGAGAGCGCTGCTGATGGACGTGGGGGTGAAGCCCGTGTAAAAGGTGCCCAGCTCCTGTCCGGAAGAAACCAGATTGAAGGCCGAGCTCGGCACATATCCGTTGCCGCTCGAGACCCAGAGCGCGTTTGCCCCCGCTGTACCTCCTCCCAGCTGAATGCAATCCGTCCGACCGTCCCCGTTCACATCAACGGAGATGCTGCAAGGGTAAAACGACGGCATTGGATCGAAATTGCCGTCACCCCGGGAGCGCCACGCGTGCGTGGTCGTGAACGGGTCTCCCGTCAGGTTGATCAGATCCGTAAGCCCGTCCCCGTCGATGTCCGCAACGTTGGTCGGCAACTGCAGACCCGGTGCGGTGACAGGTGAGGAATAGAGGGAGATATTCTGGACGTTCGTTGAAACCTGAGTAAACGCCCCCGTGGCGCTACCGAGGTAAACTTGGGTACAGCCGCCCCCCGAGGCGCATGGATCCGGCTGAGGCGGCGTCGTGACGTGGATCTGAGGATACTGTGTGGAGACGATATCAAGGTACCCGTCGCCGTTCAAATCGGCCACGTAAAGAGTCCATCCGCCGGTGTAGTAGTTGCCAGGGGTCGACAGCCCCCAGTTTGCGCAAAGCTCGCTGTTGGCCGATGTGCACTGGATGTAGGTATTCGCGTATTGGTTCAGAGGCGGCAACGCGGCGGTGGCGGTAAAAGATCCGTCACCATTGCTCAAGTACAAATGGCTCGCACCCGCAACTTGATAGCATCCGGCAAGTTGAGGCTTCTGCACGGTCACTTCCAGGATGTCCGCCAATCCGTCGCCGTTGAAGTCCGCGACAATCGACGTGTAGCACCCGCTGCTGGCGAACAGATTCTGGTTGGTGATGTTGAACTGACCCGGGCCGGTCCCATTGGCGAGCTTCGTGAAGCTGCCGTCGCCGTTGCTCTTGTAGTAGGCGTTGTTGGCGGGAAGGTCATTCCACAAAATCAGATCCTCCCTGCCGATTCCCCGGAAGTCCCCCGCGATTGCTCCGGAAGTGACCACGCCCGTTGTGCCATCGATGGTTTGAACGGGTAGGGTCTGTAGATTGAAACCTGGCGCATCTATGTAGGACTCATCGCTTCCGGACGAGTAGGCAAAGGTTGTCGGGGGCAGACAGATGCTTTCGTTCTGCCCGGAGCACTCCTGGATCTGCGACAGCGTGCTCCGCCCGGTCACCACCCCCGGTGCGTACGTCAACAGGTAGGCCTTTACCTCGACTGCCCCCGCCGGCGCTCCCGCTGCCGGCACCTGTCCCGGTGCGGCGACACAGGCCGAGATGGCCGCACTCGAAGGCCAGTTCACGTAGGTGCGTATCCCCCACAGCCGCCGGATGCTGATGTTCTTGGAGCCCTGGTGATAAGCCTCGGCCCGGTCCTGCGGGCTGGTCCAGTTGATCGGGGTCTTTCCGGAAGAAGCGAGATCGGCGCGGTCCTGATAGCACAACACCACCTTGTTGGTCGCGACCTGGCTGCCATTTCCGGTGTACTGGATCTCCAGCAGATTCCATTCCAGTCCAGGGGTCGGCCCGCTCGCGCTGCCCCAGTTCGTGGTGCGTTGTTCGTACTTGAAATCCATAAAGTTGCCGACCGTGTCGCTGATATGACTCACGGCCCAAACGGCAATCACCGCCGATCCCTGAGCAGCGATCTGGGCGTTGGAAGTGGACGAGCTGGGCAGCGCCGGATCTACGCCGTACTCGTAGATCAACCCGGATTTGGTCCAGACCTTGAAGTACGCGGGGCCGTTGGCAGTCGAAGATCCGGCCGTTCCGCACGCCAGGATCCGCGCGTAGGTGTCCTTTTCGGTGCGAAACTCCAGGCAGCTGCCTGCTGCCAGGCCGAGCGAGTCGTTGCTCTGGGGAAAGGCTGTTGCTGCACCGGCGGAGCTCGTCTGGATCAAGCGCTGTCCGTCCAGGCACAGCTTATCGGTCGGAGCGAACTTCACTCCATAGGAAGCAAGACTGGTTGCAGGCGCCTGGGCCCTGGATCCATCGGTTCCAGCGATCGCCGGGCAGCGGGTGATTGTTGATATCGCCTGCACCGACCATCCGGTGCCGACCGGCCCGTTGATGCCACTGGGAAAGTAGGCCAAACCCAGCTTCGGACTCATGCCCGCAATCCCGGGCGGTACGTTCAACGGGTAGCTATAAGTTGCCGCTCCGGAGTCGGAAACCGAGACCTGCGGGCCGCTTTGCGCCTGGGCCGGCAACGGCACGGTTGCCCACAGGCTGGCAGCCACGACAAGCAGGCGCGAACGCGGATACGACGTCCGATGTTGTGCAAGCGACGCGTCAAACGCACGGTCCTGATTCACGTCGATCCTCCTCCAACACATCCGCACCCCCGATATGGCGCGGACAGCGCCCCAAGGTGCCAGCCCAGGCTGAATGCGCCATTGCCGGAGCTGCTGTCGTAGTCAAGCGATAACTTGGGCTCCAGACCGTGAATGCCACTGAAAAACCTGGATCGGAATGTCGTAGGCAGCGGAACCCTTCCGATTGACGCCAAAGGATCCGGGGCTCGTCATCGGCGCGACGGCCGAACGCCGAGCGCATACGGCCACCCAAAGAGGAAGTCCTCCGAGAATCGCAGTCACGCAACCTCCCCCCTCGCCCGCGCGATGACGCAGCGCGGGCGCGGCCCAGCAGTCGCGACTTCCTACAAAAACTCCGTATGCGGCGAAGAGGCCTCACCGCCCCACTGAATTCACAGTCTCTTGGTCGCCACTTGTATTGGTGTTGGCGTTGCCTGCCAATCTGCATGAATTCCGGTCCCTGAGCAAGCATCGAGTGGCGTCGCTACCACGTTCGAGCAAGTCCCTTTTGGTCAATCCTTAGTTAAACCTATCGCCGTTAAAGGCTTCATTTCGCGTGCGCGGATTGACAGCTTTCGCCACGTACCGACTGACTCTGGTCCTATGGAGTTGTCGATTTTTCGTGTGTCGGCTCCCAGTTAAAAATTTCGCCTTAGTTATTTATCGGGTAGGGTTTCAGGGTCCAGTAGTCGTCGCGCGCGGGCAAACCCGAAGCCTTGCCTACTACGTGGTGGTGGGCGACGTGCTCAAGCCCGGTCAGGCGGGCCGCGCAGTTCGTGGCAGCGCGGCCGATGCTGGCCGAAGAGGTGATGGCGTGGGTGATCGCGCGGGAGCTTGCGCAAGACTCTCGGTCACCCGGCTCCGAAGACTACACGCCTACAGCGCTTCAGGCTGACTAGCCGCAACCTACGTCTGGCGCCACGCCCTGCGCGGATATTTGATTGAGTAGCTCGCGTGTTCTATTCGCTCGAGAATTTGAGTTGGATTCATTACCATGCCAAGCTCGGAGTTCGTCAACTCTTCTCGGTTCGACGGAGCCCGCCTCTCCTCGTTGGTTCGCCAAACCAGCCAATTTTCGGTTGACTCCAGTTGTCGATCCTTGTCGGCGCATTTTGACCAAAGTACCGGAATCGGCTCTGAGATAAACGGCGGGGACCACGCCACGCGCTGCCAGATCTTAAGAGTCTCACCTGCTTTTAGGAAGACGTGCGCAAAGAATCCTTCACTGCGGCTGGCCTGCTCCAACCTAAATTCCTCATTCGCTCGAAGCTTCTTGCCGAACACAAAGACGACATTACTACTGAGTTGCGTCGAATCATTAGTCAGATGCTGCGCATAGGCATATTCGCTTCTATTGACTGTAATCCGGTAGATGTCCCCGACTCTGCGAGTCATTCCGTCACTCGACGCCAAACTGTTCCCAATACTTGGGCGCAATCGAATTAATCCGATTCAGCAACGTCCCCCCGCTCCTTAAGAACCCATTTAAATTGATCTGCGTCTGCTCCCATATTCTAGCCTCCAATTTCGTCGCAAACTGCGCGCCATCTGCTTCAGCCCAGTCGAGCGCCGCCTTGGCTGGATCAGCTAGGGCATGTTCGGCCCAACGCACAGCAGCCTCACGCGAGGTAATTCCCACGTACCCAACCGTCCCATCCGCGTTGAACCCAAGATACCCGACCCATACGGTTCCTCCGGCAGCATCCAATGGAAGAGCAGCGATCACACCCGCAACGCCAACCGTGCCAAGAGCAACGGCAGCCATTTGCGGAACGCCCGGTGTGTTGAAATCCGCGGGATCACCCGCCGGATTCATGCAGCCGCCTTCGGTCAATTCACAATTGAAGGCATATTGGAACGCTCCGGTCATCGCTCCATTGCCGAATTTCCCGCCGGTTAGCCTGGAGGTCGTGCCACCGATTACGGAAAAAGCGGCAAGCTGAGCAACGAACCTCAGTTTGGGATTGGGAATGTTCCCGTTTGCCCAATCGGCGAAATTGCTTGCCAGATATTGCGTAACCGCGCCTGCCGCCGCCCCCTTCGCACAGTTTCCGCCTTGGATAGCAGAGCTCAGGCAACCCGCCCCAGCGTGAAACAACGCTCGACCCAAGCTGGTCTCTGCCTTCGACCACTCACCGGCGCTGGCCAACTGTCCGGCGCCGAAGAACAGTTCCGCCGAAATAGCCCCTTGCAGTGCACCGCTCAGGCTCCCAGTCGAGATGGCGCCAGCTGCAAATCCAGCTTCAGCCGTGGCCGCAATATTGGCCCAGGTCAACTCGGCCGACTCCGGTCCCAAGTAAATTGAGGCAGCGATCGCGGCGATGTCGCGTAGGTAGGTCGGCATCCACCAGGTCAGCGCATCGACAAATCCTCCGAAGATTTCCCCAACGATCCCAAACATGGCATACCCGCCCGGATCGAATCCGTTCAGCGGGTTGTTCATCAGGTAGGAGTAGCGGTTGTAGTCCTGCATCAGCAGGGCGTACTGAACGGTCGGGTCGGCCTGCATGAAGCGGGCGATGCTCGCGTCGTACATGCGCCCGTTCATGTGGATCA
>Ga0210401_10000091_pt1 | contig 102772 bp, 87 predicted proteins | sample IncBWH32MmetaG_FD_150866 | JGI IMG/M metagenome (GOLD analysis project Ga0210401, IMG submission 150866) | Forest soil microbial communities from Barre Woods Harvard Forest LTER site, Petersham, Massachusetts, United States - Inc-BW-H-32-M | ecosystem: Environmental > Terrestrial > Soil >...
CGGCGGCGGGCGGGTACAGACACAACACGGTAGCTTGCCAGTGCCGGCGCCGGCCACGGCCGAACTCTTGCGCGGCGCGCCGACCTATTCGACCGGGATTCAGCGCGAACTGGTGACGCCGACCGGGGCGGCCATCGTTGCGACGGTCGCGTCGCGTTTCGGCCCGCAGCCGGAGATGACGGTTGCGGCTGTCGGCCTGGGAGCGGGAAGCGCAGAGCTGGCCGAGCAGCCGAATGTCTTGCGCCTGTTCATCGGCGAAGCTGCGGCGCGCCGGGACGACGCCGGGCTCGATGAAGACATCGCCGTGCTCGAAGCCAACCTCGACGACCTGAGCCCGCAGATCTACGGCTTTTTCGCCGAGCGCGCGCTCGAGGCCGGGGCGCTCGATGTTTTCTCGGTTCCCGTGCAAATGAAAAAAAACCGGCCGGGGCAGCTGATCACGGTGCTTTGCAAACCGGCCGACCAGGAAAAGTTTTCGGACCTGCTATTCCGCGAGACCACCACGCTGGGCGTGCGGCAATCGATCGTCAAGCGCCGCACGTTGCAGCGCGAAAGCCTCACCGTGCAGACTTCGTTCGGATCCATCCGCATGAAGGTCGCGCGCCTGCACGGGCACATTTTAAACGTCGCGCCCGAATATGAAGATTGCCAGAAGGTGGCGGCCGAGCGCGGCGTTCCTCTGAAGCGAGTGCTCGCTGAAGCGACGTTTGAGTTTCAGAAATTGAACGGGGCCATCAAGTAGGCGGGGGAGAGATGCGAATCGGGGAAGGCGGAAATCCCGCCGTAGTGGAAAAAGATCCGGCTGAGAAGCAGGAAAAGCTGGTGGAGCGTCTGCGGATGCTGGGTTCCGTGGTGGTGGCGTTTTCGGGCGGAGCCGATTCGGCCTACCTCGCGTGGAATGCGCATCGAACCCTGGGCAAGCGCGCACTGGCGATTACGGCGCTGTCGCCAAGTTTTTCCGCCTACGACCGGCGGCAAGCGGAAACGTTTGTAGACCAAATCAACCTGCGCCACGAATTCATAGAGACGCATGAATTTGAGAATCCGCAATACGTCTTGAACCAGGCGGATCGTTGCTACCATTGCAAGACGGAACTTTTCGGCGTGCTGGCCAAGGTGCGCTCGGCGTGCGGATTTGGCGCCGTGACTTACGGGGTGAATGCCGACGACATGAAGGATTTTCGCCCGGGCCACCGCGCCGCTGCTGAATTTGGCGTGATGGCGCCGCTGCTCGATGCGGGGCTGAGCAAAGCGGAAATCCGCGAGCTGTCGCGCCGCGCGGGCCTGGCGACCTGGGACCGGCCGGCATCGGCGTGTCTGGCGTCGCGCGTTCCGTTTGGCATGCCGGTCACCATCGAAACGCTCTCGCGTGTCGAACGCGCGGAAAATGTGTTGCGGGAATTCGGATTCCGGCAGGTTCGGGTGCGCGCGCATGGGGAACTCGCCCGGATTGAAATCGCGCCAGAGGAATTGCCGCGCGCGCTGCAAGTGGAAATGGCGGAAGCGATCGCCTCGCGCGTCCGGGGCGTTGGCTTCGCCTACTCCACGCTGGATTTGGACGGATACCGGCAAGGGTCTCTGAACGCCGCCTTGAAGAAGAAATAATTCTCCTGCACTCAGGAAAAATGGACATTCAGGACATTCAACGGCTATTGGAAGACGTGCGAGCAGGGAAGCGCTCTGTCACCAAGGCGGTGGAGCAACTACGGCATATGCCGTATGAGGATCTGGGGTTCGCCAAGATCGATCACCACCGCGGGCTGCGCCAGGGTTTTGCCGAAGTTGTCTACGCGAAGGGAAAGACTCCCCAGCAAGTTGTTGCCATTATTCGCGGGATCTTGCGCCCGCATGGGAAGCATAACGTTCTGATCACGCGCGCCGATGCGGGCATCTTTCGCGCCGTGCGGCGCCTGAACCGCGCCGCCGAATTTCATCCTCTTTCCGGAACCATCTGCATTCGCCGCAACCGGGAGACCGTGGGCAAAGGGACGATTCTGGTGGTCGCTGCCGGTACGAGCGATATTCCCGCGGCGGAAGAAGCGGCGGTGACGGCGGAGATTATGGGAAACAGGGTGGACAGCGTATACGACGTGGGCGTCGCCGGGCTGCATCGGCTCTTGCGCCACCGTCAAAAGCTCGCAGCGGCGCGCGTCATAGTTTGTGTCGCCGGGATGGAGGGCGCGTTGCCGAGCGTCGTCGGCGGTCTGGTGTCGACGCCCGTGATCGCCGTGCCCACGAGCGTGGGCTATGGCGCGAGCTTCGGCGGGGTGGCCGCGCTTCTGGCGATGTTGAACAGTTGCGCTTCCAATGTGTGCGTCGTCAATATTGACAACGGGTTCGGCGCAGGCTACGTGGCCAGCGCCATCAACCGCCTTTGACACGTTCGCAAAACCTGCGCCGCGCCCCCGGCAAGTCGCATTTGAAAACTCTCCCTGTCGCAAATTATCAGGCCTCCGCTCTACGGGGTTGCCCATTTTGATCGACGAGGAATTGCGCTCGTGCATCCATATCAGCTAGGCTTTGGTCCATGACCGAACGCAATATCCTGATCAATCGCGCTCCTGTCCTGACGCTGTGGGCGACTACCGTGGCGGAGCGGTTGGGATTTGACCAGGACGAGGCACTGTCACTCGGCAAAGCAGTGGCTGGTCTGAATGCTCAATCCAAGGGCCAGCGGCTGGGCATATTCAAACCTGCGCCTCTAGAGGTCAAAAAGGCGCGCGCACGAAAACGAGGAGAGGAGTTGTTGATTGAGATTTGCGGGCGGCAGGTGCCGGCAATGATTACGCTGGACGGAGTGCGGGCGGTGATCAAGAACCAAGCCATCGAATCGAAGAGCGTGGAGCGATACCTGGAAAGCAAATTCGGCGAGTCGCTGGAAATAGCACGCTCGGCGATGCGGGATCTGGCAAAAGCCTTCCGCCCGGAGCAGCTTTCAAAGAACGCGTTCAGTCTGTATGAGCAGTTCCGGCCGGCAATTTCAGAAGGGGTAAGAGGCTGGGGCGCAAAAGGGAACTTGGATATCGAGCGTATCCGGTCTCTTGCGCTGAAGAAGTGACGGCTGGAATCGCGAGTACAAAACGGCGGGGCTATTGGTTCGACTTGCGATGCCTAAAGGCTTGAGGCGTCAGGACCTCGTTTCGCCAGGATTTCACTTGAAGGAGGAATTAGTTGCAATAGCTGCCGAGCTTTGGTTGGTACCCTTTTTGGAGCGCGTCACTTTGCCCCATGAGGGAGCCGGGCTGCAACTTCTCAAAGTAAGGGCTGTCATCGCAGTAGTAATATCCGCTCCGCTGATGCGTCCACACCCGAACGCCAGCCACAGCCTGATCGGATACACCAGGATTCTTAATGCCCGGGAAAAATTTCTTGAGCATCAAAAGCAATCCAACTTTTGCGTCCACTCGCGAGACCTTGGGACGCGCTGGAACCGGGGCGAGAGCATAGGAAGAATCAGACGTAGCAGTCGATGACGCCGCTGTCGGCTGTTTAGATTCGAGCGACATCGCTCCTGTTCGAGGGTCCGGCGCTTGCGCCCTGGGAGGCGTGGAATTCAAAGTGGCGGAATCGCTGGAATGGACCTGCTCCAGGTACTTGCTGTAGTCGGGCGATACCACAATCAGCCCAAGCACCACGAGGCAAGTAGCAAACCCTGCGGCAATCAGCCTTGTCCGATACCGCTTTCCAAACGCGGGAGTCACGACCAGAACCGGCCGAAACCACCAATTTCTGACCGCGGCGACGGTCGAAGAAGGGATCTCCGTGGAGGCCGGAGACGCCTCTGCTGTCTGTGAGATTTCTTGGGAGTGCTCAAATGGACTGGGCATTTTAGGTTGGGTCATTGTATGTGCCTTTTCATAAGCACGTGTGTATCCATCAGTGATCGAAAAATCAGAATGCCCCTCAGGATGAAACGGGAGCGTTGAAATTGGAGTGAGTGAAGAATTGACGGGAACGACAGGCGCTATCAGCGTGGTCGCATCGGAATGGGGGAGAGAACTCCCGGACGGCAGCCCGCTTGGGAGCACTGCGGAAGGGTTCAGGATTTGCGCTCCGACGGGAAGCCGCGAGGGTACCGGTTTGATCTCAATTCGAGGCGGCAGAAAAGGCCTCTGAGCCGTTAAGGGAGAAGGTTTCGCGGGGGGAGGCACTCTCCAATCCTTCGCTTCAGTGGGCGCTCCCTGCATTTCGATCCACCCTGAAATTCGCTGCTGCGTGCTGTCCGGCAAGTCGCGAAAGCAAATTCCGGCTTCTTTACGCGTGGGACCGAGCCAGGCAACTTTCCCTTCGATTTGGATTGCCTCAGGGCCATCGGGCAACTTGAAATTCAAAATCAAATCGCGGTCACCCTCGATCTGGGCCACGGCTTGAAACGACAATCCTCCCGTCCCGAGATTCAAAAGAATGCCCCCGTTGTCGTTGTCAAGTTTCACGCACACGATGGAGCAAGATTTCTGCCGAACGTGACGGCGGCGTTCCACGGACGATTCGGTTTTCTGAGAAGTCACCGGAATCATAACTTTCTACTCTTTTGCAGACTGCGAAAGAAACTTCCCCTGAACGGCACAAGGGCCGGTTACACCCGCATGGGAGTAATCGAATTTCCCGCCCATGGTGGATGCCGGATTGTATTGCATTCTGCTGTCCCGCTGCAAGGACCTTGCGCGATGATTACTGAATAGCACACGGATGCGTCCGCCGAAAGGGCTTTTTAGGGCGCTTGGCCCCTGCCGGCCGCGCTTTGAACGCAGGATGTGAATGCGATTCATCAGGTGACCAAGAGCGCTCGCTGCAGCCAGGCCGATGTCCACTTCTGGTGACAATGCGCAGGAAACAGCTCGCCAAAAACCCCCAAAATCCAATGTTGGAGAGAGGGAGAAGATGGCCAATAACGTGCAATATCCGAGAGGCCGGGGTGTTTGAAGGAGTGGCCTGAAATACTTCTAAGGGCACTGCCGCCAACTTAAAATGCCGATTAGAGTGCAACGATTTCTCCTTCCCGCGGAACCTTTCTATTTGGGGTGCTGGACTTCCTTTGCCGCATTATGGAAATCGCCGGATCCCGCTAATTCAAGGAATCCTGCCTACTTGTTTAGAAGGGCGGGTGCGAGTCGCACCGCGCCGCGCGGCAAATCGTTGATCAGTTCCGTCGTCGTGCATGTGGCTGCTATCTTCCTGCTCTTGCAGGTTGCGGACAACGATATCGCGGCGCGGAATACGATTAATGTGGCTCGCCTGAAAGACGAGGTAATTTACTACCAACTTCCCCCGCATCAGGCGCCAAAACCGGTGCCGCGGATCGCTCCGCCGGGCCCAGGAGGAAAACCAGGCCGCGGCGTGCAGCCAAAAGAGGACCCCAAGCCAGGGAGCACCACATTTCACCGCGACCTCACGGTGATTTCCAACCCTATTCATCCTGACAACAATCATCAGACGATCATTCAGCCCAAGTCTCCGCCAAATCTCATTATCAAGCAGGACCTGAAACTACCGAATGTGGTGTTTGGGAATCCGTTGGCCAAGCCCAAGGCCCCGCTTCAGTTTTTAGCGAATGCTGTGAAGCCCAATGAAAGGGCCCAAACGAAAGTTGACGATGCCGCGGCTCCGCAGACCTCCGTGACGGATCCGGGGGTTAAGTTCGCGGCGCCTGCCCAGCCCAAGGCCCCGCTGCAACTCCTGGCAAACGCTGTGAAACCCATTGAAAAGGCCCAAGCGGTTGACGATGTTGCGGCTCCACAGACCTCCGTGACGGATCCGGGAATTAAGTTCGCCGCGCTTGCTCCTACTGTCGCGCAACCGCGCTTGCCAGTTCCGCTGGCTTTGGCTCCTGGGGCCGCGCGAGGAGGGGCGCCGGCATCGGGTTCTGGGTCGGGGATGCCCGCACCCTCCGTAGGGGGCTCGGTAGGCGATTTAAACCCTGGCGAACCGAATGGCTTATTGATTCTCGGTACTGATCCTGTCGCGGGCGGAGGATCGATTTCACTGCCGCCGGGAAACAGGTATGGCGCATTTTCGGCTTCGCCCGCGGGAGGCGAGCCGGGCTCGCCGGGAGGCGTTGCAGGAGGCGGAACTGGAGGGACGGGAGGAGTAGGGCCCGGAGGCGATGAAAGCACCGGAACTGGCAGCGGCAGATCAGGCGGTGGTGGTGGCGGGCTGGCGATCGCCGGGGCGCCAGTCAGCGTGAGTGGAACTGGCGCGATTCAGGGCAGTCGCGGCTATATCGATTCCTTGCTCGCGGGGGGCGTAATTTATCCGGTAATCACCGCTCCTCGCGTTCGCAAAAATGCGCTGGTTGTTTCCGCCAGCGGAGTGGGCGGCGGCGGGCTCGGCATTTATCAAGCCCTGCAGTGCGGCAGGATCTATACCATTTTTGTCCCCATGCCAAGCGTCAGTTGGACGCTGCAATATTGCCAGCAAGACGACTCGCAAGCGACGCCAAACAACACGTCCATTTCGCGCGTCATCCAGATGGATACGGGGCTCCTTCCGCCGGATCCGATCGAGGAATTCGATTTTCGCAGGATGCCTTTCCCGGCCGACCAGCAGAACAAGATGATCGTGCTGAAGGGTACTATTCGTGAAGATGGCAATGTAGATAATTTAAAGGTCTATAAGGGCGTGCTGAAGGAAATGGACGAATTCGCACTGGCGGCCTTCAGTAAATGGAAATTCAATCCCGCCAAACGCGCCGGGAAAACCGTCGCCGTGCAGATCCTGGTGGGAATTCAGCTTCCAAGCCCTGCCGCTCACTAGTTCAGTTGGAAAGCCGCGAGTTGATCCAGCTTTGCGCCCCGTCAGGACACACCAAACTGGCAATGACCTTTGGAATTGTAATTGCAACCCCTTTAATGCCGGTATAGCAGTAAGGATTTGAGCGAATCCAACGGTTCGCGAAGGCGGCTTGGAACCGCCCCATTTGTCCAATATATCATTTAGATTCAGCGGTATGAGGGGCTGGCGAGGGACGGCTGAAGCGGAGCCAATGCAGGGCTGCATCCGGGTTGGAAAAAAGTGTAGCGGATTGTTGACGGTTGCAGTATTATTCCGTCCCTATTCGCGTACACCGTTAGCGTCGGGCGAAGTTCCCCCACCTGATCGGACGGGTACCAAGTCCACTAGTCTGCACAGAATCAGCGAGGTTACCATGATGCGCAAAAAAGAGGCTGGCCAAGCCGTGATTTTTGGGGTCGTTGTGCTGGCAATCGTGCTGATGGGTTTTGCCGGCCTGGGAATTGACGTGGGCGTATTGCGTTATGAAAAGCGCCTGCAGCAAACGGCCGCGGACGCTGCGGCGATCGCAGGCGCAAGTAACATTGCCGCGGGCGGTGTGGCGGCGGGCGCGCAGGCCGCTTCCACGTCAAACGGTTTTACAGACGGAGTAAACAACGTCACGGTCACCGTGCATAATGGCCCGACTTCGGGGCCGCACACAGGCGACTCTAACTACGTAGAAGTCCTGGTCGCGGCGATTCAGCCGACTTATTTTATGCGCGTCCTCGGTGTCAACACTCAAACCATAACAGCGAGAGCGGTAGCTACAACCGTGAGTGGCGGAGCCCAGAACGGTTGCCTGTTTACGCTTGGCGCCCCGTCGAGCACCATTGAGGGAGTGAATATAAACGGAAATGCGACCTTGAACGCTACGACATGCGGCATCGTCGACAACGGGAACTTTGACCCCACCGGAGGTTCGCTCACCGTAAATGCCGGCACTTTCGGCGTCGCAGGAGCCTGCAACGGAAGCGGGTGCGACAAAGGGTCAGTAACTTGCGCCGACCAGTCCGCCGCCGACTGTCCAGCATACGGCACGCCTGCCGGGGCAAATCCCTTGGCTTCCCTCACTCCTCCTTGTTCTCCGTGCACCGGAGGCGTGGCAGGTAGTTCCAACGGAACTACGACGTTTAATCCTGGCACTTACACCACGATTTCCCTTCAGGGAAAGGGCACAGACACGTTCGCGCCGGGAACTTATATCTTCACTGGCAATGGTATCTCCTGCAGCGGGACACCAGCGGTCGTTGGTACCGGTGTAACGTTTTATTTTACGAACTCGGCGACCTTTAACTGTCAGGGTGATGACAGTATCAGTCTGTCAGCGCCAACTTCCGGAACCTATGCTGGAATTCTTATGTATCAGGATCCAGCCGACACGACTGGCCCTTCATTGGGTGGCAATACCGGGAGTTTCTACACTGGGGTGCTATATTTCCCGTCTTCCCAAGTCACGTTTTTCGGGAACTCCAGGGGCACTGACGTGGGGATCGTAGTTGCGGACTCATTCGCCCTGAGCGGCCATCCCACCGTCAACTTGTCGGGCTTAACCGGGATCACCCCCCCAGTAAATTTCGTCAAGAACGCCATCCTGGTGGAATAGGCGATGAAAACAAACGGAAAAATGCCACTCGCTTCAACGAGTACAATGAGACATGGCCGCGTTCCGCGTAGTCTGGGAATGTTACGGTCACAGTCTGGGCAGAGCCTTGTCGAGTTGGCTTTGCTGACGCCGTTGCTGCTCCTTTTGCTGGTTGGTACAGTCGAGATGGGCCGCTACGCATATATCAGCGTACTGGTGGCCAACGCGGCGCGGGCTGGCGCCGCATATGGTGCACAGAGCTTGCCGCAATCGGTGGACACACTCGGCATTCAGGCGGCTGCTCAAAGTGATTTCCAGAACAATGGCCTGGCTACCAGCAGCCTCAGCGTCACTTCCTCCACGACTTGCGGTTGTGACAGCAGCGGGACGTTTACCGCCGCGACAGGCTGCACAGGAACGGGGGCGGGAACTTGTGCTTCGGGTCATTGGGTCGTGATGGTAAGTGTTACGGCCTCTGGAACGTTTAACTCGATGTTTAGTTTCAGCGGGATTCCGCAATCGCTCGCTCTGTCGCATACGGCGCAGATGCGGGTGGCTCAGAACTGACGTGCGCGAGGCGAAACCCCATGTTGAGGCGGCCGGAGGGAGGTTGGATGAATAAGTTTCCATCGGTTTTGCGAGAAGAAAGCGGAAGCGGCCTAGTCGAATACGCCGTTGTATTCCTGCTCTTGATGACATTAGTTCTGGGCATGGTGGATTTCAGCCGCGCGATCTACGCGTATCATTTTATTTCCAACCAGGCGCGTGACGCCAGCCGGTATGCGTCAGTAAGAGGTTCTACATGCAGCGCTGATAGCAGCTGTACGGCGGCAAATTCCGCCTCGGGAACCGCGGGCCCCACTTCGCAATCTGATCTCAGCACTTTTGTGAAGAATGTTCCGAACGGAATCGACCCTAGCAAGTTGACCATCACTGCCAGTTGGCCGATTCAGACGAATAGCCCCACCATCTGCTCTACGACTGCGAAAGCTCCCGGCTGTACTGTCGAGGTCGACGTAAGCTACGTGTTCAACTTTACCTCTCCACTCGTATCGAACACTTCCTTGACCCTATCAAGCAAATCTCTAGCTGTAATTACACATTAGTAACTCTTTTCGTGAATCTCTAATCATGAAGTAGCAGGTGCGGCTCAGCACCCGGAGTGATATTTCTCAGCATCGATGCTGCGGGCGTCTGGCTTTGCATGGATGCAATGCCAAGAAAACGCGGGAGTGGCGCGGGCTTCAGCCTGCGGCAATTAGTCCTTGCAAAGGCCAAATTCCAAAACCTCATCACTCGCCCCGGCCGCGCAATTCGCGCTCGCTTTCCAGGTTGATAAGAATGCAACGGGGAAGACTTGCGAGAAATCTGCCTCAAGCGCCAGCTACAAACGCGCATATCCAGCCGCCACTCCGGCGAGCGCCAAGACGCGCGTGGAAAGTTTGAGACGCGCCGTGGATGTTCTCTAATTCATTTGGCTAGAGGCTGTCACTTGGGCATTAATTTTTTTAGGACTGGCAGCCTGCGAGGAAGAAATTTCGAGCCGATCTCCCACCTGGGTGCCGGTGCGGTAGATCGTGTGAGGAGGCAGCTCCAACACGCTGGTCGCCTTTAAAGTAACCTTGGAAACGCGAAAAGGTCGCACATGTTCCTGCAAGTGGACAACTTCCTTGTCTTTGCTCAGGAAGAGTAAATCGATAGGGAACAGCATGCCAATCGTATGCACGCCTCGGGACGGGATGATCCAGAGTCCCGCCCCTAGGCGTGCCCAACGCTTGGTCTTGCCGAGCAGACCCACCAACCGCCGCAGATAGCCGTCCGCAACTACGGCCTCCGTCGCGACGAAGGTCTCCCGCGTCTTGTTGTAAACGTACACTGCTCTTCCCTTATGGCCATTCGTCAAAGTCATACTCATCGCCCCTCAGAAGGATTGTCCCAACTGAACTTTACAAGCCTATTCAATAGCCTTCCGGCGACGCCGCCAAAGAATGACGCACAGCACGACGACCGCTAGAATTCCAGCTACGACTCGAATTAGTGTTACGCTATCCATTTTGTTTCTCCTTTGCTTTTGAAATCAGACTGCTGTTGAAACCAAACAGGGCCGCAATAATCTTGTCCCCTACCTTCCGATCCCATGGATGAATTGCCGCATGATGATCAGAATTGCCGGTCCAAGGATCACCACCATCAGGGCCGGGAAAATGAACAGCACCAGCGGAGGCACCATTTTGACGGTGGTTTTGGCGCTCAACTCTTCGGCACGCTGGCGGCGGCGCGTGCGCAGGTCGTCGGAATGCACGCGCAAGGACTGGGAGATGCTGGTTCCGAAGCGCTCCGTCTGAGCGAGCATGGCCACCAGGGCTTTAATGTCATCGAGCCCCGTGCGACGCCCCAGCTCTCGCAAAGCTTCAATCCGCGTCTTGCCAACACGCATTTCGAGATTGACCATCTGCAATTCATCGCTGAGTTCGCGATGCACGACCTTCAATTCCTGAGAAACGCGCATCATGGCTTGATCGAGACCGAGTCCTGCTTCCACGCAGATAACCAGGAGATCCAAAGCATCCGGCAACCCGCGACGAAGACGATGCTGCCGCACGCTTACGCGCCACAGGATCCATATTTCGGGGATCACCACGCCGGCTATCAACGCCCCGGCAAAGATTAATAATGGGTTGGAGAGATAGAATCCCGAAAAATAAACCCCGCAGACCAAAGCGATGGGCAAGAGCACTTTCAGACCCCGAATGGTCAAGATCACGTTCGGATTGCGATAGCCCGCGCGGATAATCATGAGTTCCGCTCGAGACGCGGTTCCGCCCGGGACCAGTTTCCCTACCGAAGCAAGCGCTTCCTGCACCCGCTCCTTTTGCTTTTCCGCGAAGGCCTCACGCTGCTCGGTGCCAGGTGTCTCGGCTAATTGGGAGAGACGCCGAACGATCCCAGGCTCGCCGGGGGCGAATGCATAATACAAGGAGATACACACAGCCACAGTGGCGAGAAACGTTCCAATTGTGACGACCCAAATCATTTTTTGTTCGCTCCCATCAAACGTCAATATGGACGATTTTCCACAGCAGCATCGATCCGAATACCTGCATTGCCGCCGCGACCATGAGCATGGTTCGCCCGGTCGGATCATTGAAGAGGACTTGAATATAGCCCGGATTCAAAGCCCCCAGCGCTAACAGCATGAAGATCGGCAGGCCGATCAGGATGCCCGCCGTCAGTTTCCCCTGAGCTGTTTTTACTCCGACCTCGCGATAGATGCGGAATCGCTCTCTGATCACTCGAGAGAGTTCGTCGAGAATCTCGGCGAGGTTTCCGCCCGTGTCCCTCTGTATGAGCAGGGCGGTAACAAGCATGCGAACATCAACTAATGGAATGCGCTCCGCCAGATTGAGAAGGCTATCCCGCAGGGGGAGGCCAAGATTTTGCTCCTCAAATGTGGTCCGGAATTCCCCCGCGATCGGCTGGGCACACTCTTGAGCGATCAATTCCAGGCCCGTGGTGAAGGAGTGGCCCGCGCGCACCGCGCGGCCCAATAGATCGAGCGCCTCGGGAAGATGTTCTTCGAATTTCCTCAAGCGTCTGCTGCGAAGCCAGGCAATTACAGCGAAGGGCGCCGCAACCATACAGGCTCCGGCAAGAAGGTTAAACTCTGTCTGGATGTGGAAGAATGCGAGAATATAGTACGTGGCGATCCCCGAGATCGCGCTCAACAGGAGAACCTTGGCCGGTTTTGTACTGAGTCCCGCCTGATTCAGAAAATTCTTCAGGCTAGTCGTCCAGGACCATTGCATCATGATCCGGTTGACTGCCGGCACCGCGCTGAGCATTTCATCGCGGAGGATTTGAACTTCCGTGGAAATGTCTCCGCGGCGCTCGACCTGGCGCACGGCTTCCAATCGCTGGCCAATGACGTCCTGTTTGGAGCCGCTCACCACGGTCAACCAGCCGGCCATAATGATGCAAAGCACAATCAGAAATGTCAGCACGGATAGAAATAGCGCCATACCAGTCTCCTTACCGCCCTCGAGGAACTTCAAACATGGACGCAGGGAGATGAATCCCTGTAACGGCAAGCCGTTCTGAAAACTTCGGGCGAATTCCCGTGGACTCGAAATCGCCGAGCACCTCACCCGATTCCCGAATCCCGCGTTTCCTGAAGGAAAAAATATCCTGCATGGTAACGACCTCGCCTTCCATGCCGGTGACTTCGGCCATGCTGGTTACCTTGCGTGTACCGTCGCTGAGACGTGAGACCTGCACGACCACGTCCAGAGCAGAGGAAATTTGGCGGCGGATGGCCGTATCCGGAAGATTCAGACCTGCCATCGCCACCATGGTTTCCAGGCGGCTCAACGCATCGCGCGGGCTGTTGGCGTGAATCGTGGTAAGGGAACCATCGTGGCCTGTATTCATCGCCTGCAACATGTCCAGAGCTTCTTCGCCGCGCACCTCGCCGATGATGATGCGGTCGGGACGCATACGCAGCGAGTTGATCATCAGTTGCCGCTGATACACGGCGCCTTTTCCCTCGATGTTGGGTGGGCGCGTTTCCAATCGAACGACGTGTTCCTGTTTCAACTGCAACTCGGCGGCATCCTCGATGGTGACGATGCGTTCCCGGTTTGAGATGTAGGACGAAAGCACGTTCAGGAAGGTCGTCTTTCCGGCGCCCGTGCCTCCTGAAATCAGGACATTGAGCCGAGCCTTCACACATCCCTGCAAGAGTTCCAGCATCGGCTGCGTCAATGAGTTGTTTCGGAGAAGATCGGCGTCGGTCAATCGCTCGCGGCCGAAACGCCGAATCGACAGGCAGGGACCGTCCACAGCCAGCGGTGGAATGATCGCGTTAACGCGGGAGCCATCGGCCAGCCGGGCGTCCACCATGGGCGAGGATTCATCCACCCGGCGGCCAATCGCCGCCACAATGCGGTCAATGATGCTCATTACGTGGGCATCATCACGAAACTGTACAGAGGTAGCCTCCAGAATCCCGCGACGTTCCACATACACGCGGTTATAGGTATTCACCAAAATGTCCGAGACGGTCGGATCCGCGAGAAGGGGTTCGAGAGGGCCCAGCCCGAAGACTTCGTCCAGAACTTCCAGAGCCAGGCGCTCGCGCTCTTGCAGGCTCATGGGAGTGGACTCGCCCACAACCAGCGATTCGAGAATCTGCCCCACTTCCCGGCGAACGTCTTCGCGTTTAATTTCATTCAGCCGGGTGAGATTCAGCTTTTGGATCAGCTTGCGATGAATCGCGATCTTAACCGCCCCAAAATTGGTGCGGGCACCCGGCATCGGTGTTGTCGTCGACATCTGTATCACCTCTTCGCGGGAAATAAGAATAAGCTGCTAAGACTGCTTCGCTTGGCCACTGGGGCCACGTTCGTCCCCGTCAGTAGCGAAGCGAATTGACGATAATGATTGGTCAGCACATTGTTGTGGTTCTCGATCAGCGGTGTTCCCAGGTTGACGGACGTGCTGGCCTTGCCGAAGTCGTTGGGAAGAATCGCGAAAATAGGCCGCTTCATGGTTTTCTGAAGGTTGTTCAGGGTTTCTTGATCTCCCTTGTGCCAGCGATTGACGACAATCCGCACCTTCTCCGGATTGATGCCCAGACCTTCCAACGCCGACAGACGGCGCTCGAGATTCCACAGGGCCGGCACATTCGTTTCCGTCACCAACAGAATCATCCGGGCTGACTCGAGTACCGATGTCCAATCCGAACCGAACTGGCAACCGATGTCGGCCAGGACCATATCGAAGCTGGCCTGCGCCACGTTCGCGACTCGGCTGAGCAGACTGGCCGGAATGGATTGCCACTGCTCGGGGTGCAAAGCCCCGGCTAGAATATGTAGTTTTGTCTTGTGGGGCGTGAGCAGGCCGTCGAAAAAGTGGCTGTCGAGCCGATCGATATTTTCGATAGCGTCGCGGATGCCGAAACGCGGATTTAGATCCAGCATCAGGTGGGCATTTCCAAGCGGCCGCGCAAGGTCCAACAGAACGACTTGTTTGCGCGCGAACGTGGACAACTGAACGCCCAAATTCACGGCCACCGTCGTGGTACCGACGCCGCCCTTTGATCCCATCAACACGACCAGCTTTTCCACCGATTTGCGTTCGACCGACTGGCCTTCCTGGATGAATCTATTGAAAATTTCCCGGAGCGACTCGGGGGCGGCCGGCTTGGGAATAATGTCCTGGACACCGCTGCGCATGGCATCCAGCAACATCTGTTGGTTTGGCGGATTGACTGCGGAGCAGGCGATCAATCTCACCGTCGGACGCAGCCTGCGCAATTGCGCCCCGAAGGCGAAAAAAGGTTCCGGATCGCGGCCTAGGTCAAGAAGTACAACGTCCGGAATATTCTCTCCGGCGTCAATTCGGTCCGCGGGAACGGTCCACTGCTTCAAGGAAGTGATCAGTCCTGTTTGCTGCAAGCTGGCCAGTAACTGGGCAGCGCTGCTTGAATCGTTACTGGCAATTCCTGCGCTCAGCATAGAACCAACCTCTCCGTCTTCCGATTGGATAGGCGCATCATAAGCACGAGTTTCTCGTATTCCTCCACTAGTTTGTTGCCGGGGCCTTCGGTTGCGCTGGCGCAGCACGTTCAAGGAATGGCACCAGGAATGGCGGGTCCGCCGGGGCTTGTCCGGGCGTCAGAGGCTGCACCACACGCGGCGTAACCAACACCATCAATTCATTACGACTCTTGTTCAGAGACCGGCTCTGGAACAGTTTGCCGAGCAAGGGTACGTCGCCGAGCCCCGGAATCTTTTCAAGCTCCTCGGTCACGCGATTGTCCACCAGGCCGGCTATGGCAAAGCTTTGCCCGTCCTTCAAATCCATTTCCGATTCGACTCTGCGGGTTGAAAGAGCCGGTATAACAAATCCTTGAATCGTCAATGCATTGGCGAAATCAAGGGAGCTGACTTCAGGTTTCACCTTCAAGTGAATGATGCCACCGGCTTCTAGTGTGGGGGTAAAATTCAATCGGACCCCAAATTCCCTGAACTGAATCGTAATTGCTGCGGCGCCGCCGACAGAGCCACCCTGCAGCACGGGGTAAGGAAATTCGCCGCCCGCCAGGAAACTGGCGTCTTTCCCCGATGCCGTCAGCAAGTTCGGCTCCGCCAGGATCTGAAGCACATTATTTGTCTGCAGAGCCTTAATGGTGGCAGCAAGATTGATGTCCGGCCGGAAAATGAAAATGTTTAGAAGGTCGCTCAAGGTGAACGAAGAGCCTTGTGCCGTAGATTGGGTAGTCGTATTGCCGGTCGTAGTGGTGGTTTGGACGCTTTGAAGCTGCGGCGGAGCGAACTGCTGCGTCCCGATCGTGCCGATGATTTTAGCCCCCGGGAGGCTCAGGAGGTTGATTCCCAACTGGCTGAGCGCCGTCCGGTCCACCTCGGCAAATTTCACTTCGAGAAGAATATCCCCTGTTGGCGGCGCGGGAACTTCCATCAGGCTGGTCACTTTGGGCGTGGCGTTTTTCACGAAGTCGAGAATTCTCGCGGCGACATCCGCCGAGGAAATCTTTCCAGAGATCATCACAACGCCGTGCGCCGCTTCGAGCTGCACCGGCTCGGTCGGGAACACCTGGCGAACTTTCTCGCTCAGGCTCAAGATATCGATATCGACGGTGACTTCAAAGATCTGGCTCTGTTCATTCTCGTCCCAAAGCAGAAGGGAAATGGTGCCGGGAGTTTTTCCGTTCAGCACGACCTGAAGAGGACTGACGACGATGGCTTCGGCAACCGTATTATCTGCCAGCGACACTCGCTTGATCCGGGTCGGCGAGGTAATCACCAGCGAACGGCCCACAAGCAAGTGCAAGGTCTGTGGCGTCTCGGATTCCTGAGCGGGCACATCCGGCGGCGCGGCCAGGGCCGTTTGCACGCTTGCCGCGGGAGCAGACTTTTGATCCTGAGCGCCTGGAACAGACACCTGTCTTGCGGACACGCTAGACGCGCATACAGAAACCAGCGCCGCGAACAGCGCCAGTCTGCTGACGTATTTCACACTAAATGTATTGCCCTGGTCTGCCATTTTTTCTCCCGTCAGCATTTCACTCATTTGGAAAACTCTTGTTTTCGCGTTTTCCCCCGACAATGATTTCGACCGTGTAGGGAAGCGCCGGGGGGAGCGGCTTTTGCGCGACCACTCGTCGGCCCACCGTCTGCACCACCGGCGGTGGCGCGCCGGAACTGAACACCGTGGCCTGAAGCACCGGCACGGGGGCCGGAGTCTGGCCGTCAATCGTGTTCCGGAGTGCCAGCTGGATTTTTCCCTCGGTGCTGGCCATTGCCAGTGTGCCGGCATCCTTCGGCGTTACCAGCAGAGTGACCACGGGTACTGACTGGGGTTTACCGTCCTTGTCTTGCTCGATCTTCTGACCGGCGGCAAGGACCCTGACGTTCTCGAGGATCGTTCGTGTGACGTACTGGGCGCCGCTTTGCGTCGCGCCGGGAATCTGTCCGGTGACCAGGACGTCCACACTGGTCCCGGGAGTAACAAATCCGGCAACGCTTATGACTTCGTTGACCGCCACGGAAATTGCCCTCATGCCCTCGGGAATCGTGGCCGGCAACCCTGCCCCGGCTTCCTTCGGCGCCAGCTTGCTTTCCAGAATCATTTCATTTTCAAAGACGGGCGTAATTAAGGCGCGGCCCTGGGCAGATTCGACGGTCGTAAGCATTCCGGGCACGGGGCTCTCGCCGGGCCAGGATATGGTTCGAATATTGCTGGAATCCAAACGCGTTCCAAGCGCCAGCGGCGCGATTGCCACCACGACCTGTTGGGTCTTGGACGGCCGCACGGCGGTTGCCTGCTGGAATGCGCGATACACGTAGGCGCTCAGCAAGATCGCCACAACCACAGCCAAAAACAGGCCGATAATCATACGATTCTTATTCATGGAACCAGTCTCCTAGTGTTCCCATTTCACTGCGCCCAACGGCTGGCAACGAAACAGATAAGGGTCGCCAGCGCGGCAGCCACGCCAAACGGCAGTTTCAGCAAGCCCGGATTGTCGATCGTGAATTTCGGATTCCCGCGCCATCCAAAAACAAAAAAGCCCTTGATGATCGCAACAATGTTGCGCAAGGTGGTGAACACGCGTCCCGCTGAAATCATGGTCAATACGGCCATCGCTCCGCACACCAGAACGCTTACGAAAAGGACCACCAGCATGCCCCCCGGACCTAAGAGCGCGCCCACGGATCCCATCAGCTTCCAATCTCCGGCGCCCAATCCTCGCAGCAAGACGAGAGGAAGGAGCACCGCCAAGGCCAGGCCTACCCCCTCGATACTTTCTAATGCTCCGTGCCATCCCAGGATCACGGAGCGCACGCCGATCCCCGTGACAAAACCGGACACGGTCAGCCAGTTGGGAATTCGACGCGTACGCCAATCAAGCCATGCAGCCCAAAACGTAAAGCTCAGGGTGAGACCCCAAACTAGCAGCGCTGCATTGATGGCCATGTCGAAGTGATTGTGAGTCATCAGTCCTGTCTTCCACATCGCTCGATGATATTTGCAAGCAGGCGGGTGTGGGTCGCTTTTGCAATCCGCTCGAAGGGCCTTCCCTTCACGTCGTGGTTGAACTCATATTGGCTGCCGCATTTGTAAACGCGTTGGTGAGCAAGCCGGCCACGTTATTCATCGCCGCAACCGAGGACAGAGCAATTAACGCCCCAACCAAAGCATATTCCACAAGATCCTGGCCCTGCTCCTCTTGCCAAAGTGTTTTCAATATGATTCTCATTCGCTTGCCTGTGATCGCCGACCCGCGCCGCTCGCCTTACGCTTGGCTACGAGTATTCCGGAGCGTTAGGCGATGAGTGCTGCCAAACACCCCGGATGCCCGTAAAGTTCTGTACCCTGCCATCAGAGGCAATCGATTAGGTCGTCGTATTGGTCAACGAAGTGCCCAATGCGAGGAACTCCTGGTTAATAGCCGTCGCCAAGCCCTGCATTCCGGTAACTGCGGCCAGAGCTACAAGGGCCACGAGGAGGGCGTATTCGATGAGGTCCTGGCCCTCCTCTTCCTTCCAGAGACGCTTCAGAAGATTCGTCATGTCGGTCATGTCCTTTTGAATCCTTTCGAAATTTCACAACCGTAACTTTTTTGCTCCGTCCTTGAACAACGACTGCTTAGGTAGTTGTGTTGGTCAACGAGGTGCCCAATGCCAGGAACTCTTTGTTGATCGCCGTCGCCAAGCCCTGCATTCCGGTAACTGCGGCCAGAGCTACAAGGGCCACGAGGAGGGCGTATTCGATGAGGTCCTGGCCTTCCTCTTCCTTCCAGAGACGCTTCAGGAGATTATTCATGTCGGTTTTTTCCTTTCGAATTTGTGAATATGGCGACATGGACGCGTGCCGCTACTTACTTGAATAAGCACTTGAGTAACCATCGGGCCGGAGATTATCAGCTACCTTAAATGTCTTATTTAGAGATAGATAAGACCATTCCGGGGGAAGTCCCGCAGAGCGGGCCAAAAACCTTTGCAAACCGTTACCCTCTGTGTACACTGCGTCCCCCCTTTCAATTCGGATTGGTGACGCCTGAGCAAGAGAAGGCAGAGATCTTGACTCGCTGGGAAGGCCTGCCCGCCTAGGAGCGTCCACCATTGGCCCCCCTTTCGATGCCCGTTGCGCGGCGTCGTTCTTCCGCCTCACAAAGAGCGCGCTGGTGCCGTCCGTGTAGATTTTCTCCCAGTCGGGAAGCGCCTGAAGCACGACCGCCAAGGGCTCGTCATGCATGAGCAGACAGGATTGGATATTGTACTTGCCGAGTAAGGACAAAGAGCCCGGTTGGAGGTTCACAAAGGCGGCCTGATCCTGAAACACGCCGGTGCGCTCGTAGACTTCGGTTCTGCCGTCAATGAACACCTTATGCTCCGGGCCCCGCGCCCACAGCAAGTAACCACCGAATTCGTACGGGTTGTACATGGGGCCGGGAACGGAGTGAGTGTCCAAGTAACGGACCGCTTCGACCGGAAATTTTCTTTCCACGGCGCGCGCGTATTCGCTCCGTGAGGGGAAATACACCACAAACGAGGCCAATATGCCCAGGATAACGAGGGCGTTCAAAGCGTACACTTCCTTGGCCCGGTCATACTTCGGGAGCCAGCGCGCCAGGATGGCTACAAAAAATGGAGCGAAAAAAGCCACGAAAAGGAGGAGAAATCGAAGATGCGTGAACGCCATGAACGTCCCGAACAGGAACAGGCCCACCTCTTCCAAACGCCACTTGAGGTGCAGCAGAACCTGCACCAGCAGGAAGCCCAGTGGCAAAATAAGGAAGAGTTTATCGCCCGGCAGATAGAACGTCATCGGCTGCCACTCTTGGATGTTGGCAATGCCGGATGGCAATGAACTCACAATGAAGGGAAACTTGGCCAAGCCCGTCCCGTACGGAGTGATTAGGGTCGCGAGGACAGACATCAGAAACACCAGCGTCAACTGCCGGAGCTCCGCCGGAGTCCAGCGAATTGTTTCCAGATTGCCAAAACGTATACTCACAAGACCACACACGAGATACACGCCGACCGTACCCAATCCGATGATCCACAAACCGTGAGTGTTGATCCACACCAGCATCAGCAACGGCAGCAGCCACGCCGTGCCACGTTTGCCCCGGCGGAACCGTTCCAGAATGATGAGCGTGAAAATCAGAAACAGATAGCTCAGCATCTGTGGCCGCAAGTTAAACGTGTTGGCCAGATTGAGAAGGATCGCCGAAGCCAAAAAGCCCACCTTCGGATTCCCGCACCGCATGGTCGTGTAATAGTAGAGCGCCAACGCAAACAGGCATCCGAGAACGATCAGCAGCGCCCCCAGGCCCCGCAGCCCGCCAAGGTGATAGACCGTCGCGAGCATTACGTCGCCGAGCCACTCGTAGGCCAGCCAGTGCTGTCCCGTGACAGTAAAGGAATAGGTTTCCGTCACCGGCCAATGATGCGTGGCCAGAATGCTTTCACCGTATTTGATATGCCACCAGATATCCGGGTCCACGTTGAAAGAACGCAAGCTGAAAAACATTCTCGCAACCAGACACATTCCCAGCATGGTGGCAAAGGAGAAGACGACCTGAAAAATTGAGGCGCCAGCGAAGACACTTGGAGGAGCGATTGCATCGGTGGCGGCCTGCTGGCCACCGGCGCGATCGGTGCTGCAGAGTCCACCAGACATCTTCTCGGTGTGGACTTGCTGGCACGTATCCGCGAATTGATCGAAGTTGGCCAATTGAACTCCCGCGGTTAACCGCGCAGTGCGCTAGCGTACCCCGCCCGCCATTCCCATTCTCGGCCGCAACGCCTCCGCCGCGTCAGCAGCCTCAAATCCCATGCGTTCCCGAACCACGTACAAAGGACGGCGCTTGGATTCACCATAAATGCGACCAACATATTCGCCAATGATGCCCATACAGATGAGCTGGACGCCGCCCACAAACCAAATTGCGATCACCGTACTGGTCCAGCCGCGCACCAGACCGTGAGTGAAAATTTTGTCAAACAGGGCGATGGCGATTTCCGCCAGCGCGATTCCAGAAGCGGCAAAACCGATCCACGTGGCCATCCTGAGAGGCAGCGTGGAAAAAGAGACGATGCCGTCGGTGGCCAATCGCATCATTTTGAAAAGGGAAAATTTGGTATCGCCCGCGAAGCGCGCCGCGCGCCGGTAGGGAACCGCAACCTGAGAGAAGCCCAGCCAGCTCACCATGCCGCGCACGAACCGGTCGCGTTCCGGCATGGCCAGCAGGGCATCCACAACCCTGCGATCCATGAGGCGAAAGTCACCTGTATCGAGAGGAATCGCGGTGTCCGATAAGCGGCTGATGAACCGGTAGAAGATTTTCGCGGTCCCGCGCTTGAAGGCGGTTTCACCTTCCCGCTCTACACGGACTCCATAGACCACGTCATGCCCGTCCAGCCATTTTTGAAAAAACTCCCGGATTACTTCCGGGGGATCCTGAAGGTCGGCGTCGATGATTACAACGGCGTCGCCGCGGGTATGTTCCAGTCCGGCGGTGATGGCCACCTGGTGCCCGAAGTTCCTGGAAAATCGGATGGCGCGGATTCGATTTTCCTGGATTTGCATCTCACGCAGCAACTCGGGGGTGGAATCGGAGCTGCCATCGTCTATGTAAACGATTTCGAAATTCGCAGAAATCCCCTCGAGGACGGCAACGAGGCGGCAATTCGTTTCACGCAATACAGCCTCTTCGTTGCAGCACGGAACCACTACGGAAAGCACCGGGCGCTTTTCGCTGGGATCGATGGCATCGCTGGCTTCCGGAGCGCGGGCGCCAGTCATCAGTTGCCGGCCCATGACGCTTCCTCCTCGTTTTTCGGAATCCGGCTGCTCGCCGCCCCATGGACAGTTCGCAATGCGACGCGCCCGCCGTCGTTTCCGTGAGCAGAAAGGGTTTCGAGTTCCAATCCCGACACCCCGGCCGCGGCGGATTGGCGGGGAGCGGGAGGATCATTTCGCCTCACAAACAAAACGCTCGTCGGATCTTCGTAGACTTTCCGCCAGTCCGGCAACGCGGCCAGCAGTGTCGCCAGTGCCTCGTCATGATTGAGCAGACACGACTGAATGCCATACTTTTGCAGAACGAAAAGCGCGTCGGGGCTGATATCTGAAATCTTGTAATAATCGGCCAAAAACCCGGCCCGCTCGTATAGTTCGCTGCGGCCATCCATGAATACTTTATGTTCCGGCCCGCGCGTCAGGATCAGATATCCGCCAAATCCGTAGGTGTTGTACATCGGGCCGGGAACCGGGTAATGATTCAGGTATTCGACGGCGGCGACCGGGTAGGTCTTGCCAACATTGCTCAATAATTCGGCCTGCGATGGAAAATAGCGGACGGCGATTCCGAGAATAATCGCCATACCAATCGCGTTCAAAACGCGACGGTCCTTGTCCCGATCGTATCGCAGAACCCACCTGGCGAGGATGGTAGCCAGCATTTGCACGAAAACGGGCACGAAAATCAGAAGAAAGCGGCGGTGCATACAAGCCACAGCGGCGGCAAATAAGAAAAGTCCAAATTCTTCCAGGCGCCAAGTGAAGCGGTACGCGATCTGTAGAACGGTAAAGCCGAGCAACAGCACCAGGAACACTTTGCCCGCCATCAGATTGAAAGGCATCGGCTGCCACTCAATGACATTTGCCACACCGAGGGGGAGAGAAAAAGCAACGTCGAACGGATACTTGGCGAGCTTCGTGCCGTACGGCGTGATCACCGTGGCACCCGCACAAAGAGCCAGGACTACTGACAAGCGCAAGCGATCGCTATAACTACAACGGTGCGCTTCGATATCGCCGGTGTGGAACTCCAACAGACTGCCGGCCAGATAAACGCCAATCACACCAAGGCCGATAATCCAGGATCCGTGCGCGTTCACCCAAACCAGCATGAGTATGGGCAGCGCCCATACCTCTTGGCGCTTGCCCATGCGGAAGCGTTCCAAAATAATGAACGTCAGGACCAAAAAGAGATAGCCCAGCATCTGGGGACGAAGATTGAAGGACACGGTAGCTAGAACGAAGACCGCCGCGGTGGCCACAAACGCGGCTTTCGAATTCCCGGAGCGAATTGCGGCCAGGGTATAGAGTCCAATCAGAATCGCGCTGCCGAGGACCATCAGGAGCACATCCAGGCCACGCATTCCGCCAAGGCGATACATGGTCGCCAGCAGAACGTCGCCCAACCATTCATACGCAAACCAGGGCTTGCCGGATAACGTCAACGAATAAATGTCCTGCGTGGGCAAATGGCGGGTGGCGAGGATATATTCGCCCTGCTTGATATGCCACCAAACATCGGGGTCCACGAAAAACGTCTGCGTGATTGTTGCCACCGCACCGACCAGCAGAGATCCCAACAATGCCGGGAATGAGATCAAACGTTGCCAAAGCAAAGGCGGCGTGAGCGATTGCGACGTGAGAGTTCCATCCAGCGCGCCCGTATGGCGAGGTCGTGCTGCTGGAAGAAGCGGTACGCCACCAGGGATCCGGATTGTCACCTCTGAGTCGCTCATTCGTCTCTCTTGGATTTTCCTTAAGTTCCCTTATTGCAATCGAGAACCAAGTCACCGTGTAACCAAAATGTGACAGAGTGCTATTGCTTACATGCCAGTGCTTTCAAGGCCACCCGGCATATCTAACAGGAGCCCGAATATAGAGACAGGCGTTCACAAACAGATACGAATTCAGCGTCTGAGACAGAATCCACTTAACTTAGAGGCAATTTTGATTCCAAAGGGGACTGTTCGGGTCTTGCCTTAGATGGCGGAATTCGTGCAGTACGGTGAAAGGGTTGCGGACATCAGTGATACTCTCGCCCAGTTGTCGAATCTTTTGGGGTTCAATGTGGCCAAGCAATGTGGCAGCTTGAGCCAAATGTTTGACCTTTTCGGGCAATAAACCCATCACTCGCACGGAGGTGGAATCGACAGCAACCGGATCGTCCCCTAAAATAAGGACGCCCGCGGGTTTCAAGGATCCTTGGATGGGTCCATTGCCTTCCATCCCTACGATGCCGTCGACGATCGCAAAATCCGGACGCACCGCCGCATTAATGTCCAGAATTGCCGGGTCAATTCCAGCCCAATGGAGAACGTTCTTTGGCCACCCGTAGCAGGCTCCCGGCACGGCCCCGAACATGTTCTTGAGCGAGAGAGTAACGCCGGCCCAATGGTGCGTTTTGAGTTTCGGCATGGAGACTACGAAATCGGCGCGGAGAAGAATTTTCGGAAAGTACAATTCCTTCAACCGCGAGGCGCGCGTCCGGAAGCGGAGACGTTCGACGTCGTCCACGTTCAAATCCACAAAGATTTTGGCGAGCGGCCTGGTAAACTCCCGCAGCCGCATGGATTCGAGTATGGCTTGTGAATCTCGATCGATGCCCGAGCCGTCTCCAATGAAAACTTCCGAGGCTCCCAGACGCAGAAATGATTCGCGAGCGGCGGCGATCACAGCAGGGTTGGTGTTGGTGATTCCCAGGGGATCCAGCGTAATGAGATTCGGCTTCAGGAGCACCACTTTTCCGCGCACGGGCAGGTCAAACTCGCGGAGAGTTTCGTAGAGTACCGCGGCGATATCCGACTGATAATTGGGGACACGCCGGATAGCAACGCGTGAATCGGGTCTCGAAAACGGTGGCAAGAGCGCTGGAGTTTCTCGGGGCATGGGTCACGCAGGCTTGCTGGAAACAACATTCAGCCAACCAGGGTTCTCGCTGAACGCCAGAGCGGCCCAGGTAATGGCTTGAACGCTCCAGGGAAGCGCGCTTGAGTCATGAGAACTCTGCAGGCGTTCCGCCAATTTTGAGTTCTGTCTGCCGTAGAGGCCCAGGCCAATGTGCGCCAGAGCAAGAGACTCCGGGCTCACAATCGTGTCTTGAATGCTCTCGAGCCAATCGAGGCTCTCGCGATTTGCCCGGCGATCTGCGGTCTCATGGAGGGCAATTAAGGCCCATACCGTCGGCCCGACCTGCGGCTGACCGGCAACCCCGTAAACCCGTGGATTTCCGCAATTCCACCCGCCTCCGGGGCACATGCGGTCGTAGAGCATTCCATGTGCGAGACCGATTCTTCGTGGCAAATTAGACAGGGAGGCCGCCGCTTTGGCATGCAGTACGATCATTGCGTAGCAGGTTGGTTCGACCCAACTGGCGGTATGAGGAGTCCAACTCCATCCGCTGAAAGAGGCGCTTTGAGCATTAATCCGACTGCGGTCAACCAATTTTCGGGCCATCCGCCATAAGAAGCCCGAATCGCGCGGCCGATCATCGTTCAGCCAGCGCAATCCGCTGAGCAGTTTTGCCGAAAATTGCGGGTGTGCTAGGAGTGCCCAGCAGGCAAGGGAAGTAACCCAACATCCTTCGCTCTGGCCGGCCGCGGCTCCCCAGGAACCATCTTCGCGCTGCGCTGCGGTGAGAAAACGAAGACCTCGTTCCAGAGGTTCGTCCACGGCCCCCGGGGAACTGAATTCATGGAGAGCGATGAGCGCCCAGGCGGTCGGCTCGATACGGCTATCGCATCCGGCGTTAAAGCCCCAGCCTCCATCAACGTTCTGCAATCCACGCAGGCAAGCCAGAAATTCGCGATCCACGAATGACCGGCCCCTTCCAAGTTCTCTCATTAAGCTGGTAGTTGTATCACCGGGCGACCCTTTGTGGCTAGTCCCCGCCGCGGATCACATGATTCTCTTGGGCGCTAAAGGGAGCTCGTTAGTGACAATCAGATTCGGTTCTTCGGACTCGCGAATCTCAAGCTGGTTCATCAGCCGGTGCAAGTAGCCCCGAGCTACGCCTAAGGTGCGCGCGCTTTCCGTTTTATTCCAGCCAGTTTGCCGCAGGGTGCGCAGGATGAGCCGACGTTTGAACTGACGAACCTCTTGTTCGTACGATTGGTCGAAACTCAAGGTCTCGCCGGTGCCGCGGACCGAAGTCGGCAAGTGCCAGAGTTCGACGGCTTGCCCATCGCAAATGACTGCCGCTCGCTGCACAACATTCTCGAGCTCCCGGACGTTCCCGGGCCAGGCATATTCGTCGAGCGCGTGCAAGGCGGCTTTGGAAAACTTTCTGACCTTCTTGTTGAATTGCTGGGCCGACACCTGAAGGAAATGCTGTGCCAGGAGATGAATATCATCGCGCCGGTCGCGCAAAGGAGGCAGGTGCAACTGGACGACGTTCAAGCGGTAGTAGAGGTCTTCGCGAAACTCTCTCCGCTGCACCATCTCAGCCAGGTTCCGATTCGTCGCCGTGATCAGGCGGACATTGACGCTGACCGTTGCATTGCTGCCGAGCCGCTCGAAACTGCGCTCCTGAAGCACGCGCAGCAGCTTGGGTTGCAAACCCAAACTTAAATCGCCAATTTCATCGAGGAATAAAGTGCCCTGATCCGCCGCCTCGAGACGCCCTCGCCTATTCGCCAGCGCGCCCGTGAAAGCGCCCTTCTCATGGCCGAAGAGTTCATCGTCGATCAGTGTTTCCGGCAAGTTCGTGCAGGAAAATGCAACCATTGGGCGGGCCGCGCGCGCGCTCATCTGGTGAATGGCTTTCGCCAGCAGTTCCTTTCCGGTCCCTGTCTCACCGGTGATCAAGACGTTGACGTCACAAGGGGCAATTGTCTGGGCGAAGGCAAAGAGTTCCTGCATAACCGGGGAGGTCCCTAGCAGGTGATGCATTCGACCCGAATTGCGTGCGGCCGCCCGCAAAGTCTCAAGTTCTTTATTCGCTCTAGCGGATTTGTGCGCGCGCCGCAGAATCTGCCGGAGTTCCGCGATGCTCAGGCCGTCCGTAATCGTGTCGCAGGCGCCATGCTCCATCATGCTGGTAGCGAATGCACTGCTATTTTCGTCACAAAACACAACCATGGGAGGACGGGAAGCGCTCTGCTGTATCTTTTCCATGAGCTGGATGCCCGCAGTGAGGTTGGTGCTGGTCGCACCGGACCGTATATCCAGCACTACAACGTCACACCACTCCTGCCAGTCCGGCCATTGACTGATGTTGAGATCGCTGCGGTGGCGGGTCTCAAATCCCGAGTCCAGGGCCCGGGCAATTGCATCCGCAAGCCCAAATTCCTTGCCAAGTAAACAAACACGTATGGTTTGTTCCTGCATTACAGGTCCCCCTTTTGATTAGAACCGACAATCCGTTGATGAGAGGCCGGGCACAAACCCCAATGGCAACCGTCTGAGAGCAAGTCGAGGTCCAAATGGACCGTCACCAATAGGATTCAGCCATCCGGAAGTAATTCATTAGGCACATGATGCGGCGGGCCGACGCAGTGTGCCCTCTGAGGGACAGGAGCGCGGGAAAAAGTTTGCGACATTGGAGCAAGCATTTTCCACCATCATTCGGGCCAAGGCCGATGGCGTTCCTTTCTTTGCGCTTCGAAAGGGATTTTTGGCGGACGCCGCGGCCGCCACAACCGGGATTTTCACGAAGTTTGTGGAATCGACGGCACCTGGAACTGCGCGGCTATTAGATTTGAGGAACTCATATAGGCGGGAGGGGTTTGATGGCGTCAGTGGGCACACCACAACCTGCGCCTGGAAGGTTTCCAAGTCAAAAAGAAACCCGAGACTATACATTGCGGAGAGCGAAAGTCAAGCGACCTGGGTGCCACGCGGAAGAGGCAGGCCCAAAGCCCTCACTCAACCCCCTCACGGCTTTCCACGCCGGCTCCTGAAAATCAGCCCGGGGGGCTTCACGATGAACCTGACTAAATCCCTGAAAGTTGTGGGGGGCGTGCTTGACGAACACTCGCAAGCTGCTGCCATTGAGATTTTGTTGATCGCGAGAACAGAGCGCATACGCGCTTCCATGCGTAAATTTAGGCACTCAAAATAACGCGCCAACGGAGTGGCTGGGTAGGATGCGGCACAGGGGACAATCTGCGTTAGCTTTCTGAATAATTACCTGCAGGTCAATCAGCCTGTGTGTAGGCCATTGTTACACTTTTATGACTCTGAGGACGCCTGCCGAGCCCGGCGCATCGCGGAATTCTCAAGTACTCTTTTCTGCAATCAACCGACGGCCGAATGTCTCCAGAAAGAGACTAAAAATGTCTCAGATTCACGCCAAGTGGCGGAAATACGGAACATAGAATGAATTTCTACCTTTGGCCTTTACCTTGCTGTGATTGCACAGGTGGTTCATACCCGGCGAAAATTGTGGTGTGCCTTTGCCGGCTGGGAAGAATTTGCAAACGCGTCTCATGGCCTGGTTTCACACCGAATGCAACGCGTCGGCAAACAACTAATGCATTTCATGCAGGCAGGCTGGCGATCCTGAGGGGTCGAACGCCCTGACCACGAGAGGCTATCATTTATGAAGAGATTAGCGAGGCCGCTTCGCGCACCGGGGAGGCTCGGTGCTGTCATGGCTTTTTGCCTTGTTTGCGGTATATGCGTCTTTACACCGACTCTAAAAAGTCAGGATCGCGGGGCGGATGCAACAGCGGTCACGCCGAGAAAAGGTTTGTCTCCAGGCCACTCCGATCGGACGTCGAGCGCAAGAATTGCTGGGTATCTTGGGGCGCTGCCGCTCGCGTTTGAACCCAATCGAGGGCAGAGCAGCGATGGAGTAAAGTACGTTGCGCGGGGGGCCCGCTACAACGTTTTCTTCACGCCTGCTGAAACGGTATTGGTCCTGGAAGGATCGTCCGGGACAAAGCTTGCTGAAAGCCAGGGTGCGAATCCCGTTGACATTCTGCGAATGAGCCTGAAGGGCGCTGATGCATCCGCTGATTTTATTGCGGCCGATCAGTTGCCGGGCAAGACGAATTACTTCATCGGGCCGCGCGAAAACTGGCACTCGGATATTCCGAATTACCGGAGGATTTTGCAGCGACAAGTTTATCCGGGCATCGATATTTCTTATCACGGGACAGAAGGCCAACTCGAGGAAGATTTTGTCGTTTCTCCGGGCGCCGATCCGCGCGCGATTCGACTGGCATTTCAAGGTGCGAAAACGCTGCGCACAAACTCAAACCGCGAACTTGATGTCCGTTTGCAAGGCGGGGCAGTCACGCTCCGCCGGCCGGTGGCTTACCAGGAAACACACGGCTCGAAACAATTGGTCTCGGCAAATTACGTCGTAATGAACAACGGCCTCGTCGGATTTCGGCTTGGCGATTATGACCGGCGTTTGCCGTTGGTGATCGATCCGATCCTTTCGTATTCGACATACCTGGGCGGCAGCAACATTGACGGCGCAAACGCGATTGCCGTTGCGCCGGACGGCACAGCATTCGTGGCTGGAGGAACCTTCTCTACGGATTTCCCAACCGTTCACGCGCTCCAGCCGAATCATGGCGGACAGCAAGATTTCTTTCAGGATGCATTCATAGCCAAGTTGAGTGCGGATGGTTCTACCCTCCTGTACGCGACATACCTGGGGGGCAAGAACGAGGACGTCGCGAACGGCATCGCTGTGGATACCTTCGGCGATGCATACGTAACCGGGACGACTGATTCTCCGGATTTTCCGGTCACGTTCGGCTCAATTAATACTGAATGCGGCGGCGACGGGAAATGCGGCGCGACTTTCAATCCCGGCGGGCTCATCGTTTCAAATGGCTTCATCACAAAACTGAACCCCGCTGGTTCTGAGATCGTCTATTCAGGCTTCATTGGATTCTATGAAATCGTCAAGAGCCAAGCGATCGCAGTGGATAACGACCAGATCGCATACGTGACGGGTCAGACCGGTCCGAATCTGCCCGTTACTATTGTGATCGATCCTCCGCCTCCTCCCCCGCCTTTTCCGATTACCGGGAGTGCCTTTCAACCACTATTCGGCGGCGCTGAGGACGCATTTGTAATGAAAATTAGCGCCACCGGCTCCACGGTTCTGTACTCGAGCTACCTCGGCGGGGTAGGTGAAGATATCGCCAACGGAATTGCAGTCGACTCCAGTGCCAACGCATATGTCACCGGGCTCACATATTCAGTGAATTTTCCAACCGTAAATGCTTTCCAGCCCTCATTCGGGGGAGCCGGAGACGCCTTCCTTTCGAAAGTGAACACGGACGGTGCAGGTTTCTCTTCGCTCGCCTACTCAACCTACCTTGGAGGAAGCGGACTCGATCAAGGCAATGGTATTGCCGTGGATCGCGGCGGCAGTGTTTTCGTTGCCGGCGGAACCTCTTCGACGTCGCTGGGAACACCGGGTGTGCTTCAGCCAAATTGCCGTTTGGATTCTTCTAACACATGCGAAGGAGATGCATTTGTCGCGAAATTCAATCCTGGAGCGAGTCCTGCTCTGACCCTTGGGTATCTGACATATCTCGGAGGGTCATTCGCCGACACGGCAACGTCCATCGCGGTCGAGCCTGTCAACCCGCCCAACGGTTTTGCTTACGTGGCCGGTTCAACGGTATCGCAGGACTTCCCGGTCACCAGCGCCGTGTTCCAATCAAAATATGGCGGGGGCAATGCAGACGCTTTTGTGGCGAAACTGGATCCCAACGGCGCGGCACTCTTATATTCCAGCTACTTGGGTGGCACGAACACTGACGCGGCCTTCGGAATTGCCGCGGACACGAGCGGGAACGCCTACGTTGCGGGCCAAACTTGCTCTTTGGATTTTCCACTTTCGAATCCGGAGCAAGCCAGTCCTGCCGGAAATTGCGACGCGTTTGTCTCGAAGGTAAGCATCCTGAACGGCATTCAAGTGAATCCTGCCGGACTAGTGTTTTCCGCCCAAAGCCTTGGAACGACCAGCCAGTCGCAAGTCATTACTCTTACCAACGGCGACAACGCAGTTACGCTTTCGTCAATTACAGTCGACCCGACCTCACAGAATCCGGCGGATTTTGCTGTGTCCACGACTTGCACCTCTTCGCTGCTTCCGGGAGGCCAATGTACGATCTCTGTATCGTTCACTCCTCAGGGGGCCGGACTTCGAAAGGCGTCAATTCCGATTGCAGTCACCGCCCCTGGGTTTTCGCAAAGCGTGGTGGTGCCCCTGAACGGACAGGCGTCCACTCTCACTCTGTCCGCTTCCAGCTTGTCGTTTGGGCAGCAGCAGGTAGGCGCTAACAACACGGGTCCATTGTCTGTCGTAGCTACAAACAATGGCACTACTCCGGTAACGTTCACAAGTATCACTGCGAGCGGTGATTTCTCCGAAACCGACAACTGCACGAAGGCGCCGCTACAACCGACCACAACGTGCGGCATTCAAGTCACCTTCGCTCCGACCAGTGCAGGATCGAGCGTCGGCGCTTTAACGCTTACTGACAACGCTCCGGGAAGTCCGCAGATCGTTTTGTTGATGGGAACGGGAGTCGGGCAACAGTCAGGCTTTGGGATCAACGCTACGCCGTCATCCGCGACTGTCGCAGCGGGCAACTCCGCGACGATTTCCATCAGCGTGAATTCATCTTCTGGATTATCTCAACCCATAACGCTCAGTTGCAGTGGTTTGCCTGTCGCGGCGAGCTGTTCGTTTTCGCCCAGCACGCTGACGCCATCTGGCATCGGAGCATTAACCTCGACACTGACCATTTCTACGGGTCTGCGCACACAAGTTCCACTTCGCATTCCAGGGAACTCACCACTGGCCCCCGGCTTCAGGGGAATACCGATGTCCTGGTTGCTTTGCGGGATTGCGATCGCGGCTTTGATCAGCATGGCTTCGCTGAAAGGGCGGCGCGCAAGAACTGCGCTAGGAGCCAGCGTTGTGCTCGCGGTTCTACTGGCGGCATGCAGCGGTGGCGGTGGCGCGCCTGGTGTGCCCGCGGGGACGCCTGCAGGAAACAGTCAAGTCACCGTGACAGCAGTCTCCGGACAGATATCGCGCACGGCCACCGTTTCGTTGCAGGTGAAGTAGTAAGGCGGCAGTTTTAAAACGAATTGTTGTACGAAGGCGGATGAAGCAGCTAGCTGCATGAAAATATTTGGCTGCTGCTTTCAGACAATAGGAATTCGATTTATAGCGTTCTCAGCGCGCGGTTGGCGCGCTCAAGGAGAGTAATCATGAAGCGGCTTATCTGGCTCCTGCCTGTTGCCCTGCTGTTTTGCACAGGCGCACAGGCTCAAGAAACCCCAGGCTGGGAGCTTTCCGGCGGGTACTCGAACCTTTGGGTGCACTTCAACGGCTCAAGTTTTCGCTTGAATGGGGGGAATTTAACGCTGGCGCAGAACGTGAACTCCTGGTTCGGCGGAAGATTCGAATTCAATGCGTTTCGGGGAGCGGAAGCAGGTGTGAATGTGAACGCGTATACGCTGACGTATGGGCCCGTCTTTTCGTACCGGCGATGGGATCGCGTAGTGCCATTTGCCCACGTGCAAGTCGGCGCGATTCACGGGACGCAAGGCTATCTCGGGATTTCCCAGGATGCGTTCAAATTCGATTTATCTGGTGGAGGAGGCGCGAACTTTGTGATTAACCGCCGAATTGCGGTCCGGGCGCAAGCCGATTACATGCTCACCCGCTTTCTGGGGCTAAACCAGAACAATCTACAAACGTCGGTCGGTCTGGTTTACACATTTGACTACAAATAGAGGCCTCTTGTGCCTGTTTGAAAACGTGCGGCTCCGCGAATTGGATGTAAACCTCGGTAGCTTTGAATCCTTCTATTCCTGAACAACTCGAGCAGGTGCGCTGGCCAGTTCGGCCGCCGCATAGGTGGCCTGCGCGTCCTTGGTCATCACGATTATCTTTGGTAGAAGGAGCACGAGCGGGACGGCCAGAAGGGAAGTCGCGGCGTTGGCGACGACCAGCGTGCTGAAGTGCAAATGAAAAGTTTCAAGAAGCTTCGACCCGAACCAGTCGCTGCCAAATAAAGTGACATTGCGGACGCTCATCATCAGCGAGAAGCCCAGACCTTCACTGCCGGATGGGGTTGCGCGCACGGCCAGATCCATCATGGCGATTTCAGCTAACGTGTACCCGAAACCGTTGAAGCTTTCGATGATTCGCGCGTTGCCCGCCGAAGAATAAAATAAATATCCAAGGTTGGCCGCAGTACCCAGACCAATACACCACATGAGCAAGGTGCGAAGGGTGAAACGGCGGCAGGCAAACGCGCCATACAGGACCGCAGCCAGCACGCCAAACGCTCCGCTCAAAAACTGCAAGAATCCCTGCCCTTGCGTGTTGAGATGCAAATCGTTCTGCTGTTTGTAGAACACCGCGGTGTATAACCCAGGTGCGCAATAGAACAAGGCCATGAGACCTGCGGCGGCCCACATGGTCCCGGCACTGGCGATTTTCACCAGTTGCTTGCCGGCATTGTCGAGTAGTTCTTTGCTGTCGATGCTCTTGCGCTGTTCGTGCAGAAACAAAACGGTCCCCGGCACTACAAGGAACATGACACTGCCGCAAGCCACGGCGGTCCAGCCAAAAGCGACACTGCCCAGAAAACCGCCCGCGGGACCGGCAATGAGGATGCTGAACTGCTCGACAGAGTTCCGGACGGACGTGAGTCGGCCCGAGCCGGACGCCGCTTGCGCCACTTCAACCATGTAGCCGCCTACGACAGTGCTCGTGCACATCATGAAAAGATTGATGGCGATACATACCCACAGCAGTTGGTTATATTGACGCGGGGTGAAATACAGTGCAGCCCAGGAGAGTGTCGCGAGCGTCGCCCCAAGGATCATGTAGCTCTTGCGGCGGCTCCCGAAGAGCGGAAAAGCGTCGGTGACGATCCCGAAAAGAGGCTTGAAATACCATACCAGAGTTATCCAAAAGAAAAAGGCGGCGTTGGCGGCGCGGTCCACGTGCAGCTCATTTTTCAGGAGATTCTGCAGGGGGATGCGGCCGAGGACATGGGGCAGAGCAAGGACGGTGCCGAGAATCCCAATTACGATTACAATCGCGGCTTCAATTAGCGGCTTTGCGCTTTCTTGCCGATTCTGTGTGACCGTCACCGATGCCATGGTTTCCGGCACCCCTTTTGGATCATATTGAATTTCGCGGACGGCCTCCATCTTATATTGGGTGGGCTGGTCGCAATCGCGCACCGACGGCCTGCCCCCAATGAGCCGGGAGCTTGCTTGTGGCTTCGTCCAAAGCTAAAGTTGAGGCCGGAACTTTTTGGGATTGGGCGAGATGCCAGTGCGAAAGATTTCAGTGTTCGATGGTGACTGAAAGGGTCGCGAGACTGCAATCGTGGCCCCGGAGTTTTGAGCAACGACAATGTCTAATTTCTGGCGCCTCAAAATGCATATTACCTGCGTGGCCGTTCTCGTTGCGCTGATTTCCGGAGTCCCTGCCCAGGCGCAAGATCAGGACCAGGGCACCATCCGCGTGGCCGTGAACCTGGTGTTGGTGGACGCGACCGTGAAGACCAAGGATGGCCAAATCATGGCCAATCTCAAAAAGGACGACTTCGAGGTTCGCGAAGACGGCGTGGTTCAAAAAATTGACGTTTTCAGCCGCGACGAATTGCCTCTGGATGTGGCACTGGTGTTGGATCTGAGCGATTCGATTGGTCCATTCCTGTCCCCGTTGCGCGACGCCGCGACGATCGCGCTGGCAGCCCTGAAACCGAACGATGAAGTGGCGCTGTTTACATTTTCCACGGAAGCGGAATTGCGCCTGCCGCTCTCAAAAGACAAGAACAAGATTGCCGATCAGATCAATACATTCGAGGCTCGCGGCGCCACTAATATCAATGATGGTATTTTCGTGGCCGCCGAATATCTCCTCAAGGCGCCGCCGACGGGCCGCCGCGTGATCATCCTGATCAGCGACGATGTGGGCACGACCGCCGGCGGACAGGGAACGCGCGACATCGTTACCGAAGCGATTGCCTCGGATTCCGTTTTATACAACCTGAAAATACCCGGATACAACCCGCCGGCAACCATGTTGCACGCGGCCATGACTCCTGGACTTGTCAACATTCACAAAGTGATGGAGGCAACGGGCGGGGAATTATTCGACGTCCAGGATGTGGCTCATCTGGGTTCCGTCTTCAGCGCCCTGATTCAGCGGATCAAAACCCGTTACACGTTGGGGTATTACACGATGGCGAATGGGGCCGAGGGCAAACCGCACAAGCTGGAGGTTCGTCTGGCCTCCTCGTTTGGAAAAAAGGGGCGCGATTACACCATCCTGGCTAGAAACGGCTATTACATTCATTAGGGAACGCTCAGCCACTCGCCTGAAATCCTCGCAAATTTAGTGTCGCGCGATCCGGCAGCCCGGCCTACGAATGTCCCATAGTGAACAGACACTGCTGCGTCTCTCTCCTAACATGACTGGAGCAAACGGAATAGTGAGATGAGGAGCAACCCATGATGAAACCAGGGACGCAAGACCAAGTGGAAGGCAAGCTCCACGATGTGAAGGGGAAAGTGAAGGAAGTAGCAGGAGAGGTTATGAACGATCCCGACCTGGAAGCCGAAGGCGAGGCGGAGGAGATCGCCGGGAAAATCCAAAATAAAGTGGGACAGATAAAGAAAGTTCTTGGCAAGTAACGAAGCAGTTCCGCATGAGTCGGCGATACCCGCGTTGTCCTTTCAACGCGGCCCCTCGGCCAGAATCCTGGACACATAGAAGGAATGGAGGCAAGTCATGGACTTGAGTGCATTCAGCACAACGCAATTGGCATTGATCATTGGTCTCGTAGTGATTGTGGTTGCGGGCATCGCCACGCTGCTTTACATGAGAAAGCGCCGTACGGCGAGGCTGCGCAGCCAGTTTGGCGGCCCGGAATATAACCGCGCCGTGAAGGAAGGCGGGAACCAGCGCCGCGCGGAAAACAAGCTCGAAAAGCGCGCCGAGCGCGTGGAGAGTTTCCATATCCGTGCGCTCTCTCCCGCCGATCACGCACGCTTCCTGGAATCGTGGCGCAAAGTGCAGGCTCGGTTCGTAGACAGCCCCGGAGGGGCGGTAACGGAAGCCGACCAACTTCTGGGCGATGTAATGTCCCTGAGGGGCTATCCGGTAAGTGATTTCGAACAGCGTGCCGCGGATATTTCCGTAGACCATCCGCAGGTTATGGAAAATTACCGGGCAGGTCACGGAATCGCGATTCGTCAAACGCTGGGGCAAGCCAGCACCGAAGAGTTGCGACAGGCCATGATCCATTACCGGACGCTTTTTGAGGAACTCGTTGGCGAACCGGAGATAGCCCGTGCCAAGGCTGCGTCGTAAGCACGGATCGCAAGAAGGAATTAATTCGCAGTAGCGGTCTGCGAAAATTGCTGTCCGATCGGCCAACCACGCTTGATGCATGGTTGGCCGGAATCGGTGCGGTGCCGAGCTTGCTTTGCGCGAAGCAATGGAAATTTCACTATCGGCGGTTCCTTAATTTTTTAACTTCGCATCGAAGGCCACAGTTGAGGCAGGCAACTCGATCGTAGTTTTTGTGATAGCCGATCTTGGCTCCGCAACAAGGGCTGCGAGTGCCCAGCCAAATCATCAAGGTCGTCCACGGGAACTTCATCCAACTACTGTAGTCCTCTTCGTGGTGAATAGCTCTGTTATTATGTGAATTGGGTCTTCTATCACGCCACGATTCGAGTCATTGGATCGGTGGTTGCGGGTTTCGTTATGGGAAGTGGAATTGGTGGCGCCGGCGTCCCGCCGGCGATTTTCGTACTGGTCGTGCGGCTCAAAACCGCCGGCGGGACGCCGGCGCCACCAAACGCGCGTCGCCCTGCGAGATAAAATAGGAAATTATTCTATCGAGACAGAATTGAGGCGATGATAAAGCTTTCGGTTCTTGACCAATCACCTGTGTCCGACGGGTTTACTCCGGCAGACGGACTGCGCAATACCATCGAACTGGCGCGCCTGGCCGATCAGCTCGGCTATGAGCGGTACTGGATCGCAGAACATCATGCCATCGTGACTCTGGCCAGCCCGGCGCCCGAAATTCTTATCGCCAGGATTGGCGCCGAAACTTCCGGCATCCGCATCGGGTCCGGCGGCGTGTTGCTCCCTCACTACAGCCCTCTCAAAGTTGCGGAAATTTTTCGCATGCTGCACGCAATGTATCCGGGGCGTATTGATCTCGGCATCGGCCGCGCGCCTGGAGGAAGCGGCCTTGAAGCCTTCGCTTTGCGGCGCGACCGCAGCGAGCGCCTGCAGAATGACGATTTTGAAGAGCAGTTGCTCGAGTTGCTGGCATTTCTTCACCATGGTTTTCCTTCCGATCATCCCTTCGCGCGCATCAAGGTTTCGCCGGACATGCCCGGCGCCCCCGAAGTTTGGCTGCTGGGTTCCAGTTCCTGGAGTTCGGCGGTCGCCGCCAAATTGGGGCTTCCGTACGCGTTTGCGCACTTCATAGCTCCCGAAGAGACGCCGATGGCCCTGGAGTTTTATCGCTTGAATTTTCAGCGATCGAAACATCTGGCCGAGCCGCGAGCGATCGTGGCCCTTGGAGTGATTTGCGCGGACACCGAAACGGAAGCGAAGCGCCTGTACACCAGCACCCAGCTGCACATTCGCCGCATTCGCCTGCAGGGCAAACGTCTTCCTGTGCCCACTCCCGAGCAGGCCATCGCGGAACTTGGGAACTTTGCGTTCGGAGCGGATCCGGTCGCGCGCGGAGCGGGCGAATGGCCGCGGTATGTCGTGGGCGCGCCCGAGCAGGTCCGCGATGAACTCGAGCGCATGGCGAGCAATTTACAGGTCGAGGAGATCATGATCATCGCAGTTCTGCACGATTACCAGGCTCGTCTGCGGTCGTACCGGCTCATCGCCGAAGCGGTGAACATCCCTTGCCGCTTGTCAAATAGTCGCAGGGAAATTTCCAGATAGCGAATTTAAAAGTAATTCCTTATGAAAATCCCCTTTGCGGATAAGCATCGTGCGAGGATTTTCGTGGCGCCGGCGTCCCGCCGGCGTTTTTTCCGAAGTATCGAGATTAGCGAAATCGCCGGCGGGACGCCGGCGCCACGAAAACCTGTCTTCCATCGCGCGCGATGCGCGATCATGCTTTGCGGATCGGCTTGGTCATTAAGTCGACGAAGAGTTTTTTAAAGCGGTCGTGGTCGATTTCCTGAAGGACGGTCACCGATCCCGCCGATGGTGGCGGGCCGAGATAGAATTGCCGGGGGTCCACAAAGACCCGGCGGTCCGCCGCGCTCACGGATTTTCCGGCGTCGGGAATCGCTTGCCAATTTTTTGGCCAGAACATGGAATCGCCGTAGCGCGGGCCGGGCGTCGTGCAAATATCCACGTACATCTCCTCGGATTTCGTGAAGACGCTGGGGTCGATTACTTGCGCGGCGATCATTTCGTCCGCCATTCGAAAAAAATGCAGATTGGGATCGCGCTGCAGCGGCTTCACGGCATGCAGTTGGAAAAGATCGGAAATTGGGCTCTGCGCGCGGGCGGCGATCTCCTCGATCATCCTTCGGCCAGGCGCGATTTCATCGCCTTCGTGAATTTCCTCGGCGATGTCCACGGTGACGATGCTGCATTTCGGCCACCCGGCGCGCAAAACTTTTCGCGCCGATTCGGGATCGAAAAAAATATTGAAGGCGTTGGTGAACATGTGGAAGCCGGTTCCCATGATCACCAGTTCGGGCACAAGCGGAACGATGTCGGGAGCAAGAGCAATCGCCATGGCCAGGTTCGTCAGCGGCCCTCCGGCATAGATCGTCACTTGGCCAGGATTGGCCCGAACGGTTTTGATGATGAAACGCGCGGCGTGGTCCTGCTGAGCTGTCAAGTTCGCGAAGCGATCGTATGGTGGCGGCAGAGGCTTAATCTCGTCCGGCCCGCCATTCGCGCGATTGAAAGCGCCCATCCATGGGTCCAGGCGATGACCGCCGTAAAGTTGTTGCCGGAGCTGCCATTCCTCCTTGGTATTGAGCATGGGGAACTCAGCGCCGGGGTATACCGGAATTTCCGGGCGCCCCAGCATCTCCAGCAAGCGCAGTGTGTAGGCCATTTCCTGTTTCATCCAGGCGTCGCCCGTCACCAGCGTGATGCCGAGTAGATCGATATTGTCGGCCTGCAACATCATCAGCGTTCCCAGAATGTCGGTGCCGAACGGGCCGGAATTGTCCTGGTCGTAAATTACTTTTCGTTTTGCGCCGGGCTGCTGCGCTGCGGGCCCGGGCGCCGGAAGGGGAGCGGCGTCCGCACCCAGCACTGCCGGTTCAGGAGGAATTTGCGATGTTGCAATCGCGGCTCCAACAGTCTTGATAAATTCGCGGCGCGTTGTACTCATTGGGCCTCGCTTTTGTAGGATGGGCTTCAGCCTGTCTTCTTTTGAGTTTTGCCGGAATTGCGCAAATCAAAACCAGACAAGCTGAAGCCTGCCCTACTTGATCGGTCTTGTCATTAGATCCGTGAACAGCTCGCGAAAACGCGTTTTGTCGATGCTATTCAGCACCTGCACACGGCCCGCTTTGATCGAAGGATAGTTCTGGCCTGCAAGTTCGCCGCCCCGGTCCCTCCAATCCCCGTCCCAAAAGGAAGTGTCGCCATAGTGGCCGTCGTTGTGGGTCACGATATCGATATACATTTCGTCGTAGCCGGTAAAAATGGAAGGATCGATCGCATGGGCGGCCATCATTTCATCGGGCATGCGGAAGGAGCGCCTTTGCGGATTGGCGCGTTGCGGCTTCTGTTCGTACTCGCGGAACAATTCGGCAATCGGCGAATGGGCGCGATCCACGATGGCATCCACCTTGCCGTCGTCCTGCATGTGGACTTGTTCGGCAAGATCCGTGGTGACTAAAGTGAATTTCGGCCAGGCCGCGCGAAAGCCGATCTTGGCGGCTTCGGCGTCGAAATAAACGTTTACGGAACTGGTGGAGTGGTGAATGCCTCCGCCCATGAAAATCACCTCCTTCGTGATGGGCACGATGTCGGGCGCGAGCATCACGGCGATCGCGAGGTTGGTCATGGGGCCGCCGCAATACATGGTCACCTCGTTAGGGTTCGCGCGAATCGTGCGGATGATGAAGTCCGCGGCGGGCTCGGGCTGGGCCTTGATCTGAGCGAAGCGATTGTAGGGCGGCGGCAGCGGCGTTACTTCATCGCGGGCCGCAGCGTCTTTCGCGAAGCAGCCCAGATATCCTTCGTTTCCGAGCGACCTCGAGCCAAACATCTGGTAGCGCATCTGCGCTTCGGCCTTGGTGTTGAGCAAAGGTTCCTGCGCGCCCATGTAAACGGGGATTTCGGGCCGCCCCATGATTTCCAGCAGACGCAGGGCATAGGCGGTTTCCTGCTTTGCCCACATATCGCAGCTCACGGTGCAAATCCCGAGGAGATCGATATTGTCCGCCTGCAAGAGCATCAACGTCGCAACCGTGTCCGTGGAAAGCGGCCCGCGATGGTCCTGGTCGTAAATTAGTTTTTTCTTGCCGCTTGATGTTGAAGGATTTTGCGGCGTAGCGGAAAGAATGGCGCTGTGCGCTAGCAGATCGGATGGTATTTGCATTGGGTTCCTTTTATTTCAGTCAACCGCTCAAATCGCAGCTGTCGATCCATTTTCAATAGTCGTGAGCCGATCCCGCGATTCTACCGTGCGAATCAAAGGTCATAAACGGATGATACAGCTTCCAGGGATCGGACTGATGGCGTGACTTTTCATCGCGGCGGAGGCGCATTAAGATCTGGCGATACATGGCTGCGCAGCCACAGCACAAGCTTGTCGAAGCTGAGCTGATTTGCCCCATAGAGTGCCGCGAGGAATTCGTGCGTCTCTTCGGCGTCCGCTGTGAGACGCGCGCCATTGATGGCGAGAAAAGTATACGCGGCGGCGAAAGCTGTGCGTTTGTTGCCGTCGAGGAAGGGATGATTCTGCGAGAGGCTCTCCCAGAGCGCGGCGGCTTCTTCGATCAGGTCGACGTAATAGCCGGTTTGGGGGCGGTAGAGAGCGGCTTCGAGCAGTCCCTGGTCTCTGACACCCTGTGTCCCGCCGTAGCGTTCGATGAGGTCGGCGTGCATCGCCAGCACTTCAGCTACGGTCAGGAAGTCGGTCATTCAGCAAGCTTCTTAAAGAGACGGCCATATCTTTCGTGGCTGGCTAGGTATACGCCCATGACGTGCGGGCGGGGATTGGCGTTCTTGCGCTTCTCGATCAGGTCGGCCAGGGCTTCGTCCATCAGCGCCTGAAGTTGCCGGCCCTCCTTTTCGGCCAACGTGCGAACGGCGGAGAGTATTTCGGAGTTGACCTGGGTAGCGAATTTTTCGCGAGTCTGGGACAAGAGGCACCTTTTCCTTGATGAAGTCAAAATATCATGATGTTTCATGAAACGTCAAGTTGATATAGCAATGTGTGCCGTTCCCGCTGCGGCGAGGGTGCGGCTCCTGCCATCCATGTGAAGGAAATAAAGGCTAAAACCCCAACTTTGCAAAAACCGCAAAGATGGAGGACCGACGGCAAACCAACCCAAAGCAGTGGCGAGAGGCGGCCGACATCTTAGAACTTGCGAGTGTGCTGGTCTCCCCACCGTTCGATGACGACTTTCTTATCGGTGTAGAACTCAATGGCGTCGCGTCCCTGCGCGTGCATGTCGCCGAAGAAACTGCCCTTCCATCCGGTGAAAGGGAAATACGCCATGGGTGCGGCTACACCGATATTGATGCCAATGTTGCCCGCGGGCGCCTCGTAACGAAACCGGCGCGCCGCCGCTCCGCTGGAAGTAAAGAGCGAAGCCTGGTTGCCGTATGGGCTGCGCTCCAGGAAAGTGATCGCTTCGTCCATGTCTCTCGCGTGGACCAAGCTCAGCACGGGGCCAAAAATTTCCGTATCGGTCAGCTCGCTCGTTGCGGGAACGCCGTCGAGAACGGTTGGCTTCACGAAGTTTCCGGCCTCATGTTTCGGAATCCTGGCGTTTCGGCCGTCGAGGAGGACCTTTGCTCCTTCTTTTTCGCCGACTGCGATCAGCGATTCGATTCGTGATTTGCTCTGGGCGGTGATCACCGGTCCCATTTGAACGCCTTCTTCAAGTCCGTCGCCCACGCGCAGGGACGCGGCCGCTTCGGTGATCGAATCGCGAAAACTTTTTTGCGCCTCGGCAATCGTGACCGCAACTGAAACGGCCAGGCAGCGCTGGCCGGCGCATCCGAAAGCGCTGTCGCTGATGATCTGCGTGGCCATCTTCATATCGGCATCAGGGAGAACGATCACGTGGTTCTTGGCGCCGCCCTGGCACTGCGCGCGCTTGCCGTTGGCGGCCGCTCTGGCATACACATATTTGGCGATGGGAGTCGAACCCACAAAACTGATGGCGCGGACTTTGGGGTGGTCGAGAATCGCGTCGACCACTGCTTTTCCGCCGTTCACCAGACTGACGACGCCTTTGGGCAGTCCAATCTGTTCGAGCAGCTCGAACACGCGCATCATCGTGAGCGGCACGCGTTCCGACGGCTTCAGCACGAACGTGTTGCCGGTGGCGATGGCGTAGGGCAGAAACCAGAAAGGAATCATCCCCGGAAAATTAAACGGGGTGATCGCGGCCACTACGCCGAGCGGCTGGCGGATCATGATCTCGTCGACGCCGCGCGCAACGTCTTCGAGATTGTAGCCCTGCATCATGGTCGGGATTCCGCAGGCCACCTCCACATTTTCGATGGCCCGGCGCAGTTCGGCCTTGCCTTCGGCAAACGTTTTGCCATTTTCCTGCGAGATGATGCGTCCCAGTTCGTCCACATGTTCTTCGAGCAACATTTTCAGTTTGAACAGCGGCTGGATGCGGTCTTCTGCGGGTGTGCGCCGCCAATCGAAATAGGCGGCGGCAGCTCCCTGGACCGCAGCATCGACTTCGGCCACGGTCGACATTGGCGTGAGGGCCATCGTCTCGCCATTCGCGGGATTCAAAACCTCTTTCCACTCGGCGGATTTCGATTCCATCCAACTGCCGTTTATGTAGTTCAAAACTTTGGTGTGAGTTGCGGCAACTCCGGTCATAACTGTCCTCAATTCAGGCGCCATCGGCAAACTGCTTTTCGATGTCCCGGCGTGATTTGAATTCGACTCGTATCAAAGCCCATGGAGAAGGTTTTCATTCGCGACAACGGCGGGGCCAAACGCCACGAAAAATACACCGTGCGTCTCAGAACCCGTGAAAAATAGCGACGGGGCAAACATAATCCCTAAGCGGATTTAATGCAACTTCAAGGTGCGCGGGCTTCAGCCTGCGGGTTTTCGTCCTTGCATAACCAAAACCCACGGGCTGAAGCCTGCGCCACTGGGAAGTACTATGCGCTGGCCTTCGCCGCCGAATTGAGGAACCTCTCGATCCGGTCCAGAACGTCCATGGCGGTGAGGCATTGGGCGACGCTGGCATTGGGTTCGCGTTTTTCCCGGATGGCGGCGAAAAATTCGCGGTCCTGCAGCTCGATCCCGTTCATGGAGACATCCACTTTGGATACATCGATCGGTTTCTCATCTCCATCCAGCAGGTCGTCGTACCGGGCGATGAACGTGCCGTTGTCGCAGATGTAGCGGAAGAACGTGCCCAGCGGCCCTTTGTTGTTGAAGGAAAGCGACAGCGTGCAGATTGCTCCGGAGGGCGTCTTCAGAACGATGCCCATGTCCATGGCGATTTTCAGGTCTGGATGAATCGGGCCCTGCACGGCGTAACACTGGGAAACCAGCTCACCGGTTTGATATTGGAACAGGTCAACGGTGTGGCAGGCATGGTGCCACAGGAGGTGATCGGTCCAACTCCTCGGCTTTCCGGCTGCGTTCATATTCGTGCGCCGGAAAAAATAAGTCTGCACGTTCATCTGCTGGATTTTCAACTCTCCCGCTTTTATTTTCTTGTGCACGTACTGGTGGCTGGGATTGAAGCGGCGCGTGTGGCCGCCCATGCAGATGACGCCGGTTTCTCTCTGCACTTTCACGAGGCGCTCGGAATCCGCGAGAGTATCGGCGATGGGGATCTCGATCTGAACGTGTTTTCCCGCGCGCATGCACTGTTCGCCCTGCTTGGCATGCATTTGAGTGGGAGTGGCGAGGATCATCGCTTCCAAGCCGGGTTGCTTCAAGCTTTCGGCGAGATCACCTGTCCAATGAGGGATCTTGAATTTCCTGGCGACTTCTTCCGTGGCGGTTTGATTGCCGCCCGTCAGCGTAATCACTTCGACGCCCGGAATTTTGGCGATGCCCTCCAGGTGTTTCTGTCCAAACGCGCCTTGTCCAGCGACGCCCACCTTCATGATTTTTCTCCCCGAATATGACGCTTTGCTTCACCACCTTATCATAATCGAGCCACGCTATGGCGAGGCGGAGCGCCGCCCGCGCTTCGATCATGGCAAATGCGCGACCGGATCCAAGACGGGATCGGCCGGAAATGTTTTGCGGAAAAAAGCGAGCGAAGACCTGCCCGCCGACCCGGCGTGACCAAAACGCCCGCCGGAGCCACGCTCAAGGATCTTAAGAAGATGTCGCTACTCTCCGGGCGAAGCCGGAACGCATACTTTGTCCGCGTGTACGAAATCGACGTCGTGAATTTCGCTCGTCACTTTCACTGACTCGGTTCCTGCTTTCTTCTGGGGCTTGGCCAGGAATGTCAGCAGGAATTGATTCGGGAGCTGTTCATTCACCTGTTTGAAATACGGTGCAAAAGACACGGCACCCTGCGGCCCTAACAGGTCATAGGCCTCACCGCCGGTGGCCTCAGTAATTTCCGAGAGATAGTTCTGGCCCCATGTGGTCCGGAAGTAGCTGTGCCCCAAGTGTCCGGCGCTTGGCGTATAGATGGAGTAAATGACTATCCCGGCGCACTGTGCATCCTGAATGGCCGCATCCACATAAGGGTTGTCAAGAACGCCCATATAAACGTTGTCGATGCCGGAAGTGACCATGAGAATCTCGCGTCGAGGGACAGCGGGGTCGGCATTCCACCGCTTGATGAATTCGGATAAGGAGAGATACGGGCTTCCTTCCGCGCCGTAGAAACCCTGCGCAAGCCGCACGGATTTGGCAGCAGCCGTGTGATCCTGCGTGAAATTCTGCGCCATGAAGACCGTTCCGTTCTGCATGTAGCCAACAGCGACCAGCGTAGTCGGCGCCTGCGCTTGAATAAAGGTCCGGATTTCATTCAATTGAGAGCCCAGGCTGAATCCGGCACTATCGTCAATCAGAATCGCCAACGCCAGTCCGGCCTTGTCTCCTTTAACCGGGATCCAGCCCGTGACGGTCCGGCGATCGTGCCCCTGGTACACCATCACGTCCTGCTGCGTGATCTCTGGTATCACCTTGGTATGCTTCGGCTCCAAGGTGACAATCATTTGAACCGGAACTCCTTGGTCCGCTGCGGATTGCTGCGCCCATGCCGGAGCCGTGAGTGAGAACAGCACTAAGGCGAGAGAAATTGCTGAGGCAAGATGTTGGGTGTCGATCAGTCTCCTTTGGAATGCCGACCAAGCCTTGGCCGCTCGGTTCATTTCTTCTTGAATTCCGGGAAGGGTCAGCCACCTGAAGTGTAGGGGTTTCATGATCCATTCCTCCTATCTTGAAGTTGTGATTGGCCGTCTTGCGCTGGAAGTGCGCCTGGCTGAAGCTACTCAGAAGCAAACCGGTCGCGAATTCATGAGAGAACCCTGACTTGTGTAATTCTTCAATACAGTGAGCCCTGTAGAGTTGGTTGTTCTAATCAGGTATTTGGTTGGTCGAAGTCTATAGAAATATCGATTCGCTGGGCGCGGTGAGGTTGTGCGGGCCGGCAATTAGTGCCACAATTCCCGCCGGTGATTCCTGCCGGTCGCCGGATTCACACCTCAGTTCAAAATTGGAGAGCCGAGCCATGAGACGAATTTTTCTGTCTGTCATCGCCGTCGCAATAACGCTGACCGTTTCCAGCGCCGCCCGTGCGCAATCGGAGGTTACTTTAATCGCGCCGGGGGGAATTCGCGCTGCGGTCGAGAAGCTCATTCCGGGCTTTGAAAAAAAGAGCGGCTACAAGGTCAACGCGACATTTGGCTCGGGAGGCGGGACCAAGCAGCAAGTTGTGCATGGCGATGTGTTTGACGTGCCCATCGTGCAGCCGCCGTACCCGGATGTGATTGCCTCGGGCAATGTTGTCGAAAGCACCGCGACGCCGCTTGCCTCCGTGGCCGTGGGCGTTTGCGTAAAGCAAGGCGCTCCCAAGCCCGATATCTCGACGACCGAAGCTGTGAAGAAAATGCTGCTGTCGGCGAAGTCGATCGCCATACCGGATGCGGCGCTTGGTGCGGCTGCCGGGGTCACGATCAACAAGATGTTAAAGGACATGGGCATCGACGACCAGGTCGAACCGAAGCTGAAACGTCCCCGCGGGAGCGGCCCGGGAGGCTCCGGAGGCGGGAATGCGGTCGCGGCGATGGTCGCAAACGGCGAGGTGGAAATCGGGATGACTTTTTTTAGTGAGATCAATGATCCCGGAGTGGACAAGATAGGAATGCTGCCAAAGATGGTTTCACCGCGAACGGCTCTCGTGGGATTCGTCTCCGCTCACGCGAAAAATCCGGAAGGCGCCAAGGCGCTGTTGAAATATATCTCTTCGCCAGAGGCCATGGCAGTTTACAAAGAAGTGGGGATGGAGCCTGGCAAGTGAAACAAGTTTCCGCTGGAATTTCGGAGCTGAATGGCGAATCAATCCGAGATGGATTCAGTCAGCGGATTGACAACACGAACGGAACCATAAGTCTGCCCGTCCGAAAGTTCTTCTGAGTAGAGGATCGCGGCGCCGGAACTCTCTGCTGCGTGAATAATGAGCGCGTCCCAAAAGGAAATCTGGTAACGAGTCTCCATCGATAGTGCTTCGATCACCGAGTCTGGCGTATTGACCACAATCTGCCAGTCCATGTAATCCAAAATCAGATCTCGAGTCTCTTCCACCGTCCATGGTTTTGCCATCTTTCGGCGCAAACTGACGCACAATTCCTGTAGGACTTGTGTGCTCAGGACACCGTCGCCAGTATTCCAAAGCTTATCGATTAGCGCTCGGGCGCGGTCATGTTTGATTCCTAGTGAGGGCTCGTGCGCGTACACTAAAACATTTGTGTCCAGGAATACCTTATCGCTCATGAAGCTCGTCTCGCGAGGCGGGACGCACCCAACCGTGATCCGTGCAATTGCGGAGGCGCGCCAAGGCGCGAGCTTTGGAGCGCGCGTAGCTCTTGCGTTGACGGACCAGTTCCTGAAGCTTTGAGGCCAGCAATCCGCTGATCGAATTGCCCTCTTCAGCGGCGATGATTCGCACCTGGCGCAGGATTTCGGAGTCCAGTTTAAGAGTGATGTTGGTTTTCATGATTCGCACGTAAATGTGTGCAGCACCATTATGCGTGCAACATTCCCACACTGTCGAGGGATATGCATATCCCACTTCATTTCAATGATATAGCGGAAAAATACGGAGCCATAAGCGCTCTAATTGACGACAGCGTCAGGTCTGTCCTTTGCGTAAGCATGGCAGGCCAGAAGAAAAAGTGCCGCGGCAAGGTAGCTCAGTGTGAATTCCGGAGCGACCCACCAGCCGAAGCGGTTTTCAATGCCTTGCTGGGTCAACTGGTACGCGTGGATCACGCCAAGGCACGACAATACCGCAGCTACGAGCATCCAGGCAGAAGCTTGGAGGAAACGTCGCTCGATGATCCACACCAACGCAGCCGCCCAGACCATGGATACAAGCAAGGCCCCTTGGCCCAGCGCGATCATGCCGTAAATTGCCAGTTCTCCGCCAAAGCGCGGGGCTACGGTCAGCAAGTCGCTGCCGGACTTGCGAATGGCCAGATCCACAATTTGCGTTACCCACTGCGCCAGCATGGGCACGATTCCCAGCGCGACAGCAACCGTGTGCGCCGCGGGGACTTCTTGGAACGCCTGTCCGACCATCGCCAATCCGAACCAGACCACGGCAAAGGCGACGACCTCCAACGGCACGAAGCGCAGCACTGCGGGCACAAGTCCCGTCAGGCACAGTGTGGCGCTCACTACGCCGCCCAATATGGAATATCCAATTCTTGCGCCATTCGCCTTGTGTGCATTGTGGCCAATATAGAGCGTTGTGGGGAAGGCGCTGCCCAGGGCCGCTCCCAGCAACGTGGCCAGGCCATTGACCAGCAACGAAGGAGTGGTCGGATAGTCATCACCGGCGAGCTTGACGCTTTCCAGGATCTGCAGCGAAACGATGGTATCGAGCAGACTCAGCGGCAGAAAAATCGAAGCGTAGCGCCAGCCTTCGCCAACAACGAGAATCTGGTATAGGTTCACCGGCCTGGGGAGATATATTCCTGGAGGAAGAAGCGGGGGCTGCGGCGGCAGGTGGTACAAATGAAAAGCTCTCAGAAGCACCACGAGGACTCCGCCCACAACCATGGCCACGAGTCCCGACGGAATGCGCCAGGGCAGACGCATTCGTGAAGCATAGGTTGCGAGCAGAATCACCGCTGGCAGCAGCGCCACCGCCGGGATCTGAAAGATTCCGAAAATAAATCCCAGGCACAGGAATGCCATTGCGAGACCCGCGAGCGGGCAGAGCAACGCAGCGAGGGGTGTCGTGCGCCGCAGCCAATCGATGCAAAACGCGCTTGCGGCTTGCACCACGCCGCTCACCAGGCTTGCGAAAATTCCCATGTGCCAGGCCAGGTTGGCATCGTGCGTGCGCTGGTAGACAGGCAGCATGATCAGGGAAATGTAGGCAAAAATCGTGGGGGTATTGATGCCGAAGGGGATCGCGGTCACATCGTCGCGGCCGGAATTCCGCGCCAGGCGGTGGGCCTGCCAGGCATAAAACAAATTGCCGAAAAGAATGGAAAACGCCACAGCGGGCAAAATTCGGCCGGTGACCAATTGCTGCGGAAGGCCGCACAGCGGAGTCAAACTCGCGATCAGCAGCAGGTCCGGAAAGCCGCTGAAAAAAAGCCCGAAAAAACCATCGAGGTCACCCGCGACAAACCAGCGCGGTCCGGCGCTCGCATGAGTTTGGATCGCGCTAGGGATGAAGGAGTCCTCGCGTCATGAAGTTCCATACTGCAGGCCCAATTGCTTGAGCCACCGCCGGTAGGCGATGGCAATTTGATCCGACCGCAGATGGAGCTCGGATTGCAGATCGAGGGGCAGCAATTCGGGGCGCTGGGAATTGACGATGCGGATATCCTGCTCGGTTACTTTATCCTGAAAGCGGCGCAATTCTTCTGCCGGGACATCGTAGGCATAGTCCATGGCAATCACGACCCACGCCAGCGTGTTTTCCGCGTCGACGGGCGTGACGGTTCCCAGAATCGCGAAATGCTGGCTGGGGTGCAACTTGGTCAAACGCGTTGTGAACGGGCGTTCAACCCAATACGTGTAGTGGACCTTGGCGGAACGGCCGGTGCCATCGGGATCCGGCTGCCAAATCGGAATGTCGCGCGCCACGATCCCTTCCGCCGTGGTGGTGACCGAGTATTCGCCAATCTCCGCATGCGCCGGATCTCCAAGCATGCCCGCGTGGGCGATCGGCAAGTGCGCAAGGTCTAGAATATTTTCAATGATGCGCGGTCCCTGCGCATGGAACTGATATGGTCCCGTGGAAATCAGGCGGAAATCAGGAGCCTCGCCTTCAGGAAACGATGGAATATTTCCATTGGGTTTGCCCAAACACACCCACACCAGGCCGTATTTTTCCTGAACCGCGAAACGATCCACGCGCGCCCGCGAGGGAGGCGCCTGCTCCGGGTGCGCAGGCATTCGCACACATTCGCCGGCGGGGTTGTACTCCCAGCCATGGTACGGGCACACCACGCATGCGCCTTTTTCCGTGGGTGCGATCCTGCCGAGCGAGAGTTTCGCCCCGCGGTGAACGCACAAATCTTTCCAAGCGTGCACGCCTTCGCTCGTCCGCCACAAGACGAGATCCTGTCCCAGCACGCGCACTGCTTCCAATTTGTTTTCCGGCACGGAGGAAGTCCAGGCAACCGCAAACCATTCATTCAAGAGGAGAGGGTCATTCAATCCGAGATCTGGCGGCATAGAAACGATTGCCCCTGAATGGAGGGCCTATCGTAACCCAACTTGTGGGCCCGAAGAAGAAATTGTCCTTTGATCAAAAAAGTTGAGCGGCCGTAGCGTGCAGGCTCTTTTCTTAAACGGCGGGCATGGCTATAATAGCCACATGGATAGAGAGCCCCCATGCGCAGCGTGAACGTGGCGACGTTAAAAAATCAGCTCAGCAAGTATCTGACCTTCGCAAAAGCCGGCGAGGAGGTGATCATCCGCGACCGCAATCTTCCCGTCGCCAAGCTGGTTCCTTTCTCCGCTGAAGATGCGGACGAACAGGAGTTGCGGCTTGCCGCCGAGGGCAAACTGAGGCTTCCCAATGCCCGGTTAAACCTAAGAGAGTTTCTGAAGATACGCGGCGGCAAAGTAGCCGGACATAAAGCAATAAAAGCCCTCCTGGCCGATCGAGAAGAGGGATGAAGGGAACGACTGCGTTTTGGGATGCCAGCGCGCTCGTCCCGCTTTGCGTGCCCGAAGCAGCGACTTTGGCAGCCGCGTCACATTTGAGGAAGCTTCCACCTGTGGTGTGGTGGGGAAGTCCCATCGAGATCCAGAGCGCAATTTGCCGGCTGCATCGCGAAAGGACGCTCACGGATGCTGGCAAGCAAGCGGCCGTCACGCGCCTGGAGATGCTCAGCAGAACGTGGAGAGAAATATCAGCCGGGGACAGGCTGCGCGAATTGGCTCTCGATCTGCTCCATGATCATCCATTGAAGTCGGTGGAGAGTTTCCAGATGGCCGCGGCACTCATTTGGTGTGGCGAGCGTCCGGCAAAAAGACCTTTCGTTTGCGCGGACCAAAAATTGTCGAGGGCGGCGCGATCCGTTGGGTTTGCAGTCCTCGAGCTTTTTGGCGAGGCATCGCGATCATGAACATACGCCAGGCGACCATAAATTATGAAAAGTGGGTTGCGTCCTGCATCCCTTTGGATCGCCGCGCGCTTTCATTCAAGCATAAGCAAATGACGATGGGGCTTTTTCCTTTTCTGCGCGCGACGTTCTACCGTTGGGTCCAGATTTGGCGCGAGGTCGCGGGAGAGGCCGCGATCGCGCCCTCTCTCTTGGCTGTGGGCGATCTGCACCTTGAAAATTTCGGGACCTGGAGGGATGTCGAGGGGCGGCTCATCTGGGGCATTAATGATTTTGATGAAGTGTACATCATGCCCTACAGCATGGACCTCGTGCGACTGGCGACCAGCGCACATGCGGCGGCCGTGGAACAGCACCTAAACATCCGACCGCGCACCGCGAGCAACGCGATCCTGGAAGGCTACCGCGACGCGCTGAAAGCGGGCGGCCGGCCATTCGTGCTTGCCGAAAATCACCGGTGGCTTCGCAAAATCGCGCTCAGCCGGCTGCGCGATGCCACCGTGTTCTGGCAAAAATTGGAGCGGCTCCCCAAATCACAGGTTCGGCTGCCGCGGGAGGTCGAGACGGAGCTTCGCAAACTGCTCCCCGATCAGACTTCGCCGTACGAGAGGAAGCATCGCATGTCTGGTTTGGGAAGCCTGGGGCACACGCGTGTGGTACTTCTCGCTCAGTGGCATGGGTGCTACGTTGCCCGGGAGGCCAAGGAATTGACTCCTTCGGCGTGCGTTTGGGTGCGCGGCAAGCCTGCGAAAGGACAACGTACCCGTTACGGAAAGATTCTCGACTGCGCCGTGCGTGTCCCGGACCCCTTTGTCCGCCCCTACGACGGTTGGTTGCTGCGCCGCCTTGCCCCGGACTGCTCGCGCATCGAACTTGCTTCTCTCCCCGAGAGCCGCGACGAGGAACGCCTGCTCTATTCCATGGGTTGGGAGACCGCCAACATCCATTTCGGAACGCCGCGCGCTATTCCCGCGATCAGGCGCGACTTGGCTAAACGTCCCGGCAATTGGCTGCACAAAGCTGCGAAGGCGATGCTTCGCGCCACCGAGCGCGATTGGCGCGAATGGAAGCGCAAATAATCGCGCCCAGCACGCGGTTTGGATGATACCTAGGAGACTCAAATTGCTTTCGTATCGCCGGGATAATCCGACCTCAGGCGCTAGGTTGCAGAATCCTGAATCGGGCCAATCTCGATAACCTAGCCGCCTCGAATTGAGGCCAGAGCCGAACGGCACGCGAGTATGAGTGGAAGGAGGTCTGCCAATCGACTTGAATTCGCGCGCAATACGAGAACAGAAATTTTCCGCCCAGTCATGTTTTGTTGAAATTTAATGTTCTGGTCGTTCGTTACCAGAACATCCCACTCACCATCGGCGAGGGAAAGAAGTTCGCCATTCTTTTTGTTGGCTATACCAAGATCCTGAACGGTCTTGCATTCGTGACCAGATTGGACGAAGGAATTCTTGAGGCGAGCGGGCAGGCATTCATCGATGAGGATTCTCATGTAACGAAGCGAGCGATGAGAAGCGCTTTCGCCTCTTCCAGGGCCGCGACGGCGCTGTCCCGAGAGACTGCCGGAAAATCGATCAGGAACTCATCAATGGTCTCGCCGCCTTCCAGGTAGTCCAGAAGGGCCCGAAATGGGACGCGCGTACCCCGAAACACGGGCTCTCCACTCAGGATTTCGAGGTCTCGAATGACGACGCTCTGATTAGGGGGCACCATCAGGATCCTCCCCGATGCACACCCTATTATCGCACCGACACAAAGGAATCGCACAGCGCGATGATCAGGAATCATATACTTGCCTACCGAAAGATCTATCATCACAAGAGTTGCCGACATCCCGATTCCCATTCGATTTTATTTCTCGCATTTAGAAGCTAAGTATAAAAGTCCCCGATGATCAAAGCCTTCCCTGCGCGGTGCCAGGTAGCGGCATGCTTCGCGTGAGCGCGTCGGCGTCTTCTGGCAACACAAAACCTTGCTGCACGAGCGCACCGACAGCGTGTTTACGTTTGTCGGCGTAGTCTTGCGCGCTCTTGTAGCGCTCTTCGAGAGAGAGGCGCGGGTCGCCGTTGGCCAGGCGCTCCTGCTTCGTGGCGGCGAAGGGGATGTAGGAGCCGGCAAGCCCGCACAATTCTCCAGCCGAAAAACCTTCGGCGCGCACATTGCGGCCTGAATACGTTGCAATCGGGACTGCAATCTCAGGGAGAATGATCCCTCCTTGCGGATTGCCATCCGCGTCCACCGGGGGGAAGAACACGGGATAGGCGGGGCCGGAAGATTCAGGCGGCATGCTTTTCTGGTCAACGACCTGGAGTTGACTGTGGAGAGGGCTAAACGGCGCACCGGGGATTGCCGGATAGGACGCCTGGACTTTGGCCAGCGGGAGCAAAGTGTGATTCTTCAAATTTGGAAACGTAGTGGGCGGCGGGGCGATGCCTTCGGTGACCCAGCGATCGAGGGCTACGAGCAAGGCCCGCGCGTAGGGCGCGTAACTCAGCGCATTTTGAATCTGCTGGCAATTGCCGCGGGTGTTCCAGTTCGGCGCGGGGTTGTGCTCTTGTCCGGACAGCATGTAGGCGCGCACGTTTTCGGGAAGCGCAAACGCATGCCCGCTGGCATCGGTCACCAGGAGCGAGTCGCGCCCTTGCCAGAATTCGGTGTCGGAATCCAGATGCACAATCCGCGGGCAGGTGTGGGACTTTTCGCACTGCATCAGCATCCCGTCTGTTTTGCCGGTCACGGGGTCTTTCGATGTGGCGTATGTGAACGGGAATTCGTCGCCGCCATATTGGTGGTCTTCATGCTGGCGCGAGAATCGTCCCGGCTGGGCGAATTCAAAATTTGTGTACGTCCGGCGTGTCGCGGAGAGGAGTGGCAATGCGCCGTCGAACACCATTCGTCCGTTGCTGTCGGCGTTGAAGCCCTGGTAGATGAAGTCGTTAATCACGCGGCCGGTCTGCGAGATTCCAAATGCCAGAGCCGCCTTGAAGGGCGTGCCCGCTTCCCGCACGGGGTTGGGCTGTCCCGTGGCGTCTTGATCGGCATAGCGCAGAAACGATACAAAATCCCGCGAAGCGGCCAAGCCAACGTCCGCGACCGCTTCGTTGGTTGCCGGATAAATCAGTTCGTAGAGCGCGCCGCGATCGAATCCGGCCGCTGCGGTGATCTCGACGTGGCGTTCGTCGATGAAATGCCAGCTCGTTGCAGGCAGAGGCTTGCGCGGATCGCTCTCGTGTTCGCGGACCGTGAGCGTCGTTCCTGTTGAATCGAGCAGCGCGGGATAGTCGAGCGTTTGCGTAAACACCGGCCCGGCGGGAACGTCAGTGAACTCCTCACGGCTCATGCCCGTGACTGGTTTTCCGTTGGCCATGGCGACGGGCACGTACGCTCTAAGGTAGCCGGGAGTGCCCGGCGCATCCATCTGCCAGCCGCTCCAGGCAACGGTGTAACCGTGGTTCATAAGGAATCCGTTGCCGGCATCTTTCGCGGTGAAGGAATCGCCGCTTTCGTCCAGCCGCAAGATCGTGTTTCTGCCGCGGTTGACAAAATCGTAAATCAGCTTGCCGTTTCCTTTTTTCGCGTCCACCGGCTTGAGGACCATGAAATCCACGCTATACTCTACGTGGCCCCGGGAATTGAGCGGGGCGCGGTTTACATTGACGATGCCCGCGTTGCCGGGGGCGCGCGGATCCAGTTCGCCGTAGGCGGTGCCAGTCAGAATTTCGTAAGATCCGGCCGCGCCGAATGTCGCGCCGCCAAAAGCGATCTGTCGTTTGGCGATGACCAGCCGGGTAATGCCCGTCCCGCTGGACGGGGCGTTCTGCTGCGCGATTGCCCATCCACCGCAAAACAGCGCGAGTCCCATGACCAAAACGCGAATGATCTTTTTCATGTGTATGCTCCGGCGAAGACGATCCACGGACCTCACTTTTACTCCAAATACCCGGCACGAGCAACACTTCGTGTTTCAGACCAGCAATGAGGCTGCGCGTTGAATTCGCCTGGAATTGAACTCCGCACTTTTTTCGTTCTTCCAACGAATTCATGAATTTGCGGTAGAATCTATTTTCTGAAGTCCGTTCGGCCACGTCGCCGGGAATTTTTCTTCCTGTCTTAACAGGCCGTCTTCGAACGGGCCTGGGCGCCACACTGCAAGAAACGAATTTCCTACCCAGTCGTAGGCCATCAAAATCGCATCCTGATTTTTCTGATACGCTGTGATTTTCAGGCCGACGAATGGGGCAAATTGGAGCTGCTGGGCAGTGCGATCCATCGCTTATCTCCACTGCGATACAATGAAAAAATGGGGAGAAATCCCGGGAAATTCCGACTGATGCCGATAAAAAAACTTTTGGCGTTGAATCGAGGGGAAATTGCCATCCGCATTTTCCGCGCCGCCAACGAACTGAAGATCCGGACGGCCGCTGTCTATTCCGACGAAGATCGCCTCAGCCTGCATCGCTTCAAGGCGGACGAAGCGTATCTCATCGGCGAAGGCAAGGGGCCAGTCCAAGCCTACCTCGACGTCGATGGGATCGTGGCGCTTGCCAAGGAGCGAGGCGTAGACGCCATCCATCCGGGCTACGGCTTTCTCTCGGAAAATCCCGCGCTGCCCCGAGCCTGCGCCGCGGCGGGAATTACCTTCGTCGGCCCGAGTGCGGACTTGCTCGATCTACTGGGTGACAAGACGGCGGCGCGGCGGCTGGCGCAAAAGGCCGGGCTGCCGGTCGTGCCGGGCACGGAAGAGCCGGTGACTCAGAAGAGCGACGCGCAAAGCATCGCGGACAAAATCGGCTATCCCTTGATCGTGAAAGCAGCGTTCGGCGGCGGCGGGCGCGGCATGCGCGTCGTGCAAAGCTCTCAACTGCTTTTATCGGGCCTTCAGGAAGCGCGCGCCGAAGCGGGCGCGTCTTTCGGGAACGATGCTGTTTTTCTGGAGCGATATATTCGCCACGCGCGCCACATCGAAGTTCAAATCCTCGCCGACACGCACGGAAATATTCTTCATTTGCACGAGCGCGATTGCTCCGTGCAGCGGAGGAACCAGAAAGTGGTGGAAGTGGCTCCTGCGGTGAACCTCGATCCGAAAATTCGCAGCGGGCTCGCCAACGCAGCGGTCGCGCTGGCGCGCGAGTCGAAATACTACAGCGCCGCGACTGTCGAGTTCCTGGTCGATGCGGACACGGGCGAGTGGTATTTCATCGAAGTGAATCCGCGCGTGCAGGTCGAACACACGGTCACCGAAATGGTGACGGGCATCGACATCGTGCAGTCGCAGATTCAAATCGCGCAGGGCTGCGATTTGCATGGCCCGGAGATGAATCTCCCGCGGCAGAAAGATATTTCGCTGCACGGGTATGCCTTGCAATGCCGCGTGACGACCGAAGACCCTGCCAATGGGTTCCTCCCCGATTACGGAAAGATTCAGACCTACCGCTCGCCTGCCGGTTTCGGCATCCGTCTTGACGGTGCTTCGGCCTACGGCGGCGCAGTCATCACTCCGTTTTATGATTCTTTGCTGGTGAAGGTGACGGCGTGGGGCCGGGAATTTCCGCAGGCTTGCCGCCGGATGGACCGCTCGCTGCGAGAGTTTCGCATTCGCGGCGTAAAGACGAATATCCCGTTTCTCGTGAACGTCGTGAATCACGAACGGTTTCAAGCGGGCGGCGTCACGACTTCGTTCCTCGCCGAGACGCCTGAGCTTTTCCAATTCGCACCCCTCAAGGATCGCGCGACGCGCCTGCTGCGCTACCTTGGCGAAGTCATCGTCAACGGAAATCCCGAGGTCGCGGACAAACCGAGGCCGCAGACGATTCGGGCGGCCCCGCTGCCCGCGCATATTCCGGGCGACCCGCCGCCGGGCACGCGCCAACTTCTGGACAAAGTCGGTCCGGAAAAATTTGCGGAGTGGACGAAATCGCAGAAGCGGCTTTTGATCACGGACACGACCTTCCGCGACGCGCACCAGTCGCTCATGGCCACGCGGGTGCGTACTTATGACTTGCTGGCCATCTCGAATTTTGTGGCGCACAGACTGCACAATCTTTACAGCCTGGAAATGTGGGGCGGAGCGACCTTCGACGTATCCATGCGATTTCTGCTCGAAGATCCCTGGATGCGGCTTCAATTGCTGCGAGAGGCCATCCCGAATGTCTGTTTCCAGATGCTGTTTCGCTCCTCCAACGGCGTGGGATACTCGGCATATCCGGACAACGCGGTCGAGGCTTTTATAGTGGAGTCGGCGAAGCAAGGCATCGATATTTTCCGCGTCTTTGACGCGCTGAACTGGCTGCCTAACATGCAGCTTTCGATCGAGACGATTCGCAAAACCGGGAAGGTGTGCGAGGCGGCTATTTGCTACACCGGCGACATACTCGATCCGAAACGCGACAAGTATCCGCTGCAGTACTACACGCGCCTGGCGAAAGAGCTGGAAAAGATGGGCGCGCACATTTTGTGCATCAAGGACATGGGCGGATTGTGCAAACCGTACGCGGCCGCGCGGCTCTTCTCGGCACTGCGCGACGAAGTGGCGCTCCCGATTCACTTTCACACGCATGACACCAGCGGCATTAACGCCGCCTCGATATTGAAGGCGGCCGAGGCCGGCGTGCACGCCGCCGATGCCGCAATCGCTTCCATGAGCGGCACCACCAGCCAGCCCAACCTGAATTCGATCGTCGCCGCGCTGCAGCACACCGAGCGTGACACGGGACTGGATCTCGATGCGCTCAATGCCTGCGCGGATTATTGGGAAACCGTGCGCACGTGGTATCGCCCGTTCGACAACGCTCCTCCTGCCGGAACGGCGGAAGTTTACATTCACGAAATGCCCGGCGGGCAATACACGAACCTCCGCGAGCAGGCCGAATCCATGGGACTCGGCGCCCGATGGCAGGAAATCGCGCGCACCTACGCGGAATTGAATTTCGCGTTCGGCGACATCGTCAAGGTCACGCCTTCAAGCAAGGTCGTGGGTGACTGCGCGATTTTTCTGGTCAGCCACGATATGACCGTGAAGGATCTCGAGCGGCTCGGGCCGAACCATAATCTGACGTTGCCCAATTCCGTTGTGGAAATGTTTGCCGGAGCGCTGGGCGAACCCGAGGGCGGCTGGCCGCCGAAACTTCAAGCCGTGATTTTGCGAGGCGCCCAGCCTGCGACCGGAAGGCCGGGCGAACATCTCGCGTCCGTCGACCTGGAAGGGGCCAAGGCGGCGGTCGAGAAAAAAGTGGAGCACAAAATCTCCGATGCCGACCTGATGAGTTACCTGATGTACCCGGACGTTTTCCTGAAATTTGCAGCCGCACGAACGGCGTATGGAAACCTGGAAGTTTTGCCCACGCCTCAATTTTTTTACGGATTGGAGCAAGGTCAGGAAATCGCCGTCGAACTGGAGCCCGGAAAAATTCTTGTTGTGAAGCTGCTTACCGTGAGCGACGCGCATCCTGACGGCACACGTACGATCTTCTTTGAGCTCAACGGCCAGCCGCGCGAAGTGACCGTCCGCGACCGCGAGCTGCAAGCGTCCGTGCCGACCAGACCTAAAGCGGACCCGTCCGTGCCCGGACAAGTCGGTTCGCCAATTCCCGGCGCCGTCTCAAGCATCGTTGTGGACCTAGGCGAACAGGTGAAAAAGGGCGACCGCCTCCTGGTGCTGGAAGCGATGAAAATGCAATCGACTGTCTACGCGCCTGTGGAAGGCAAGGTCGTAAAAAGGCTCGCGAATGTTGGAGACAAGGTCGAGGCAAAAGATCTGCTGCTTGTGCTCGAGTAGCAAAACTGCAAGCGAAGCGAGACAAGCCCAAAGCGAACGGATAGGCGCGCTGGCCCTGGGTTATGCGCAGTCGCGAGATCCAGTGAGCTTACGGTGCCCGCGCTTTTTTTGAGGCACCCGCGCGCATCCGAATTCTCTCGTCATTCTTGCTGAATCCACCTGAACATGGAATAACTATTGTGCCAAGGATTCTGAGGCGAGGAGGCTTCTCCCATGAAATTCGATGCCATCGTCATCGGCTCGGGTCAAGCGGGCAATCCTCTGGCTTACCGGCTTGCCGAGGTGGGATGGCAAGTTGCATTGATCGAAATGGCCAACGTTGGCGGCACGTGCATCAATACGGGGTGCACACCGACCAAGACGATGGTCCACCGGGCGCAGATCGCTCATTACGCGCGCAATGCCTCCCGCTGGGGAGTTCACGCCGAAAACGTAACCGCCGACCTTCCAGCGATTGTTGCGCAGAAAAATAAAGTGGTCGCGGGTTTTCGCGGCGGAGTACAAAAGAAGATCGGGCTGCATCCGAAAATACATCTTTACAAAGGGCAGGCCCGATTCACGAATGCACACCAGGTTGAAGTGGGCGAAGTCCATCTTGAATCCGATAAAATTTTCCTCAACACAGGTGGACGCCCAACCATTCCTGACATTGCGGGCCTCGACCCGGCCAGTGTCCTCACCAACGAAAGCATCATGGAATTAACCGAACTGCCCGAGCATCTGGTCGTTCTCGGAGGAGGTTACATCGGCCTTGAGTTCGGGCAGATGTTCCGCAGATTCGGCAGCAAAGTAACCATTCTTCAAAATCGGGCGCAAATCGTTCCACGCGAAGACCCGGAGATCGCCGCTGAGCTTCAGAAAATCCTCGAAGGGGAGGGCGTAAAGTTCCATCTGAATGCAAATGTCACCCGGATGGAGCAGTCTAAGGGCCGAGTCAAGGTTTGCTTTGCGAGCGGGAATGGGCCGACAACGGTTTCCGGAACGCATCTTTTATGCGCCGTCGGGCGCCGTCCAAATACGAATGACCTCGGTCTGGAAAAGGCGGGAGTCGAGACCGACAAATCGGGTTTCATCCGAGTCAATTCGCGGCTGGAGACCAATGTTCCCGGAATTTGGGCCCTTGGAGATGTAAAGGGCGGGCCCGCCTTCACGCATATTTCTTTCAATGATTTTCAAATCGTTGACGCCAACTTGACGCAAGGAAAAAATCTCTCGACTGCAAATCGCATCGTGCCGTATTGCGTTTTCACCGATCCGCAGTTGGGTTGCGTCGGCATGACCGAAAAAGAGGCCCGCGCCGCGGGGCGCAAACTCAAAATCGGCAAGATTCCCATGTCCTCTGTGGCCCGCGCCGTTGAAAGGGATGAAACGGCCGGGCTGATGAAAGTGATTGTGGACGCCGCAAATGACCGGATCCTGGGAGCGGCCATCCTGGGATGCGAAGGCGGCGAACTGGTCCATGTTCTCTATGCCCTTATGCTCGGAGATTTGCCGTACACGCTTTTGAAAGGCGCTGTGTTTATCCATCCTACGCTGACCGAAGGATTTTTCGCATTGCTGGACAGCGTGAAACCGGCGGATTAAGCGAGATGCGCAAGGAAAAGTCAAACGCTCCCATGCGCATTCGACGCTTGCGCCGCTCGGAATTGCCGGCCGGCACGATGCAGCTGGCCCGATATTTGATCGGCAAAACGCTGGTGCACCAGTTACCGCATGTGCGTCTTGCCGGCCGTATTGTCGAAACCGAGGCCTATCCGGTCGGAGATAGGGCCGCGCATGCGTTTGGCGGCCTTACGCCCAGCAGACGATCGCTTTTTCTTCCACACGGACACGCCTATGTGTACTTTACCTACGGCTCCTGCTTCATGATGAATGTATCCAGCGAAGAAGAAGGGACGGGCGCGGGAGTGCTGGTACGAGCGGTGGAACCGCTCGAAGGCATCCGTTTCATGCAGCGGCAGCGCGGCACATCTCGTTTGTTGGACTTGGCGCGCGGCCCGGGACGCCTCGCGCAGGCGATGGACATCGACAAACGGTATGATGGATTGAATTTATGCGCAGGCGGCAAGCTGTGGCTGGGGTCCGCGGTTCGACCCACAGGCCCAATCGGCGCGTCGATCAGAATTGGAATCACTCGCGACGTTCACCGTCTCTGCCGTTTCTACGAACGCGGCAGCCCCTTCGTCAGTGGTCCGAAGAGCTTGCGGGAGTGAATCGGCCGGAGCGGGAACCGCATCTACTAGATTCAGGAAGCGTGCCGCTTTGCCCGGTGGTGCGGATTCTTCCCAAGATGTGGTAAAACCGCATGCAGACCTGAGGAGGACTTCATGGCAATGCTGGAAGGATGTCCGCACGTCAAAGAAATCAAGAATGTGAAACCCAGCGCGAATGGCTGCGAGGAATGTTTGAAGATTGGGGACTCGTGGGTGCACCTGCGGATGTGCCTAATTTGCGGCCATGTGGGATGCTGCGATTCCTCCAAGAACAAGCATGCCACCAAGCATTTTCACCGGACCAAACATCCCATCGTGCAATCGCTCGAACCCGGCGAGGACTGGCGCTGGTGCTACGTGGACGAGATCATGCTGGATTGACAACTGCGCGGACCCGGATCCACTCGCAAGGAGGAGGAAAAAATGTCTGTTGCCAAAACAGTGGTGGACTCCTCGGAATCCTGGCCGCCCCTTCCACTCTCGGCTTGGGCGGATACTTACGCGACGCTGCACATGTGGACCCAGATTGTGGGCAAGGTTCGCCTGGCTCTTTCCCCGCGCGTCAATCATTGGTGGGAAGTTCCGCTCTACGTTAATGCCAGAGGATTGACGACCTCTCCGATCCCCTACCCGAAAGGAGTCTTTGAAGTTCAATTCGACTTCATCGATCACAGGCTCGACATCACAACATGTATCGGCGAAAGGAAAAGTATGCGCCTCGAGCCGCGCACGGTCGCCGATTTCCACGCGGAATTTCTCTCGCTGCTTCAGGCTCTCGATATCGGAGTCAAAATTTGGAATATGCCCGCGGAAATTCCGAATCCGATTCGTTTCGACCAGGACCACGTGCACGGCGCGTACGATCCTCAATACGCCAATGCATTCTGGCGAATTCTCGTGACCGTGGATGCCATCTTCAAGGAATTTCGTTCGCGCTATCTCGGCAAAGCCAGCCCGGTCCATTTCTTTTGGGGAAGTTTCGATCTCGCTGTCACGCGGTTTTCCGGACGCCGCGCACCGGAACGTCCCGGCGCGGATGTGATCACGCGGGAGGCGTACTCGCACGAAGTCAGCAGCGTGGGTTTTTGGCCGGGAGGCGGCGACATCAACGGAGCGGCGTTCTATTCCTACGCCGCCCCCACGCCGGATAAATTTGGCGAGCGGCCAGCTCGCCCGGCCGCAGCGTTCTTTAACAAACAGTTGGGCGAATTCTTGCTTATGTATGACGATGTGCGGGCATCCAAGTCGCCCCGCGAAGCTCTGCTCGATTTCAGCCAGAGCACCTATGATGCCGCCGCCGATCTCGGACACTGGGACCGCGCGGCCCTGGAGAAGTCACCCCCCAAGTAACAGTGCACACCAAATTGTCTTAGTCCGGCTCGCAAAATTCCGAACGTTGACCCGCAACTGCTTGCTACAGGGCTTCACAAAGGTATCGCTCCATTTTTTACGATATGCTTACAAGCGAGTCGCCTTGCCGGGCGCCATGATAAATGCATTTCTGGCGTGCAAATTACGGACCTCGGCAGGACGTCTAAACTATGATGTCGCGCTTCATCCGGATCATCGGCTTAACGGCATGCGTGTGTTTTTTCGCGCTGCCAGCTGCCGCGCAGCGGGATCGCGGAGAATTGCAAATTGAAGTGCGCGATCCGCAGGGCGCGACCCTCAGCGCCTCTGGAGAATTAATCAGCCAAGGCAATCAATTTCATTTGACCTTTATGATTGGCGATGACGGGCGCTATGCCGCGCAAGATCTGGCCTTCGGCGTCTACCGCGTAAGTGTAGCGCGCTCTGGATTTGTTCCGGCCGTGCAGCTTGTCGAGATTCGATCCATTGTGCCGCAGCATTTATCTTTGACTCTGGGACTGAAGCCCGTCGAAACGCAATTGCAGGTCAGCGAGACGGAAACCCTGGTCGATACCACGCGGACCAACGCGGTGTACACGGTTGGTTCGCAAACCATTGGTGAGCAGCTCTCGTCGCAGGCCGGCCGCGGTGTGCTCGATGTCGTGGATGCTCAGCCGGGTTGGCTGCAGGAAGCCAACGGCGTCCTGCACCCGCGCGGCTCGGAATATGACGTCCAGTTCGTGATGGACGGCCTGCCGATGACCGAAAATCGGTCCCCCGGTTTTGCGCCCCCCATCGAATCCAGCGACGTCGATTCCATGCGCGTGATGACCGCCGGTTTTCCCGCCGAGTACGGACGAAAACTTGGCGGCGTGGTGGAAGTCAGTTCCCCGAAAAATAATCCCGCAGGATTGCACGGAGAGTTTGAAGCGGAAGGCGGCAGTTTCTCAACGGCCTCGGGAAGCGGCGCTCTCTTCTATTCCAGGGGTGAAAACCGGTTTTCGATCAGCGGCAACGGCTTTCATTCCGGCCGGTACCTGGACTCGCCGGTTCTTCAGAATTTTACGAATGCCGGCAACGCCGGCGGGATTTCATCTTCGTACGAGCGCGATTTTTCAAACGGCGACCGCGTTTTTCTGACATTCGCGGAACACGAAGTCCGTTACCAGGTGCCGAACGAATTGGTCCAGGAGGAAGCGGGCCAGCTGCAGAACTCGGAGCAGAAGGAAGCGTCCGGACAGGTTCGCTACACCCACCCATTTTCGGCGGACATTCTGTTGAGCGTGGCGGGAAGCGTCCGCGACGCCTACGCGCTTCTGAATTCCAATGCGCAATCCACGCCGATCATCGTCTCTCAGGATCGCGGCTACCGCGAAGGATATGCGCGCGCGGACCTCGCGGGACATCACGGCCGGCACGAGTGGAAGGTTGGAGTGGATGGAATATTCAATCCCGTGAATGAAAACCTGCAATATCAAATCACTGACCCAGCGCAATTCGATCCTGGCACTCTATTGAACTTTCAATTTTCCGATCGCCGTTGGGACATCGAGCCGTCTGCTTACGTTCAGGACCAAATTCGCCTGGGGAAATGGAACGTCAGCGCCGGGTTGCGGTTCGACCATTACGGCTTTGTGGCGAACGAATCCGCATGGAGCCCGCGCCTGGGCATATCGCGATTTATTTCTTCCCTCAACCTTCTCGTTCATGCTTCCTACGATCGCGTTTTCCAGACGCCGGCGATGGAAAATATTTTGCTCGCGAGTTCGCCGCAACTGGACTCGGTCAGCAGTCTTGTTGTGAGGCTGCCAGTGCAGGCCGCCCGCGCGAATTACTATGAAGTAGGCTTCAGCAAATCTTTTGCCGGCAAGCTGCGCATCGATGGCAACGTTTTCCGCCGCGATTTCACGAACTATTCCGACGATGACGTGCTGCTCGACACCGGGATCAGTTTTCCGATTGCCTTTTCTTCGGCGGAGATTCACGGCGAGGAAATTCAAATTGCCGTACCTCGCTGGGGCCGCTTTTCGGGAGTGCTGAGTTACTCAAATCAAACAGGGATTGGCCAGGGGCCCATCACTGGAGGCTTGTTTCTGGGAGAGGAAACTTCCGGTATTTCCGATACCAGCAAATTCCCGGTCTCTCAGGACCAGAGAAACACGGTGCGCGCGCACGCGCGCTTTCAGGCCACGGAACGCATGTGGTTCGCCGCCTCCGCGGAATATGGCAGCGGCTTGCCCGTGGATTTGAATGGAACGGCCGGCCCCAACCAAATTAATTTTTTATTGCAGCAATACGGCCCCGCCATTCTGAACGAAGTGAATTTCAATGCCGGCCGCGTGCGTCCGAATTTCTCATTTGACGCAGCCGCAGGCGCCACGCTGTATCACAAAGAGGGAAGAGATATCACGTTTGAAATCGAGGGGCACAACCTGACCGACAAGCTGAACCTCCTGAATTTTGCCAGCCTGTTTTCCGGCACCGCGGTCGCGCCGCCGGCCAGCGTCAGTGCCCGCCTGAAAGTCGGGTTCTAACCCGGGAACGCCAATCTCCCGATTGGCGAAGCGAAAACCGCCAATCGGGAGATTGGCGTTCCCGGGGTAGCCCGCACGCCTTGCCGTCAGCGCATATTTGACACGTATGCGACCGCGGCATACGATTCTAAATGTTACATGTCCTTCTTTGATCTCATCCGAATGAATCGCTCAAAAGCAGTCCTCGCGACTCGTCACACACGCTGGCCCGCAGTCGCCCTGGTCGTCGTACTTGCGTTTCTCGGCGGTCGCGTTGCAGCTGATTCCAATTCCGCTGACTCACAACGATACTTGGATGATGTCAAGTCGCTCTCCTCTCCCATAATGGAAGGTCGCGGCGCCGGGACCAAGGGCATCGAGCGTGCCGCGAACTTGATCGAGCAGCGCTACCGGACCCTGGGACTACAACCCGCCGGAACCAAATCCTATTTTCAGCCGTTCACTGTAATTACGGGCGCAAAATTGAAAGAAGGCAATCGCCTGGAAGTGGAAGACGGCAAATCGAAGCAGGGATTGAAATTGAATCAGGACTTCGTTCCCTTCAATTTCTCCGCTTCCGGTGAGGCATCCGGCCCCGTCGTCTTTGCCGGATATGGCGCAACCGCACCTGAATTTGGCTATGACGATTACGCGCATCTCGACGTCAAAGACAAAATTGTTGTCATCCTGCGCTTCGAGCCCGCCGGCTTCGCCGCGAAGAGCGGAAGCGCCGGACTGACGCAACACTCCCAGTTAATCACGAAGGCGATCAACGCGCGGAATCATGGCGCGAAAGCTGTAATCCTGGTCAACGGAAAATTGGGAGATGGCGAGGAGGATCAACTTACGAAATTCGGCAGCGTCAACGGACCGGAGAACGCCGGCATCGTGATCGTGCAGGCGAAAAACGAGGCCGCCAATGCCTGGTTTGCGGCAGCAGGGAGATCGCTTGCCGAAATTCAAAATCAAATCAACACGGCCTCGACTCCATCTGCATTTGCGTTTCCGGACAAGCTTCGGATTTCGCTGAGTGTCAATATCGAGAAGACGCGCGCGGCGGTGAATAATGTGCTCGCCTATCTTCCCGGCAAAACCGATGAGTACATCATCATCGGCGCGCATTACGATCACCTGGGCTACGGCAATGTCGATTCGCTCGCGCCTTCGCAGATCGGAAAAATTCATCCCGGCGCCGACGACAACGCTTCGGGCACCGCGGGCGTTCTCGAACTCGCGCGTCTGTTGGCTCCCCAAAAGGGCCGGCTCCAACGCGGCATTCTATTTGCCGATTTTGCGGGGGAAGAGCTGGGCCTGCTCGGTTCGGCGGAGTGGGTGAAGGAACCGACGCTGCCGCTCGACAAAGGCGTGGCCATGATCAACATGGACATGATCGGCCGGATCAAGGACGAAAAAGTTTTTATTGGCGGTACGGGAACGGGCGCAACGTTTAAAGATCTTCTCGATGGAGAGAAGGGCAAGTTTCCATTCCACGTCGAATATTCCGCCAGCGGCTACGCGGCCAGCGATCACACCTCGTTTGTCGGAAAGAAAATTCCAGTGCTCTTCTTTTTCTCCGGCTTGCACTCCGATTATCACAAGCCTTCCGACACCTGGGACAAAATCAATGCGCCCGATGCGGCCAGGCTTCTGGATTTCATCGATGATGTGGCCTTAAAAATCGATTCGGCAAGCGAGCGCGTCGCGTTTGTCACGGTGAAAGAAGACCAGCCGGGCGGCCAGGCGGCCAGCGGTGGTGGCGGCGGCTACGGTCCTTATTTCGGTTCGATCCCCGATTTCGGCCAGGAGGAAAACGGCGTCAAATTTTCCGATGTTCGCCCGGGATCTCCCGCGGCAAAGGCGGGCTTCAAAGCCGGCGATGTCCTCGTGCAATTCGGGGACAAGCCCATCCACAATTTGTACGATTTCACGGACGCGCTGCGCCGCAGCAAGGTTGGCGACGTAGTGGATGTGCAGGTGTTGCGCGACGGCAAGCCGGTGAAAGCGCCCGTGAAACTGGAACAACGAAAATGAGCGAGCTAAAAAAGATACTGAAATCGCGGATCGCACTCCCGGCAATTTTCCTTTTGCTGATCGCTGCATCCGCATCTTTGGCCACCTACTCGCAAGCGCCCGGCGCGGCGAAGACAAGTTCCGATTCGCTCACGGTTCCCGGCGAGAAACATCTGGGCAACGTGCGCCAGCTCACTTTCGGCGGCACGAACGCCGAAGCGTATTTTTCCGCGGACGACAAATCCCTGATCTTCATGCATTCCGGCGCGGGCGTTCCGTGCGACCAGATGTACACCATGCCGGTGGATTCGCCGGACGGCAAACCGGCTGTGCCGAAACTCGTGAGTACAGGCCAGGGACGCACGACGTGCGGTTACTTCTTTCCGAAAGGCGACCGCATCCTGTTTTCCTCGACGCATCAGGCCGGCGCCGAATGCCCGCCACGCCCCGATTATTCGCACGGTTACGTCTGGCCGATTTACAACTCCTATGAAATTTACACGGCCAAGCCCGACGGTAGCGATCTGCGCCCCCTGACCCATTCTCCCGGCAGTTACAACGCGGAATCCACCATCAGCCGCGACGGCAAGAAAATTGTCTTCACTTCCACGCGCAACGGCGACCTTGACGTTTACTCGATGAATGCCGATGGCAGTGACGTCCGCCAGCTCACCCACGAACTTGGCTACGACGGCGGCGCATTCTTTTCCGACGATGGCAAGAAGATCGTCTACCGCTCGGAGCAGCCGAAAACCCCGGAGCAAATCGCCGACTATAAGGATTTGCTCTCGCGGGGACTGATTCGTCCTGGGAACCTTGAAATTTGGGTCATGGACGCCGATGGCAGCCACAAACGCCAGGTCACTCACAACGGTGCCGCGAATTTCGCCCCGTATTTTTTCCCCGGCGGCAAGCGCATTATCTTTGCCTCGAATGTGGCGAACCAAAAGGACCCCAGCGGCTTCGACCTGTACGCGATAAACGTCGACGGCTCCGGCCTCGAGCAGATCACCTATCATCCCGACTTCGACGCCTTCCCGATGTTTTCCTCCGACGGCAAGCGCCTGGTATGGGCCTCGAATCGCAATGGCAAAGCTCCGCACGAAACCAACATCTTTATAGCCGATTGGGTTGAGTAGCGCATGCTTCACAGGTTGCGGAAAAAATCACTCCAGAATTCTGTCATTCCGGGCGAAGCGAGGAATCTCTCTTTCTTTTCATAGGATTAAATCGAAGAGAGATTCCTCGTTTCGCTCGGAAGGACAAAATAAACTACTTTTTCCGCAGCCTGTTCAGCCTGCGAGTTTTACTTCGCGTAACCCCAACTGCAAACCCGCAGGCAGAAACGTTGCTACTGGAAGCCAATCGTGCGTCCCGGCACAAGATAATTGACAACGTAATCGCGGACAGCGTCTTCGAGCGAAGTGATCGGCCGATCGTAGCCGGCGGCGCGCAGCTTTCGTATATCAGCCTGCGTAAAATACTGATACTTGTCGCGAATCGATTCCGGCATGTCGATATATTCGATGCGCGGCTCGCGGCCCAGCGCGGCGAAAACTGCGCGAGCCAACTCATTCCACGTCCGAGCCACTCCTGCGCCGATATTGAAGATGCCGTTCGCCGCGGGATTCGCAGCCAGGTGCAGCGTCATGGCCACGGCGTCCTTCACGTAAAGAAAATCGCGCCGCTGCTCGCCGTCGCGATATTCCGGGCGGTAGCTCTTGAAAAGGTGAATCACTCCGGTTTTGAGCGCCTCGGCGTAGCTCTTGCAGACCAGGCTGCGCATGTCCCCCTTATGATTCTCGTTCGGACCGAAAACATTGAAATATTTCAGTCCGACGATGCGGTCGAGCCATCCCTCCCTCCAGGCATGCAGATCCATCCACTGCTTGGATTGTCCGTAGAGGTTCAGCGGCCGTAATCGCTCCAGTTGGCGCGGATCCGAGTCGTCCATACCCGCGCTCCCGTCACCATAAGTCGCCGCGGAGGAAGCGTAGACAAATCGAACGTCATTTCCCAGCGCCCATTCCGATAGTTTGCGCGAATACTCATAATTATTGTCACGCAAATATTTTTCGTTGGTCTCTGTGGTGGAGGAACACGCGCCCAGATGAAAAATGAAGCCCAGCTTTCCCATCGATCCGGACTCCAGTCGGGCCAACAGTTTGGCAGGCTCGATAATTTCCGTGTACCGCAAACCCGCGAGGTTATCGCATTTTTCGCGATGCGCCGGATAATCCGCAATCGCGACTTGTGAACAGCCGCGGCGATTGAGCTCCCAGACCAGCACGCTGCCGATGAATCCAGCGCCGCCCGTCACAACGACTCGCTTGTCATTCCAATCCGTATTCGCCAGGGTCATAAGTGTTCTCAAGGTTGCCACGGCGCGGCAATCGAAGCAATCCGATCCCGTCTGGAAAAGAAAGTGGCTGCGGCTGGTTTCGTAGGCCAGATTCCGGCAAGGGCATTTGACGGGATTGTACCGATGCTATTTCTAGTAACTTGGCGGAAACTTTCCGCCCGGAATAGAACGGCCTCAGTACACAATAAACTTATCCAAGTTGGACGATCAGGAGGTTTTCATGAAGGTCCGCGCGCTGCTGCCCTGTTTTGTGTTCCTGTGCATATTTTCCACTCAAGCGGTTGCACGAATTCCACAGGCCGCGTCAAATCAGGTCGCGGGTGAACCTCGTACGCCAGCTTCCACCTCCGGGACGGATTCCGCCGCCCCTTCCAAGATCGATCCCGCCAAGGAAGCCGCCATCCGGCAGCTCGTCAATATGACCGGCGGGACAAATGTTGTTAACCAGGTCATGGATGGAATGCAAAAAAATATGAAACCAATGATGGCGAACATGCTTCCTCCCGGAGACTACCGCGATAGGCTAATTGATCTGTTCTTTGAGAGATTCCGCTCAAAGGCGGATGTTCGAGAGCTGGTAGACATGACGGTTCGTATGTACGACAAGTACCTGTCAGAGGAAGAGATCAAGGGTTTGATTCAGTTTTACTCGACACCTCTCGGTCAGAAAACGCTCACCGTGCTTCCTAAACTCATGGTTGAACTGCAAAGTGAGAGTATGAAGTGGGGTCAGGATCTTGGCCGTCAATCCATGCAGGAAGTGCTGTCCGAGCATCCCGAATTGCGCAAAGCACTCGAAGACGCTTCGCAGAGTGCCAAACCTCATTGATTGCGGCCAAGCAGACAAGACGATCGCGACGCCTTGAGCTTTCCCATTCCCTGAGCTAGAGTAACCGCTTCCAACTTGAGTGTAGGACAGGCTTCAGCTTGTCTGCATTCCGAGAAGTAGCAGGGAAAAACCGGACAGGCTGAAGCCTGTCCTACTCGGGCGGAGGGGAATCACGGTGCATGGTCACGGGCAGGAGCATCTGAAAGTCCTGTTGCGCAGCAGCGCAATCCAGAAGCGCGTTCGTGAAATGGGATTTCAGATTTCCAAGGATTACAAAGGCCAGCGCGTTCACTTAATTGGTGTCCTCAAGGGCGCTGCTATTTTCCTGTCGGATTTGATCCGCCATATTCGCGTCGAGGTGTCGCTCGATTTTATGTCCGTTTCCAGTTACGGACATGGCAGCCAGACTTCCGGCCAGGTGCGCCTCAACAAGGACCTCGACACCAGCATCGAGGGACTCAACGTCATCGTGGTCGAGGATATTCTGGATACGGGACTGACTCTCGGCTACTTGCTGCGCGTTCTGCAGCAGCGCAAGCCGAATTCGCTGAAGATCGCGGCGCTCCTGGACAAGCCCGAGCGGCGCATCAAGAAGGACGTCAAAGCGGACTACATCGGATTTCAAATACCGAATGAATTCGTTGTCGGATACGGGCTGGACTATGCGGAGCGCTATCGCAATCTCAAGGACGTGTGCATCTTGTCGCTTCCCCCGTCCTAGCTCAAATTTCTCGCGACGTATCCGGCGGATAAAATAGATTAACCGGTTCGCAGCGGAGCGCAGGTTATTGTGGCGCCGGCGTCCCACCGGCGTTTTTGGATCGTACTTGGCAATGAAAAATCGCCGGCAAGACGTCGGCGCCACCAAAAGCTTTTGCCGAACGGTTTGACCCGTCCTGATTTTTATGAAGCCTCTCATCACAGCGGCGGATTTGGAGCGCATCCCGCAGAATGGCGAACTGGCCATCACGGACGACACGCTCATCACTCCACTCGCGCGGGAGGAGGCCGAGCGGCGCGGGATCACTTTTCGCATAGCTTCGCCGCGCGAACCCGAACGAAGTTCCAGCGCGGCATCAGGAGACAGCTCGCCGAAAAAATCCGCTCGAATCGTGGCGATTGGCTCCGATCACGGCGGCTTCGAACTCAAACAACAACTGAAGGACCATCTCCGCGATTGGGGCTACCAGGTTCTTGATCTTGGCACGGACAGCGCGGAAGCCGTGGATTATCCAGACTTCGCCGAAGCGGTTGGCCGCGCGGTCGCGCGCGGAGAAGCTTGGCTCGGCATCGTTCTCGACAGCGCGGGCGTCGGGAGCTCGATTGCGGCCAACAAGGTGCCCGGAGTGCGCGCGGCGCTATGCTATGATCGCGCGACGGCGCGCAACAGCCGCGAGCACAACGACGCGAACGTGCTGACGCTGGGCGCCAAGCTGATCGCCCCGGAAGCCGCCAGAGAGATCGTCGCCTTGTGGCTCTCCACGCCTTTCGCAGGAGGGCGCCACCAGCGCCGCGTAGACAAAATTCGAATCATTGAGGAACGGTCGGCCAAGTCCTAACTAAAAGGTGCGTCGAAAACTCCGGGTCTGAAGACCTGGGCCACAGCAACGCGCCGACTGAAGCCAGGTTGCTGTAACCCGCCTCTTCAGAGGCGGGGTCTAAACGCAGTGATGCACAAGGCTCCAATTGATTTGAAAACCGCCGCGTGATTCGAACGGGGCTAAGCGAGTGGATCAAAGCGAATTCGAACAGATGGTTCGCGTGATCACCGAAGAGGTGATGCGTTACCTTGGCGCGCCGGCAAAGGCGATTGCCGGTGCAGCCGCCGACGACGAAATTTGCCCTGACTGCGACTTGAACTGCGCCGAGAAATGCGCCAGGAAAACGCGCGCAGTCGTTGCCGCAGGCGCCGACCGCATTTCGTGCGGCCCGTCCGTCGTCGAATTGGAAGCAGGCTTTGCGGGCTTGATCGACCACACCTTGCTCAAACCGGAAGCTTCGCGCGACGATATTCGCAAGCTCTGCCAGGAAGCCGTGCGTTTTGGATTTGCGTCCGTGTGCATCAATCCTTGGAATGTGCCGCTGGCCGCGGAATTAGTGCGCGGCACAAAAGTGAAAGTTTGCACGGTGATTGGATTCCCGCTCGGTGCGACGCTTCCGCCGGTAAAAATTCACGAAGCCGAAGAAACCGTCAAGCTGGGCGCGCAGGAAGTCGATATGGTCATCAACATCGGCGCGCTGAAATCCGGCCAGGATGACCTGGTGGAGTCCGATATCCGGGGAGTCGTCGAAGCGGCGCACCGTGGCGGCGCAATCTGCAAAGTAATTTTTGAAACTTCGCTGCTCAGCATCGAGGAAAAGGTGCGCGCCTCGCTCGCGAGCAAAAGGGCCGGCGCCGATTTCGTCAAGACCTCGACCGGATTCAGCACCGGCGGCGCGACGGCGGAAGACGTCGCGTTGATGCGCGCCATTGTGGGGACGGACATAGGCGTGAAGGCCTCGGGCGGTGTAAGGACTTTCGACGATTTGAAAAGAATGGTGTGTGCGGGCGCGACGCGAATCGGCGCCAGCGCCAGCGTCAAAATTATGGAACAGGCTGCAGGCTCGGCGCCTCCTCGGCCAATTGCCGCAAGTTCGCAGGTAGCCACTGCCTATTGATTTATGCCGCCATAATTTGATTTTTCCCGGCGTGGGGACTCGTCAATTCACCGGTTTTTCACAAGCCCATAATCTCTACCTGCTATACTAATTGGCTCTTGGGGAGTCGCGCTGCGTCTGCGAAAGCCCGGAGCGGCGTACTCATTCACAATCTATGGATCCCGTACAAGTTCCATCGCCGCTCAATATTCCTGCGGAGGTTCTGGCGACGCTGGTCGAAATCGGCGAGGAAATCAATTCCTCGCTGGACCTCGACGAAGTGTTGCGGAAAACCGCCGCGCTCGTAAAGCGTCTGGTCGACTACGAAATTTTCAGCGTTTTGCTGCTGGACGAATCGATGCACCACCTCTACCACCGTTTCACCATCGGGTACGGCGAGGAAGCCGGCAAGGATTGGGTGATCCCGGTCGGGCAGGGAATCACCGGCACAGCCGCCGCGACTGGCCGCGCCGTGCGTGTGCCGGACGTCCGGGAAGATCCCCGCTATATCAACATCATCGATTCGGTCCGATCCGAACTCGTGGTTCCGCTCATGGTGAAGGGACAGGCGATCGGCGTGCTCGACATCCAGAGCACGCAGGTCGACTACTTCACGCGCGATCAGCAAAGTGTTTTAACGCTGATGGCCAGCCGTTTGGCCACGGCGATTGAAAACGCGCGCCTCTTTGAACGCGTTCGCAGCCAGGCGGATACGCTGCTGGTCCTCAACGAAGTGGGTCGGGAAGCGAATTCTATTCTGGCGGTGGAAGAATTGCTGCGCCGCGCCGCGGAACTCGTCAAGCGCGTCATTGACTATCAAATTCTGGGAATCTTGATGTATGACCAAGCCACGAATTTGTACCGCCATCGTCTGGACGTGAAGTACGGACAGAGCGCGCAGGGAAAACTTCGGGTGACCCCGAACGAAGGAATCGTGGGAGTGGCGATTGCCACGGAGCTTCCGGTTCGCGTCCCGGATGTGACCCTCGATTCGCGTTACATCATGGTCAATCCGGAAACGCGCTCCGAGCTGGCCATTCCCATGCTCCACCAGGGCCGCGTCGTGGGCGTTCTCGATCTCGAAAGTCCCCAGATCAATTATTTCACCGAAGAGCACGTACAGACGCTCACGATTTTGGCGGCGCATTTGGCGGTGTCGCTCGAAAATGCGCGGCTGTATGAGAAGCTGGCCAAGGACGAAGCACGCATGGAGCGTGAGCTCACGGCCGCGCAACGTCTGCAAACCGCTCTGCTGCGCCCGGTGCCCGCCATCGATTACGGGCTGGACATTACCGCGCGAATTCATTCCGCGCGGGAAGTGTGCGGCGATTTGTACGATTTTCTTTCGTACGGAACGCAACAGTTGGGCGTCGCGCTGGGAGACGTCAGCGGGAAGGGAACCGCCGCCGCGCTCTACGGCGCTGTGGCCACCGGGATTCTGCGCAGCCTCTCTCCGCAGAAGCTCCAGCCCGCCGAGCTTCTTCGCGTGCTCAATCAACTGGTGTGCGACCGCCGCGTGGAGGGCCGCTACATGACGATTTGCTTCGCCACGTGGCAAAAAGGGCGCCACACGCTGCGTTTGGCGAATGCGGGACAGACGCAGCCGTTGCTATGGAAAGATGGCCACGTCGAACAAATTAAACTTACGGGATTCCCGATCGGCATTTTTGATGATGCGACCTACGAAGAATGGAATGTGCGCCTGAATTCGGGCGATATCCTCCTCTTCTTTTCCGATGGCCTGACCGAGGCGGCTAACCGGGAAGGAAAATTTTTCGGCACTGGCCGCATCAAGGATCTTCTGGCCGCCAACGCGCACTTGAATTCGAGTGAGCTTGCCGACCGCTTACTCGAGGAAGTAGAGAAATTCACACAAGGGGGCGCCATCACAGACGACCGCACGCTGGTGGTGATGAAAGTCAAGTGAGCGCGGCGTCTTCCCATTTACGCGCTACCCGCTCCGCCGGGGTGATCGATCCGGCGAGTTATACGCCCGGATTTTCTTACCAGGGCTCCCAATTATTTTGCGAACGTGTGTCCGTCGCGGCCGCCGCGAAGCGATTCGGAACGCCGGCCTATCTGTACAGCCGCGCAAGCATCGAACAGGCCTACCGCCGCATGGATGCGGCATTCGGCAAACTCCCGCACACGATCTGTTACGCGATGAAAGCCAATTCAAATCTGGGCATCCTGCGCGTGTTTGCCGCGCTCGGCAGCGCATTCGACATTGTCTCCGGCGGGGAACTGTATCGCCTGCGCCGCATCGGAGTCCCGGGAAAACGCATCGTCTTTTCGGGCGTCGGGAAATCGCGCGAGGAGATTCGCGAAGCATTGCGCGCGCGCATTCTTCTTTTCAACGTGGAGTCGCCCGCGGAGCTGGACCTGCTGGCATCGGAAGCGTCGCGGCTGCATGTGCGCGCCGCGGCCTCCGTCCGCGTCAATCCGGACGTCAAAGCCGGCGGCCATCCGCACATTGCCACCGGACAGCACCGCCACAAATTCGGGATTGACTGGGAGACTGCGCGAGGCCTCTATCTCCAGCACCGGAATTCCCGCTGGATCGATTGGCAGGGAATCAGCGCGCACATCGGATCGCAAATTCTGACGCTGACTCCCCACCGGCGCGCTCTCGCGCGTTTAGCTGGATTTGTGCGCGAGTTGGCGCGCGCGGGCATCAAGCTCCGCTATCTCGATGCCGGCGGCGGCCTGGGGATCCGCTACACGTCGGAACGGCCACCGGAAAAATCGGCCTGGGCCGCGGAACTTGCTCGCATCGTCCGGCCACTCGGCTGCCACCTGCTGATTGAGCCCGGGCGATCGTTGATCGGCCCCGCGGGGGTTCTCCTGATGCGTGTCTTGTATACCAAGCAAAATCGCGGCAAAAACTTCGTGATCGTGGATGCCGCCATGAACGATTTCATGCGGCCCTCTCTATATGGCGCGATGCATCCCATTACCCGCGCCCAACGCACTCCGGGGCGGCTCGCTCGTGCCAATATCGTCGGCCCGGTCTGTGAATCGGGCGATTGCTTTCTGCAGGACTGGCCGCTTGGAAACGTGGTTGCGGAGGATGTGCTGGTCCTTTGGGGAGCCGGCGCGTATGGCACCGTGCAAACATCGAATTACAATTCGCGCCCCCGCCCCGCGGAAATTCTCGTCGAGGGAAGCCGCCTGCGCCTGGTCCGCCGTCGCGAGTCTCGCGCGGACCTGGTGCGTGGGGAATAAATGGCCAGCGCACCCGTTTGCGAAGATCGTTTCGTTTTTATTCCTGTTTGAAATGGCTCGGGAGCGGAACTTCAATCTTGGAAAGCTTCCAGGCCTTTACCAATCTGGTGATGAACAATTGTCTCTGCTCGCTGCTGCAATCCGGATCCGAGAGGCTGCTTTTGAGCCAGAACAGGCAATTCAGAAACACGGCTTTGCGATTCGCCGCGACCTCCGACATGAATTCAGTGAAATCCACGATTGCGGATAGCGAAGTGAATTGATCCCTTGCGTGCAGGCCCTTGAGCCGATGATCTTGCGGAACGTATCCGGTAAATTCGGCGCCAAAAAACGCTTCCTCCACTGAAATCAAACCGCTGATTTTTTTGTTAAACGCGCTCAGCTCCCTGGCCGGTATCCAGTATTCGCGGTGTGCGGCGGAACCAGCCGTATGAAGCTCGAATTTGGATAAGTATGTGGACGAAACGCCAAACTGCGTGACGAAGCCGGCGAAACCGGAATTCTTGTCCGGTGTATTCCAGTCACGGGAGATCTGCCGCGCATATTCCAAACTCACAACTGGATAAAAAATCGGCTGGTGGACCAATCGCGGTGGAAACGCTCGCATTCCGTGGTCCCAGAGCAGCGCAAGTTCATTGAGGCCCATCGGGCGGAAGAGTTTCGTAGGCATCGGATGTGCAAATCGCAGTCCTGCGGACGGCGATGAGAAGCGCATTACGCGCTGTTCATCTCTCGCCCCATTTCAGCTTGTTGCGCAGGACCTGGTAGTAGGTTTTTTTGGCGGGGCGAATGAGGAGCAATTTTTCCGCCGCCATGTGCACGCGGATGCGGTCTCCGCGCACCAATTCGATTCCGATTTGCCCATCGAGGGTCAGGAACACCGCGTCTTCTCCAGCTTTGAAATCCACCTCGATTGTCGCGGAATCGGGGATCACGAGCGGCCGGTTCGTAAGCGTGTGCGGGCAAATCGGAGTGACCACGAATGCTTCCACGATCGGGTACACAATTGGCCCACCCGCCGCGAGGGAATAGGCGGTCGATCCGGTTGGGGTGGAGAGAATCAGGCCGTCCGCCTTGTACGTCGTGACGTATTCGCCATCGACGTGGAGCTCCAAATCCATGATGCGAGCGAGCGCCCCTTTATTCAGCACCGCATCATTCAAAGCGATCTGCCGCCGCACCACGGCGCCGTCGCGTACAATTTCGGCTTCCAGCATCACGCGTTCGCTCACGCGGTGCTTGTCCGAGAAAATCTCCTCCAGAATCGAATAGAGTTCGTCCTGCGAAACGGTGGTCAGAAAGCCCAGGCCGCCGAGGTTGACGGCGAGGATGGGAACTTTCCGCTGCGCTGCCAGCCGCGCCGCGGAAAGCAATGTTCCGTCGCCGCCCAGCACGATGAGCAAATCGGTGCAGGCGGGAAGTTCCTCGCGCTTGCGCGTCTGCACAGAGACCGGTCCGAGGCAATCGCCTGTCTCGGAATCGCAGGCCACCTCCGCGCCATGCGCCTGGAGCCACTTGACGAGCGGTGGAACGACCAGCGCAATGTCCTCGCGGCGCGGGCGGGAAATAATTCCAACGGTCTTGATCATTTTGGCTTTTGTCGAAGCGCGTCCAAAGCAGACTCTACTTTAGCATCTGTCGCGCAGTTCCATTCCGAGGATTTTGAATCGGCGGTGTTCTTCATCTGCCTCTCCGAGCTCGATTGATGCAAACCCAATCTGTTTCGCCGGGACCAGTAGCGCAGGCTTCAGCCTTTGGGGTTTAGTCCTTTCCAGGCCTAGACCCCACAGGCTGAAGCCTGCGCTACTAAACCCTTCTATGGGGCCGTCGCATGAAGAAAGAATTCCTGATTTCCTTCCGCGCCCTTCAAATGGCTCGGACCAACGCCTTTCACATGTAATCCGGCAGCGAGCGCAGCCTGCCGAACGCGCTCAACGGCGCGTTCATGCAAAGAAGCGTCGCGCACGATGCCGCCGCGGCCGACATCTCCGCGGTCGAGTTCAAATTGCGGCTTGACCAGGATCAGGTACTCCGCACCGGGACCGGCGGCCGCGACGACTGCGGGAAGCACCTTGGCGACAGAGATAAAAGACACATCCACGGTCACGAGATCCGCGGGCTCAGGAATTTGTTCCGGCCGCAAATTGCGAGCGTTGGCCTTGATTTGCGTGACGCGTGCGTCTTGTTGCAACCGCCAGGCCATCTGCTGCGGCGTCACGTCGACCGCATAAACCTGTCGCGCGCCATGCTGCAACAGGCAATCTGTGAAGCCTCCCGTGGACGCCCCCACATCGAGGCAAATTTTCCCGGTCACTTCGATCCCGAAATCTTCCAGCGCTCCCTCCAGCTTCAAACCTCCGCGGCTGGTATATTTTGTTGATGTTCCGGAGATTTCAATTCGCGCGTCCTCGATGACCTGCGCGCCGGCCTTTTCGCTGCGCTCGCCGTTCACGCGGACTTCGCCAGCCAGAATCATGGCCTGCGCCTTTTCACGAGATTCGGCCAGCCCTCGTTCGACGACCATCACGTCGAGCCTTTTTTTTGCGGATTTGGGTTTGGATGGCACGCAGCCCTGCTGAAGCTCGCCTCTTCAGAGGCGATGGTGCTCAAGTGCATGGGTAGCCCACTCGCACCGGCGGACACCCCCGCGTCTAAGGACGCGGGTTACAATAAATCGGATCTCCACCATTACGCGCGCCGGTGAACAATCATTTCCGCAACCGCTTGCAGGCGTGCAGCACCCAAACCGTATACCTTGATCTCCGCCATCGCGCGGTCTTCAAGCTCTTTCGCGAATTGACGCGACTTTTCCAAACCAAACAGCGACGGGTACGTCGCTTTTTGCTGGGCTGCGTCTTTGCCGGCCGTCTTTCCCAGGACCGCGGACGACTCTTCAACGTCAAGGATGTCGTCAACCACCTGAAAAGCCCAGCCGATCGATTCGCCGAAGCGTTTCAATCGCGCCACGTCTAGATCGTCCGCGCCGTTGCCAATCGCTCCCGCGACGACGGAGGCGCGAATCAATGCCGCCGTTTTTGAACGGTGGATATATTCGAGCTCCTCAGGTTGGATGGAATGCCCTTCGGCTTCGAGGTCCGCCGCTTGGCCGCCGACCATTCCGTTCACCGTGCCGGCAGACGCGGCCACGTGAGAGAGAATCGCTATGCGGCGCGCCGGCCCAATCGGGGAATTGGCAATTGTCTCGAAAGCCAGCGTCAGCAACGCGTCGCCCGCGAGAATGGCTGTGGCCTCGCCAAATTTCTTGTGGCAGGTAGGTTTTCCCCGCCGCAAGTCGTCATTGTCGAGCGCCGGCAAGTCGTCATGAATGAGCGAGTAGGTGTGGATGAATTCGAGCGCGCAGGCGACAGGCAGTATGGGAGCCACATCGTCGGAAAAGATGCGCGCCGATTCGAGACACAAAATCGGCCGGACGCGCTTTCCGCCGGCTTGCACGCTGTAGCGCATGGCGCGGTGAATCGAGGGAGGCTGCGCATTTTCACCGGGCATCAGCCGGTCCAGGGCGGCGTCCACCGCGGCCCGGTCTTCTTCGAAAAATGCGGGAAGGTTCATCGGGTGGAGGGCGGTTTGAGCGCGCTCGCGGCGCTGGCGGTTAGGAATCTTCCTCAGCTTCAGGATTGAACGCTTCCGCAGCCATCTCGCCGCCGGCTTTCTTGAGCAGAATTTCCACTTTGCCCTCGGCCTGCTCCAGGTATTTCTGGCAGTCGCGCGAGAGTTGCACGCCTTCTTCAAACAGCTTCATGGCTTCGTCGAGCGACAGATTCGCACTCTCCAGTTTTCCGACAATCTCTTCCAGGCGCGCAAGCGAATACTCAAAGTCGGGCTTTTTTGGGGCATCGGGTTTCTTGGTCGCGGCAGGATTCACGGTAGTCATTTTTCTCATTTACGGGCAGTGAACAAAAAAGTAAGCCGGTCGCCCGCCTTTTTCGATCCGTGGTGTATCGAGCCACATTCTAATGCACGCGCGAGAACCGAGACAACCGGTTTATGAAGCGTGCGTAATTCTTCGTCTTCCTCAGCATCTTCCCTTGATTCGGGTTGTCATATCGGTGATCACGCGAATCGTTGTAGAAAGTGGGGTTTGGTGGCGCCGGCGTCCCGCCGGCGATTTTGCGTTGCGGCAATAGTACAAAAACCGCCGGCGGGACGCCGGCGCCACGAAATGCGCGCTACAAAGTTGTATGGATGATTGCCGTCCCTTGGGCATACGTGTTGAGACTGCTAGAATGAGCCGCGGGGGACCTTGCTGATTTGATCGGGCTGCGACTGCTCGGACTGTTCGCTCTTGTGGCCGTGAACGGCTTTTTCGCGGCCGTCGAGTTTTCGCTGGTCGCGGTGCGGCATTCGCGCGTGCGGCAACTGGTGGATGAGGGGCGAGTTCGCGCGAAAATTGTTTTGGAGTTGATCGGCAAGCTGGACCGCGTGGTTTCCGGGGTTCAAGTGGGAATCACGCTCACCAGCCTTGGGCTCGGCGCGCTCGGAGAATCGACGCTGGCGTCGGTCCTGAGTCCGCTGGTCGCGAATATTCCGGGAAGGCACACAGTAGCGCTCGTTCACCTGGTGTCACTCGCCGTGGCGTTTCTTTTCCTGACGACGCTGCACGTCGTGCTCGGCGAATTAGTTCCCAAAAGCATGAGCCTGCAGCGCGCGGAACGCGTCGCCCTTCTCGTTGCGCCTCCCTTTCAGTGGTATCTCGAAGTGTTCCGCCCCGCGATCAGCCTGCTCGACGGAGCCAGCCGCTGGATTCTCAGCGGCCTCGGATTTTCCGGACGCACCAGCCACACCCAGGTTCACTCCGCGGAAGAATTGCAGATTCAGATTCAGCAAGCGCGTGAACGCGGCCTGGTTGGAGTGGAGGAAGAGAGATTCATCCTCGGCGCGATCGAACTTGACCGCATGCAGGTGCGGGAATTGATGGTGCCGCGTCCCGACGTGCACTTCGTGGCCGCCGACGCCACACTGGACGATGTCATGCGCGTCTTCGTCACCACTCAGCGCTCGCGGCTGCCCGTCTTCGAGGGTGCGGGAGAGCAGGTGCTCGGCTACATCCACATCAAGGACATTGTGTGGGTGTTGCTCGACCGGGAGCGGCGCACAGAAGAAGGCTGGACCGCGCCCGAGTTCAATGTGCGGAACCTGCTGCATGAGATTGCCATCGTGCCGGAGAGCAAGCCCGTTAGTGAAATGCTTCTGGAATTGCGCACCAGCCACGGATGGATGGCCATGGTCGTCGATGAATTCGGAACCATCCTGGGGTTGATTACGCTCGAGGATGTTTTGGAACAGCTGGTCGGCGAAATTCACGATGAATTTGACGTGGTTCAAAAACCCGTCATCGTAGGCCAGGGCGCGGACGCGGCCATGATCTTCGATGCTTCGCTCGGCCTGCGCGATCTCGAATCGCAGTACAACATCGTCCTGCCGGAAGATCGCTCTTACGCCACCGTGGGAGGATTTGTGCTCGCCCGCCTCGGTTTCATTCCGCGCGGCGGAGAGAGTTTTGATTTTGACGGCTATCGGTTCACCGTCGTGGAAATGGATCGACGGAGAGTGGCGCGCGTCAAGATTCAGCGGTTGAAGACGCCGGCGGAACGCGGCGGTTCGCCGCCGCCCGCCGACACGAAGCCAATCGACGTGAAACCGGCCACCGAGAAAGTGCTTAAACCGAAATGATCCGCCACTTCCTTCAGCGCCTCCTTTACACCTTGCCCGCTCTCTGGCTGATCCTCACCATGGTTTTTTTGCTGATCCACATTGTGCCGGGCGATCCGGTGCTGCAAATGCTCGGTCAGGACGCGCGCGCCGAAGATCTTGCGCAATTGCGCCACACTCTGGGACTCGATCAGCCGCTCGGCGTGCAGTACCTGCGATATCTGAAAGGTCTTGCCCGCGGCGATTGGGGACAATCGATGCGCTTTGCCGCTCCCGTGCGCCCGATTGTGCTGGCGCGCTTTCCCGCCACGCTGGAATTGTCGCTGGCCGCGCTGGCCGTATGCATCGCCATTGCCATCCCCGCCGGTGTGTTTTCCGCCCGGCGCCGGGGAAGCACTGCGGACCATGCGACTTCGTTCTTCACCCTGCTGGGCCTTTCCGTTCCCAACTTCGCACTGGGCCCTGTTTTGATTCTGGTTTTTTCCATCGAAATCGGATGGCTGCCGGTATCGGGCCGCGGAGGTATCGGCCACTTGATTTTGCCCGCGGCGACGCTCGGCGCGGCGCTCGCGGCCATCCTTACGCGCATGGTCCGCGGCTCGATGATCGAGGAGCTCTCCAGCGACTACGTGCGCACCGCTCGCGCCAAGGGAATCGCGGAAACTACGGTGCTGTTCCGTCACGCGTTTCCAAATGCGCTGATTCCGGTAATCACAATTGTAGGATTGCAATTTGGTTCGCTGCTCGCGGGGACGATCGTCACGGAAACAATTTTCTCGTGGCCGGGAATCGGGCGCCTCGCGGTGCAGGCAATTTCCGCGCGCGATTACCCGCTCCTGCAGGGCTGCATCCTGATCATTGCCGTATCGTATGTCGCCGTAAATTTGCTCACGGATTTGGTCTACGCCATAGTCGACCCCAGGGTGCGCCTGCAATGATTCATGATGGTTTAGTAGCTCGCCTCTTCAGAGGCGATGCCTTTTTGTCCGCCCGCGTAACGCCCCCTCGGGCGAATGGCCAACGAAAAAAAATCCCGCGCGATTTGGAAACCTTTTCATGAAAGAGTCATCTCCAATTCGCCAGTTTCTCCGCACCAGCAGCCTGGGCCGCTGGGGCCTCGCCGTCACTGTCTTGCTGATTCTGCTCGCGGTGTTCGCGCCGTGGATCGCTCCGGCGAATCCCTCCGAGCAAAGCCTGCCGGATCGATTGCTTTCTCCCAGCGCGCATCACTGGATGGGCACCGACGAATTGGGCCGCGACGTTTTGTCGCGGACACTGTACGGCGCGCGTGTTTCGCTTTTGGTCGGCGTGTCAGTCGTTCTCGGCGCGGGAATCACGGGCCTGGCGCTGGGTTCTGTTTCGGGGTATTTCGGCGGCGCGTTCGACCGCTTCATCAACATTGTCCTGATCAATTCGTTTCTATCGTTTCCCGGGATACTTCTGGCGATCGCCTTTGCGGCGTTTCTGGGGCCGGGATTGGACAAGGTCATCCTGGCGCTGATCATCACCGGCTGGGCGGGATACGCGCGCCTGGCGCGCGCCCAGGTCTTGAAGGTGCGCGAAATGGAGTTCGTCCTCGCCGCGCGCTCGCTGGGCGCTTCGCACGCCCGCATCTTGCTGCGGCACCTGCTGCCGAACACGCTGCAGCCCGTTTTGATCCAGGCGACGATTGGAATGGCTGGAGCGATCCTGGCGGAATCAACGCTGAGCTTTCTGGGCCTGGGCGTCGTCGCGCCCACTCCCAGCTGGGGCGCCATGCTCAACGACGCGCGCAATCATTTGTTTGACGCGCCGCACCTGGTGGTGTTCCCGGCGCTCGGTATCATGGCCGCGATTCTGGGATTCAATCTGCTGGGCGACGCCTTGCGCGACTGGCTCGATCCGCGCACGCGCGCTTTCTTGACGACGATGGATTTGCCGCGATGAATTTTCCGAAGTAGGACAGGCATCAGCCTGTCTGGTTTTGAACTTTCATGATGTAAAAAAAGCAGACAGGCTGAAGCCGTCCTACGTAAGATCAAGCGTAACTTCCGCGCCGCGATTCGCTCCCAGGGTGCGAGCGGCATTGCCTCGGTTTACGGCAATTTCCACGTACCCGGCCGAGCCGAGCACGGCGATCGGCTCACCCGGATTGCCCGAAGCGAATGTCTGCCCAAATTTGAGGACCTGCTTGCCATTTACCGCCAGCTTGATCGCTCCGCCCCCGAGCGCTCCGATGGGAATATCTTCCGCGGTGAGATTGGTCATCAAATTACCGAATGCATCCACGCGCAGGATGACGCCTTTAACGGCCTGCCCGCTGGATTTTGCTTTCGGCATGGTGAACCGCACGAAATCCGTGACCACCTCTCCGAAGGCTTCCGTCTGGAAGGCCTTCGACAGCCACCCGGCAGTCGGCGCAAAAATGTCCCGCCCGTGAAATGTGGGGCTCACCGGATTCAGAAAATAGTGTGCCGCGGTAATGTGCCGGACCGTGCAGGATTCGCGCTCAAAAATCATCGACAAGACGCCATTGTCCGGGGCCACGAAGAACTGCTTCTCTCCGCTCACCAGGATGGGGCGCCGTTCCGTTCCCACTCCCGGGTCAACAATCACCACGTGAATCGTGCGCGACGGGAAATAGCGGTACGCGTTGGCAATCGAAAGGGCCCCGTCGAGAATATCGCAAGGAACCACGCTGTGGTTGAGGTCCACAATCCGCGCGGCAGGATTGATGTTCAGAATCACGCCCTTCATCGACCCGACGAGGTGGTCGCTGGTGCCGAAATCCGTGGTGAGCGTGATGATGGGATCTGCCAAAGACAGTCTCCGTTTGAACGCCGCTAGCGAAACACAGAGCCGGCGCTTCGTATCTTAATCCATATGCAGCCTCGTGGAGGATCCAGTGTATGTGAAGCGTGCCCGAGTGGCTACCAGTAGCGCAGGCTTCAGCCTGTGGGTTTTGGTTGCAGCAGGGGTAAAAGTGCAAGGTCAACCCCCACAGGCTAAAGCCTGCGCTACAAAGCGCCTGCGCCTTGACCGCCTCATCCGCGAACGATATTCTGCATTCAGGACCTGTTGGCTTCCGGTTTTTGACCACTTGGAAGGCTCTACATGAAGCGGATTTACCTCGACCACAACGCGACGACTCCCTTGGCGCCCGAAGCTCTGGCGGCGATGCTTCCGTACCTCACGGAAGAATACGGCAACGCCAGCTCGATTCACGCCTATGGCCAGAAGGCGCGCGGAGCGGTCGAACAGGCTCGCTCGTCCGTAGCTGCTCTCGTAGGAGCGCGCCCCGCGGACATCATGTTTACCAGCGGTGGCACGGAGTCGAACAACCACGCAATTCTCGGCGTGGTCGCAGCGGCCCCCGGCAAACTCAAGCACGTGATTACCTGCGCGATTGAGCATGTCGCCGTACTCGATACGTGCCGAGCCGTAGCCAAAAGCGGCGTCGATCTCACCGTTCTGCCGGTAGATCGCGAAGGTCTCGTGCGTCCCGAAGATGTCCGCAACGCGATTCGCCCCGAGACTGCGCTGATCTCGCTCATGCTCGCGAACAACGAGATTGGAACCATTGAACCCATCGAAGAAATCGGCAAAATAGCCGCCGGGAAGGGAATTGTATTTCATACCGACGCCGTGCAGGCCGCCGGAAAAATTCCCATCGATGTGAACAAGCTTGGCGTGGACCTTCTCTCGATTAGCGCACACAAGTTTTGCGGGCCGAAAGGAGTGGGCGCGCTGTACATCCGAAAGGGAACCCTGCTGGGACCGTTGATGTACGGCGGGCACTCGGAACGCGATCGCCGCCCGGGAACCGAGGATGTGGCGGCCATCGCCGGCATGGGCAAAGCGGCCGATCTCGCGCTGGCTGGCCTGGCGAATGACAGCAAACGTGTGCGCAAACTCCGAGATCGCCTGGAGCAAGGCCTGCTTGGCCGCGTGCCGCACTCATGGGTCAATGGCGCGCGCGCTCCCAGAGCGCCCAACACCGCCAATTTGACGTTTCCATTTATCGAAGGCGAGTCCATGGTCATCGCGCTGGACCTCAAAGGGATCGCCTGTTCCACCGGAGCGGCTTGCTCTTCGGGAGCCCTCGAGCCATCGCACGTGCTGATGGCGCTCAGTCTTGCTCCGGAGGACGCGCGCGCCACGCTGCGACTGAGCCTCGGCCACCAGACGACCGATGAAGAAATCGACTTCGCGCTCGAAACGATTCCCCCGGTGATTGAACGGCTCCGCCTGCTTTCCCCCACGTACAAGAAGCCTGCAATCGCTTGATTTGACGCTATACTACTTGGATGGACTCGAATCCGAATCAGAGCCGCCTGACAGGGGTCGCCATGAGCGGCGGCGTGGACAGCTCGGCCGTAGCGGCGATCTTGAAGGAGCGCGGCGTTCCCGTTGTCGGCCTGACGATGCAGCTTTGGAACCAGCGGCGGCTGCCGGAACTCGACCGCGACGGCGCGCGCGGGCAGCGCTGCTGCTCGCTCGATGACGTCTACGACGCCAAGCGCGTTGCGCAACACCTCGGCATTCCTCACTACGTAGTGAATTACGAGCAGCGATTCGAGGAAACCGTGGTGCAGCCCTTTGTCGAAGAATATCTCTCGGGCCGCACGCCGATTCCGTGCACTTTGTGCAACAACCATGTGAAGTTCGATCCGCTGCTCGTGACTTCCCGCCAGATCGGCGCAGACCGCCTGGCGACAGGCCACTACGCACGGATCCGCCACAATGAAGTCACCGGACGCTATGAATTGCTGCGCGCTTCGGACAGCTCCAAGGACCAGACCTATTTTCTCTTCGGCCTCAGGCAGGAACAAATGTCGCGCACGGATTTCCCGCTTGGAGAGCTTGACAAGACTGCGGTCCGCGAGATCGCGCGCCGCGCCGCGCTTCCGGTCGCTGAAAAGCCGGAGAGCCAGGAGATTTGTTTCGTGCCCTCAGGCAACTACGTAAAGTTTATCGGCGCCTACCTGGGCGAGCGCGGCGAATCGCTGGCGGAAGAAGAAGGCGACCTGGTCACCACGAGCGGCGAAGTGATCGGCCGGCACCGCGGCGTGCACAATTACACCATAGGGCAGCGCAAGGGATTGGGCGTCGCAGCAGGGAAGCCGCTCTACGTGGTGGAGTTGGATCGCGCCTCCAATCGCGTCGTAGTCGGCGACGACTCGGATTTACGCACCAGTGTGTGTGAAATTCACAAGGCGAATTGGATTTCGTTCGCTACCCTCGAAGCGCCCGTGCGCGCGATGGTAAAAATTCGGCATCGCCACGAGCCGGCAGCGGCAACCGTCGAGCCCATTGATGCAGTTTCCGCGCGCGTGATCTTTGACGAGCCGCAGCGCGCCATCACGCCGGGACAGGCCGCAGTCTGTTATTCGGGAGATGTCGTTCTGGGCGGAGGTTGGATTCTTTAGCGCCGGCGTCCCGCCGTCGGTTTTACGCCACCACACGATTCCAAAAATTGCACGCGGAACGCCCACGCTACGAAACCCGTTCTTCCGAACGAAATGCGCCGTGACAGATCCGTGTGTGAAGTGTGAATCGTAACGAGAAATCAGTTGCTGGGAGAGTTGTGACCGCAGGCTTGAGCTAAATAAACATTCCCTCATCTTGCTGTTCAGCTGCCGATTCCCCCGGGTCCAGAGGGCCGCGCCTTTGTCGCGAATTGCGGAAAAAATCAATCCCCGCCTGAACGCCGCGGATCAACGCGGTGGCTTTAACTACGGGTCCCCAGACCGTCTGCCGCAGACGCGATCCCGCCTCTTCCACGGCTTCCATGGCGCCGGTCAGAACATGGTCGACGTGGATCAACTGCATGCGCAGCCGCTCCAGGGCCTCGCTCAGGACTCGATCGACCTTCTGCGCTTCCCCGCGCGCCAGACGCGTGATCTCGGAAGCGTCCGCAACAATCCCGGAGATTCGCGGGGAGATTTCTTCAACCAGGATCTGAACGCGCACTATAAGAGGCGTAACCTTGGTATTCAGATCCGCCACGGTCTGCTCAACCCGCGCGGCTGTGCGGCGAAGCTGGATGAACAGTACAATGAGAACGATCGCTTGCAGAACCACCGCAAGCGCCGTCACCACCACGAAAAAGGGCATCCAGCTTTCCATTTGATATTCTCGCCGCTGCTACTGGGCCTTGGCCTTTTCGCGCTGATAGGCGTCGCGGCCGGCATCGACGGCAGCCGATAGGGATTCCTTCTGCCGCACGGCCACGGTCTTGCTCCGCTCGAGAATATCCTCGGCGCGTTCGCGCAGTTCGCGTGCTTTGCGCTGGGCGTATTCGCGGCCTTCGTCAGCCTTCTGTGAGAGAAATTCGCGCGTTTCCTCACCCGATTTCGGCGCAAATAGAATTCCAATCAGCGCCCCGATTCCGAGGCCTACCAGGAAGAAGCTTACTTTTGATCCTGCATTTTCCGACATGGTGTTCCCCTTTCCCGCCTCGAAAGTAGCACAGGCCCCCGGCAGAAGCAATCGGGGGAACTACCCCCCTGGCCCTAAGGCTCCTTATGTCCCCGCCAGGTGCGCGGACACGCGCTCGGCAATTCCTCTGGGAACCACCTTGGCGATCTGCTCGATGGTGGCGGAGCGCAATTGCGCGACACTTCCGAAATTCCGAAGCAATTTTTGAGCCGTGCGCGGGCCGACTCCGGGAATATTCTCGAGGCCCGTCTGAATGGCGCGTTTGGCGCGGCGCTGCCTGTGAAAACCCACGGCGAAGCGGTGCGTTTCGTCGCGAATCTGCTGGATCAGATGAAGAATCGGCGAGTGCCGCTCCAGCCGGATGGGCTGATCCTCCTGGCCCAGAACAAAAATAATCTCTTCCTGCTTGGCGATGCTGGCGACCGGCTGGTTGATGACCTCCAGCTTTTCGAGGGCCGCCGCAGCCGCATGCAGCTGGCCGATTCCGCCGTCGATCAGGATCAGCCCCGGGAACGCTTTCTTTTCTTCCTGCAATCGCCGGTAGCGGCGCTCGACGGTTTCTTTCATGCTCGCGAAATCGTCGTTCCCCCATTCGCCGCGAATAATGAACTTCCGGTAATCCGATTTTTTCATTCGTCCGTCTTCCCACACCACCATCGAAGCAACGGTGTCCGAACCCTGCAAATGGGAAATATCGAAGCTTTCGATCCGGCGCGGCGGTTCGGGCAGGCTGAGCGCTTGTTCCAGCGCCTCGACGATGGCCTTGGAGCTGGGCTTCAACACGCGGAAACGCTGCTCGAACGAGTGCCGCGCGTTTTTCTCCACCAATTCCAGAAACGCGTGTTTCGCGCCACGCTGCGGCATCAGAATTTCCACGCGACTCCGTGGAGGTTCCAGATGCGACCCCCGTTCGCTGAGAATGTCTTCCAGCAGTTCGCGATCCTCGAAGTCCATGGGAACGTGAATGGCGCGCGGCAGATATGCGGCGTCGAGGTAAAGCTGTTTCAAGAGCGCTGACAGAAATTCGGCCGGCTCGAATTCCGCCAGGTCTTCCCAATAAAAATCGCGCCGGTCCACGACGCGCCCTCCGCGAAGATGGAAGAGATTCACGGCAACGAGCGGAGGCTCCGCGTGCCACGCGAGCACGTCAATGTCGTCTCCCTGCGCGGCGGCAATCTTTTGGCGTTCTTCAATCTCGGAGAGTGTGCGCAAGAGGTCCCGGTAGGCCGCGGCCTGCTCGAAGCGTTCTGTATCGGAAGCCTCCATCATGCGCGATTCCAGGCTGGCGATCAGGTCGTGGCGGCGGCCCTCGAGGAACAATTTCGTGTCGCGCGCCGCCTCCGCGTATTTCTCGTCCGTGGTCAGTCCGGGAACGCACGGCCCGTGGCAACGGCGAATGTAATACTGCAGGCACGGCCGTGGGTGCGCCCGCGTCAGGTCTACCGTGCAGGAAGGAATGCGAAACGTCTTGTGGATGAAATGAACGATCCGGTACGCGAGGCTGTGCGGAAAGAATGGCCCGAAATAAATCGAGCCGTCTTTAACCAGGCGCCGCGTTACGTACACGCGCGGAAATTTCTCAAACGCGGTGTAGCGAATGTACGGGTACGTCTTGTCGTCGCGCAGCAGGACGTTGAATTTCGGCTTGTACTGCTTGATCAGGCTGTTTTCGAGCGCCAGAGCTTCGCGCTCGTTGTCCACCACGATGTAATCGAGATCCGCGATTTCCCGCACCAGCGATCCGGTTTTGGCATCCATCCACCGCGATTCGAGGAAATACGATTTCACGCGATTTCGCAGGGAGCTGGACTTGCCTACGTACAAGATATTTCCCAGGGCGTCCTTGAACAGGTAGACGCCGGGCTCCAAGGGAAGGCTGGCGGCTTTTTGTGTGAGTTCCATCGCGGGAGTAGAATGAGAGGCGCGGAAATCCGCTCTCGGGCAACACCCATGATAGCAAAGTGAATCTTAATCTGCGCGCCACATGAACCGACCCGCATGCATCGTTTTCGGAATTGTCCTGCTCGCAGGGACTCAATCCCTATGTGCACAGCAAATTAATCCGCGAGTTCCGCCGCCTCCGCCTCCGGCCGAAACTCCTGCAACGCCCACACCGGCGCCCCCGGATGCGAACGCCACTTCTCCTTCGCCCGCGGCTTCGCAGCCAATTGATCCGAGCGTTCCGCCGCCCCCTCCTTCCGCATATTCGACGCCCGATCCTCCCGCCGAGCCTTCCGGTCCCGTGTTCGATCCTCTGCACGCCCAACGAAGCCTGGATATCGGCAGATTCTATTTAAATAAGGGAGTCTACGACGCAGCCATCGACCGCTTCGTGGAAGCGTCCAACTATCAGCCCACTTTGGCGGCGCCGTGGAAACTCCTGGGCGAGGCCTACGAAAAGAAGCACGAATACACAAAAGCCGCTGAAGCCTACAACAAATATCTCAAGATCCTGCCCCGCGCAGTAGACGCCACAAAAATAAAGAAATCCATCTCCGACCTCGAAGAAAAATCCGCCCAGGAATCCCCCAAAAAAGCGCAGCAACAGTAGCGCAGGCTTCAGCCTGTGGATTTTGGTTGTGCCAGGCCCGTCCGTGTTGCGAGCAGCCCCACAGACCAAAGTCCGTGCCACAAAACAAGCCAAATTGCGCAAAGCTGACCAATCAGGATTCCCATATAGAAAAAAACGCAGCTCAGCGCACGCGCTCCAGGAATTTACGAGCGCGGGCATAATGCGCAAAGCGCTTCTCCTCCGCGCGAAATTCAGGAGAGTGCGCCTGCAGCCCGCAAGCGGCGGCGCGCAGCGGATGCTTTACATGCAACATTTCGTGATACAGAATGAATTCCACTGCGTAAGAAGGCACATCCCCGCGGTCTAGCCGCTTATTCATCACGATCTGGTCGAGCGAAGGATCATAGCATCCAAACTGAGAGCGCCACGCCCGCACGCTCCAACCCAGGCGAGGCCTGCGCAGGCGCCCCTCGAAGTATTCAGCGTTGAGCGAAACGAACATGGGATCCAGATCGTGCGCAGCGCCGAGTGGATTGTCCTGGATCCGTCTCGCGCGCTGGCGGCGAACGCGCGCGATGTGCCGGCGCGTATCATGCGCCAGAGCGAACTGCCGGTAGAGATTGCGCAATTCGCGAGGCACGCGCCGGCGATACATTTGCCCAAGCAAAATAGCGGCGGCGGCTTCGATCACGGCGACAGGCGCCTGATGCAGAATGTCGGAGAGCCGCACGTATGCTACGTCCTGCCGCAAGCGCAGCGTGTGCGAAAGATTGGCGTAGGGGTACAGCTCCACTTGAAATTGCGGCGGCCGGCCCTGGCATCCCAGGCGCGTGAAGATGCGTTGAAAAATGCGGTCGCCTCCCGGAAATGCGGAGGGCGCGCGGCGGTCCTTCCTCAGCGTGGCGAGTCCTTTCACGACGGTTTGCGCCGCACCGGCGCCGCAGGCGTCTCCTTCGCGGCCTTGTCCACATCCTTGGCCGCGTCCTGCGTGGCCTCGATGGCGTCTTCCAGATTCTCCTTATACGTTTCGCGTTCCACGCCATTCATTGCGAGGCCCTGAAGGTAAGGCAGGAATTCCTTAATTCCCAACTGCATCACCTTCACTCCGTCACGGATGTCCTGCTGCTTTTCGATTCCAATTTCGATCAAATCGGCGGCATCGTCGATGCATCCTGTGTAGCCGTTAAGCAGACTGTTCAGTCGTTCGGCCCGCTTCTGGTCCGCCGGGTCGATGTGCGCGAATTCATACTGGAGTTTCTTGATGCGATCCGAGGCGAAGGTCTCATAAAGCACGATGCGCGGACCTGTCGCGCCCGCATCGCGAATCTTGTCGGCTTCCGCCTCGGACAAATACTCCTTCTTTTGCGGCGCGGCCATGGCCGTGCCGGCGGGCAATGCATTCACGAATGAGGCGAGAAGCAACATGGCGCCCGGTATGGTGATGAATCGCATGGGATACCTCAAGGATCTGATTTCGGCGCGCTGCGCTCCTGCTTGCGCGGAAAGAGTTTGTCGATAAGCTCGTTTTGATCCATGGACAGATCGTTGCGAACGGCGCGGAAAAATGGCCGCTTGTCCACTTCCAGCGTAAGAATCAGATCGTCAATGCGCCGGATGGTTTCGCGCAGGCTGATCTGCAGTTCCTTGAACCCCGCCGGTTTTCGTTCCGCGTCGGCGCTCATACCGTTCAACGCCGCAACCGTGGCCCGAACTTCGTCGCGATATTGTTCCAAAGTCTGAAGGGAAGCGACCTCGTCCCCCGCCTTCAATTGCCTTTTTGCCAAGTCCACCTGTTCGTCACCCAATTTGGCCAGCTCACGGGCCCTGCGAACCGGATCGGTTTCATTCTGGTATCGCGCCAGATCCTGGGCAAAATGATCTTGCGCGCCGAGCGGAACGCACAGCGCCAGCGTCGAAATTATTGCAATCCGAATTTTAACCGGGGCTGTCATTTTGGAAGGAAGAAAAATGCCGCCATCCGTTCTCACTTTTTCTTGGACTGTCCCAGTTCGCGCTGCAAAACCGGGATGCGATGGCGCGCCTGAAAATCCTGAGTGTCATGCTGCCCGGCGTCTTCATCAAGGAACTTCTGGTACGCCTCGATGGCCTCCGCTTTCCGGGAAAGTTTATCGTAACAGATCGCGCGCACAAACCATGATCCGGGCTTGGGGGTTTCCAACTTGGCAAGACGGTCCATCGCCTCCAGCGCCTCGGCATAATTTTCATTCAGAAAGAAGGCGCCGCCCAGATCGCGCAGCGCATCCGCGTTTTGCGGATTCTGCGCATAGGCCTGCTCCAGAATGCGAACCGCCGAGGGATAATCGCGCAATTCCACATCCACGTGGCCCATCCACCCGGCCAGCTCCGAATCCTGTGGCGCGAGCGTCATCGCCTGTTTCAACGTCTCTCCCGCCTCTTTCCACTTTTTCTGCTGCATGTAAATTTCGCCGCGCATTTTCAGCGCCTGGGCGGAAGGCGTGGCGCCCGCTTCGGAACGATCGAGTTCCGCCAGCGCGTCATCGTACCGGCTGAGATACAACAGCGCCGTGGCCCGGTCAAAATGCGCGGACCGGTCTCCCGGAATTAATTTCAAATATTCCGCGAGGGCGTCGCTCGCCGCGTCATACTTCTTTTGCTCCAGCAAAGCGCTGGCAAGGCCCAGGCGCGCCGGGGCCGAGTCGCCATGCGATTCGAGCGCCGCACGGAATTGTTCTTCCGCGCCCGCCGCGTCATTCGAACGAAGCAATACGCGCCCCAGGGCGAAGTGTGCCTCGTAATCTTTCGTCGATAGAGCAAGCGAGGCGCGGTATTGCTCGACGGCCTCCGAAAATTTCCCGGCATGCTCCAAAGAGAAGCCGGCGAGAAAGCGCGGGCGACTCTCCGTGGGCTGCAGTTCGGCCGCATGGCGAAATGCATCGGCCGCTGCGGCGGGATCGCCATCCATCTCCACCAATCCGAGATTCAGGTATGCCGCCGCCATCTTCGGGTCGAGCGCAACGGCCCGCGAAAATTCCGCCTTCGCATCTGCCGGGCGTTTCAGTCCCACGTAGGCATAGCCCAGTTGAAAATGAGGGTAGGGCTCGTCCGGCCGTTGCGCGATGTATTTCTGAAGCGGATCGAGGGCGGCGGTAAAATCCATTTTGTCGATGGCTTCATTCGCCTGCACGAGCAGCGGCGCAAGCGGGTCCTCCCTTTCGTGCGGCGCGGAGTTTGCCGGCGGTTTCGCGGGGACTTTTCCTTGGGATTGCGCGGCAAATGAAATTCCCGCAGTGGCCAGCCAGGCGGCCGCCACGCCAACTCGAAACCAGTGCGCCGCGAAATTATTTCCGGGACGCACGGGCATCATTTGCTCCGAACAGCGGAATTCGGCGCCCCATGATTGTTATTTCCGCGAGAGTTGGCAAGCGCTCGCGAAAGAAACTTGCCCGTAAAAGAATGAGCATTGCGCGCCACCTGCTCGGGTGTTCCGGTGGCCACCACCCGACCGCCTTGCGCCCCGCCTTCCGGCCCCAGATCGATGATCCAATCCGAGGATTTTATGATGTCGAGATTATGCTCGATGACGAGAATGGATGCCCCGCCGTCAATCAACTTGCGGAACGCGGTCAGCAACTTCTGAATATCGTCGAAGTGCAGCCCGGTCGTGGGTTCGTCGAAGATATACAAGACGCGCTCGTTTGCCTGCGTGGTGAGATGCGCCGCGAGCTTCAAGCGTTGCGCCTCGCCGCCGGACAGCGTCGTCGCGGATTGCCCCAGACGCAAGTAACCGAGCCCCACTTCGTCGAGGATCCTCAGCTTGGAAGTAATTTTTGGAACCCCCGCGAAAAAAATCAGGGCCTCGCGCACCGTGAGTTGCAACACTTCGTGCACGGTTTTTTCGCGATAGCGCACTTCCAGGATGCCGCTCTTATACCGTGTGCCGCGGCATTCCTCGCAGATCAGCTCGACATCCGCCAGGAACTGCATCTCCACGGTGACGATGCCTTCCCCCTGGCATGCCTCGCAGCGCCCTCCGGGAATGTTGAAAGAAAAATGGCCCGTTGTGTAGCCACGCTTTTTCGCTTCCGGCGTGGAGGCGAACGCTTCGCGGATGGCGTCAAACGCCTTGAGATAGGTGGACGGATTTGACCGCGGCGTTCGCCCGATCGGGGACTGGTCGACCAGCACGACGCTTTGCAGCTGATGCTCCCCTTCGATGCGGTCGCACAATTCCTGATATTTTCCACCGCTGCGTTTTGCTTCGAGCGCTTTATAAATCACGTCATGCACGACCGTGGATTTCCCCGAGCCCGACACGCCCGTGATGGCCACCAGCATGTGCAGCGGAATCATCAGATCGATGTTCTGAAGATTGTGCGCCCGGGCTCCGTAAATCCGCAGGAACCGGCCGCTGGGCTTGTGCCGCTGTGCCGGGACGGGGATGCGCAATTCCCCGGTGAGGTAACGCGCCGTCAGGGATTCCCGGCTCTGCAAAAGTTCGCTGCGCGGCCCCGCAAAAAGCAAGTTCCCTCCATGCTCCCCCGCACCCGGCCCCAGATCGATCACGTAGTCGGCGGCGGCCATCACGTCCGGATCGTGCTCGACGACCAGGATGGTGTTGCCGAGATCCCGCAGATGTTTCAGGATGTCGATTAAGCGATGCGTGTCGCGCGGATGCAGCCCGATGGATGGCTCGTCTAGAACATACAGCGCCCCGACCAGATGCGATCCGAGCGAGGTCGCCAGCTGAATGCGCTGCGCCTCGCCGCCCGAAAGCGTGGAAGAGAGCCGGTCCAGTGACAAATAATCCAGACCCACTTCGTCCAGGAAAAGCAGACGCTGGCGGATTTCTTCCAGGATTTTGTCGGCGATGGCGGCCTGTTCCGCGCTCAATTCCAGGCTGTCCATGAACTGCCGCGCCTGGGCCACGGTCATGGCGCAAACTTCCGTGATCGATTTTCCCGACACACGCACGGCGCGCGCCTCGGCTCGCAGGCGCGATCCATTGCAATCAGGGCAGAGCGCGTACCCGCGGTACCGGCTCAGAAACACGCGCACGTGAAGCTTGTACTTCTTGCGTTCCAGCCACTGGAAAAAGCCGTTCACTCCAACGTAGTCGGATTTGGCATCGCCTTCAATGATCTGGTTCTGCTGCGCTGCGGTCAGATTCCGGAAGGGAATATCCATGGGGATGTGATTGGCCCGCGCGAATTTTTTCAGTTCCAGAACCACGGCGCGGTAACGCGGCTTGGTCCAGGGCTGGATGGCGCCTTCGTTGAGAGATTTCCCGCGATCGGGAATCACCAGATTGATGTCGAAATCGACCGTGTTTCCGAATCCCTGGCAGCGGGGGCAGGCGCCGTACGGATTGTTGAACGAAAACAGGCGCGGCTCCGGCTCCTGATACACCGCGCCACAACTCTTGCACTCGAATCGCTCGTTGAACACCATCCGTTCCGCGGGCTCGCCCGCGACCCCCGGCACAAATTCGAGGATGGCCTCGCCGTGTCCTTCGCGGTAGCAAATCTCGACCGAATCGATAAGCCGCGAGCGCATGTCCGGCCCCACGGCCAGTCGGTCCACCACCACAAACACGGGCTGCGAAAAATCGATGTCCAGCAACGTTTCGGGTGAAGAGAATTCGTGTACTCGTCCCGCCTGGTAGAGCCGCTGGAATCCGCGCCGCTGCAAACCAGCCAGGGCCAAGCGGATCGCTTCCGGCGCAGGCCTGGCCGGTTTTTTCGCCGCGCTTCGCCGCGCCGCCGCGGCAGGCGCTGCTTGCGCGACGGCCGCAGTTAGATCAAGCGTGTACAGCACGTAAAATCGCCGCCCCTCCGGCAACGCCAGCACGCGAGCGGCGATTTCGTCCATGGTGTCCTTGCGCACCTGGCTGCCGCACTTGGTGCAAAAAGTGCGCCCCGCGCGCGCATAGAGCAGCCGCAGATAATCGTAAATTTCCGTGGCCGTCGCCACAGTCGAGCGCGGATTGCGCGTCGAGTTTTTCTGCTTGATCGCAATGGCGGGCGCGATCCCCGTAATCTCATCCACATCGGGCTTTTCTATGCGCTCGAGGAACTGGCGCGCATACGCCGAGAGCGATTCGATATACCGCCGCTGCCCCTCGGCGTAGATCGTGTCAAATGCCAGGCTCGATTTGCCCGATCCCGAAACCCCGGTTACCACGGTGATGGCATTATGAGGAATGTCAAAACTGATGTTTTTGAGGTTGTGCACGCGCGCCCCGAGCACATGGATCGCCTCCTGCTCGGCGGCTTCCGCGATGGAACTCGTTGCCGGGCTCGTCGCGGACTTCTCCGCAGCGGAATGTTCTCTGGCAGCCACGCGGCCCCCTCCTCAGCGCCTTCAGCGACGCAAGTCCAAACTGACAATTATACGTCGCCGCAAGGTGCAGGGCAATTGACTGTCCCTAACGAGGAGACTCGTGGCCCCCAGGCGATCTCGATGCTCTTTCTTTAGGAGAGGTAAACGCTCCGCGATTTAAAGCGCGAGCAGTTTCTTGATTTGACTCTGGATGAAAAACCACATAATGGGTTTGCGAATGAAAACGTTCACATTCAATTCTTGCAGGAGTTCATCGGCTGCGTTCCTGATCTGGTCGTAAACTTTCTGCCGCTCGGCCTTATCGACTTGCGCCATTGGAGGATGATTCAGGCTCTGATCGATGGGATCGATCGGTTTCGGCGTCCAATGCAGATTGGAAAAGATGCTGTTTGGTTGTTTTTGGTATAGGGGCAATTTCATTTGGACTACGCTGCGCCCATAGTCATAGTCGTGCTTGCGGTATTTAAAATCGAAGAAACCGGAAAATGCCATCAATCCGCTGCTCGCCAATCGTTCCGGTTCAGCCACAAAGTCGTAAATGAGCATCTCTTCTTTCTGGTCCAGTCTGGCCGCAAGTTCGAGAACCAGCACAGAGTCCAGCCAGGCATCGGCAACGCCTGCCAGCCCGTTCAATTGGGCATACTCGCTTGCAAATTGTTGGCGCAACCGGGAGCGAGCCGCATTTAAATTGTCCACGGATTCTTGCGTCGTTTGGGCGTCTACTGCAAAAAAGGACTTGAGCAGGATCCTGGAGACAGGCGAGGAAATGGCGGGCGTTAATGTCCCGTCTCGGAATAGCTCCAGTAGCTCATCGGCTCGCTCGTTGAGCAAAACGATCTGATCGTTGAAGCCTTCCGCCACAGACCAATCCTGAAACTCGGATTGCCCAAACACGGAATCCGCCAGCCGGGAAGCCAATATTTTGTAATCGGCAGTCGCCGCGTCAAAACCCACCGCCGGGTCGGGCGAGCTCTTCACCGCCGTCGAACTTTTTTGTTTTGGCGCGATAAACAAATATCCCCGCTGATAGGGGTGGAGGCGTCCTCCGGGTATTTCTTCAACCAGATTCTTGGCCATGCCCAGGGGCTCGTTTTGAAATACGCCGCCGTCCGTATATGTAAATGTCGTGATTGGCTTGCCGCCCCAGACATCTTTCACCAGCCATTTACTGGTGTATTCCGAAATATTTCTGACCAGATCCTGCACTCGAAAAGCAACTGGAAATGCGCCGCAGGCCACAGCCGCCGCGCGTATGATTTCCCAGGTTTGCTCGTGGTCATCCAATGTCTGGTCCAGCGGGCGAACGAGTTGGTCCTCATGCCGCGTGTAAACGAATTGATTTCCGCTGAGCGTCGAGCGGTCGTAGTCCACGCCATTGAGGTTTGATAGAGCCAGCCCGAGTTGCAGCTTGCGATCCGTTGCCAGCGCGGGATGCGCTTGCGGTGGCGTCGGGGGTTGCGGCTGGTTTTTGTACCGTCCCATTAAAAAAGTGTTCGACACTCCAATGACGAAATCGGAAGACAAAACTGAATGCGTCACGTTCTCCTTCGGACCTCGCGCCAGCAGTCCCGCAATATCCACGCTCGAAACCCACGCGTTGAAGAGAGGATTGCTGTACGGCTGGCTCATGGCGGGGCCGTCATAGAGCAGACGTTGCGCAATCATCGCGGACGTCATTCCCCCCGCCGAAGCGCCGGTCAGCACGTCGATCTCGATGCGTTCGTCCGGCTGCTCGTTCGCGTCAGCCCACTGGTTATGTTGGGCAATCGCATCCAGTATTTCAAAGGCCACGCCCGCCTCGTAGCACCCCAGCGAAACAGCGCCGGCGATGGTTATCGCCAGTTTCTTGGCCATGGCAACCTCCTCCGCAAGCGGCGGGGTCAGAGTTCTCGTCTCTGCTCATCCACCGCAGATACGCAGAATCCGGATCTTCTCGCGTAGATCACTTCGCCAGCCGAGCCGAATGGCGATCCTAAGCGGGAGCCTCGCCCCGAAGGCCTATTTGCTACGCCGGATTGAAAGACCGGCTTTCTGCGGGTATACTACATCAAAATAGAACTAGACATGAAACAGATTCCTTCGCAAGCAGGGTTGCGATCGAAGCGGGTACCTCATTGCACTTCTGGTTTACAAGTGACCCGCCGCCCGGCTTTGCGTTACTCTGTCTACAGACAGGGAATTGCGAGGACCGGTCCACTTTGTCGTCGGCTTCAAAAACGGCTCCCAACCGCGATGTCATTCACCCGTTCGACCGGAAATATGGCACTGACACGAGCGGCTATCTCGGCCCGGAAGACCTCGTCAAAGGCCGGGCCAATGATGCCCTCAATCACGGTTACTCCGCCATCGCTCCTTCGGTGTTTCATGAGGCCTGCCGACGCTGGCGCGAAACTCTGCCTGCAGTGTCGGGAAGAATCGAAGGGTACAGTTTTGTGGATGTGGGAGCAGGGAAGGGCCGGGCGCTCCTGCTTGCTGTGGAGTTGCCGTTCCGGAAAGTCATCGGCGTGGAGCTCAGCGAGGAATTGGCGCTCGCGGCGCAGAAAAACGTCGCGCGATGGAACCGCATGGCGCGGCCCAAGACAAAAATTAGTGTGGTCCAGCAGGACGCCGCGAAATTTCGCTGGCCCCGATCTCCGCTGCTCGTCTATTTGTACAATCCATTCGCGTGTTCGCTCGTCGCACAGATGGCGGAACGCCTCGCGGCCGTCGCTGCAGCCGGTTCCGGGCTCGTCGACCTGCTTTATGTAAACCCCACTTGCACGGACACCTTGACGGCCCAGGGCCTGTTCACCCGCCTGTGGACCGCCCGAATTCCGATGGACGATGCCGACGAGAAGGCCGATCCCTACGGCACAAACTCGGACCTCGTTTCGGCGTACCGTCTCAAGTAGCACAGTCACTCCTGGCTGTGCGGTTTTGTAAGCGTAACGAACGAATTCCCGATGAAGTGATGACGGCGATACTCGCACAGCCAAAATCGGCCGTGCCGCCGCCTGTTTTCCTTCCCTAGGCCAGGCAGTATACTTTTCGCCGAGGCAAACCATGGCCCCGTTCGAACGAATCATCTGGATTGTCCTGGACAGCGTGGGCATCGGCGCGTTGCCTGACGCGGCGGATTACGATGACGTGGGCCGCGACACGCTCGGACACATCGCTAAATCGCGTTTGCTGGCGCTGCCGAACCTCGTGCGCCTCGGACTTGCGAATATTGCTCCGCTGTCCAACCTGACGCCTCCGGCGCATCCTGAGGGCTGCTATGGCAAAGGCGCCACGCATTCCCCGGGCAAGGACACGACCACCGGGCACTGGGAGATGGCCGGGATCTGGCTGTCGCAAGCGTTCCCCGTTTACAAGCACGGCTTTCCGCGCGAATTGATTGAACAGTTCGAACGCGCCATCGGCCGCAAGACCATCGGCAACAAGCCCGCCTCCGGAACCGAAATCATCAAGGAACTGGGCGAGGAACACGTTCGAACGGGTTTTCCGATCGTTTACACCTCGGGCGACAGCGTCTTCCACATCGCGGCGCACGAAGAGGTGATCCCCATCGCCGAGCTGTACCGCATGTGCGAAATCGCCCGCAAAATGCTGGACGGGCCGAACCAGGTGGGCCGCGTGATTGCCCGGCCGTTCACCGGCACGCCGGGAAATTTCCGTCGCACCGAGCGCCGCCACGATTACGCGGTTGAGCCGCCGCGGCCGATGCTGATGGACGTGCTCGTCGAGCGAAAAATTCCGATCTTCGGCATCGGCAAGATTCACGATATTTACAACGGCCGCGGCGTCGATCATTACGTCACGACGAAAAGCAATGCGGACGGCATGCAGAAACTTCACGCCGCGCTTGCGGAACGGAAAACCGGCCTCATTTTCGCCAACCTAGTGGATTTTGACATGCTCTATGGACATCGCAAGGACGTAGAAGGGTTTGCGAAATCACTCGAAGAATTCGACGCGCTTCTTGCGCCTCTGCTGAAAGCTCTGGCGCCACGAGATTTGCTGATAATCACTGCAGATCACGGTTGCGATCCCGATCCCACGTGGCCAACGACCGATCACTCGCGCGAGTACGTCCCCATCGTCACCTGCAGCGCGGCGGGAAAGCGCGGCGTCAACCTGGGGATCCGAGACACTCTGGCTGACATGGGCCAGACCATCGCCGAGAATTTCAGGGCGGCAATTCCGCACGGAAAAAGCTTCCTGTCACAAATTTGAAACAATTAAATAGCCGTGCAAGCGGGTTTTAGTAGCGCAGGCTTCAGCCTGTGGGGGTTGGTCGAGACACCATCACATTTGCTACAACTAAAACCCACAGGCTGAAGCCTGCGCCACTGGTATTCCTAATTGCCGGAGGACGGGGCGCGGGAAGCGAAGTATCCAGTGCGCGTGCGCACCGTAAGTTTTCCGACACCGCGCGGTGGGGTCACCTGTACCGATACGGTGCGAAAAGTTCCGTCGTGCGCCGTGTTGGTCGGATAGTAGGCGAGCGTGTATTGATTGCGAATATCGTGGGCGATCTGCGTGCAGATCGATTCCGTATCGTCGGCAGTTTCGGGGAAAAAGGCCAGACCGCCGGTGGCGTTGGCCAGGTCGCTCAGCGCGCCCCGCGCTTTTTTCATGGCGCGATGATTGTGCTTGATGTCGTCGTCGCTGAACACTCCGACGGCGTAAATCACGGCGTTCGAGCGCTGCGCCTGCTCGACTACATTTTCCAGACTATGCCGGCTGGCGTTGTCCTCGCCGTCGGTAACGACCAGAAGAACTTTTTTGTCGCGCGTGCCTTTCTTCAGGTGATCGAGCGAGCCGATGACGGCGTCGTAAAGCGCCGTGCTGCCGCGAGCGTCAATGCGTTCGAGCGCGGTTCTCATTTCCGCGAGGTCGCTGGTGAAATCGTGCTCGGTGTCCAGGTAGTAGTCGTCGTTGAAATTGACGACGAATCCCTCGTCCTGGGGGTTGGAAGTCTTGACAAAGGTAAGCGCCGCCGCGTTCACCTGCGGCCGCTTATCCCTCATGCTGCCGCTGTTGTCCACCACCAGGCCAAAGCTGACGGGCACGTCCTCCTGCTTGAAGACCGAAAGCTTTTGCTCGACTTTATCTTCCAGCACCCGGAAATTGTCTTCCATCAGGCCGGGCACAAACACGCTGCGGTCATTCAGCACGGACACATGCAGCACGACCAGGTTGACTTGCGTCTTTATCTTGTAGGTATCCTGCGAAATATCCCGCGGCGGAGCGCTCGGCGGAGGCGGCGCCGTGGAGGGAGAGATCGGCGCTTGCTGCTGTTGTGCCGACGCGCCCCCGGCCAGGAGCACACCCATTGCCGCCAGAATCGATGGAATCAGAAAAACGGCCAGACGGCCGAAGTTACTGGTTCGGGGAGTAGTATCCGGTTTTGGCATAAACATTGAGGGGAGGAAGGCCTTTGGGCGGGCGCAACTTGACCTTGATCTTTCGCCATGCGCCATTGTGTCTTGCGTTGCTCGATTTGTATCCGAGGACATATTGGTTTCGGAGCTCCATTCCGATCTTCGCGGCAATGTCGGGCAATTCGCCAAGATTTCCCACCGGAAAGACGCGGCCTCCGGTCATTTCGGTCATCTCGGAAAGCAGCGAGGGCCCTTCCAACTCTTCCGGCGTCCTGGAACGTATGCCGATCGGATCGAAGATGCCAATTGCGTAGAGCTGGCAGTCGGCTTCTTTCAAATAGTTCTTTACGTCGCTCTCATTGTACCGGCTATGATTATCTCCTCCATCAGATATGATGAGCAAGGCCCGTTTGCCGTTGTGTGCACCCCTCATCTGGCTGAGCCCGAGATAGATGGCATCGAGGAGAGCGGTGCGCCCGCGGGAAGCGGTAAACATCATGCGGTTCTGCAATTCATCCACGCTGCTGGTGAAGCCGCTGGTTAATTCGGCGCGATCGTTAAAGCTCACCAGAAAAAATTGATCCAGCGGATTGGCCGTGCGCATGAATTGCACGGCGGCCTCGCGAGCCTTTTCGACCTTGTCCGACATGCTGCCGCTCATGTCGAAAACCAGGCCGATCGAGACCGGCACGTCCTCGCTGGACAGGGTGAGAACTTCCTGCTCGATGCCATCTTCATATACACGAAAATGTTCTTTTTCCAAGCCGGTAACCAAGCGGTCCAACGGATCCGTGACCGTAAGGTTCACAAGGGTCATGTCCACGTCGACTTTGATCCCTTGTCCTGGCTTGAATTGTGGGCCGGGGGTTTCCTTCGGGGGCTGGACGGGGCCTTGCGTTTG